>Ga0068707_1003047_pt1 | contig 11756 bp, 7 predicted proteins | sample YNPNPMetaG_FD_66600 | JGI IMG/M metagenome (GOLD analysis project Ga0068707, IMG submission 66600) | Anoxygenic and chlorotrophic microbial mat microbial communities from Yellowstone National Park, USA - YNP NP MetaG | ecosystem: Environmental > Aquatic > Thermal springs > Hot (42-90C) >... | reverse complement strand
TGACGATGAACCCCGCGAATTTGGGGCCGAACTCGAATATTATACAACGCTCCCTACACCCTACACCCCCAAGAACGGTCCGCTTGAGACCATCGAAGAGCTTCTACTCGTGCGGGGTGTTACCCCCGAGCTTCTTTTCGGCGCTGATCGTAATCGTAACGGGGTGATCGATGCCGGCGAGACGATTCCCGAGGTCTTTGCCGACTTGAGCGCGGATGATCCCGTCGCATACCGCGGATGGTCGGCCTATCTGACGCTTTTCAGTATGGAATTGAATGTTCGTCCGGATGGTTCACCCAAGATCGACATCAACCAGAGCGACCTGGAAAAACTGTATGATGAGATTGAGGCCGAATTCGGGCCTGAACTGGCCACGTTCATTGTGGCCTATCGCCAGAATGGGCCTTATACGGGCGAAGAAGAGGGCGAACCCGTTCCGTTGGATGTTGAGCTGGATTTTTCCCGACAGGCGAAAGTCAAGTTTGATACGGTTCTCGATCTGATTGGGGCCAAAGTGCGTGTCCAATTTGCAGGGGAAGAAAAACCGCGTGTGCTCGATGCCGTGGTCCCGGATGACCCTGTGGCCCTCCGTGCAATTTTGCCGGTGATCATGGCCAATTTGACGGCGACATCGAGCAAGGTTATTCCAGGGCGGATTAACATCAACCTGGCCCCGTCATCGATTCTGTACGGGATTCCGAACCTTGACCCGGGCGTCGCCGATTTGATTCTCGAGTCCCGTCCACTCGATCCCACTTATATCGATGATGACAATTATTACTACGAGACATGGCCTCTTGCCGAGGGGTTGGTTACGGTCGAGGAAATGAAGGCCCTCATGCCGTTTGTGACATGCGGGGGAAGTGTCTTTAAGGCCCAGGTTGTGGGTTATTTTGCCGGGGGAGGGCCAAGCTGTCGTGTCGAAGCCATTCTTGACGCTACCGTTCGTCCAGCCCGGCTATTATTCTGGAGAGATATGAGCCATTTAGGCCGAGGTTTCCAAGCGGAGGTCCTTGGAACCCCATCGAGTAGTATCCAAGGACTGCTCGGTCCAGGGACTTCTGAGGCTGGGGCAGCTTTTCCCGGGAGTTGACATCCATGCCGTACTGGTTGGCCATCGAGTGGAACGACGAAGAACTGCGGGCTGTCGCCGCGGTGCGGCGGCGCGATCGTTTGGTGATCGAACATGCCTTTGCCGTGACGTTGGCGGAGGCCATTTCCCCGTCCGACACCGGGTCCGGAGAATCCCGGCAACGGACCGCGGAGGATATTGGAAAACAATTGGCGGCGGCCCTGGCCGCGCGGGGTATCCGGCGACCGACGACGTTCGTCGCCATTAGTCGGTCCTTGGTTGAACTTCGCCAGATGTCTGTTCCGCCGGTCTCGGATGAGGAGTTACCGGACCTGGTGCGATTTCAAGCACTGCGCGAGTTCACTAACGTCAACGAAGAGTGGATCATTGATTACCTTCTCCTGGATAATGACCCTTCACAACCGCGAAATGCCCTGGTGGCAGCCCTGGCCCCCCAATTACTCGGGGACATCAAACAGACCTGCCAGATTGCCCAGATTCGACCGGAACGGATCCTCCTTCGACCTTGTGCCGCAGCCACGTTAGCTCACCGCTGCCTGCCGCCTGACCCTGACGAAATCAGGCTCCTTGTTGATCTGTTGGGCGATGAAGTTGATCTTTCCGTCGTCGTGGGTGAAAAACTCGTTTTCATGCGAACAGCACGGGTGACGGGCGACCCGTTAAGTGATGCGGATGCAGCCGTTGTTCTTGTCGGCGAGATCCGGCGGACAATGATGGCCGCTCAAAATCAACTCGGTGGTGGCCGCGCCAATCACCTGGTCCTGTGTGGGCATACGCCGGCTCATCAATCCCTTGGTCAGACCCTGCAAGAGCGGTTGGAGCTCAGAACAACTTGTTTTGATCCTTTTTCCTACTTTGACCTGGGACCGGAATTGGCTGGGAATCTGCCAGATCACCCGGGACGCTTTGCCCCATTACTTGGGGTTCTTGCAGACGAATTGGAAAAGGTCCCCCCAGCGGTCGATTTCCTCCATCCGCATCGTCGGCCGGAGCCGCCCTCGCAGCGCAATCGCTACGTTCTTCTTGGGGCCGGTGTCGGCCTGATCATCCTGTTAGGCATCATGTACGGTTGGTTGCAGATCCAGGAACTCGATAGTCAGATGGAACGCCTGAGGAATCGGCAGGCGGTGCTTGATCGTGAACTGAAACAGGCAACCGAGATCCGGAAATTGGCGGATGCCGTCCAGTCCTGGAGTGGAGGACATGTCCATTGGCTGGATGAACTCAGGCGACTCAACGAGAAGATCCCACCGGCCCAGGAGGTGATGCTCACCAAATTGACCATGGCGGCGGGGGCACGGGGCGGGGAAATCAATCTGGAAGGCTTTGCTGACCGGAGCGAAAGCATCGAAAAACTGGAGCAGGCCCTGGATGACCAGCAGCACCGGGTCATTTCCAAAGGTAAGGCCGAAGATGACTCGCAAAAACCGTACAAACTCCGCTTTGGAACAACGGTAGCGATAATTCCACCACCAGCGGCCCCGGCATCTCGCCCCCCTTCCCAGCAGCCGGCAAATAGGCCCGCGGCCTCGCGGCCTGGACCCAACTCAGGATTGGTCGGGAGGTGATGCCATGAAACTTGGACGACGAGAACAGCTCCTGATTTTGATCGTTGGCACAGTGGCGATTATTGTCCTGGGACAACTCCTCTGGAGACTGGTGGCCACACCGTTTACGACCCGTCAAAAGGCCCTGACCACACTTGTCAATAATGTCCAGACGAGAGAAAGACAACTCAAGGAATTAGAGAAGGCCAAAGAAAAGCTCAAAGAATGGACGGCACGGTCCCTCCCCGCCGATCCCGTCCTGGCACGCCGTCTGTATCAGAATTGGTTGCTTGAATGCGCCCAAAAGGCTCAATTGGAGAACATCCAGGTTGATAGCGGGGAAGTTCGGCGGGAAAAGGATTTGTTCTACCGCCTTCCCTTCACAGTTCGTGGGCAAGGATCGCTGGAATCGCTCACCCGATTTTTGTATGGTTTTTACTCTCGCAACTACCTCCACGCGATCCAGCGGATTGCTATCACCCCATTGAAGGACGGAAAACGTGTGGACCTGTTGTTCTCGATCGAGGCTGCCGCCCTCGATAACGCTTTGGCGAAAAATAGCCTTCCAACAGGGGATATCGTTGAAGCAAAGCTGGATGACTACAAAGAATACGCCAAGGTGATTGGAGGACGGAATGTGTTCGTGGCCTATTCGCCGCCACCTCCGACACCACCTCCGCGTCCAACACCGCCCAGGACACCTCCCCGTCCGACACCACCGCCGGAGCCACCTCTGCTTGACCCCATCCAGTTTGCCTACGTGAATGGCATTGTCGAAATCAACGGGCGGCGCGAGGTGTGGCTCTATTCCCGCCTGGAGGACAAGACGATGAAGCTTTCCGAGAACGACACGTTCCAGGTGGGTAAGACCCAAGGGCGAATCCTGCGCATCGGCGTTCGGGATGTGGAAGTGGAAATCAACGGTAAGACCCACAAACTCAGCCTGGGTGATAACCTCCTCGGTAAGGCCGGTCCGGCCAGTGGATGATGAGATTCGGCGGGCATTCGGAGGGACGCGCTTGTCGCGTCCGCTTTTCGGAGGGACCTGCTTGTCAGGTCCGCCCTTCGGAGGGACCCGCTTGTCGGGTCCGGTGAATAACGTTTGATAATCCATGTCACTTCATCGGGCACGATAAACGTGCCCCTCCGAATTTCCCCTCGGAGGGACCTGCTTGTCAGGTCCGCCAGATAATGTTGCATCATCCATCCAAATTCAGTGGGCGTGACAAGCACGCCCCTCCGAGCGGGCACGACAGGCGTGCCCCTCCAACCTTCGGAGCGCGGCCTCGGCTGCCATCTTGACAACGCCACTCAGGTCAATCATATTACCTCGCGGTAATGGTCGGCTTTACCCGATGTGAAAAGTCTTGGTTGGGAGGGTCAAACATGATTCATTCGTTGCGACGGCGAGAGTTCTTAGAGTTAACGGTTTTGGGAACGGCAGCTCTGGGAATGGGACGATGGGCGTGGTCGGCATCGGCACCGACGGGAAAGCTCATTAGCCCCGGTTGCCGTCGGTCGAAAGTCAAGATCGCCAGGCTATATCTTGCAGGCTCGGGCCTCTGGCCGCATCCCAAGCTGGACGTCCAGGCCGAACGGCAATCGTACGAACAGGCCTTTGCCGAAATGGCAGATGAGTTTGCCGATGTTGATTTCTTCATCGACGAATTGATCACGTCGCCTCAGCAGATCTCCGCCTTGGCTGACCAACTGGCTCAAGCCGACGGCATCTTGGCGATCCACATGCGGATGGGGGTTGGGGCAATGCTGGCGGAAATCTATAAAACGGGTCGCCCCACAATGATATTTGCCGTACCCTATTCGGGACACGAATGGGCCGGATTCGGTTCGGTTCTCCGTCAACCGGAGCCGCCGTTGGTGGATGTCATCCTGAGCGCCGATAAACGCGATCTGGCGGTGGCCGTCCGTCCCATCCGGGCACTTCATCACCTCAAAGAGGCCAAGATTGTAAACGTAACACTCCGCCAGCCAGGGGAGTTCCATCAAGCCGTCAAAGACAAGTTCGGCACGGAAATCAAGCATATCGGGCTGGAACCCGTCGTCGCTCTCTACGAGAGAGTAAGTGATCAGGAGGCCGAAGCCGAGGCCAAGAAGTGGATCGACGGGGCCAAGCAGCTCGTTGAGCCAACTCCGGAAGAGGTGACTCGCGCCTGCAAACTGGCCCTGGCCTTCGAGCGGTTGCTCGATGAGGAAGATGCGACGGTCCTCACGGTCGATTGCTACGGCACTATGTGGGACCAGACGATCAAACTGCCGGCTTATCCCTGTTTGGGCTTTTCTCGCTTAAACAGCATGGGGCTTGGCGGAATCTGCGAATCCGATCTTCGCTGTGCTATGACCCATATCATCTTTCAGGGACTGGCCGGCAAGCCGGGCTTCATCAGCGATCCTACGGTCGATCAATCCACCAACACCATCATCCTGGCGCACTGCATGGGTACGGTCAAAATGGATGGTCCTAATTCCCCAACCATGCCCTACAAGCTGCGCACTGTGATGGAACGGCAGGAAGGGGTGGTCCCGCAGGTGTTTGTACCGGTTGGTAAACGGGCGACGCAGGCCTTGTTCGTCGATACCAACACACTGCTGTATTTCACGGGCGAGGTCGTGGATGCCCCAGATGTCGAACGCGGATGTCGAACCAAGATCACCGTCCGCGTGGATGGCAGTGTGGAAAAGCTCTGGCGAAACTGGAGCGCAGGTCTGCACCGCTCGACCTGCCTCGGCGATTTGACCAAGGACCTGGAGCGATTCGCGCGTCTGGCCAGGATGAACCTCGTTAACGAGATTGCATGATCAATCGTCCGTCGGGTTAACCGATCCATTACGTCCAATGACACGCCACACGTTTGGCGTGCCAATTCGGAGGGGCACGCTTGTCGTGCGCGCCGTGCCAGGATAGATGATCAAACGCGATTCAGTGGACCTGACAACCGGGTCCCTCCAAAGGCGAAATTGTAGTAACTGTCATGCTTCGCTGGATTCCAAGGCTGACTTGACCTTCTCAGCCACATGTTTGGGCATAAGGTCCACTATTCATTTTGACAGAACCAAGACACACAAACGTGGCTCAAAAGCAGGGATTTTGGTGTCTCTACAATTTGCGGAGATCAATAATTTGGTTTAGCTAGTGGCCATCTTCGGAATCCTAGGCATCGGCACAATTTGTTCCTGATTGCGATATTCTGAGCGGCCTGCCGCGAGCAATCGCATCGCCGCCGGGCTTGCCGAGACCGCCTCGAAACGCTAAAAATGATGTAAGGTTGCACCCAAAGGAACCCCTTCCTAATGGTTGTCGTATTACCCGGTGGTGTAACGGTAACACAAGGGACTTTGGCTCCCTAATTCCAGGTTCGAATCCTGGCCGGGTAGCTTGGGGTTTTTGGACTAGTTCGCATGGAATTGCAGCCCAGAGCGCAAGATGACGATAAAAAAAGACTTACGGCTAATCTTTCCGACTCGTGCAAATCAGTGCGCGCTCCTGCTGTGCCGAATTCTGCGCCCCTAGTGCGCCGGATTTTGCGCGCTTTTCAGGCGTGCCGGGAACCCAGTTTTTGGCACGCTCAAAAGCCTCGTCAGTCGGATCCACGTAGTGCCGCAGGGCAACCGATGGACTGTTTCCTAACCACTTGGTGACCGTTGCGATTGGGAATGTGGCCGCTAGGTCCGATTCGCACGAGCTACGCAAGTTCTGCCATAATCGGGGCCAAGGCTCGATTTCGGCCTTGCGAAGAATCTTCAAGGCGACAGTGCGAAAATTGGCGTTCACCCAGCCTGCCGGGCCCTGCGCTCGCCGTCGCCATGCCTCCGGGAATATGAACTCTTCTCCCTCAGGTGTGATCTCCCACGCCTGATCCAAGTATGGCTTAACACTTGGGAATAGTGGAATGACGCGATATGGTTTGCCCTGTCTCTCCGTTTTTGGACTCGGAACGGTCATCCGGCCGCGTTCCCAATCGACATCGCCCCACTTCAGAAGCAGAGCCTCTGACGGTATCCTTAGCCCCGCATAGCGACTCAAGACGAACAATAATTTCCAGTGCACGTTCGGACAGACGGCGATGACACGCTCGACTTGCTGAACTGGAACGTAAACCCGCCGCTCCGCTGGATTACCGCTCGACACGCGAATGCGTCCGAACGGGTTTCGCTCCAACAAGTTACGTTCGCAGGCATCCTGAAAGGCCTGACGCACTCGCTGGACCCGCTTCGCCAACGTCGCTGGCGACAGTCGTTTTCGAAGCGCGGCTACGAACTGCTCAACGTCTTCCCCAGTGACAGTGCTAAGCAACCGTCCTGCGAACCATTGCTCGGCGTCGGCGATGTCATGCTTCAGGGTAGCCAGCGTAGAGGATTTCAGTCCCTCCAAACGCTTCGATACCAGCCACTCGGCTAAGTATTGGTCTACCGTCAATCGAGGCTTCGATCCCACCAGCCCGACGCCCGCCAGCCGGGCGCGGAGCCTGTCACCGATGCCATCCAGCCACACGGCTGTTTCCCGGGGCATAGGTTGTCCGGCAATCTTCGCTGCCAGCAGGGCGTCCACATGTCGTTGGATCGCCTCCGCAGAACGTTTGGCCATCTTGCCCAAGCGGAGGGTTTTCCGGCTTCCGTCCGGGGCTACGAAAAGAATCCGCCACATGTTGGGGCGGGTGTCTTTACAAAGGCTACTCATTACGTCCGTCTCCTTTCAAATGTGCTACTCTTGCGATAATCTGCAATGATAAAAACACCATCGGCAGGCCATAACGAGTCCTCCTAAGCCCTGGCCAACCAAGCAAAGGACAGGCGCCATAAGGTCGACAGAGCCAGGGCTTCGTGACATACCGATGACATCATGATGGCGTGTTTTCTGCGGGCAAAGACTCCGTGTTCTTTGTGGAACGTGACCGGGAAAACACAACTGCTCCGGCTTTCATTGGAGGTTATCATCCTCTTTGACCCCAAACACACTCACTTTTCGGTCATGTCATCGTTCGGCCGTTCTCGCAGAATGGACCGCCCTTCCAGACAATTCTATTGATCTTCGCAAATTCTAGAGACACCAGAATGTCCGGTGTTTACCCGCGTCTGTGTCTCCTGGTTGTGCAAAGGTCAATAAAATGTGTCGAAAAAATTCGTCGCAGTCGAGTCCTATGACACTGGAGGCATCCCGAAACGCACGGTCGAATGTTTGCGTCGCTATGCCGTTGTGTGCGAAGTCTTCACATTCTCACACCGCCAATTGGGATATCCGCAGTGTCTTTGAACAATCCGGCCAGCCGTATTCAACTGGCCACGTCGAGAGATTCGTCCTGTCTTGCCAGGACTTCAGATTGTTACGGACGAAGGTTCGGTATTCCCATATGCTAGAGGTCCAGGTCATCTTCTTCGTTTTGTTTGTGCCAGATTACGACACCCGCATCCGGAAGGGCGGAAATGGGTGGTTCTGGTCCTGGCAGTGCGGGGATCTCGCTCCGATTGATTCATTTCCTTAATCAACCGTTGCTTTATCGCATCGAAAATGCTGAGTTTCTCGTCCTTTTCCCCGCTGCGGCGAAGGTCGAGTTCCGACTTAAAACCCACGGTGTAGCGGGGTCCCCCTACGAAGGGGGTTGCCGGTGCCGCATGAAATGAATGCGGCAAGGGGCGTTTTCGTTTTACACCCCATTCCTCTGCTCTTACGGTCTTCGCGGTACAGCAGTCGTGAGAACCTGCCCGGTCACCATCACGTCCAATACAGCTGTTTGCCTCCGCTGCGGCTTCATTATGGTGCTTGATGTCATCATCGTATGTTGTTTTTCCATCGTCATTTGCTGCAGGATATGGCGCTATGGCGCTTTGTTCGGGAGATGCCGCAAGATATTTTCGGAAAGCCTGTTCCAGTGACTCTCGGCAATAACCCCGGTTCCACGCTGTCTTTACTGGTTTTATGTTAAAGGATCGCAGTATGTTGGCCATAGCACGGGCACTAATCGGCCGACCACCCTTCCCGAAGCTTGACCATTCATCCGAAACGTGAAGTGCCTTCAAGAGATCGCTGGTCGGGATAAAATCGGTGGCGGGCAAAGAGGGGAGAATCTCCCGAATCGCTGCCAGCAGACGGATGCCTACGTCTTCTTCGTCCAGATCCTCTTCGCCACTCAGTTTGGCTGCGGCCTCCCTCGCTCGGCGGGGCCAGTGGCCTCCAGCGTGGTCAGCCAGGATAAAGAGAGGCCACCAGTTGTCAACGGCTCGATCGTTCAAACATGGTGGGATATCCGCGGGTTCAGCGTCGCTGTCCAATGCCCCAGCATGGTCCGCTGCCCAGCGGGCAAATTTTCGACCAATCACCTCGAGTTTTCTTTTGGCTTTCCGGGTCAGCCGATCGACCTGGACATCACGAGGTTTTCGGTCCAGGGGGATGATGATGGCGCGATCTTCAATGGTGCCAGGAAGGTTTCCTATCCCCGCAATGAGCTTGGGACACCAGGATGAAAACCTTTGTGGGCGTGAGTGCTGGTTACGAATAATGAAAGCTGTGTCCCTGGTATGGCCACAATTGATGATGCCACGCGCTTCCCTGTTGTTCGGGAGCCATGTGTCGGCCTCATCGATGAGAAGCGTTGGCCTTTGTTCCTCGACAACACGATAGAGGGCCGCCGGTGAGATATTGGATGTTGGGATTGGGCGGGTCACAAATTTCGACAAGACAGTGAGCAAAGATGTCTTTCCGCAGCGTTTGACGGGCGACTTGAGGACAAGCAGAGGCGCCACGTCGAACTGGTCAAAAACATGGGTCCAGGCCGACCACAGGGCACAAGCGAACGCTGCTTCGTCAGTGATGTCGATATATTGTTTTATGGCCGCATAGGCCTCATCCAGAACCTCCGGGAGTGTCACGGGCTTCGGCCAGGGTTCGGTCCCCGGCACGCAAAAGGCATGTGGTTCCGCCGCCCTGGCATCGGCTTCCTCAGCCATTCGGGGCAGTTCCGCATGCACATGCTCGCGAACAGAGGGAATGTCCAGTCCCGAGTGTTCCACCGACCTGCTTGCGAACTGATTCCTGGCCCCCGCACGACGGGCATCCATCTGATCCTCGAAGATCTGTCCGTCTGGGATCCGTGCTTTGACCAGATGCAAGGTATTGCGGCCAGCGGGAGCAACGTCAAACACGATATCCCTGGTTTCGATCATTTTATTTGCCATATTTTTTTCTCCATCCGAATCACTGTGTTCGAGTCTTGTTTCCCATACTACCCATACTAGGGGAATAAATATCGCCACATAACTAACGCGAGGCGCCTTCTGCCATCTTCTGCACCTCATCCAGCGTTAATGGGGGCAGCGCGGAGTCTGAAATGCAGGCGGGGTTTTGCACCACCAGGCCGGGTTCGTGTCAGGCCAGCCCTCCGAAATCAGCAAATTGTCTTCCAGGAACCCGACCTGTGATGCATTCCGAACAAATCGCCTTTCCAGACTGTCGAGATGCCGCATCAAGGGCTCCGGCGTCTCTTATTGATGTCACCCCCCATTTTCAACGGCCTTACCCCGATTGCCCTGGGACTGCTCGCTCAGCCACTGGCGGAGCACATCCAGAGGAAATAGAATCCGTCCCCGTTTCGTCGACCCGATCCGCACAAACGGAACTTTTCCCTCCTTGACAAGCTGCCAGAGAAGTCGGGGCGAGATTCCGATCAGTTTGGCCGCTTCTCGAAGTGACACACACAACTGTTCTTGTTGGGTCATACTTGAACCTCCTTTGGAATAACACGCGATGACAGCAAAAATAAAATACCCTGCAGGATGCCTGCTCCACCCAGGCGAAAGAATCATCGGGAAATCGTTTCCGGAAAAAAACACCTGTGTTATGGTAAAAACGCCTGCAGAAAACACGATCGATGCGATCTCCCTGGTTGTGGAGAAATGACCATAATGCTTGCGAGCTCTTGGCCCTGCCATTCGATACCGCCTCTACCGAGGGTTTTTTGCCAGCCTTAATAAAACAATCAGTGAGTGAATGCCCCCAGGCTTTCTCCTATTGCACCATCGGTCTCGGCTTCCGTGATCACCGTTGTGAACTCCGTTTACGCCCTTCTGGCCTCACCTGAAAGGGTCGAGACACTGAGGGAGGTACCGAAGCCTTAATACAGAATGGCTAATACAGAATCCTTAATACAGAAGCTAACTGCATTAAAGTAAAAAGCTTTGGGGTAACGGCTTGCCCATCTGGATGTTGGGCTGATACTTAAGATACGCCTCGAAAGGCATTAATAAGATCGGTTTTCAGAATAAGCTTTTGGGAATGGCTTTGAGGAATCGCGATTTAAATATCAAGCTTGAGAAATTAGCTTACAGAATCGAGATTTGATTATCCTGGCTTTGCAAATCCTCTTCACCTCACTGCATTTAACCTCTGCGTCTGTCCTCTTCACCTGACTGCATTTTACCTCTGCGTCTGGATGTGTCAACGGGTCGACCACGAGTTTTGGCAGCAAGGATTCCTGAATCAGAATGCGTTATTTTTGCACAGAAAAGCTATCGAAGTGCAAGGACACGAGTTATGCCCCACACCAATGGATACGCTTTGTGATTGTCACCCAAACCTGAACCTCAATCTCCGCTAACATATGTCGCAATTGCACGGGCTGGTTTCACCCCACGTTATAAGCACGACGCCTTGGTTGTTATCACGTCTAAACCTCCTCTGACGCGTCCTTCTCTACCCTCAAAAATCCTCCAAAAACACGGCATTAATCTGTGGTGAGGACCACGGTGGTCTTCGCCGGTTTTTATTGGTCCTACTCATGACCCCTTTTACGAGGGGTTGCAGGAGGTGAACATGCCAAGAAACTCTGTCCAACGTCGTGTCCAACGGTCGGGTTCCCAGGGACCTCCCTCTTGTTTGTCCCGGGAATCTGTCCCGGCCGCGCTGATCCAGCTCGCTGGCCTCTATCTCGCGATCCTCTCCCTCAAGCCTCTTCTGGAATGCCTTTGCCTCATCCTTGTCCTGCAGCTGATGAGCAGCGCGACGATCCCGCGGAGATCGAAGGATTAATATCGCTTATTGATCTTCGCAAATTTCAGAGACACCACAACTGTCAGTTTTTACCCACGTGTCTGTCTCTTGGTTGTGC
>Ga0068707_1003046_pt1 | contig 11757 bp, 10 predicted proteins | sample YNPNPMetaG_FD_66600 | JGI IMG/M metagenome (GOLD analysis project Ga0068707, IMG submission 66600) | Anoxygenic and chlorotrophic microbial mat microbial communities from Yellowstone National Park, USA - YNP NP MetaG | ecosystem: Environmental > Aquatic > Thermal springs > Hot (42-90C) >... | reverse complement strand
CTTGAGCGCCTCGATCTCGGCGCGGGCGGCTTCGGCTTCGCGGCGTTCCTCGTTCAGGGCCGCTTCCCAACGAGCGCGGCGTTCCTCAGCGGCCTGCTGCTGCCGTTCGATCTCTGGCAACTGACGCAACGCGTTGTCCAGTTCGTGGTAGCGTTGTTCGTAGTCACTGTAGGCGCTGAGCGTCTCGCGGACGGCACTGTGTGCCTCGGCGTCGTAGCCCAGGGCCTCGATCTGCGCCTGAACTTCCTGGCGCTGTGTCTGCAATTCCTGGGCAAAGTCTCCCGCCGCCAGCGCAGCCTCGACGTGTTCCAGGGCCAGGCGCTCAGTGCGCAGGGTATCGGCGGCGTTCCGCGCTGCTTCAATGGCCGCTTCGAGTCGAGCGGCGCGGTCGCGCAGGTCTTTCAGACCGCGCAACTCACTTTCCAGCCGCTTGAGTTCGGCCTCGCCCGCTTTGCGCTCTTCGGTGATTTCCTCGCGGCGGGTCTCGTTGGCCCGGTAAGTGTCGCCGCGCTTCTTGCCTTCGGCGGCAACCTCGGCCAGCACTGTCGCTTTGTGCTGCTCGTCGAGCGGCTGACCGCACAGCGGGCAGGTTGCTTCGGCAGCCTCTAGCTGCGTCAGGCGCTGCTTGAGCTGCTGCATTTCTTTCTTCAGCGCCTCGTTAGTAGCGCGCAACTCTGCTTCTTCCTGCGCCAGATCGTTGAGCTTGTTGCGCAGTTCGTCGCGACGCACCTCTTCGGCCTCCAGCCGGGCGATCTCCAGCCGCAGATCGGCCAGGTCGGCCTGCAAGGGACTGAGGTCGGCGGCGGATTCTTCGGACTTGGCGATGCGATCGCGGTGCACCCGCGCCTGTGCTTCCAACTCGGCGCGCCGGGCCTGGATGTCGCGGTCAATCTGCGCCAGCCGATCCTTGACGGCGCTCAGCGCGCGCAGCTTCTCGCCCAAAGCCTGATCGGTTTCGCGGGCCACTTGCAGACGACGGTAGCCTTCCTCGATCACCTCGCGGCTGGCCACGATGCCCGCCAGGACGTCGCGCTGCTGACGGTAGCGCGCCACTTCAGCTTCAATCTCGGCCAGGTCGTGCTCGCGCTGCCGGATACGATGCTCAGCCTGTGCCAGCCGCGCTCTGGCCGCGTCCATCTGCGCTTCGGCCCCTGCCACTTCGGCATAGCGCGCTTCGGCCTCGGCCCGGCGTTGCTGGGCTTCGGCCAGAGCCTGTTCGGCCAGGGCCAGATCGCGCTGCAAGGCCGGTTCCTCGGCCTCCTGACGGACAATCTCTTCGATCTGGACAGTGAAGTTGTCAATGTTATGCTTGATCACGCGCAGACGCTCTTTGGCCTGCTCCTCATAGAAAGCCCACTGTTCCAGGCCCAAAATATCGGCAAGCAGTTGTTTGCGCTCGCGCGGCTGGGCGATGGTGAAGACGTCGGCGCGGCCCTGTTGCAGAAAAGCGGAATGCACGAAGGTGTGATATTCCAGCCGCAGCAATTCGACGATGCGCTTGTTCGTCTCGCGCAGGGAAGGCGCGCTGATCGCCGACCACTGACGCAAGGTCTCATCCCACACGAACAGATCGAGTGTGCTGCGCCCACCCGCTTTGCCTTTCTGCCGCTTGCGTACCACACGGTAAAGATCGTGACCCAGGGCAAAGTCGAACTGCACCAGCATCTCGTTCTGCCCCTGGTGAATCAGGTCGTCGTCGGAGGCGCGCGCTTTGCCCCACAGCGCCCAGGTGATGGCATCCAGCAGCGTTGACTTGCCTGCCCCGTTGGGGCCAGCCAGGCAGGCCAGATGAATCCCTTCGAAAACCACAGGGTCGGGCTGGCGATAGGCCAGGAAATTGCGCACTTCTAGCCGCTTCGGAAGCATCTTTCCCACACCTTCAAAAGAGTTATCAGTCGTCAGTCGTTAGTCATCAGTTGTGAGTTAAGAGATCAGAGTTAAGAGACATAAGTGATCAGGTGATGAGTCACGCTCGGACCCGCCCCACTCAGCGCCCGGTGCTGTTGCTGGCGTCGCGCTCCAAATCGTATCCGGCGAAGAGGGCGCGGGCGCGGTCGAGCAGCAGGGCGATGCGTTCGGGGGGCATGTCCTTGCTCTGGAAATAGCGTTCCAGCAATTCTTCAGGAGTCAGCCCCTCCGGTGACGTCCCCAGGCGCAGCCGGGCAGGTCGCTCGACCTGACGCTGAATGACCGCCACATGGTTAGCACCGGCGTCTTTGAGCGCCTGGAAGATGTCACGCTCTGCCAGCAACAAATCAGACTCTGGATCCGCCGTGATCTGCACGCGCACGACCGCGTCCGACAGTTCGTGCCGGGCAATGGCGTCGAGCACCGTGCGGGTGGGGTCGCCGGAACCGCGCACATCCACACTCAGGGTGACAAAGGGTCGAGCGTTCACCGGCACAAACCGCCAGCTTGTGGCCCCACGCGCCAGTTCCACCCACACGAAGCCTTTGAGGTCGGCCTGTTCGCCGAAGTCGATCCGCTCCAGGCTGCCGCTGTAGACGATCGGCGGCGCGCCGTCGCGGCCCTGGGTGAGATTCTGATGCTTGTGAATGTGTCCCAGCGCCACATAGTCCCAGACGGGGTTGTTCAGGGCGCTGAGCAAGACCATCACGTCGCGGCCCAACATCACCGAGCGCTCGCTGCCAAACGTCGCCCCGGCCACGGTGAAATGGCCGGTCAGGACGCGCGGCATATCCGCTTCGGCGGCTTCGGCAGCAAGCTGATCGAGCCGCCAGTGCAACTGATCGGCCAGCATGTCGTCAATCTCGCCGATGGTCTTGTTGGGCGGCACCACCACATCGCGCAGCAGCAGCGCACGCGTCGGATAGGGCGCGGTGGCCACCAACACCGGCCCACGGCGAGTCTGGACGATATGGGTGGTATAGTCGCGCCCCAGGGTCACATTGGGCACCTGCAGCGTCTCGTAGATCTCGATACTCGACGCACGCGCCTCAACGGCGGGCAGATCGTGATTGCCCTCCAACAACACCACCGGGCACAGCTCGATCAGGTCGCGGATGCGGAAGGCAAACTCGCGCTGGAAAGTCGGGTTGGGGTTCTGTGACTTGAAGGCATCACCGGCAAAAATGGCCAGGTCTACTTCGTTGCGCCGGGCATAGTCGATCATCTCGTCCATACGGCGCAGGAAGTCCAGTACGCGCGACGAAAGACCTGTCTTGGGGTCGGTGCGGCCATAGTTCTCGACGCCGATGTGTACGTCGGCGAAATGCAACAGGCGAATCGGCTCGCTCATCGGCTTTCCCTCCAAGCTGGTCGGCGGTGGGCTTCACCCCTCCGCCCAGCCCGCCAGGGCAATGGCTTCCAGGACAGTATCGTGCAGGTAGCGGTTGGTGACCACCACACCGCGGTTGTTGACCATGCGCGCCCCCGCCGTCCAGTCAATGGGGCGACCGGCCACGTCGGTCATGCGCCCGCCCGCTTCGGTGACGATGACATAGCCCGCCGCGTGATCCCACAGCTTTTCCTGGAAACGGGGATCGGGCACCACGCGCAGATACATATCGCCCATGCCGCTGGCAACCAGCGCATATTTGTCCTGGCTATCCACCCCGCGCTGCAGCGCATCTGGCCCGCGCCCCAGGGCACGGTTCACCTGTTCAAGGAAACTCTGGTCGGTATGGCCGGGTTCGAAGCTGGTCAGCAGCATCGCTTCGCGCGGATCGGTGACGGTCGAAACCTGGATCGGCTCGCGCCAGCCGCCCGCCAGCGGCTCGCGGTAGGCTCCACTGCCGCGTTGGGCATAGGTCAGAGCGCCCAGGTCTTCGGGCGGCTCCGGCTCGTCGCAGAACAGGCCAGGACTGGCCAGCACACCCAGCACCGGCTCCCGACCTATCATCAGCGCAATGGCCACGCAGTAGTGTCGCCCGGCCAGAAAGCCTTTCGTCCCGTCAATCGGGTCTACGATCCAGGTGCGCTCGGCCTGCCCCTGTTTGCCGAAGTCCAGCCAGGCGCAAACCTGCTCCTCGAAGACATAGCCGCCCACTGCGTCGGTGACGAAACGCTGTACCAGGGCGCGCTGCCGATCGTTGAGCAGCAGCATAAACTCTTCCGAGCGCTCTTCGGAAAGCACCGCATCGTCTGGGAAGTTCTCGGCCAGCGCGTGACCAATGATGGCTTGCGAGGCATAATCGGCGATGGTCACTGGCTCGCGTCCGTCTTTCTGCGAGGGCACGACCAGTTCTTCCTGGATGCTCTGGCAGATGCCCGCGGCCATGCGGGCGATGGTCTTGGCCGTTTCAAGCTCGTAACTCAGGTTCACGCTGGGCCTGCTCCGGGGATCATAGAACGCACGGGCCATTGTAGCGCAACAGCAGCGCGACGGACAACCGCGCATCGAAGCGGTCAGTCCCCGCATCTAAAGTGGATAGGACGCACACATGCACTCAAAGAGGACGAGAAAATGAGCGTGGGCACAGCGCGCAACGGCCTGGTGTTGGTGATAGACGAGGGGCGGTGCCTGCTCTGCGACGATTGTCTGGCCCGCCGTCAGTGCCGGGGCAACGCGATTCGCATCATTGATCGGGGCGAAGCACCCTTCCTCGACCTGAGCCGCTGCTGGGGGTGCATGGTGTGCGTGCTGGCCTGTCCAGGTGGAGCCATTGTGCGCCAAGAAAGGGCCTCATGATGGCTTCTCCTCCCCCCGACCACGATGACCGGATCAGACGCCTGGCCGCCCTGGAACGAGAATACGCCGAGCTGCGGGCCAGCCTGCCTGCTCACTCAACCCCACCCTCGCTGCTCATTCGCCTGGAAGAACTGGAAGACGCTATCGCCGATCTGCGCGCTGCACTCGCCAGCCAGCCCTCTTCCCACAGCGATTAGAGCGCGTTATACGCTTTTTCTCCGTCAACCCCCGTGTCGCTCGTAGGGGGAAGGTCGGCGTTTGTCGGAGCGGTTTCGAAACCCGGCTCGTTCCCCTCGTCGCGCGACGCAGTCGCGTGGGAGAGGGACGCAGGGCTGAGAGGAAAACTCCGGGCAAAAGGTTATAACAGCCTCTAGCTTTCGCCTGAGCCGGACGGCGATTCCTTGACCAGCGCGGTGATGCGCATGAAGGCTTTCTCCTGCGGGCTGAGGTCGGGCGGGTAGACGGTATCGTCGTAGGTCTCCAGGATGCGATAGCCTTCTTTGACGTAGCTGCGCACCGTGTGCGGACTGATCCCCATCTCGTCGGCGGCCAGTTCAGCGGACATCCCCTCCACAACGCAAAGCTGCAGGGCCTGCCGCACGCGTGGCGTCAGGTCGGGGTATTCGCGCCGTTCGGGGATCACTTCGGCGCGGAAGAGTCGCCCTTCGAATTCGTCCTTGAGCGCGTCCTTGACCGACTGCGTGACCACAAAATCGTGTTCCTGCGCCCACACAATGGCCGAAGCGACGCGGATACGCAGTTCATTGCGCAGCAGATAGCCGTTGACGTTGGCCTGGGCGCAGGCACGCAATGTCTCCAGGTTGAGCTTGCGGTCGAGCACAAGCGTCATGACGTTGGGGATGGTTTCCTCGATCTCGCGCACCAGGCACGCCAGTTCGTCGGGGGTGCTGGCCGCCTGCGCATCGAGCAATACCACGTCCGGCCACTCAGAACGATCTACCGCACGCACATAGTCACGCACCGACTCCAGGGTATCGGCCAGATGTACCACGCGCGTGCGTCGATCCCAGGCCAGGTAGCTGTTGAGTGCCTGGCGGGCGTAGAAATCGGTCTCCAGGACAAGCACTTTCAGGTTGTTCTTGCCAACCATCTCCGGGGACATCGGCGCGTTCTCCCCTTATGCAGCAGGCAAAACATCTGCTGGCGAAAGCCTTCCTACAACGGCACGAACTCAAACGCCAGCGGGCGATAGGGCACACCAGACAACGCTTCTTGCAGTTCGGCGTCGGAGGTGAAAACCCCCTTGTTCACGGGCCGCCCTTCGATCCACACCGATAGCGAGCCATCGAGGGGGAACGGATCGAGCGCCATCCCGCGTGAACCAGCAGGGGCCAGGCGCAATGTCGCCCGCTCGCCGTTGCCCACAGGCACATCTTCCAGCACTTGCTCGTGCACGTTGCCCATACACACCAGCAGCGACAGATAGTCCCACACCTGCAACAGGCGCAGGTTTTCTTCCAGCGCAGCGGGCATCACCGCCAGGGCATAGTAGGGGTGATCGCGCAGTGCGGCAATCAGGGCTTCCTGCCAGGCGTATCGTTCGTCAAGAAAGGCCTCAATGCGTTTTTTGTCTGCAGGTGGATCGTCGAGGTATCGCAGGCGCAGAGCATAAAGCGCCGCACAGTGCAGGCTGGTGAGCAGTGCCGCGTAGCGACTCTGCGCGAAGACCGACTCGATGCTGGCCCGCCAGATGGCGAAGTGTTCGTCCAGGTCCATCTCGGTGAAGGTGCGCGGCTGCCCCTGCGCATTGATACGCGGCTGCCCTTCGGCAGCGTACCACCCGGCGTCGTGGAATGCGGCGGCGATCAGCAGATCGTCGCGCGGGCTGAGAGCCATCTTCTGCGTCCCCACCCAGTGCGCAGCGATCTTGCCCGCAATATAAGCGTGCGCGGCCTGGTGAATCAACCAGGTCATACCGGCTTCTGTGCGGCGGATCACGATCCAGCTACCTCCCACGAAGTCGCAGGCCAGTCGTCGCCTGAAGACACTTCCCAAGTATAACAGATCGGGCTGGTCATTGGGCGGGTTGCGGCGAAGGAGTGCAGCCCACTTGCGGCGCATACGCGTTGTCACCAGTCTACCCTCACCCGTGCACAGAAGTATCTCGCGAAGGAGCGATACCCCTGCCTGTTGCGGAGGACGATCTGTTCTATACTAGGGCTTGCCTGTGCAGGCCCTGGCCCGCTTGTGAAACAACAAGGAGGTGAAGCGCTCATGACAGTACTGTTGGTCGTGGTCGTGACCCTGGCCATCACCAACCTGCTCTTCAGCCTGTTCCTGTTGATCCGGCTGGCCGATGCCCGTCGCGATGCCGCCCAGCAACAGCAGTCCCTGCTGCAACACCAACAGCAGCAGGATACCAATCTCCAGTCGCTGAGTCAGACTGTCGCCCTCCTCGCTGATCACACGCGCCAGATGCTTCAGGCCGATCAGCACATGACCAACCGCCTGGAGATCGTCGGCAGCCGCACCGAACAGATGCTCCAGACTGACCAGACGCTGACCAGCACGCTCGAAGTCGTCGGCAGCCGCACGGAGGAAATGCTCCAGACCGACCAGACGCTGACCAGCTTGCTCGAAGTCGTCGGCAGCCGCACCGAACAGATGCTTCAGACTGACCAGACGCTGACCAGTACGCTCGAAGTCGTCGGCAGTCGCACGGAGCAAATGCTTCAGATCGATCAGGCTCTCAACCGCGAAATTGGGATCGTCCGCGAGGCAACCGGCCACATTCTGGCCATCAAAGAGGAGATCGCCCGCCTGCAAAACCTGCTGCAATCCACGCGCCAGCGCGGTCGTCTGGGGGAAGTCTTGCTGGAAGTGTTGCTGCGCGATGCCCTTCCGACCTCAGCCTACACGCTCCAGCATCAGTTCGCCAACGGCACCCGCGCCGACGTCGTGATCCGGCTGGACAAAGCGTGCGTGGCGGTGGATTCCAAGTTTCCGCTCTCCAGCTATGAACGCTTGTTGAGCACGTCGGACGGGGCCGAGCGCCAACAACTCATCCGGCAGTTCGCCCGCGACGTGCGCAAGCACATTGACGACATTGCCGCCAAATACATTGTGCCCGCTGAGGGCACGCTGGATTTCGCCCTGATGTTCATCCCCAGCGAGGCGGTGTACTACGAACTGGTGACGCACGAAGGCAACGGTAATGAGAAAGACCTGCTCACCTATGCCTTTGAACAGCGTGTCTTTCCCGTCAGCCCCAGCACGTTCTACCCCTACCTGCTCACCATCGCGCGCGGTCTGCGCCAGCTCTATGTGGCCGACAACGTGCGCCAGACCATCGCCGAGATCGCTCAATTGCAGCAGATGTTGGCCCAACAGGCGCGCAAATGGGAAACCGCGCGCCGCCAGCTCGACGACGCCCGCCGCAACCTGGGCGAAGTCCAGGCGGCAATGGACGAAGTCCGTGATAAAATCTTACGGATTGTCTCGCCCAGCGCCGAAGTCATCGGCGCTACGCTGGAAGTGGACGAAAGGGATCAATGAACCGTACTCGCTATCTTGTTGGCGGCGCTTTGCTGGGAATCGCCCTGGCAGTGGCCGCCTGTGGCAGTGACAAGCCCGCCCGACAGGTGATCGAGGGGGACGTATTGCTGAGCGAGTCTTTCGACGCGCCGGCGACCTGGGAACAAGGCGTCTATCCGTCAGACGCAGCAACGCCCACCTCTCAGTTGACTGTGAGTGAAGGGCGCTATGAAGTGACTCACCGCGCCGGGCGCACCGCCTCCTTCGCCTGGGGCGCAGGCGTGGACGCACCGCAAAACGTGATTGTGGACGTCAGCGCAGAACAACTCAGCGCCGAAAAAGACAATCTCTATGGCGTGCTATGTCGCCTGGCGCAGGACGAAGAGGGAAACTGGAGCGGCTATGCCCTGTTGATCAGCGGCGACGGGCACTACGGCATCGCCGACCTGTCGCGCGACAGCCTGGGGTTCATCCTGGACTGGCATCAGTCGGACGCCATCAGGCAAGGGCAGGCGCTCAACACCGTGCGGGCGGTGTGCGTGGATGACTATCTGGCCCTCTACGCCAACGGGAAGTTCCTGGGCGAGGTCAAAGATAGCCGCTACCAGCGCACTGGTCAGATTGGGTTGATCGCCGGGGTGACGGCAGGCGGGGAAGTGCGCATCGCCTTCGACAACCTGACTCTCCTGGCTGGCTCGCTGCCGGCAACAGAGGGGATACTCAACTGAGCACATCCATGCCGCGCAGGGAGACCTCACCCAGCCGGGTGTCAGTGCCGGAGCCAGCTTGAAGCTGTCCGAGATTCCGAATACAGGGAATATCAAACAGCAAAGAAGCCTACTGCCCGATTTTGGCGTAGGCGTTGCGCACCATCGTCAACAACTCGTCGAAGGCTTCGTCGCTCACCGGCGCATCCTCCGATTCGGCGATGGTGTTGATCTCCACCACAATATCGCCTTCCTGGAACAGCGCATAGCGCACCAGGGGCGTCTGCGCCACCAGGGCCGTGGCCTTTTGCGCCACCCGGTCGCGATCCAGGGTCAGACCTTGCAGGCGCAGTTCGCGCTCGCGCGTCGTATAGGCGACCTCTGCCGCGTCCACGCCAGGGTGCGCTTCCACCACCACATAGGCGATGGCATCGTCTGCCCCTTCGTAGTACATAGTCACGTGACCCTTGTTGGTGACGGTGCTGGAGCGCAGGCGCACCGTCTCTTTGTCGTCGCGTTCCCAGTCGCCCACTTCGGCAGGCAGATAGCGGGCGAATTCGTCAGCGCGGGCGCGGGGACTGTTGCCACAGGCGGACAGCACTGCGCCCATCAGTAGCACCAGGGCGATCAGCAGAAAGAGGCTCGCTCGTTTCACCGGACTTCGCTCCTGTGTTCCATCAGTGCTCGCCCAGGTAGGCGGCCCGCACCATCTGATTCTCGCGCAATGCCGCCGCCGTATCCGAGAGGATGATGTTGCCTGTCTGCAACACATAGCCCCGATGCGCCACGGCCAGCGCCATCAGCGCGTTCTGTTCCACCAGCAGGATAGTCGTGCCGTGCTCATTGAGATACTTGATGATGCGGAAGATGTCGCGCACCAGCAGCGGGGCCAGGCCCATCGAAGGCTCGTCCAGCAACAGCACACGCGGGCGGCCCATCAGCGCCCGGCCAATGGCCAGCATCTGTTGCTCGCCACCCGAAAGCGTCCCGCCCAGTTGTTTCTGGCGTTCTTTCAGGCGGGGGAAAGTCTCGAAGACGAACTCCAGGTCTTCGGCAATGCCGTGCACATCCGAACGGCTATACGCGCCCATCTCCAGGTTTTCCAGCACGGTCAGACGCTGAAATATCTTACGCCCCTCAGGGGACTGCACCACGCCCCGGCTGGTGATCACGTGAGGGGGCAGCCGGGTGATGTCTTCGTCGCGCAGGAGCACGCGCCCCTCGGACGGGCGCACAATCCCGCAGATGGTGTTGAGGGTGGTAGTCTTGCCCGCCCCGTTGCCGCCGATCAACGTCACGATCTCGCCCTCTTCGACGGACAGCGAAATGCCTTTGAGGGCGTGGATTTTGCCATAGTAGGTGTGCAGGTTCTCGACCTCTAGCAGCGCCATGTTCGCATCCCTTTGCGCCTGTGCCCGCTACGAAGCCAGCAGATCGACTTCCACTTTGTCGGCGGCAGTGCCCAGGTAGGCTTCGATGACCAGCGGATCGTTCTGCACGTATTCGGGCGTCCCCTCGGAAATCTTGCGCCCATAATCGAGCACAGTCACCTGGTCGGAGATGTTCATCACCACGCTCATGTCGTGCTCGATCAGCAACACGGTCAGGTAGCGCTCGTCCCGCAGCCGGCGGATGAAGTTCATGGTGTCTTCAGTCTCCTGCGGGTTCATGCCCGCCGTCGGCTCGTCGAGCAGCAACAGGCGCGGGTTGCTGGCCAGCGCCCGCGCGATCTCCAGCCGGCGCTGACTGCCATAGGGCAGGTTGGTGGCCAGCACGTCGGCAACATCGGCCAGACCCACGAATTCCAGCAGCTCATAGGCGTAGGCCAGGGCCGTTTCTTCCTCACGGATATTGATGGGCAGGCGCAATAACCCTCCCAACGGCGTGCTGCGCAGGTTGGAATGTACGCCCACCAGCACATTTTCGAGCACGGTCATCCCCTTGAACAGGTGAATATTCTGGTAGGTGCGGGCGATGCCGCGCGCGGTCACCTGGTCGGGGCGCAGGCCCTGAATGGGATGGCCCAGGAAGCGGATCTCGCCCTCTTCCGGCGTGTAGAAACCGCTGACACAGTTGAAGAAAGTGGTCTTGCCCGCGCCATTGGGGCCGATCACGCTGGCGATCTGATTGGGCATGATCGTCAGGTCCAGGTCGCCGACCGCCACCAGGCCGCCGAAGCGCTTGGTCACGCCGATGGCCTGCAAGATTGGCTGATGATCGGTATGCTCTCTCATCAGTCACCTCCTCCATGCTGATAGCGACTTTGGGCCAGGGCCCGCGCTCGTTCGCGCAGTTGAGCGGTCGGGGCGGGCAGCAACCCTTCTGGCCGCAAGATGACCATCGCCACCAGCAATGCCCCAAAGACCAGGATGCGATAGGTCTCCAGTTCGCGCAGCACCTCTGGCACGCCGATGAGGGCGATCGCGCCCATGATCACGCCGGGGATGCTCCCCATACCGCCGATGATCACCAGGCTGAGCACCTCGATCGACACGTCCAGGCGGAAGTCATTAGGGTAGATGTTGCGCTGACGTGCGGCGAACAGCACGCCGCCCAGTCCGGCGAAGGCCGCGCCAATGGCGAACGCCGTCAGCTTGGTCTGCACCAGGTTGATGCCCATAGACTGGGCGATGTCCTCGTCGCTCTTCATGGCGCTCCACGCCCGGCCTATGCGCGACTGCTTGAGGCGTGTGGAGAAGAAAGCAATGACGCCCACGCCGAACAAGACCAGATAGACCATCCACAGATAGCCTACGGGGCCAGTTGCGCCAGCGGGCAGCGGGCGCGGAATCTCCAGCACGCCCTGCGGGCCGCCAGTGTAGTCGCGCAGATTGGTGAACAGCAGGCGGATGATCTCGCCGAAGCCGAGCGTCACGATGGCCAGGTAGTCACCGCGCAGCCGCA
>Ga0068707_1003045_pt1 | contig 11763 bp, 9 predicted proteins | sample YNPNPMetaG_FD_66600 | JGI IMG/M metagenome (GOLD analysis project Ga0068707, IMG submission 66600) | Anoxygenic and chlorotrophic microbial mat microbial communities from Yellowstone National Park, USA - YNP NP MetaG | ecosystem: Environmental > Aquatic > Thermal springs > Hot (42-90C) >... | reverse complement strand
CTCGATGAGGTCGGCAGGAACGCTGGGAGCAGCCGGCTTCTCGTTGACGATGTACCGGATGGCCGACTTGGCAGCGATGCGCCCTTCGGCGTGGGAGCCGGAGGAGAACTTGTGGGAGCTGGCGCCCGAGGCGTCACCGGCGCAGAACAGCCCCTTGACGGTGGACATGTTCTCGTAGCCCCAGAAGTAGTCGCCCTTGCTCTCTCCCGTCTGGATGTCGGCCGGACCGGACACCCAGGCCCCGGAAGCGCCGGAGTGGGAGCCGATGAAGTACGGCTCGGCAGCGGCGATCTCGGAAGACTTCACCTCGGGCTCCACGTTGGTGGCGGCCCACAGGATCGCCTGGGAAATCGTCATGTCGAGGAAGTCCTCCCAGGCTTCGGCCTCCAGCTCCTTCAGCTTCTTCTTGGCGGCCTTCTCGTCGCCGGAAGAGGCAGCGATCTTCTGGATGGCCTCCTCGGTGCGCATGTAGATGGGCCCCTTGCCCTCCATGACGTCGAGCATGCCCAGGTAGTTGCGCAGGTTGGCGGGAATCGGCTTGACGTGGCCGTAGGGTGCCCAGTTGTCCAGCTCGGCCTTCCGCTCGACCATGTACTCGCCACCGAAGGCGTTGGTGGCGCGGGACTTGAACAGGAGGAACCAGGCCCCCACTGGGCCGTAGGCGTCCTTGAAGCGCACCGGGATGAAGCGCACTTCCTGGCAGGTCATCTCCGCGCCAGCCTTGAGGGTGAAGTAGGCGGAGGCACCAGCGTTCCACGGTGGATACCAGGCGCGGCCCTGACCTTCACCGGAGGAGCGGGGCTTGAACACGTGCACCGCCCCACCCATGGCCACCAGCGTGGCCTTGGCCTTGAACACGTAGAAGGTGTTCTCGCGCACCGAGAAGCCGTAGGCGCCGATGCACTTGTCCCCGTCCATGAGGGGGCCGACGATGAACACGCGCTCGTAGATGTTCTCCTTGCCCAGCGCGTTCTTGGCTGCCTCGGCCACCACCACCTTGTACGACTCGCCGTTGATCATGAGCTGCCAACGGCCCTCGTGGACGTAGTTGCCTTTCTCGTCCTTCCAGATCGGCAGACCCCACTTTTCGAACAGGTGGACGGTGGAGTCCACGTGGCGGGCAATGTTGGCCACGAGGTCCTCGCGGGTCACCCCCATGAGGTCGTTGCGCACGTAGTCCACGTAGTCCTTGACGGTGTTCTGGCCGTCCTTCAGGCCCACGTACTGGTTGATGGCCGACAGCCCCATGGCCACCGCGCCCGAACGGTCCACGGCCGCCTTGTCCACCAACGTCACTTTGAGGCCGTGCTGCTTGGCCCAGTAGGCAGCTTCCACGGCCGCACCGCAGGCCGCCATCCCGCCCCCCAGGATGAGGAGGTCGGTTTCCACCTCTTTGGTCTGAAAGTTCTGCATGTCCGCCTCCCTCTCCTAGCTCATGGTCCAGACGGCCGGAAGACCCAACGAGTCTGGTTCCGTGAACAGCGCCGGGCCGTCCAGCGACGGGGAGGTGTTGAAGCCTCCCGCCGGCTGCGCCTGCCCTTCCGGAGTGGTGCGGATTGGGAACTTGAAGCGCTTGAGCATGCCGTTACGGAACTTCACGGTCCACATGATGGAATCGGTGGACCGCATGGGCACCACGGAAGCGCCCATGGGGACGAAGTCCGCGTAACCGCGCACGTCGATCGCCTGCGTGGGGCAGATCTTCACGCAGTTGTAGCATTCCCAGCACATCTCCGGTTCCTGGTTGTACGCCTTCATGGCCTCCTTGTTGAGGACCATGAGGTCGTTCGGACAAATGTACTGGCAGGCGGTCTTGTCGAGCGCCTTGCACCCGTCGCACTTGTCCGGGTTGACGAAACTAGGCATAACTCACCTCCCCATGGGTGTACGGGACCGTCCGAAGCGGTCGCCGCCGGTCTTGATCGCACGGTTCGGAGGGAAGCTCCCTCGCTGCCCCTCCACGATCCTCCTGGCACGGATCTCTGTGATTGCCACCACCTCCCATCCTCGAATTGCGCTACAACTCCAACCCCAAACCGCAAGAGGCCACAAGCAAAACGTGTGCCCACTTTCACAAGGAGCGGACGGTCAGCACAGACAAGCGGTTAGGGGCCCCTGGCCCCCCATGCCCCCCCGCCGGGTGTTACCGATTCCACCCGAGCCCCGGGAAAGACCCGGCCGGGCTCAGCAATTGCAACGGATCCCCTGCAGGCACAGTACGTTCGTGCGTGTTACAGAATCGAAACAGAAGGGGAGGCCGCAGTGCCAAAAGGGTGGCACAATGGACAGGAGTGGAGGAGGCGGCCATGGGGAGCAGGCGAGGGGCGGCGGTTGCCGCGGTGGTGGTGGTGGGCTTGCTGGTGGTTGGCGTGGCGCTGACCGTTGCCGGTGCCACCCTGTTGCTGCGCCACGTGCCCCGCCGGGCGATGCTGGTGGTGGACGTGGCTGGCTCGCTGGCCGATCCCGGGCCCGAGGGGCCGGTGGCGGAACTCTTCTCGCCGCGCCGGGTGACTCGCCAGGGGCTGCTGGAGGGTCTGGCCAGGGCGGTTTCGGATCCCCGCATCCGGGCGGTGCGCCTGCGGGTGGGGGACGTGGGGGCGGGGTTCGCCACGGTGCAGGAGATCCGGTCGCTGCTGGGCAAGCTCACGGTGGCCGGCAAGGACACGGCGGCGTACCTGGACACGGTGGGGGAGTTCGCCCCGGCCAACCGCGAGTACCTGCTCGCCTCGGCGTGCCGCCGTATCGTGGTGGGGCCCCTGGCTACCGTCAACCTCACCGGTCTTTCGGCGCGCGTGCCGTTCCTGCGCGGGACCCTCGACAAGCTGGGGATCGAACCGGAGTTCCCCGGCATTGGGGAGTTCAAGACTGCGCGGTTCTTCTACACCGAGAAGGACCTCACCGCCGAGGATCGGGAGATGACCGGGTGGCTCCTCGCCTCGCTGCGGGACCAGCTCGTGGAGCAGATTGCAGCCAGCCGCGGCCTGGAACCGGCCCGTGTGCGCGAACTCGTGGCCCAGGCACCGCTCACCGCCGAGGCCGCTTTGGCTGCCGGCCTGGTGGACGAGATTGCCGATTGGCAGGGTTTCGTGGACCACTCCCCCGCCGGCGGGGCAGAACGCCTGGAGGAGGTTTCCCTGGGACGGTACCTGCGGGCTCAGGCCAGTGTGCCGGGTGCGCCGGTGGTGGCGGTGGTGAGCGTGCGGGGCGCCATCGTGCGCGGGGAGAGCGGCTTCTCGCCGCTGCCCGTGGTGGGGGGGGAGATGGCCGGGGCCGACACGGTGGCCGAGGCGTTGCGGGCCGTGCGCGACTCCGAGGCCGTGGCGGCGGTGCTGCGCATCGACTCTCCCGGTGGCAGTGCCGTGGCGGCAGAAACCATTCGCGCCGAGGTAGTCCGCACCGCCAAGCAGTTGCCAGTGGTGGTCTCGATGGGCGACGTGGCGGCATCGGGTGGCTACTGGATCGCCTGCGGCGCCACTCGCCTCTTTGCCTCTCCCGCCACCCTCACTGGTTCCATTGGGGTTTACGCCGGGCACCTGGCCATGGCGCGGTTCTGGGAGGAGAAGCTGGGGGTGAGCTGGGGGCGGGTGGAGGGCGACCCCAACGCGGACATCTTCGCCAGTCTCGACCCCTGGACGCCGCCCCAGCGCGCCGCTGTGGAGCGGCTCCTCCAGACGGTGTACGACAGCTTCGTGGAGCGGGTGGCAGCAGCGCGGCGGATGAGCCGGGAAGCGGTGGAGGCGGTGGGGCGAGGGCGGGTCTTCACGGGTGCCCAGGCGGTGGAGAAGGGCCTGGTGGACGAGCTGGGCGGATTCGAGGAAGCTCTCGCTGCGGCCAAGGAGCTGGCCGGGCTCGATCGCGACCAGCCGGTACAGCTCGCCTTCTACCCTCGCTTCCCGAGCTTGTGGGAGCGGGTCGTGCAGCGGTTGGTGGAGGACCGCGAGGTGGGCGCGTTGCTGCGCGCACTGGCGGCGGGCCGCCTTGCCCCGCCCGGGGTGGTGTGGATGCCCCCGATAGCCCTCGAATGAGGGGTTAGGAGCTGGAGACGGGGCCGCGGCGCAGGGTGATGAGGTCCACCTCGGGCGGCGAGCCGTAGCGGATGGGGACGGCGCCCACCCCGATCCCCCGCGAGACGTACAAGAGGTGCTCCCGGTGCCGGTAGAAGCCGGAGATGAAGCGAGTGGACAGGCGGGCCAGGTTGATCTCCCGCGAGGGGAAGGCGATCTGGCCCCCGTGGGTGTGGCCGGCGAGGGTGATGTCGGCCCCGGCGCGCCGCGCCCGCACCCAGCCGCGCGGTTGGTGGCAGAGGAGGAGGCGGAAGTCAGCGTGGAAGCGGCCCAGGACGGAAAAGTCAGCCCCCTCGGGGCTGTCCAGGTCGTCCACGCCGGCCACGAGCAGGGTGGCACCATCCCGTTGCAGGACCGCAGCTGCGTTCACCAGGGGGGTGGCCCCCACCGCATCCAGAGCTGCAACCCCCAGCTGGGCCGAGGCGAGGTGGTCGTGGTTGCCCAGCACTCCGAACACCCCCAACGGCGCCGCCAAGCCTGCAAAACCGGAAACGAAGAGCTCGGCGTCCACCGCGCGCCGGTCCAACTGGTCGCCGGTGTAGACCACCAGATCCGGGGCCAGCGTCTCCACGAGGCGGCGCACCTGGTCCAGGCGGCCCCAGGGCATGAACGCCCCGGCGTGCACGTCCGAAACCTGGGCGATGCGAACCCCGTCGAAGGGGGAAGGCAGGGAGGGGTGCGAGAGGGTGGTCCACCGCACCAGCGGGTACGCTTCCTCCTCGCTCAGCCAGAGGGTCCGGGCGAGGACGGCGTTGCCCACGGCGTCGAACGCCCTTCTCTTCCACGGGCTGCGGCTCAGGTACGCGACGGTCTTCATGAAACGCGGCCGCTTGGGCCGGCTGGGGGAGTGTAGCACGCCCCTCTGCTAGACTCACCCCATGCCGTCCGGCACCCACTCATGGCACGGACAACCGCGTCTGGTGCCCCGCGATTCCCTCGCGGGGATCCCCTGTGTGGTCGTTGGCGAAAACGAACTGCGCCTCGGGCGGGACTCGTCCTGCGATGTGGTGATCCCCGAGCTCACCGTCTCTCGCCGCCACGCCCGGCTGTTCTGGGAGAACGGCGAGCTGGTGGTGGAGGATCTCGGCTCTTCCGGCGGGACGTTTGTCAACGGCGTGCGCATCCAGCGAGCGGTGCTGCACCCCGGCGACCTGGTACGGCTGGGACCGCGGGTGGAGTTGCTCGCCCAGGCCGAGCCCACCTCCTCGTTGCTCGGGCAGGCGCTGGGTGAGGAGGAGGGCAGCCGCGGCGTGCGTCACCTCCAGGTGCTGCTGGAGACCGCTCGCGCCCTGAACTCCGCGACGGTGCTGGAGGAGGTGCTGGAGCTGGTGCTCCGCACCGTCGTCCGCCTCATGGGGGCGGACCGTGGCAGCGTGGTGCTGATCGGGGAGGAGAGCCAGCGCACCGCCGTGGCCTGCTACCCTTCGGCGCCCGACGAGAAGGGGTGGGCGGAGCGCAGCTCGCTCCTGGAAGCCGCCATGGCGCAGCGGAAGACGGTGGTGCGGGAGGCGTTGCTCTCCCCCACCACCTCGATGGTGGCGCGGGGCATCGAGCTGGCGGCCGCCACGCCGCTGCTGGTGGCCCGGCGGCCGATGGGGTCGGCCGGGGAGGCGTCGTTCGTTGCCAGCATCGATGTCATTGGCGGCGTCCTCGTGGAGCGGCGGGTGCTGGGCGAGAGTTTCTCCCGCGAGGAACTGGCTGTTTTCGAATCGCTGGCGGCGGATGCCGCCGCAGCCATCGACAACGCCCGCCTGTACCGGGAGGCGCGGGAGAAGGCCAAGATCGAGCACGAGATGTCGCTGGCCCGCGCCATTCAGAAGGCCCTCCTCCAGGAGCCGGTGGCGGTGCCCTTTGCGGAGCTCTTCGCCTTCTCCGACGCGGCCAGGCGCGTGGCTGGGGACCTCTACCACACCGCCCAGCGCAGCGACGGCTCGCTCGCCGTGACGGTGGGGGATGTATCCGGCAAGGGAGTCGCTGCCGCGCTGCTCATGGCGTTGGTCCAGGGGCTTTTGGGGCTGCTCCACGACCTGGGGCACCCCCTTTCTTCCCTTGCCCCCACCCTGGATCGCACCCTGCGGCGCTACAACCCTGGCAACCGCTTCCTTACCCTGGCCACGGCGGTGCTAGAGCGCGACGGCACCACCCAGGTGGTCAACGCTGGCCACTGTCCGGTGGTGGTGGTGCGGGCCGACGGCACGGTAGAGGAGATTGCCCCCCACGGGCCAATCCTCGGTCTGCTCCCGGTGGCCAGGTGGTCCAGCACGGAACTGACCCTCCACCGCGGCGACGCCCTCGTGCTGTACAGCGACGGCATTCTGGAATCCTGCTCGCCGCAGGGTGAGGAGTTCGGCGCGGAGGGCATCCGCCACGCCGTAGCGGCGGCGGGTCGCAGCGCAGCCGAACTTGGCACCGCCCTCCTGCAGGCAGCTGCGGCCCACCGCTGCGGGGACGAGGCGGAGGACGACGTGACGGTGCTCGTGGTGCGTTTCCTGGGCGAGCCGGCGGGCCACAAGCCGCAAGCGGTGAGCGAAACAGCCGGCTAGTCCTGGGGGCGGCGGACGGTGTGCTCGAGCGTACCGATGCCGGCGATCGTAACCTCTACCCGGTCCCCATCTTCGAGCGCCCCCACCCCCGGGGGTGTGCCGGTGCTCACCAGGTCGCCGGGGAAAAGGGTCATGATCTCGGAGATGAACGCCACCACTTCGGCCACCGGGAAGATCATGTCGGAGGTGGAACCGCGCTGGCGCAGCTCGCCGTTGACGCGGAGCTCCAGCTCGAGCTGCTGCGGATCGGCCACCTCCGTCTCCAGCCACGGCCCCACGGGGCAGAAGGTGTCGAACCCCTTGGCGCGGGCGTACACCTTTTCCCGCCGCTGGATATCGCGGGCGGTGACGTCGTCGGCGCAGGTGAAGCCGAACACGTACTCCAGCGCCCGCTCTGCCCGCACCCGGTGGGTGGTGCGCCCGATCACCAAGGCCAGCTCCCCCTCGTGCTCCACCCGCTGCGACGAGGGGGGGAGGAGCACCGTGCCGCCGGGGGGCAGGAGCGCCGACGGCGCCTTGAGGAAGAGGAGCGGTTCCGCCGGGATCTCCTTGCCCATCTCGGCGGCGTGGGCACGGTAGTTGAGGCCAATGCACACGATCTTCGTGGGCTCGCAGGGGGGCAGAAGGCGGGCATTGGCGAGAGGTACGGCTCCCCCCACCGGTTTGCCCCCGCTCCAGGGCGCCCCGTCCAGGAGCGTGACGAGCGCGTCATCCACCCGCCCCCAGCGGGGCGTACCGCCCACTTCCAGACGACAGTAGCGCATTCGTGCCTCCTACGTTGGGGTTCCGCCAGTGCCCGTTTCGAACCGATCCAGGTCGTGGCGGTTACCAAGTACCACGAGCAGATCCCCCACCTGGAGTCGGAGGGCAGGGTCAGGGTTGGGGATGAGCGTCGAGCCGCGGTGCAGGCTCACCACCGCCACCCGGTGACGTTTGCGGAGATCCAGTTCCGCCAAAGACTTCCCCGCCAGAGGACTGTTCTCCGTGACGGACAACTGTTCGAGCAGCAGGTGCTCGCCCGAGGAAGGCTGCAGCGAGAAGTCCAGGAAGTCCACCACCCCCGGTTTGGCCAGCATGTGGGCGAGACGCAGACCGCCGAGACGGTAGGGGTTCATGACGCGGTCGGCACCGGCCCGCAGCATCCGCCCCTCGGCTCCCTCCTCCGTGGCCCGCGCCACGATGAACAGGTTCGGGTTCAAGGAGCGGGCGGTGAGCACCGTGTACACGTTGTGGGCGTCGTCGTCCAGGCAAGCCACGAGCCCGCGGGCGCGGTGCACGCCAGCGGCGCGCAGGGTGCGCTCCTCGGTGGCGTCGCCGGCCACGTGGAGGAGCCCCGCCGCTTCCAGCTCGCGGATGCGATCCGGGTGCCGTTCCACGGTCACCACCTGACGGCGGGCCCGCACCAGCTCCGCCACCACGGCCTGACCCATCCGCCCCCAACCGCACACCACCTCGTGGTCCTGCAACCGCTCCAGCATGCGCGACCTCCTGCTGCTGCCCAAGACGCTGCGCAACTCGCCCTCCACGATACTCCGCGCCAGCTCCGTGGCGGCCGTCAGGAGGAGGCCAATGCCCACGGCCAGCAGCACGACGGTGAACGCTTCGCCGGCCAGCGAGAGCGGGAACACCTCGTGGTACCCCACCGTGGTGAGGGTGATGACGGTCATGTAGAAGCAATCCCACAGGGGAGCTCCCTCCACGAGGCGGTACCCCAGCGTGCCAAAGGCCAGCACCGCAGCCAGCAGGAGCACGTAGCGGGAGAGGCGGCGAGGCACGGTGAGAGTGTAGCGGAACGCCTGCGCGCAGGCACCTCACCCGTGCAGGAACTGGGTGATTTCCTGCAGGAGCGCCACGCCCCCTTCGGCGAGGACGGAGTGGGCGGCCTCGGGCAGCTCCCGGTAGCGGGCGCTGGGAATCACGGCCGCCAGCTCCCGCGTGGCGGCTGCCGGCACCAGGGGGTCCAGCGCTCCCGCCAGCACCAGGGTGGGGCAGGCGATGGTGCCCAGGAGCGGGGTCAGGTCCCACCCCTCGCGCAGGTGGGCAATCTGGGCGAGGGCGCCGGGCAGATCTTCCGGATCCAACGTCCACAGCCGCGCCGCCTGGTCCACGAAGCCGGGGTAGCGGTCGGCAAAGCTGGGAGCAAAGGCGAAGGCCATGAGCATCTCGGCCGCTTCGGAGGGGGCGAGGCGGGAGAGCGCCAGCTCGAAGAAGCGGAGCACCCGCCGGTGCGAGGGGGTGAGGCGGGGGGCGCAGGAGGCCACCACCAGCCGGGCCACGTGGGTGGGGTAGGCGGCAGCCAGGTGAGAAGCGATGAGACCGCCCATCGACACCCCCAGCACCCCAGCGGGGGCCGCCTCGCACTGCTCCAGGACAGCCGCAGCGTCAGCCGCCGCTCCGGCCAGGGTGAAGGGTGCCCCGCCCCGGGAGCCCCCCACGCCGCGGTTGTCCGGCGCCAGCACCCGGAAGGTGTGGGCGAGGAGCGCCGGCAGCTCCCCCCACAGGCGGGCCCGGGAGCCGAGGCCGGCCAGGAGGAGGAGCGGCGGCCCTGCCCCGCGTACCTCCACGCTCACCGGTCCGTTGCGGGTCGTGACGGTGAGCCGCCGCGGTTCGGGCGTGACCGTCTCGGAGCTGGTCACGGGAGCTAGAGGAGGGCCTTCAAGGTGTCGGCGATCTTCTGGTAGCTCACGGCGCCCACGATGCGATCGGCGAGTGCGCCGTTCTTGAAGAAGAGGAGGGTGGGGATGGACTGGATGCCGAAGCGCATGGCCGTCTGCCGGTTGCTATCCACGTCCAGTTTGGCCACCACGGCACGGCCCGCGAACTCCCGGGCCAGCGCTTCCACGTGCGGGGCAATCATCTTGCACGGCCCGCACCACACCGCCCAGAAGTCCACCACTGCTGGTTTGCCAGCGTTGAGCACTTCGCTGTCGAAGGTCTGATCGGTGACCGCCATCACCTGGTCGCTCATGTTCCCCCCTCCCCGCGTCTCCCGCCGCGAGGCGCGGCTATTGTAAGGTGGTGCGGCGGGGGCGGCAAGGGTGAATCGGCGGCAGCGACTGGGGCAGCACTTTCTCGTGGATCTCGGGGTGGCGCGAGCGGTGGCGGAGGCGCTGCCGTGCGAGCCGCCGCGGGTGCTGGAGATCGGGCCGGGGCGGGGTGCTCTCACGCGGGAACTGGTGCGGCGCTTCCCGCGGGTGCTAACCATCGAGGTGGACGCCCGCCTGGCTGCTGCCCTGCCGGCCCGCCTCGGTGCGTCAGGCCAGCTCGAGGTGGTGACGGCGGACGCCCTGCTCGTGGACTTGGTTGCGCTGTGCGGGGAGGTGCCGTGGCTGGCGGCGGGCAACCTGCCCTACAGCGTGGCCACCCCCTTGCTGCGGCGGTTCCTGGAGGCGGGGGAGCGGTTCTCTGCAGCGGTGTTCATGGTGCAGCAGGAGGTGGCCGAGCGGCTCGTGGCCCCTCCGGGCGCCAGCGACCGGGGGCTGCTCACCCTGGAGGTGGAAGCTCGGGCTCGGGCGGAGCTCCTGTTCCGCGTGCCCCCCCGCTGCTTCCAGCCTCGTCCCAAGGTGGTCTCGGCGGTGGTGCGCTTGACGCCCGTTCAAGGCGGGACGACGCCGCCCGAGACGCGGCACGCTCTGGACGTGGCCGCGAAGGCGTTCCAGCATCGCCGCAAGACGATCGTCAACGCCCTCGCCGCCAGCTACCCCAGGGAGCTGGTGGCGGCGGCGGTGGCGGGGGCTGGCCTGGCCGCCACCGCGAGGGCGCAGGAGCTGTCCTTGGCGCAGTGGCAACTCCTGGCCGCAGCGTTGCCTGCGGCGGAGAGGGGGGGGTGATGGCCGTTCGCCTGGTGCCCCTGGGCGGTGTGGGCGAGTTTGGTGCCAACTCGCTGCTCGTCGAGGCGGAGGGGGGAGAGGCGGTGCTGGTGGATGTGGGCGCGGCCTTTTCCGAGCTGGAGCCGTTTGGGGTGGCCTACGAGTTGCCGGACTTTGGTGCCTTGGCGGGTGCCGAGGTGCGGGGGATCCTGGTCACCCACGGCCACGACGATCACGCCCGGGGGTTTGCGGAAGCGGTAGCAGCGTTCCCCACAGCGAAAGTGGCGGGTTCCCGGGCCACACTGGCGCGGCTGCAGCTGGCCGTCGACGAGTCCCCACTGGAGTGGCAGCGCCTGGCCGGGGGAGGGGCCCTGCCCCTCGCCGGTTTCCAGCTGGAGGTGGCGAGCGTGTCGCACTCCATTCCCGGTACCTTGGCGGCGCGGCTGCAAGGCGAGGGGGGCACGGTGGTGGTGGCCAGCGACTTTCGCCTTGCCCCCTCGGCGTTGGCGGAGGCCACCGAGGTGGAGACGCTGGCCCGCTGGGGGGAGGAGGGCGTGGACCTGCTGCTACTGGACGCCACCAACGCCCTCCTACCCGGTCCCCTCCCCGAGGAGGCCACGGTGGCCAGCACCATCGAGGGACTGGTGGCGGCGGCCAGTGGCGCCGTGGTGGGGGTGACCTTTGCTTCCCACGTGGGTCGCTTTCGCCAGCTGGCCCGAGCCGCTGTGGCCTGTGGCCGCACGGTGGTACCGGTGGGCCGCGGCTTGGAGGAGGCCCTCTCCCTCCAGGCGGGTCTGGGCGGTCTGGACCTGCCGCCCGGCTCGATCCGCTCCTTCCGTTCCCTCCCCCGCCTCCCGCGGGAACAGCTGCTCCTGGTGGTCACCGGTTCCCAGGGGGAGGCCGGTTCGGTGTTCCCCCGCGTGGCCACCGATACGTTGCCCGGCTTCCGCCTCACTGCCGGCGACCTGGTGCTGCACTGCGCGCGGGTGATCCCGGGCAGCGAGCGGCGGGTCGCCGATCTCTTGGATCACTGCGTGCGCCGCGGCGCGCGCGTGGTTACCCAGGCCGAGGCACCCGTGCACGTCTCGGGCCACCCGCCCCAGGAGGAGCTGCGCCGCACCATCCAGTTGCTGCGCCCCCGCACCGTGGTGCCAATCCACGGGCGTCGGCGCAACTTGGAAGGGCTGGCGGAGCTGGCCAAGTCGCTGGGGTGCCGCACGGCAGTGGTGGAGAACGGGGCCGAACTCGTGTGCCGGCGGGGGGAGGTGGCCCCCAGCGGAGTGCTACGCGGGGTGGGGCGAGTGCTGGTGGGTGAGGCGGAGGGGGCGGTGCTGGACTCGGTGACGG
>Ga0068707_1003043_pt1 | contig 11767 bp, 9 predicted proteins | sample YNPNPMetaG_FD_66600 | JGI IMG/M metagenome (GOLD analysis project Ga0068707, IMG submission 66600) | Anoxygenic and chlorotrophic microbial mat microbial communities from Yellowstone National Park, USA - YNP NP MetaG | ecosystem: Environmental > Aquatic > Thermal springs > Hot (42-90C) >... | reverse complement strand
AGCCCACCCCCCTCGCGGATGCGCCGAAAGCACCACACGCAGGCCGCATACTGGAGGGGATCCACCCCCGCCGGCGGCGCGGGCAGGCGCCGGGCCAAATCTTCCACCTCGGCACGATAACTGGCCTGGCTGAAGCGCTCGTTCAGGCTGAAGCTCCCCCCGAAATTGACCATGTGCACCGAACACTCGGGCGGATGCACCTCCTCCCCCGGATAAAGGCGCATATCCAAGGGCACATCGGCAAAGGCGCGGATGGCCTCCAACGAGGGCGCGTAACGGCGATGGTCGGTGATGGCGATGAAATCCATCCCGATCTCGCGGCAACGCGCCGCCACATAGGCAGGGGATTCCAAACCATCGGAATAATAGGTGTGGAGATGGAAATCCCCCTTGTAGGGCCAAAGGGGCAAAAGATCCTCCTCCAAAGCATAAAGGTGGAACTCGGCCCCCGTTCGACCTTGCTCGGCCGGAGAGGTCTCCAAGATCAGCATGTATTCTCCCTCGCCGCCAAAAGTGTGGGCGAAGCACAGCGCGCCGCCCTGCGGTCGCAGGGTGAAGCGGGCAGGGCCCAAAGCCGCGGACTCGTTGAGGCTGTAGAGGGTGATATCATACTCTGCCTCAGCAGGCCAACGCCAGTCTGGGAACAGTGGGCGCAAGGTGAGGACGACACGGCGGTTGGCGGGCACAACCCGGGGGAAGAGATCATAATAGCAATACTCTCTGCGCATAGGATGCCTTTCATAGAGACCATGATGCGGGACACGGGAGAGTATAGGCGGAGCGGCAGCCGATGGTCAACTGGAAGAGCGGGCGTTCCATCCACCTTCTGGGCGGCGGCGTGGGCTCAAGCCCGACGCCTCTTGTTGCCGGCCCAGGGCGCGGGTTGGGTGGACGGGGCGCAAGCATCATGCGCTTGACAACGTTGTCCCAAAGGCCTATTCTGGTTAACAATCCTTTAACCTATCTCCCAAGCGGGAGAACCCAGGAGCGCTCCCCGATGTCTTGGCGCAGAAACGTTATCATCCTCTGCTTGGCCCAGCTCCTCACCATGATCGGCTTCTCGGCCTATCTCCCCTTTTTGCCCTACTATGTGCAAGAACTGGGCGTGACCGATAGCGCCCAAGTGATGTCGTGGGTGGCCTGGTTCAATAGCGGCTCGGCCATCGCCATGATGATCTTTGCCCCCATCTGGGGCGGTCTCTCCGATCGCTACGGCCGCAAGCTGATGTTGGTGCGGGCCACCTTGGCGGGGACGGTGTTGGCCTTTCTCATGGGGTTGACCCGTTCGCCCAGCCACCTGGTGGTGCTGCGCATCCTGCAGGGGGTCTTTTGCGGCACGGTCTCGGCGGCCCTGACTTTGGTGGCCACCGAGACGCCGGAGGAATCCCTCGGCTGGGGACTGGGGTTGATGCAGACGGCCCAATTCGTGGGCCAATCTTTGGGGCCGGTGGTGGGCGGGGTGGCCGCCGACGCCTTGGGTTACCGCGCCGTGTTCCCCATCGCCTCGGCGTTGATGGCCATATCCCTGAGCGGCATCGTCTTCTTGGTACACGAACACGCCAAGCCCTTGGCCCCAAGGGCGCTCAAAAGCACGCTAGCCTGGCGGATCCCGCTGAGCCGGGAGGCTTTGCAGCGGGTCAACCGCAATGCTGCCGTGCTGATCTTGGCCCTGGCCGTGAACAGTTTTGCGGCAGCGGTGCTCAGCCCCGTGCTCTCCCTGTTTATTCAATCCCTCAGCGGGAGCGAGATGTATCTGGGCACCTGGGCCGGCTCCATCACCGCCATCGCAGCCCTCACTTCATCGGCGGCCGCGCTGGTCATCGGCCCTCTGGGCGATAAATGGGGCCAGAAACGGGTGCTCCTGGCCTGCGTCATCGCCGGCGCGTTGATCCACGTGCCCCAGGCCTGGGTCACCAGCACGGTGCAACTCTTGGTGCTGCGGGCCATCCAGGGGATTTTTATGGGGGGCATCATGCCCACGGCCAACGCGCTGCTGGCCCAGACCACCGACATCAGCAAGCGCGGGACCGTCTTTGGCCTTTCGGCCAGCGCCCAGGCCGGCGGCCGCGCGGTGGGGCCTTTGGCCGGGGCGGCGGTGGCCGGAATCTGGGGCATGGCCAGCGCCTTCTGGGTGACGGCGGCCCTCCTGGGTTCCACGGCCGCATTGGTGGGTGGGCTGGTGCGCGCACCGGCCCACCCCGATCCGGCAGCATCCCCGGTGTGCGATCAAGAACACGCCCGGGCGGCCACCCCCACCTGCCCCTGAGGATCTCAGGGTTTCCAGTTCTGCAAAGCGGGGAAGGCCTTGATCTTGTCCTCCGGCCAGCCCAGCATGTGGCACTTTTCCCACATGTAATAGCAATAATTATCCCACGAGACCTCGCCGGGGCAGCGATGGTCAATATGGGGGATGAACCCGCCCTCGGCCACTGCCGGCTCCAGCCGGAGCAACTCTTGTAAGATCGCCTCGCGCCCCTCGTGGAGCATGAACTTGTTAAAGCCGCCGCGGATCAACAGCTCCCGGCCGTACTCCTTTTTCAGGGCCACCGGGTCGTTGCCGGGGTTCACCTCCAAGGGGAACATGCAGTTCAGGCCCACATCCAGCCAGAGGGGGATCAATTTCAGGATGTTACCGTCGCAATCGGTCCAGATGACATCGATCCCATGCTGGCGCAGCAGGCGCATCACCGGTTTCATGTGGGGCATGATGCGCTGGGCAAAGAAGGAGGGGCTGAGGATGGGCCCGCTGTTGAAGCAGATATCCTCCCAGCCGCCGGCGCAATCGAATTGGCCCCGCTCCAGCACCTCGGGCAACAACTTGAGCATCATCTCAGAGACATGGACGACCATCTCCTCCACCAGGTCGGGATCGTCCATGGACATGTAGGCCAGGTTCTCAAAGCCCACCCAATCGCGGATGCGTCCGATGAAGGAGCCAAAATGCACGTGGGTGGGGTTGGTGGTATGGCGCGTCATCTCCTCGCCGGCGCGCAATTCCTCCGGCGTCAAGCGGCGGGAGGGATGGTCAGGATCGAGAAACTCATCGCGGAAGGCCTCCCATGTGGCCCGATCGCGGATGGGAAACTCTTCAAAATGCGGGATGGTGCGGGTGCCGGAGGTCTGTTCCTGCCGCAGCACGCCCAGACCATCACGATAGGTGATGGTGTGGTCGGTCTTTTCGATGATCTGGATGGGACGCAAGGGCCGGGCATCAAGACGCGGGCTAAAGCTCTCGAACTGTTCCACGCCAAAGTACTCTTCCACCAGACGATCGGGGATACGTCCATCGGCCTGGCGAAAGGACTTGGGGAGATGGCCCTGGGCCATCCAGTCCTCTTTGAGCTCGTCCCAGTAGCCGAACTCCAGATTCGAGATATAGTCCACGTGCTGATAGTGCATGGTGCGGTTAAAGCGTTCCCGGGGGGTGAGATCGGCGCCGAAACGGCCCTCTCCCTGACGAATGTCGGTCATGCTGGCCTCCTTGGCAAGTGTAGTAGCGAGATGATAATCCATTTGCGCCAGTCTGTCGAATGGCCTACACTTACGAGCATCAACCTCCGGAGGTGTGCCCATGGTTGAAATGTCCAGCCGCGAGATCGTCCGTCGTTGTATCACCTTTGCCGATCCGCCGCGCATCGCCATGTCCTTCACCACCATGCCCATCGCGGGGCGTGTCTGGTCCTTCGATGATTTCGCCTCGGTGAGCTACGGCCCCGATCCCAACTTTCACCCCCGGCGGGAGAACGAATCCGAATGGGGTTATGTGATGACCACCTTCGACCCCACCGGCGAGAACATGGGCCAGCCCAGGGAGAACCCCCTGGCCGGCGGCTGGGAGCTTTATGAGCATTACCGTTGGCCTGATTTCGACCACCCCGCGCGCTATGCAGATCTCGACAAGCAGGTGGCCGCGGCCCATGCCCAAGGCAAGTACGTCTATACCCACATCCCCTCGCTGATGCTCCTGGCCAGCGCCCTGCGGGGTATGGAGAACTGGCTCTTGGACCATCTGCTCCATCCCAGCGAGCTGGGCGAGCTTCTCGACCGCATCACCGAGATCCGCCTCAAGATCATTGACCGGGCCCATCGCGCCGGCGTGGATGGCGTCATTACCTGGGATGACATGGGCACCAACGAACGGGGGTTCGTCTCGGCAGAGGTCTTTCGCCGCATCTACTTCCCTCGCTACAAACGGGCCATCGATGCGCTGCACGAGCGCGGGATGCACCTGTTGCACCATTGTTGCGGCAGCGTCCGAGAATACATGGATATGTTTGTGGAGGCCGGCCTGGACGTGCTCCAGCTTGACCAGCCCAACTTGATGGGCATTGATTGGCTCAGCGAACACTATGGGGGCAAGCTCTGCTTCTGGAACCCCGTGGATATCCAGACCACCGCGCCCACCAACGATCCGGAGCGCATCGCCGACGAAGCGCACCACCAGGTGTGGGCCTTTGGGCGCTTTAATGGCGGTTTCATGGTCAAGGCGTATTATCAGCCCGGCTCCATCGGCATGACTGTGGAGGCCGCCGAGGCCCAGTATCAGGCCTTTATGCGCTACGGCCGGTACCCCCTCATCCCGTATCCGCAGCGCTAGGCACATCCCCGGCCCAGAGGGCGCTTGAGCCTACGAAACCCACAAAAAAAGCTACGCCAGGCAAGAATCCTTGGCGTAGCGTGACAAGTATCCTCTTGCGCCTGGGAGCTGCCCCGGCCTCAATGATAAGCGGGCAGATAGCTCCCGTGGGCGGCGATCAACTCATCGCATAGGGCCACGATCTCGTCAATGGTCAACTCGGCCGCCGTGTGGGGATCGAGGAGGGCCGCCTGATAGATGTACTCCTTGCGCCGGGTCAACGCGGCCAGGATGGTCAGCTCCTGCACGTTGACGTTGGTGCGGGTCAAGGCGGCGCACTGGGGCGGCAGGTCGCCCACGTAAGTGGGGGTGATGCCGTTGCGATCGGCCACGCACATGACCTCCACACAACAATCGGTGGGCAAGTTGGTGATCAACCCTTTGTTGAGCACATTGCCGCCGAAGGTAAAGGGCTTGCCGGTAAGGACGGCCTCAAAGATAAAAGAGGCATACTCGTGGCCGCGCTGGTGCATGAGGGGTTTATCCGCCAAGAGTTCTTGCTTCATCTGCTCCCAATCGGCGATCTGCTTGCGGCACCGGCGGGGGTATTCGTCCAGGGGGATGTGGAAACGCTCGATCAGCTCCGGCGCCCTGGCCTTGATGAACCACGGCACGTACTCGCTGGAATGCTCGCTGGACTCGGTGACATAGTAGCCGAACCATTTCATAATCTCGAAACGCACGGCGTCTTTGTATTTATAAGCGGGCAGTTCCGCGCGGCGCTTGATCTCTGGATAGAGATCCTCCCCATGCCGCTTGATCTCCAAAAGCCATCCCTGATGATTGATGCCGGCGATCTTCCATTGCAGATCATCATAGGGGAGGTCCAATTCGTAGCAGAGGTGTGAGGCGCAGCCCTGTACGCTGTGGCATAGCCCCACCGCGCGCACGGCGCTGGCCTTGAGGATGGCGCCGGTGAGCATGGCCATGGGGTTGGTGTAGTTCAGCAGCAGCGCATCGGGAGCCACCTCCTCAATAATGCGGCAGTAATCCAGCATCACCGGGATGGTGCGCAAGGCGCGAAAGATGCCACCGATGCCCAGGGTATCGCCGATGGTCTGGCGTAAACCGTACTTTTTGGGCACCTCAAAATCGATCACCGTGGCCGGTTCATAGCCGCCCACCTGGATGGCATTGACCACAAAATCTGCACCCCGCAGGGCCTCGCGGGCATCCTCCGCGAGGTGCGCGGTGATGGTCACCCGGCTCCCCAAGGTGCGGTTGATATTGTTGAGCATCACCTCCGAAACATGGAGCCGGTCAGGGTCAATATCCACCAGGCTGATCTGGGCATCCTTCAGGCATTCCACATGGAGGCAATCCCCCAGCACGCTCTTGGCAAAGACCGTGCTTCCCGCGCCGAGAAACGCTATCTTGGTCATCCCCTCCCCCTTTCAGAGTCATAGTGCCCCCGATGGTAGCCCAAGGCGGTGGCAGCGTCAAATCTTACGGAATCTCTAGGATGCTTTTATGCAGGGTTTATCCCCGGCAGAAAAAATTAGTCTATAAACATAATAGAGGAAGAAAGGAGGACAACAACGTCATGGAAGATCGCCAAGCGGGTCTGACGTTGATCGAGCTGCTCATCATTTTGATGGTTTTGGGCATCCTATTGGGCATCACCGCCTACCGCTTCTCCGACCTGCTCAATTATGCCCAGAATCTCTTGGCCAAGGTGGAGTTGGACCAAGTGCAAAAGGGGATGTGGGCCTACATGGTCTCACAAGAGATCGCGACTGTGCCCACCGCGGAATGCGTCTCTGATTTCGGCTTGGCCGAGCCGCAGCTCTGGCCGGATTATCTCAAGAAACGCACCCCCGGCGGCGGGCGGAGCTACAGCTGGGACGCGGCCGGCAACATCACCCCTTGCGCCACCACCCAACCGGTGGGCGGGCAAACTGCCGGCACACCCACACCCACATCCGCGCTAGCCACACCGACACCCACGCCCACTTCTCCGCCGGCCACGCCCACCATCACACCCACCCCCTCGCCCACCTTGCCCAGCGGCTTGGCTTCCTTGCGTTTGACCTCCATGTGCTCGCCCGACCCAGCCAGCTATCGCGTCTGGCGAGTGCGCAACCCCAACGCCGTGGACGTCCCCTTCACCTGGGAGGTGGTGGGCGCCGGCCAAACCGGGGTGGGCCTGGCCCTGGCCAATAGCGACGTCTATTTCCAGACGATCACCGTCCCCGGCTCCAACACGGTGCGCATCCTGGTGGATGGCGTCCAGCATGACGTCAAGGCCAGCACGACCGCCCACTGTCCGCAACCGACCGCCACGCCGACCCTGACGGCGACGCCCTCGCCCACGGCCACGTTCACGCCGGCCCCTTCGCCCACGCCCACCCGCACCCTGACGCCCACCAGCACGTTCACGCCCACCCGCACGCCCACGCCGACGCCCACCTACGGCGCCCCCAAGAAGGCGCTGATCCCCAGGGTGTATTGTGTGCAGAATAACGGCGATGGCACCTACACCGCCTTCTTTGGCTACGAGAGCCTGAACGACGCGCCGGTGTATCTGCCCATCGGCCCCCAGAACAAGCTCACCCCCGGCGATGAGGATCAAGGCCAGCCCACCATCTTTTATCCGGGCACCCACGCACTGGTCTTCAAAGTATCCTTTGACCGCTGGAGCTCTGTGGTGTGGCACTTGAATCGCCGGCAGGCGCAAGCTTCTCGCTTCTCGCGATCTTGTTCGGGAGTGCCCATCATCCCCAAGCCATTGCCTATCGAACCGCCCCGGCCGCCAGAAATCATGTGAAACGCCCATCCCGCAGGCCGCGCATCCTTGGCCTGCGGGATTTTTTAAATCCGCAGGGACCCCGGCAAGAGCTGTGCGCTCCCCGGCGGCCCCTGCTGCGCCGCCGCTACGCGATGGGAGGCTCATGCAGCAGGGCGTATCTCGTCTTGTACCGACCATTGGCCAAGGCGATGGCCAGGGTGATCGCCCCAAAAAAGAGGGCTGAGAGGATAAAGATGTTGCGGGTGCTGGTGGCGTTCACCAGGGCCGCGCCGAGCAACGGGCCCACGGCGAACCCCACCGAGGCCGCGCTGGTGTTCAACCCCAGCGCCGCTCCGGCCTTTTCCGGCGAAGCCTGCTCCACCACCAAAGCGCTGGTGCTGGGGGCAATGCCTCCCCGGAAAAAGCCCTGGAGCGCTTGAAATAGTCCCAAGGTAAAGGGAGTACGGGAGAAAGCAAGGGGGAAGTAAAGCAACGTCGTCACCGCCGCGCAAGCCAACAAGGTGGCACGGTAGCCCAACCGATCGCTCAAACGACCGATGACCAGCGCCGAGACGGCCGACGCAAGGGCCGCCACGCCCGAGATGGTACCCGCGGTGGAGGCCAAGCGCTCTGTCTGCGCCACCAGCCTCTGGATGAGGATGGGCAAAACGGGGCCCAGCATGCTCACCGTCAGGTTGATGGCCAGGTTCACCCCGATCAGAAGCACGAGATAAGGCGAGCCCAAGAGGCCGCGCAACGCGCGCAGCGGGCTTTCCTTGCGCGCGTGCAAGGCCATGGCGTGGCTTTCGGGAGGCTCGTTCACCCAGAAGAGGATGAGGACGAAACCCACCAAGACAATGCCCGCAGAGACGAAAAAAGTGGAGCGATAACTCAAGGCATCGCCGATGTAGCCGCCCATCATCGGCCCCAGCGAGGAGCCGACAAAGACGGCCGTCTGCACCAGGCCCAGGCCGTAGGCCAGACGGTCCTTGGGCAAGGTGGTGGCCACCAGCGCCGACGCCGCCGCGGGCGTGCCTGTGAGGCATCCTTGGACCACCCGCAGAAGCATCAATTGCGCCGGTGTGCGCGCCAACCCCATCAGGATGAGCACCAACACCGTGGCCGCCATAGCCCGCACCAGCATGATCTTGCGGCCGTATCGGTCACCCAAGGTGCCCCAAATGGGGGTAAAAACGGCGAAACTGATGGCCCCCACCGATTGGTAAGCCCCCGTCCAGGTGGCAACCTCCGCCGCCCGGGTAATCCCCATCTGCTGGATATAATAGGGAATCAGGATGAAACTGGCCTGAAAGCCCAAGATGGCCAATATCTCGGCAGCGACGGTGGCCCAGAGGTTGCGCTGCCAGGAGAGGGTCGTTCCTTTTGCTTGCAAAGCTCTCACCGGCCTTACAGGGGATTATAGAGGATTATAAACCCGGGAGATGGAGCGTCAAATCTGGGGTGTCGAGAAATGCCCCCGTCGGTTAGAAACCGACGTCTGGGGATGGTAAGCCCGCGCCGCGGGCTTGGCAAGCAGAGCCGTCGGATTCTATCCGACGGCGGGCAAGGCGTCTACACGTCTTTTTTCAACACCCTCGTCAAATCTGGGGTTGGCAATCTTGCCTTTCTGTGGTATCCTTGGTACAAAGGCGGCCGAAAGGTCGCAGGAAGTGAGGGCAAAAGACGATGCTCCGACAAAGCTATGAGCGGCAAATGCAGAGCCTGGAGGATGAGATCCTCGTCCTGGGCAGCATGGTGGAAAAGGCCTTGGTGGATGCGGTGGATTGCCTCAAACGGCGCGATTTTGAGGGCTCCAAGCGGATCATCGCGGGCGACCGCCAGATCAACGCCAAACGCTTTGCCATCGAAAGCGACACCTTGGTGTTGATCGCCACCCAGCAGCCCATGGCCGTGGATCTGCGCGTCTTGGCGGCCATCTTGGAGATCTCCACCGAATTGGAACGCATCGGCGATTACGCCAAAGGAATCTCGCGGATCAATTTGATGATCGGCGAACAACCCTTGATCAAGCCATTGGTGGATATCCCCCGCATGGCAGCCAAGGCGGCGGATATGCTGCATCGCGCCCTGGACGCCTTTGTGCGGCGAGATGTGGATTTGGCCCGCTCCATCCCCAAAGAGGACGACGAGGTGGACGCGCTCTACAACCAGGTGGACCGGGAATTGCTCACCTACATCATCAGCGATCCCAGGGTATATGAGCAGGCGAGCCGTTTGATGTGGGTGGCCCATAACCTAGAACGCGCCGCCGACCGCGTGACCAACATCTGCGAACGGGTGGTCTTTACCGTCACCGGCGAGATGAGAGAGCTGGATGTGGAGGAGGGTCTGGAGGACCAGTGAGCACCGACGATGTGGTCGGCCAGTTCCAGCGCGCCCTGGCCCTGGACGCCCAACGGTGGCACGCGGCCTGGCAGGCGCGCCTGCAGCACCACCCGGCCACCATCCGCTTCGACCGTCCCTTCAAGACGCTCCCCGTCAGCCTGACGGGCACCTCCTGTGCCTTGAACTGTGCCCACTGTGGCGGCGTGTATCTGCGCCATATGCAGCCCATCGGCGAGGCGCCCCTCAAGGCCGAGGCCGATGGTTTTACCAGTTGTCTCATCTCCGGCGGCTGCGATGCGCGGGGGCGGGTGCCTTTTGCCGGTCACCTGGATGAGGTGGCCCGTCTGCGCCATGGGAGGCGGCTCAACTGGCATGTGGGGATGATGGGCGAGGAGGAGCTGCGGACCATCCTGCCTTATGTGGACGTGATCTCGTTCGACTTGGTGGGCGATGCCGAGACGGCGCGGGAGGTCTATGGGCTGAACCTCACCCTGGAGGATTATCTGCGCCAGCTGGACATGCTAGAGCGCCATACCCGCGTGGTGCCCCATCTGACCATCGGCCTGCGTGGTGGCCGCCTCAGCGGGGAATGGGCCGCCCTGGAAGCCCTTAGCCCAAGGGCGCCGGAGACGCTCATTCTGCTCATCTTGATCCCCACGCCGGGCACCGCCTATGCCCATTGCGTCCCGCCCGCGCTGGCGGAGGTGGCCGACCTTTTCCTGAGGGCACGGATCCTGTTGCCCACCACGAGGCTGTATCTCGGCTGCATGCGGCCCAGGGGCGCCTATCGCCAGGCGGTGGATGAGCTGGCCGTGCGGGCCGGGCTGAACGGCCTGGTCAACCCCTCCCGCTCGGCGGAGCGCGCCGCCCAAGAGTTGGGCTTGGAGATCATCTGGGGGGAAGAATGTTGCGCCCTGGGATGAACGAGCTCCCCACAGACCCCGGCGATGAGGACACTGTGTGGCGGGTTTCCTCCGGCAGCGCCACCGTTTTGGGCCTCAGCGACCAGCGGGTGGACGTGGCCCCCACCACGGCGTACCTAATGTTGGGCGAGCGCTGCCGGCGCAACTGCGCCTTCTGCGCCCAGGCCAGGGCGAGCCTCGCCCCCGAGGGAGCACTTTCGCGGGTGATCTGGCCCCCCTTCCACACCGGAGAGGTGGTGGAGGCCGTCGCCCGCGCCCATGCTGAGGGGCGCATCCAGCGGGCCTGTTTCCAAGTGACGGTCACCCCCGGCCACATAGAGGCCACCCGGCGCGCCGTGGAGCGCCTGGCCACGCGCTCGGCGGTGCCCATCTGTGCCTCGGTGGCTCCGGGGAAGGTGGAGGAGGTGGAGGCGCTGCTCGCCGCCGGCGCTCAACGGGTGACCATCGCCCTGGACGCGGCCTGCGAGCGGGTTTACGCACAGGTGAAGGGCGGATCATGGGCCCGCACGTTGGCCCTTTTGGAGGAATGCGCCCAGCGCTTTCCAGGGCGGATGGGCACCCATCTCATCGTGGGGCTGGGTGAGACGGAGCAAGAGATGGCCCTCCGTCTGCAACAGATGGCCGATTGGGGCGTGGGCGTGGGCTTGTTCAGCTTCACCCCGGTCGCCGGCACCCCTTTGGCCGGGCGCCAGCCGCCGCCTTTGGCGCAATATCGCCGCATGCAGGCGGCCCGGTGGCTTATCGTCCAGGGGCTGGACCGGGCAGAGCATTTCCGTTTCGCGGCCCAAGATGGACGGCTGGTGGCCTATGGGCTCAGCCGGCAGCGCCTGCGAGAGGTTCTGGCCACCGGCGAGGCCTTTCGCACCTCCGGTTGCCCAGGTTGCAACCGCCCCTACTACAACGAGCGCCCTTCCGGGCCACTGTACAACTATCCTCGGCCGTTGACACCCGCCGAGGCCCAACGAGAGATCGAGTATCTGCTCAAAAGCCTGGAATACCACTGAGGCACGGAGAACACGGAGAGAAACTGGAGATGCTCCGTGCCCTCCGTGTCTCGGTGGTGAGGGAACATCTTGTGCTCTGGCAACACGGAGGCACGGAGAACACGGAGAGAAAGTGGAGATGCTCCGTGCC
>Ga0068707_1003042_pt1 | contig 11768 bp, 5 predicted proteins | sample YNPNPMetaG_FD_66600 | JGI IMG/M metagenome (GOLD analysis project Ga0068707, IMG submission 66600) | Anoxygenic and chlorotrophic microbial mat microbial communities from Yellowstone National Park, USA - YNP NP MetaG | ecosystem: Environmental > Aquatic > Thermal springs > Hot (42-90C) >... | reverse complement strand
TCGTTACTACCAAGTGGCGATGCTGGCCACTGGGGCCATGCTGTTTTCGGCTGTTCAGGCAGGCTTTTTTACCGGACGGGGTGATACCCGAACCGTAATGATTGTGGACACCGGGGCCGCGATGTTGAATCTGGTCCTGGACTATTTGTGGATCTTCGGGCATTTGGGCTTTCCGGAAGGGGGGATTGAAGGGGCGGCCTGGGCCAGCACTGTTGCCCAGTGGGCCAAGGTAATCTGGTATGCTTTGTTAATGTCCTCCGATGCGTATGGTGAATTCCGTCTTCGCGATGCGTTATGGTTGGAATGGCCACTCTTCCGCCGTCTCTGGCGGTTTGGGGGACCGAATGGACTCCAGTGGTTCCTGGAAGGGGCGGGCTTTACGGGCTTTTTGCTGCTGGTCGGACGCTTGGGAGAACATGCCACGGCGGCGACCAACCTGGCCATCAATATCAATAGCGTGGCCTTTATTCCAGCGATTGGGTTGTCGATAGCCGTCACCACGCTGGTGGGGCAGCAGTTAGGGGCAAATCGACCAAACCGAGCAAAGACGGCGACCTGGTCTGCGTTCCATCTGGCGGTAATCTACACAGGGATTCTCGCCATCATCTATGTTGCCCTTCCCGATGTGTTCCTTGCTGCCTACGGGGCAGGTCACCACCCAGCCGAGTTTGCCCCGTTGCGGGAGTCGGTGATCGTCCTCTTGCGGTTTGTGGCCATCTATTGCCTGTTCGACGCCATGAATCTGGTCTTTTCCGGTGCCCTGCGAGGTGCCGGCGATACGCGATTTATCCTTCTCGTTGGGCTTGTCATGGCCCCTATTCCCACGGTTATGATCTGGTGGGGAATCGAATCGTGGGGAGCTGGATTGATCTACTCATGGGTCGTAATCACCCTCTGGACTTGTGCCCTTGGCGTCATCTACCTGATCCGATTTCTGCAAGGACATTGGCGCACGATGCGGGTCATTGAGCCATCGGTCATCGATGATGTTGAGCCGCTTTCCGAACCACTGGATTTGCCGGTGGAAGCCCCGTCTGGCGTTTTAAATTCGCTGGATTAAGCTTCATCGGGCATGACGGGCATGCTCCTCCGATTCCCCATTCCGACCCATCATTTCGGAGGGACCTGCTTGTCAGGTCCGCGAAATATCGTTTGATAGTATCCATCGCGATTCGTCGGGCACGACGAGCGTGCCCCTCCGAGTCGTTGGATGATCATTGCAACTGCTGTCGGGGTCTTTGGTTGGGTGTTACCGCAGCGAAAATGTTTTTCCAAAAGGCAGACGACAAAGTGCCTGCGACTTATGATAGAATTTGATTGTGTCAGGATAACCGCTATCGAATGGACAGGCACGGTGTCCGTCAGTTCGGGTCATCATGTCGAGCAGTTTATCGTTTTATGACCGATTTTGAGAAACGATTACAACGAGCGATTGAGCGCGGACAGCAGATTCGCAAACAGCGTGCCGAGGCGGAGGCCCGTCGTGCCTTGACGGAACAGGAACTGCGGACCCGTCATAGTGATCTTCGGCTTCAATTGACGGATTATATCGAACAGTGTCTCAAGAAGTTGCAGGATCATCTGCCGGGTTTCACGGTGGAATCCGTATTCTCAGAGCGTGGGTGGGGAAGTGCTGTTAGCCATGACGAGCTTCAATGGCGCCGGGGTGAGAGTCCCCAGCAACGTTTCAGCCGATTGGAGCTGGTAGTGCGGCCGTTTTCCGAATACTATGTTCTCGATCTGCTTGGGAAGGCCACGGTTCGAGACAAGGAGCTTTTTAATCGCAGCTTCTACCAGCCGCTGGCCGAGGCCGATCTAGCGGCCTTCAAAGAGACAATCGATCGTTGGATTGTGGAATTTGCCGAGGCCTACACCGCACGTTCGTAGAATCTGCGACGCGCGGGCCAGCGCGGCGGACCCGACAAGGAGGTCTCTCCGAAATGTTGGGTCGGAATGGGAATCGGAGGGGCATGCTCGTCATGCCCGGCGAAGTGGAATGGATGATCCAACGTGGTCCAGCGGACCTGACGAGCAGGTCCCTCCGAGTGGACGCGACAAGCGGGTCCCTCCAAAGGTCGGAGGGCATGCCTATCATGCCCGGAGCATCGCTTATCGCCGCCAGCCGCCGAAGCCGCGGCCTAGTCCGCCGTAGCTGCCATTTCCGTAATTGCCATCCATGAGCGTTCTGTAATAAGCGGCCTCACCCTCGATGGCGGATAGGCCTTCGGTAAAGGCTGGGGCAACGACGGTCCGGGCCTCGATCATTTGTCGATCCAGGCCCAGTTGGGCCAGTTGATTGACGACGGTCTGGCGCCGGTTTTCGTCCAACTGAGGGTTCTCGCCGCGCGGCGATTCTTCAATAACGATTGGAAATGGCACGTGTTCCAAGCGGAGGGCCACCGAAAGAAGGTGTTTTCGACCCAGGGGGGTGAGTTCTGCGGTCTGTCCGACAAACTCATGGTCGAAGAAGATGAAATCGGCGGCCTCGGCGTTGGTCTGCATTGTCTCCCAATGGGCGTCGGTCACCTGCCCCAATGGGAAGGGTCGGTCGTAAACGGGCCCCATCTTAGCTTCATGCGAGACCTTAGGGGTATGACAACCCGTCGTCGCCAGCCCAAAAATCAAGGCGAGACCTGCGACCCATCGCACCAGTGACGGCCGCGGATGCCCACTAACGGTGCGAGCCGTTTTCATTGTCCACCTCGCTCGATGACCGCTGGAAAGGGAATCATCAGGTCGTCGCTGATGTAGAAGATCATGACCGTCCATGGCAATCGTTCCGTGTATGTCTGAGGCTAAATCATCCCTGAGTGATTAAAATCCTGATTGTACTCCTCGAGGCCAATCAATCTCCGTGGCCAAAAGGTCCGGATATCTTGGCCGGTCCGCCGGCGTTGTAACGTCGTCGGAGGCGCGGCCAGGTGGTGCTATCGTATTCCTGCGTCGGACGACCCTCCAGATGGCCTTTGAGATAGAACTCATGGTTCGTTGGTTCTGTCACGTCAAATCCCGGCAAGGGTGGGACTTCTTCGGGTTCCATGGGGTGAACCAACTCTGGCGTGACCAGGATGATCAGTTCCGTCTCATTCCGGCTTACACTTCGTCGTCCAAAGATCTGGTTGAAGATCGGCAGGTCGCCCTGGTTATTGCCGGTCATGGAATCATCAAGCAAGCCAGCGATGGCCAGGGTCTGGCCTTCCCGCATCTCCACCGTCGTGGTGACCGCCCTGGTTCGTAATCCCGGCGTCCCGTTGACCTTGTTTTTCGTGTCGAGCTGGCTGAACTCAGGAGCGACTTCCAGACGGATGAGATCTTTATCGAGAACGGTGGGAAGGAATGTGATAATGGCACCGTAGGCTCGGAAATCGGTAGTGACAGCGCCCACCCCATTGACGCCCACGGTGGTAGGCACGGCAAACTCGCCACCCGCGATGAATGTTGCGGGGCGGCCGCTCAGGGTGATCAATGTGGGCTCACTCAGCATTCGGATAACACCGTGTTCCTCCAGATAATGCAGTCCGAATTTCAGGTCACCGCCGTCGAAGTTACCCAGGATCGAAGCGCTGCCACCTGATGACAAATTGAGCAACGACTGGATCAGGAATTTGCCTTGATCGAGATTGAGTTTCATGTCCACACCGAAGTTGCGGGCGGCGCTGCGGTTCAACTCGGCGATCTTGACTTTTAGCGCAACCTGCGGTGGACCGGGGATCCGTAACATATTGATCACCTGAATCGCCGGTAACACCTGACCGGCGGCCTCACGTCCTATCGGGTCGGAGGCCTGTCCCTCCATGACGCCGCGTGCCCGTACAAGCTCGCCACGAATAATCGCCATAATCTGAGCGGCCTCGGCGGCATCACGGGCTTGGCCACGGACGATCAGCTTATCACCAACCACGACCAGATCGACTTTGCTTTCGGGAAACAGCTTCGCCAGGTGGGATTCGAGCAACTCGTACCGTTCGCTTTGCTGTTTTTCAACTTCCGGGTCCGGTACCACACGGACGAGATACGTGATTGGCCGGTAGCGCTCGTCCTGGAACCAGAAGGTAACGTGGGTCGCCCCCTGGCTCTTCCCCAAAATGGAGATCTCCCGCGGAGTGAACTGCACGACATCACATACGGCGGAATCGACCACGGCTGTGCGATAGACATCGACCTTTGTCCGTAGGAGCTTGCTCCGCCGGACAACGACCGTCAATTCTCCCGATTCCTCGATGATTTCAAACGACGGTTCTTCCACCTGCGATCCGCCGGGCACAACCTCGACCAATCCCTGTTGCGACTGGGAAACACTTTCCTGAGCGACAAACGCTGCCCGCGGAGCAGGGATCGACTGGTTGGCAAATTCCGTAACCTTGATCGATGTGCCCTCGGAGACAGGAGTCTCGTCTGAGGTGACAACGGGGCGAACAGTCCGAACGTCCTTTTCCCCTTCCCTCGTCACTGTCTGCGAAGATGTCGAAGCCGTTTCGTTTAACGCCGCACGAGCCTGCCCTGCTGGATGACTTTGTGATTCAGGCGAGCCAACAGGTTTTTCGATGGGAATCAACTTCCATGTTGATTCGTTCTCAGGAAGCTGATTCCTCTGGTAAGTTGGCACATCGCCGGAGATGGTCGTCAGTTGTGGCGTTCGGGGTCTTGAAGGTTCGCTAACCCTTGCAGGGAAATCCCAACCGGTGATCACAGCTTCACCAGGAGGGGATTTGGGTCGTGGCGCAGGCGTCGCTTCCGATTCTGCGGAAGTTAGTGTGACATCATTGTGCCGAACCGGCTCAGGTGATAATTCCGCCTGAACATGAAGGAGCGACTTCCGGGGCTGACTCCGTGCAAAGATCGCGTCCATGCTCCCGACCGTGAGGGTCTGATTCAACTCGAGACTTTCGCGTACCTTGCGAATCACGTCCGGGGTGTTTTCGGGAATGATCAAACTATCTTTCCAGGGACTGGGCAATGGGGGTTCCTTGGCCACCGGCTGTGCCGCGATCATTCTGCCAGTGGGATAGATAACATAGGGTCTCTTGACCCGAAGCGAAGTCGTCTCGTCGTTTCCCAACAAGATGCGGCAAGTCTCCGTGCTCGCGGGGGCAGCAGAGGTCTTCGTCTCCGCGACTACTGGATAAGGCCTTGAAGGAGCGGGAACCTTGGTCACAATGGGGGATTCTCCCCCTGCTTGTTCCTCCTCGAGCCAGACCTCGCCCGCCGCTTCGCTGGGGGCTGTTTGATACCGGCCATCCAGTGTTTTTTTCTCGGGATGACTTTCCTCAATCCAGATTTCCTCGGGTTCATCTGGGGTAACCGCGAGAGACGGTGAAGTGTCTTTGACCGCCGAAGGGGAAATCACGTCCCGGGTTGCCTGGGAGGGGACGCGGAAAGATAACTCAATCGTTGTATCTTCACCAATTTGGGTTTGGCTTGGCTGTACTTCGGCGAGGGGCTGGGATTGCCCGACTTCCAGTCGAAGAGGGATCTCTTGCCCCGCGTAGGCATCTGAGTGACCCAACACCCCGGCAATATGCCACAGTCCAAGGGCGATAACCAAAGATGATATACCAGTTAAAGCGAAGCTTGCCCAGCAAATTGCCCACGAGGGCTGAGGGTCCTGTTGCGTTTCTATTCGTGTCATGGTCTCATCCTTGATATTGTGTCTGACCTTTGGCTGGTCAGTGCGGGCTTCCGTGCGCTTCAATCGTTTAAACACAGCAGGTGATCTTTTCCGTGACAACTTATCCAATCTCGAACTGATGGGCGAAACTAATTGGTTCCACTTTATCTTTCGGTCTTGGGTGTTGGTGACTTCTCCCCAGGAGAGGGTGTCAGTGGCACTATCGTTTCACCTTCCGATAATCCACCGTTGCCTCGTTTTTCCATCCACGACGGCAGTTTCAGCAGTGGATATCGGTAAGGGCTTTGATAGGATGTCATTGCTTGCTGACTGTAAAGGCCGGGCCAATGATACGTGTATTGCGGCGGAACGGGGAATTTGTAACTCCCTCGGCACGCACAGTTAAAGCCGCCTATCGACGACATGTACCGGGCCAGACAACCTTGATGACCTCCGCAGCATGAGGGGCAATAACAGGGGTGGCACGTTTCGCACGGTTGCACCCCGCCAGCGACAATCAACTGGTCCGTCGGTGTGGCACTTGCGCTCCCGCCAGAAGAAGGAGGCAAACCCTGGGCCGGGGCCCTCAGGCCAAAGAAACAAATGAATGACAATGCACCGATGAAGAGAACGCCCCAGTGAATCGCTCGCTTGATAGCCACGTCCACCTCCGGGAATGATGTCCCCCAATAATAGGGATTAACGCACCAAGACTACACATCATCTGACTGTTAACGACTATCGTCAAAATCTGCAGGCCAAACACAACGATTTTAGCTGTCAGGATCGACACAATTGGTAGGCGAAGAACATAAGTTGCTATAAATGTTAATTCTTGCGCGGATTACCGGGACAAAGTGTCAATGTATAGCATTCAAGTAATGGTAAAGTAGTAAAATGCTTGACATGCCATCGATTGTACGACGTTTTTGTTGAGGCGAGTAAGCCAGGCCTGTAGGTAAGCCTACGGCAACCAATAGAGCACGGAGCCGCTTACGTGATGGTGTATTTATTTGGCAAATGATCAGGAGAGATTTCGCGGGGCAATATACCCTGTATACGGCGTACGCTTCTCGTTTCCCCTGCTTTGCCCGGTGATGTTGTTAAGAAGGAGGATGCAGGCGGTGTGCTTACCAGCTTGGTCTGTGGCGAATAGTTGTCAGAATCGCAGCGCTTGAGGTAGGACCTTCCGCACGCGGTCGAGCAAACCGGCTGATCGGTCCGGCGGTTTTTCTGGCGATGACGCCGAACGGCTTGACTCGGGCGACTGTCGGCCTTGGCCGCTCGCTGTGGCATTGATTTCGCTGCGGGGGACGTACCGGGTCAAATATTCAGGCCAGAAACCTTCCAGCAACCGGAGACAATCGGCGATATCACCGTTGTCCAATTTGGCCTGGGCCGGGGCGATGAGCTTGAAAAGTTCCACCCGTTCCGTCTTGCTAAATGCCAAGTGGCACAACTGGATGTCGTCTATCCACAGCTCCCCGCTACCCACGAGATCGAATCTCAATTGCAGCGGCGACAGGCCGCCCATGGGGAGGTCAGAGACCTCCACAAGAATGGGTGTCCATTCGTTGGAAATTGTTGGAGCCATCCCTCCCGAAGCGGGGGAGCCGATCTCGGCCACGCGAACTATCGGTTGTCCCCGGTACGACCCCATGACGAGGCATCGCAGGGGTGGCTGGCTAGCCGGATTGGGCGTCTTTAGCCAGATAGCAACCGTCAGACGTCCAGTTGATGGGGCTGGGAATGGCCGGCTGATAAGCGATGCCACGGGCCCCTGGCTTTTTAGATAGACCGAGTGCTGTCCCCCATGTTTCTCAGTGGAATCCAAGCGGACCGTTGTCCCTGGGGGAGTGGAGAACGTCCAAGAGGGGATGAGTTGCGAGTCGGTTGTCGGCTGTTCAAACCCTGGGTTTTCGAGGAGATCGTAGACTGGTGGGGTGCTCAACGTGGCGACTCGTTCGCTCAAGTCGGCGATTTCTTCTTTCATTCTCTGTTCAACCTGAGGCGACCAACTCACCTTGGCTGAGACGAATGTGACATTCGGGGATGTCAGTTTTACGGCCACAAGGTCGTATGGCTCGAGCATCAGCTTCCACCGACATTGTCCGTTAGAATCGCTTTCCACGGCTGGCAAGGACCGGAACCCGCTGAGTTCCACCAGGCGGCAACCGACGGGTGCTTGAAAGGCCATCTCCAGCCCAACGGGGAAGCCGGCTTGATTGACGCAGTAGAAGTAGGTCTCTTGTGGACGGGTCAAACTGCGAATAACGAGTGGCTGCAAGGACCCCGTCTGACTTTGAAAACGGACGTCATGGAACTGACCGCCCGGCAATCGCCGAAAGGCGGCGAACCAAGAACGAAGTGAATCTTCACCACCCCAGGAAACTCTCCAGCCTCCGTCACAAATGAGCATCGGATCTCCCTCCGCTAATGCCTGCGCGTAGCGCCGGCGGTTTTCGAAGCCCCAGGGGATCGGTTGATGAACGACGGCCGTCGTCGCCGGTTGGATTGGTGAACGTGCGTCAAAGCTAGGAAGGCGAATCTCTTGGGGAGGATGATAAAACAACACACCGGGCAGTTGTCCCGGACTGTTGATGGGGATAGCCCGATAGAGTTGATCGATTTCAAATTCGCTCGTGCGAATTCCGAAGTCCGCATGTTCGACCATCCGTTTGACGCGAAGCAACCCGATCGCCGAATCACTGGCAGAAAGCTCGGGGGCCAATCCTGTTTCGGTGAAGAGCGCCAGGGGATCCCGACGTTCTGTCAGGGTCGGGCGGAGCCGCTGCTCCCAGCGCTCTCCGACAAACATCGTTGGCGTGAGGAGAAGCAATTTGCAATCAGGCCGGGCCGCCGCCAATTCTTGAGTGACGCGAGAGTAAAAACTGTGAAGTCGCAGAGATCGCCATCTCATCCACTCGCGATAGTAAGGTCCGGTGAGTAATTGGGCCCGTTCCTGGTACCGGTTGGTTGTGCCGACTTGAAGCTGGATTCCTGTTTCTTCAGAGAATCGAGCGATGGTTTCGTCGTCCATTCCCCATTCTGGGCCGGGTAACTGCGCGTAGCCGAAGGCTGAGATTTGGATGGCCAATCCATAGAACGAGGCGTGCCGTCCGTAACGTTCAGCAAGCTCGCGGACGACGGCCAAAAGCCCTTCTTGGACCTCTCGGTGGAGAATGTTGTAATAAGGCGCCATCCCTCGGTATGGCGATTGAATTTCTGTCAGGGTTCGCCCGTCCGGACCGACCCAGCGAAGGTTACGTCCCTGCTCCCCTCGTTTCCGAATGGTCTCTTCCAGCGCTGGCAGAGGAACCGAGAAATCGATGGCCGGGATTACGACAAATCCTTCGCGATCAGCGATGCGGAGGATGAGTTCCAGGACATCTTTGCGGATGGGGTCGGCGCCCGTCACCGAGAAATTACCGCTGTCGTAGCGCGGCGTTGGTTTCCAGTGGTCGCTAGGATAAAGGGTCGAGCCATCGGCAGCGACAGAGAGAATGACTGCGTTATATCCGGCGAACGAGACGTATTCGGCCAGACGTGTTGCCGCTTGATAAAACGTGACCCAATCATCAAGCCCTTGTTGCTGAAATGGGCCGGGAACATCGGTTGCCCCGAAGGTCGTCGTGAGAATGGGGCGATGAAAATAGGCTGCTATCAGCCGCTCGCTGGGGAATGCCGAGGGAGGGAACAGTTCGGGGAGGCGATTCCATCCGGCATAAACACGAATTTTCCTGTACATCGCTGGTACACCGCCAGGATTCGCCACGAGAAGAAGCGGCTGGTGGGTCCGCGGCCAGAACACCATCCGATGGACCTGCCATCCCAGAGATTGTCCCCATCGTTGGAATTCGCCCGTGGAAAAAACGCCAAAATCGACCATCGGCGGAGCGATGGCACCCATGGCATTGGGTTCAACAATTGTACAGAGGAGTGTTTGTCGGCGATCAGCTGGCCATTCGATCTCCAGGACATGCGGCCGCCCCGGTTCCTGAATAGGCAAGGAGTACAAGGCCCAGGTGGGATCGCCTCCGGTGCCGCTGGCTTCAAGCTCACTGGCCGTTTCCTGCCCCTCTCCCGAAATGTGTCGCCAACCGCGCCCCAAGAATCCTAGCCGGGGCAAATGCGGCGTTACGCGGGAAAGACGTTCCCAGAAGTTCTGATTGGTGGCATCGACGGCTTCCCCGAGGAGACTCAAATCTCCAGACGATGTCCCGCCAACTCGTTGCGCCGGATCAAGCACTACCACTTGAACATGGCGTTCGACAACGGAACTATTCCATCCAAACGGTCTTGCGACCGACTCGGGTAAACGAAGCGCAGGGATTGGACTGGCTGTAATCACGATGTCATAGCAGCCTTCCTTATCAGGCAGGACAATTTCTACAGGCACTGTTGAATCTTGACCGACCGTGAATTCATATCGGAGGACGGGCGATGCCGCTGTCTCATTGCGTCCGAAATTCGTGATGGAATCGATCAGGGGCCGTCGCGGCTCTCGATCCCGAGCCCGGCTCTCCGCGATTTGAACTCGAATCTCCAAACGAGTTCCTGTCGCAAAGGGCAAACCGCGGGGTATCAGGTTAAACTTCCATAGTTCCCCTGGTGTGAAGATCAGGTGACTGCGATCGACCGCCAGAGCCAGCTCGTCGCCGGGCAACCTCTCGACAAAAAGCTGGTTGTTACCCTCAAGCATCACCTGCCGCGGCTGCCGTTCGACCTCGCCCAGTGGTATCGACCACTGCTGTGAGCTTCCACCTTCAAGGGTCAATTCAATGTCGAGCGTTGCTTTGTCTCGCCGTTCAAGAATAAGGTCCACTCCCTGGAAGACTCGCGGACTGACCGGCACAATGTCAATCCCTGCATCTCGAAAGACCAGGGATGCCAGCTCATCCACCTCTGATCCGATGGCCTGCCAGCGAAGAATATCGCCTTCCGAAAGGCTGATGCGTCCGGACCACCGTCGCGCTGAAGCACCACCCCAGGAGATACGCAAACCCATCTCATCGGCAGCCGCATTGGATGCTAAACAGAGGCTGAAGATTACGGCGAGGTACCACGCGAAACCAAATCTTAGCTTGCCCGGCCCCGGACCATTTGAGATCCTTCTTCTGCGACCTATCGGCGTGGCGGTTGCCTGAAGCTGACCCGACGAGTATGCCATAGCGGAGGTTTCGTCATCGCCTCGGGTCAAAGACGCGATGCCACGAGATGGAGATAGCCCCTCCGCTGATGATGCAGGCACAACGCGAACGCTCCCTTGCCAGGCGCCATGGCCGTGCCAGGTCCGCAAAGATTTTTGGTAGTTCGGACATCCCTGTCCGCCCATCATACCCTCATCAACAGGCGATGGCGAATAAAGAAGTTCGCACGTCGGCCACCCCATGCGCAAAGGTTAGCGCTGTCATGACGATGTTTTTGTTCGTCCCAGCGGCCACCAGGTCCGAGGTGGTTGCTGACTTCTGGGAGGTTCTTCGGTTCCTGTCTCATCACCTTCATGATTAATGGAGATCGCGTCGCCCGATCCTTCCGAAACATCCTCCAATCGGGTGTCCGAGGCGACGTTGCCTTCCGGAGAGAATTCATCGTACGCGTTGGCTATCGGTGCCGTTTCTTCAGGGCCGGGCTCATCTTCCGCTGGACCCCGGTATTTTCGACCTGTTTCAGGAACGGCTTCGACTTCAAAGCGGGCCTCCAGGACGCCTGCGGCTTTTGCCTCCTGGAGCATCTGGACAACATCCGGATACGTTCCTCCCAGTTCGGCGACCGCCCGAATAATCTCGTCCAGCTTGTTGCTGACAAAGCGTTTTTGGTCGGCGTCATTGACAGCAAATTTGGCAACCGTGACTTTCCCCGGCTCCTGGGAAGTCACGATAATCCGATGACCGGCATCAATCGCAAATGGCGACTTCACTGTGATCTCGGACCCAAAGAGGACAACTTCGGCACGACGGTTCCGCGTGACATGCACCATCGGGGGACCACCCACACGAACGACATGATACCAGAATTGATCGTTAAGCTTTTCACCGACCACGGCTGAATCGTTGGGGTTAAGCTCGATCAGGGCACGGAAGGCCCCATAGCGTGTTTCCGCACTGGAAGAGGCAAGAAGCTCGCGGAGAATCTCGACCGTTTCCAGATCGTTAAGAGT
>Ga0068707_1003040_pt1 | contig 11769 bp, 6 predicted proteins | sample YNPNPMetaG_FD_66600 | JGI IMG/M metagenome (GOLD analysis project Ga0068707, IMG submission 66600) | Anoxygenic and chlorotrophic microbial mat microbial communities from Yellowstone National Park, USA - YNP NP MetaG | ecosystem: Environmental > Aquatic > Thermal springs > Hot (42-90C) >... | reverse complement strand
TGGGAACCGTCGACTACATGTCGCCCGAACAGTGCCTCGGCCAGGCCGTCGACGCCCGCAGCGACCTCTACTCGCTGGGCGTCGTGTTCTACGAGTGCCTGACCGGACGGGTGCCCTTCCGGGCGCCGACGGAGTACCAGGTGATGCAGGCGCACGTGGACAGTCCGCCGGACCGGCCCGACAAGTACTCCCCCGCCCTGCTCCCCGGGTTGACCGCCATCGTCCTCCGGTTGCTGGAGAAGGAGCCGGCGCGCCGCTACCAGACCGCCCTCCAGGTCCTCGACGACCTGGACGCGTTTCAGCAGGACCTGGATCGACTCGACGAACCAACGCTCGAACTCCCGCCGCCCCGCATCACCTCGACGGCCGACGACGAGGTGTCGCAGGTCCTGGTCGGCCCGACGGTGCTCGCCCAGGCCGCCGCCTCGGTTCCCGAGTCCGCTCAGACCCCCACGGTGAGCGCCGCGCCGGCCGCGACGCCATCTCCCGCGGAACCGGTTCTGTCGCCCCCGGGCGGCTCCCGCTCGGGCGAGTCGGCTCCGGCGACGGCGGCGCCGGCCGAAGCCGAACCGGTCCAGCCGCTCCCGCGACGCCGCAGCGCGGCCCCCTGGGCCTTGCTCGTCCTGCTGCTGCTGGCCGGCGGCGGCTACGCGCTCTGGTGGTTCAAGCCGTGGGAGGGGGGGCGACCCGGCCCCGCGGCGGACGAATTCGCGCAGGCTCCGGTGGAGACGACGGACCGGGGCGGGCTGCAACAACTCATCGCCGCGGGCCGGCACGCCCAGGCGCTTGACGACGTGCTCGCACGCCTCGCGACGCTGCCCGACGCGGAGAACGCGGAGCTCCTGGTCCGCATTCTGGAGAACGCGGCCGGCGTGCTGCCCCCCGAACGGCGCACGCAGGCGGCCCAGGCGCTCGAGCGGCTGCTGCGTCCGACCGAGACGGGCCAGCCGGCGCGGCCGGAACTGGTTCGCGCCGCCCTTCGCGGCGCCCGCGCGCTCGCCGCCGCCGGCGCCGTCGGCGACGCCGCCTCCCTCGTCCGGATTGGGATGACCCTGGATCTGGAACTCGACATGGTCGGCGAGACGCTGCCCGCCCTCGCCGACGCCGTACCCCTCGCCCGCGACTACGCCGAGGCCTCGGCGGTGCTTCGCCTGTTGTCCGCCGTGCCGCCGAGCTCCAAGCTCTACGAAGCCGCCCGCCGGGCGCTCGGAACGGCCAAGGAACGGCTGGTCGCCCGGGAACGCGCCGCCGCCGAGGAGGCCCTGCGGGTCGGCCGGTGGGTCGATGGCCTCGCGTCGCTGGAACACCTGCAACGCGACCTCGGGGACACCATCGAGTCGACCCGCCAGCTGGCGCTCAAGGCCAGGGAGCTGCAGGTCACCGGCACCCCCGGCGCCTGTGTGCCGGTCGGCCTGGTCCGCCTGCGGGATCCGTCGGCCCCGTCGCGCGCGGTCGGACGCCCGCAACTGGCCTGGACCGGCGAGGACTACCTCGTCGTGTGGAGCGACGGCCGCGCCGCTCCCGAGGACAGCCTCGCCCAGCAGGTGTACCTCCAGCGCCTCGACTCGTCCGGCAAGCGGCGTATCGACAACGATCGCGTCGTCTCCGCCCCGGGCGCGGATGCCGCGCGGCCGACGATTGAATGCCTGGACAAGCAGTGCGGCGTGGCCTGGGAGGAGTTCACCGGCCAGGTCCGCCGGGTGCAGTTCCAGGTCTTCGATTTCCTCGGCAACCCGATGACCGACCCGGTCGTGGTCGATACCGGCGTCTCTCCGGCGGCCTATCCCACCGTCGCGGTCGCCCGGGTCGAGGGCCGCGTCGCGTACTCCGTTTCGTGGGTCGATCGCGAGCCGGTGGATGCCGCGGGCCAGACCCAGCGGGAGGCGGCCGCGATCGTGTTCCTCGACCCCGAAGGCCGGGTGGTCGATGGGCCGCGGTTCCTGCGCACCGCGTCGTTGGAAGAGCCGGCCGGCCCGGAGCGGCGCGGGCGGTCCGCGCCGCGGCCCCGTGTCCCGGTCACGCGGCTGCCGCACGTCGTCGGCCTGGGTGTTGCCGGCTTCGCCGCCGCCTGGGAGGAGGAACTGGACGGCGTCGTCGGCGTCTGCGTCGCGGCCTTCGGCCCGCGCGGCGGCGCGCCGCGCTGGGTCCGGCGCCTTTCCGTCCCGGACAAGGCGGATCGCGACGTCGAGGGTCGCGTGCCTTTCGTGACTTTCCTCGCCGACGCCCTCCGCCTCGCCGTCGTCTGGATCGACCGCGCCCCCGCCCTCGACGACCTGCACGTGACCGTCCTCGACGTGACCGGCAACTGGGTTGGCGACACCGTGGCCGCGCGCGGACCGTTCCGCTTCCACGGCGCCCTGCCCGTCGGCGACGGCCTCATCGTCGCCCGCTGGACCCGCAGCCGCTCCGCCAAGCTCGGCCTCGCCTTCTGCCCCCGCGGCGCGTGCCCGGAGCCGCCGGTCGGCGCCGAGACGCCCGGCGACTTCCCCCTCGCCGTCCTCGGCGGCCGCGTCGGCCTGGCCCCCGGCGCGGCCCGCGGCGAGTTCGCCGCCGTATGGCGCGAGCGCCCCGGCTTCGGCATCTCCGAAGCCGAGTCGGAGGACACGCTGGCGGTCGGCGACGAGATCTTCTTCGTCCGCTTCCGCTGCGACGAACCGGCGGCCGCCGCTCCGGCCGACGCCGGTACCCCAACCCCCGACGCCTCCTGACGCGCGCTCAATCGACGCGCACCAGATCGTACCGGCGGGTTCCCAGGCCGATCCGCTCGCCGTGCGCCAGCTGCACCGAGCCGTCCAGCTTCGGGAACGACAGCGCCTCCAGGGTCCGTCCGTTCCGCTCCCGCAGCAGGTCGTAGGCCGCCTGGTCGATCGCCACCGGGTCGGTCCCGGCGAGCACCCCCACGTCGGGACACAACGGCGCCTCGCGAAGCCCCATGCAGTCGCAGTTCTTGGTGACGTGCACGACGAACGTCAGGCAGCCGAACCGGCCCGCCATGCGCCGCACCCACCCGAGCGCGTATTCGGCCATCGCCTCCTGCAACCGCCGGGACCCCACCTTCCAGTCGAACCGGATCGCGTTCTGGCGGCACGACGCCAGACACTCCCCGCACCCCGTGCACCGCTCGGCATCGATCGCCATCCTCGGTTCCCGGCCCCCGCGCCGCGCCCCCGGGCCGATGGCCCCCGTCGCACAGTTCGGCCGGCAATCCCCGCAACCGATGCAGCGGTCCGGGTCAACCTGCGGCCGCAGCCGACTGTGCTGCCGCAGTTTTCCCCGACGGCTGGCCAGCCCCATCCCAATGTTCTTGATGGTCGCCCCAAACCCCGTCGCCAGGTGCCCCGTGGCGTGCGAGACGATCACGGCGGAGCTGGCCCGCAGGGCGTCGGCGGCCAGCGCCACCGACCGGTGGTGCACCCCCTCGATCGGCACCTCCGTTTCGTTCGCGCCGACCAGCCCGTCCGCGCAGAGGAACGGCGCCCCCACCGCCTCGGGCGTGAACCCGTGCTCCAGCACCAGAGCGCCGTAGTCCAGCGCGTTGGTCCGGCGGCCTGCGTACAGGGTCGTCGTGTCCGTCAGGAACGGGGTTCCCCCCGCCGCCCGCACCAAGTCGACCACTTCCCGGATCACCCGCGGTGGCAGGAACCCCTTTCCGCCGCGCTCGCCGAAGTGGCTCTTGATCGCCGTCAGTCCGCGCACACGCGACCCGAGCCCCGCCGCCGCGAAGGCCCGCCGCGCAGCGAGCGCCAGCTCCTCCTCCCCCGCCCGCCCGCTCGTCTCCACCCAGTGCACGACCGCTCGTCCGCTCATGACCCCATCCTAGCATCGGCCGTCCGACGGAGGTCGAGCCGCCCGCAATCCTGCCCTTCCTGCCTCTCGCGGTCCCCCGTTGCCACCTCCGGCCGGCTTGTCTAGACTCCGCCTTGCCGACGGGAGGAGGAGATCGACCGTGGACGACGATGTGTCCCTCGTGCCTTTGGGAGGGCTGGCGGTCGAGGACGGGACGGATGCCGGCGTCGTGCTCGCCATCGGCGAGCGGCCCGTAACGGTCGGTCGCGAGACCGGTTGCGAGCTGCGCCTCACCGACACCTCGAGCTCGCGCCGCCACTTCCGCGTCCTGCCGGACGCGTCCGGCCGGCTCCTGCTCGAAGACCTCGGCAGCGCCAACGGCACCTACGTCAACGGCCAGCGGGTCCAGAAGGTCGTCCTGCAGCCCGGGGACGTGATCGGGATCGGGCAGACGACGCTGCGGTTCCTCTCCGAGGCGGAACTGATGGAGGCGTTGCGGCAGCGCACGATGCGCGTCACCGAACGCGACCCGCTCACCCAGACCTGCTCGCGCCGCCTGTTCGACATGCGGCTGCGCACCGAGATCACGCTCAGCGCCCGATCCGGCGGCACCGTCTCGGTCGCGCTGGTCGAGGTCGATGCCATCGCGTCGATCGTCGAGCGGCACGGCGAACGCGGGCTCGAGCGCGTCCTGCAGGCCGTGGGTCTCGGGCTCGTCGGCTTCCTGCGCGAGAACGACCTGCTTGCGCGCTATGACGACACGGCCTTTGCCGTCCTGATCGTCGACCCGAGCCCGAATACGGCGTATCTCGTCGCCGAACGGATGTGCGCGGGCATCGAGGGGCTGCGCGTGGACGTGGCCGGGCAGCCGGTACCGTTGACGGCGAGCATCGGCCTGGTCAGCGAGAAGGGGCGGCGGGACTTGACGATCGAGGCGCTCCTGGAGCGGGCCGGCACGGAGCTGGACCGGGCGCGGGACGCCGGCGGCAACTGTGTCAGTCGCTGGGTCCACCCGGCGATCCGCGAGCCGGTGCCCGCGGTTTCCTCGGACCTGCGCGGCACGGTCGTCGGCGTGGACCGCCGCGGCCGGTAGCGCGGGCGACGGCGGATTCCGTGGTTTCCCGACGGCGCGCCGAGGGCCAAGGGGGCCGCTCCGCGGCGGCCGGACCCCCCCGCGTGCCGCTCGTCGCCCTCGACCGGGAATACGCCGCGCTGCGCCCCGCGATCGAGGCCGCCGTCCGCGACGTGCTCGGCTCGGGTCGCGTCGTTCGAGGCCCCTGGATCGCGCGCTTCGAGCGGGCCTGGGCCCGGCGCCTCCGCGTCCGCCACGTCGTGCTGGTCCACTCCGGCACCACCGCCCTGGCCGCCGCCCTGGCGGCCGCCGGCGTGCGCCGGGGCGACGAGGTGATCGTGCCGGCGTTCACCTTCGTCGCCACCGCCGAGGCCGTCCTGGCGCTCGGCGCCCGCCCGGTCGTCGTCGATGTCACCGCCGACACCCTGCTCCTCGACGTCGACGCCGCGCTGCGGGTCATCGGACCGCGCACGCGCGCCGTCGTGCCCGTCCACCTGTACGGCCAGCCCCATCCCCGGCTCGCCGCGCTCGCCCGGGAACTGCGCCGCCGCCACGTGGCCCTCGTCGAGGACGCCTGCCAGGCCCACGGCGCCGCCCTCCCCGGCGCGCGTGCCGGCGTCGTCGGCGTGGCCGCGGCCTTCAGCTTCTATCCCACGAAGAACCTCTCCACCTATGGCGAAGCGGGCGCCGTCGCGACCGATGACCCGCAACTCGCTGCGCGCGTCCGCGCCTGGCGCGACCACGGCTTCGGCCGCCCCGACGGCCGGCCTACCTTCGGCCTCAATCTCTGGCCCGGCGAGATCGAGGCCGCGATCCTCTGCGTCAAGCTGCCGTACCTGCGCGCCTGGAACGCCGCGCGGCAGGCAGCGGCTCGCCGGTACGACCGCGCCCTGGCAGGCCATGCCGAACTCCGACCGGTCGCCAACGCCGCCGGCGCCGGTCACGTCTACCACCAGTACGTCGTTCGCGCCCGCGATCGAGAGCGCTGGCGCGCCCGCCTGGCCGCGGCCGGCATCGAGACGGCCGTGCACTACCCCCGCGCCCTGCCCGATCTCCCCGGGCTCGCCGGCCGAATCCGCGTTGCGGGCCGCTGCGTCGCCGCGCGCGCCGCCGCCCGCGAGGTCTTCAGCCTTCCGGTCCATCCGTGGCTCACCGACGCGGAACGACGGCGCGTCGCCGCGGCTCTGACGGGCCGGGACCCCGCCGCGGCGGTCGACGGACGCCAACGGCCCGCCCCGGCGTCGCGGGAGGATCGGGTGCGCCGCCCTAGCGTGCGGGCGGGCCGAGCGGATTGCGGGGCGCGCCCGGCTCGAGCAGGACGCCGATGCCGTGCAGACCGGCCAGGTCGAACAGGAGGTCCCAGGCCGCCTCGCGTGCCGCGTCGCCGGCCGCCTCGCCGGCCGTGCGCAACCGGGCGAGCCGACCGTCGTCGAGCGCGCCGACGCCCGCCAGACCCCGCAGCACGTCGCCGGCCCAGGCCGTCTCTCCCGCCTCCGTCGCGATCCCCGCGCCGATCCCGAGCGCTCCGCCGAGCAGGCCGAACGAGCCGACGGAGAGGGCGAACCGCGTGCCGAACCGGACGGCCCACTCGACCGTCGCCCAGGCCGCATACTCGTCCTCCCGCTCCGCGATCCGACGCTCGACCCCCCGCGCCAGCACGCTGTCCTCCCCGAGGTTCCCGACCAGCGCCGCCCGCGCCGGCTCGCAGTCCCGCAGCAGCACCAGCGGCGAGTCCGCCCGCTCGCCGAGCAGGACCAGCGACAGGGCGGCGTCGACGGCTCCCGCCAGCTCGGTTGCCCGCCCGCAGATCTCCCGGTCGAGGCGATGGAGCGCGTCGTCCCGCAGGATGCCGCTCACGAGCGTCCGAAGCGCGGGCTGGGCATCGAGGGCCTGGAGCAACGCCTCGCCGCCGGCGTCCTCCCAGGGCCAGGCCCGCTCCCGCAGCGGCGCGGCCCCGGGCGTCGGTGCCCCGGACGCCTCGGTCGAAAGGGAGAACGGCTCCCAGGCGGCGAGCGTGGTGCGCGTCGCGCTGCCCGGCACTGTCGCGAGGGCCAGGTCTCCGAGTCGCGCCTGAGCGTCGGCGAGAAACCCGGCTGGATCCCGGACGAGCTGCTCGCGCAACACCACGCAGGCCTCGTGCTCCCGCAGCGCGGCGGCGAACCCGGCCGGGTCGGTGGTCAGGCCGAGGTTGCGGATCGCGGCCAGCCGGCCGGGACCGTCGGGAATCTCGAGCAGGCGGGCGATCAGTTGCGCACGGGCCTCCGGGTCCGCGGCCAGCCGCGGCAGCAGCGCCCGCGCTTCGCGCAACCGGTCCACGATCTCCTCGCGCAACGCGATCTCCGCGCCGCGCGCCGCCGCCTCCTCGGCCGCCCGCACGTTCGCTTCGGCCGCGGCCGGTGACAGACCGCGCCGGCGCACGAAGTACTCCCGCAACTCGTCGCTCGTGACCTCCCGGCCCAGTTCCGCGAAGGCCCGCGCGTCCTCGGTCCGCTCGAATCCGGGCTCGCATCGGCCGTCGGTCAGGCAGGGGGCGAGGCTGTCGGCCAGGCGCTGCAGCCGGTCCGCCGCCGCGCGAGTCTCCGTCGCGTCCCGCGCCAGCGCCGCGTCCAGATCGTCAACCGTCCCCGGAGACGGACGAAAATCGGTTCGGTTCGTCGGTTCCATCCCTTCCTCCCTTCGACGCTTCGGCGGTGCCCCGGCCGCCGGCGCCTGCATCGCGCGGAGGAGGGGAGGCGTTGCGCGGGGAGGGGCACGGTGCCCCGGCTCGTCGTCGACCCTTCCGGCCGGCCGTCGGCCGCCCTCGCCGCAGGACCGCCCGAAGCGGCGACGGCGAGCCGACCAAGGGCGGGTTCGGCGGGCCGTCAGCTCTCGCGGCGGATGATCATCGCCATCGTCACGCCGCCCCCGCCGCAGATCGAGGCGCAGCAGAGCTCCTGGTCCCGCCGGCGGAGGGCGTGGTAGCCGGTGATGAGGATGCGGGCGCCGCTGATCCCCGTCGGATGACCGAGCGCGATCGCGCCGCCGTGGACGTTGAGCTTCGCCCGGTCCCACTTCAACATCCGCTCGTTCGTCAGCACCTGGGCCGCGAACGCCTCGTTGACCTCGAGCAGGTCGATGTCCGCCAGCGTCATCCCGGCGCGCTGCAGCGCCAGCGGGATCGAGACGCCCGGCCCCTCCCCCATGAACCGCGGCTCCACGGCCGCTTCGGACCAGGCGACCAACGAGAACAGGGGGGTCTTTCCGAGCGCCTTGGCATGCTCGCGCGTCGTCAGCACGATCGCGCACGCGCCGTCGGTCATGCCGCACGCGTTGCCGGCGGTGACCGTTCCGCCTTCCTTGCGGAAGACCGGCTTGAGCTTCGCCAGCGCCTCGACGGTGGTGTCGCCGCGAATCGACTCGTCGCGCGCGAACCGGATCGGAGGACCCTTCTTCTGCGGCACCTCGATCGGCGCGATCTCGTCGTCGAACCAGCCCTGCGCCTGCGCGTGTGCGGCCTTGTGCTGGCTCTCCGCCGCGAACTCGTCCTGCTCCTGCCGCGAGATCTTCCACTTGTCGACCAGGTTCTCGGCCGTCTCGCCCATGCCGCAACCGCACGTCGGGTCGATCGAGTCGCTCCAGCCGTCGAGCAGCGTCTTCGGCCCCATGTGGAACCCCTCGAAGCGCACCCCTTTCAGGAGGTACGGAATCGTGCTCATCGAGTCCATCCCGCCCGCCACGACGATCCGCCCTTCGCCCAGCAGCAGCGTCTGTGCGCCGAGCGCGACGGTCTTCATGCCCGACGGACAGGCCATGTTGATCGTCTGCGCCGGCACGTGGACCGGGATGCCGGCAAAGATCGCCGCGGTGCGCGCCGGGTTCGGACCGTTTCCGGCCTGCCGGCACGATCCGTAGTTCACCTGGTCGACCTGTTCGGGAGCCACCCCGGCCCGCTGCAGGGCGGAACGGATGGCGTGGGCGCCGAGGTCGTAGACGTTGGTGTCCCGCAGCGTGCCGCCGAACTTGCCCATCGGCGTACGGGCCATGCCGATCGCGACGACGTCCTGGATTCGCATCGGGTCCTCCTCCGGGCCTTCGGCTCAGCCGAGAAACTGTCCGCCATCGACGTTGATCACCTGGCCGGTGATGTGCCGGGCGAGTTCCGAGGCGAGGAAGCAGACGACGTGGGCAACCTCCTCGGGCTTGCCGAGGCGGCCGAGCAGGATCTCCGACAGGGCGAGCTCCTTCACCGACGGCGGCGCCTGGGCCATCATGTCGGTCTCGATGAGGCCGGGTGCGACCGCGTTCACGTTGATCGAGAACTTCCCCAGATCCCGGGCGCACGTCTTCGTCAGGCCGATGATCCCCGCCTTGCTCGCCGCGTAGTTGGCCTGGCCAAGCTTCCCGCGCTTGCCGTTGATCGAGGTCACCGTGATGATCTTGCCCGACTGCCGCTCCTTCATCTGCGGCGCCACCGCCCGGATGTAGTTGAAGTACCCCTTGAGGTTCGTGGCCAGGACCGTGTCCCACTGCTCCTCCGTCATTTTCCAGATCATTCCGTCCCAGTTGATCCCGGCGTTGCACACCAGGATGTCCACGCCGCCCCACTCCTTCGTCACGCGGTCGACCATCCCCTGGGCGTCCTGGAAACTGGCCACGTCGGCCTGGATCGCCAGCGCCTTCCTTCCGATCGCCCGCACCTCCTCCGCCACCGCCTCGGCCTCTGCGGCGTGCCTGCGATAGTTCAACGCCACGTCCGCCCCGCAGCGCGCGAGCGCCAGGCAGATCGCCTTGCCGATCCCCATCGAGCCGCCCGTGACGACGGCATGCTTGCCGGACAGATCGATTCTCATGGCCCTCTCCCGCTGGTCGGGTCGCCGCACGACCGCCTTGCCCGGCGGCGCCCCGCCCCTCCCTCCATACCCGAGAAGCCGCAGCGGCTCAAGGCCGATGGCACCGACCCCGCTTCCGGCCCGCCGATCACTCGTACCACGCGTACGGCGAGCCCTGCCGCAGGCGGATGCGGTAGTTGCCGCGCAGGTTCTCCCAGCGCTGCACCGTCCCCGCGGCATCCGGCCAGCGGACCTCCACCGAATCGATGTCGCAGGCGGCGCCCAGCCCGAAATGCAGGACGAGGTCGTTCTGCAGGCCGTAGTGGCCGTAGCCCCCGGCGAGCTGCTGGACCTGCGTCCGGCCCCCGGCCGTGACGGTGACCTTGGCGCCGATCGCCGACCGGTTCGCGCCGGCCGCTGGGTCGCCCTCCAGCACGAACTGCACCCAGTTGCCGTCCTGCCCCACGTCGTTGCGGTAATAGTGCACCTCGGGTTCCGTCCAACCGCAGCAGGAACGCATCGTGCTCGAACCGACCACTAGATCGAGGTCGCCGTCGCGGTCGAAGTCCGCCCACGTCTGCGCGTTGGCCCCCGGATGCGCGACCCCGGCCCGCCGTCCGATCTCTTCGTACCCCCCCTCGGGAAGACGGCGGAACAGGAAACCGCGATCGTCCGGGTAGTCGGAACAGCCCAGGTACACGTCCTTCCACCCGTCGTTGTCGAAATCGACGGACGCGACCGTGAGGTCGCCCTCGTTCCAGTCGACCGACCGCCACGCCCGCGCCAGGCCGTTCGTCTCATTGCCGGGACGGAACAGGGTCCACCCGCGGGCCGTCGATGCCGGCACCTGTTCCAGCAGCTCGCTCGGGTCGGACGAACTCCCCGCCCACCAGTGGCGGATCTCCGCATTGAACAGGTCCATGTCCCCGTCGTTGTCGGCGTCGAAGCAGATCGTGGAGAACGTGTTGCCGCCGAGGCGGTAGGGCCGGTCGTCCACTCCCGGCCGCCACCCGCCGCTCGAGCAGGAAATCCGCGGCGGCGGCGTCCCCGGGTCGCACGAGCCGGGGTTGTCCTGGCACCAGCAGCGGTACATCTCGTTGTCCGTGTAGTCGTCCCGCCCGTCGCTCGCGTAGCCCACCTCCGCCGCGATATCCCGGAATGTGCCGTCCCCGAGATTCTCCCAGAGCTGGTTGAGCTGCCGGCCGTAGACCGCGACGATCAGGTCGTCGTCGCCGTCGTCATCGATGTCGCAGGCCGTCGTGCCGTCCGTCGGCCGGTGGTTCGTCCCTTCCTCGTAGGTGCCGACGTACGTCGTCAGTCCGGCCGCGTCGGTCTCGTCGACGAACGTTCCGTCGCCTGCCCCCCGGTACAACCGGTCCTGCAGCGCCAGGTCGGGATACCCGTACCGCCGGTAATGGAAGCCGACGAACAGGTCGAGACGCCCGTCGCGGTCTGCGTCCAGGAACACCGCCGCGTGCGCCGGCCAGTGCTCGCTCGGCGCCGTCGAAATCGCGCTGCGCTCGGCGAGCGTGAAATGCGCGGCCCCATCGTTGAGCAGGATCTCCGACCGGTCGCCCGGATCGGTCACGCCGTCGTCGTCGCTGATCATCGTCGCGCTGAACACGTCGTTGTCGCCGTCGTTGTCGACGTCGGCGATCACGGCGAAGCTCGCCGCCCGTCCCAGACCCGATCCGTCCCGCGTGCGACCGTACTCCGACTCCAGGGTCGCATCGACGAACGTTCGTCCGGCCGGTCCGGGACGGTTCAGCAGGACCCGCTTCTGCCAGTTCTGGGGCGGGTCGGTCTCCGGAGCATCCCGCAGCCCCGCCGCCCCGCGGTGCACCAGCAGGTCCGGATAGCCGTCGCCGTCGAGGTCCGCCGTTGCGAGCACGTTTCCCAGCACGTACAGGTGGTCGCGGTCGAAGGCGGCATCGACCGTCGCCTGGGAGAAGTAGGGACCCCGGCCGAGCACGACCGGCTCGCGGCAGATCCGCGGGGGCACCTCCGGTGGTGCGTCGCCGGTGTTGGCGTCCGCCTCCGCCTCCCCGTCCTCGATGTCCCCCGGAACCTCGGCCCACACGTCACCCCCGTCCGCCCCGTCGC
>Ga0068707_1003039_pt1 | contig 11770 bp, 9 predicted proteins | sample YNPNPMetaG_FD_66600 | JGI IMG/M metagenome (GOLD analysis project Ga0068707, IMG submission 66600) | Anoxygenic and chlorotrophic microbial mat microbial communities from Yellowstone National Park, USA - YNP NP MetaG | ecosystem: Environmental > Aquatic > Thermal springs > Hot (42-90C) >... | reverse complement strand
CCTGTAAAGTCATCCCGACCCGACATGGTGATGGGCGCCGAGGCTGCACCCAGCCCTAATATCCAGACGGGCTTTTCAGTCACCTCTTTGGCCACATCGGCAGCGGCAACAATAAGGCAGGCTGCTCCATCGGCATTGGCACAGCAATCGAACTTTTTGAGAGGACTGGCTATGACCTCGGAAGTCAGGACTTGTTCCAGATCCACTGGTTTCCGGTATACTGCCTTGGGGTTAAGCATCCCATAAGTGGCCGCCTTCACCCTGATGAGGGCCAGGTCTTCTTCGTTGGTCCCATACTTCGCGAAGTGAGCCCGGGCGTACATGGCGTAGTAAGCCGGCATCATTGTCCCAAAGGGAGACTCCCATAAGATATCGGCCCCTCTTCCCATCCTCTCCTGGGAATCGGCCGAGCTGATATCTGACATCTTCTGAAAACCCAATACCAGGACAATTTTGTGAAGCCCGGATTTGATCAGAGAATAAGCAACCCTTAACCCCATGCTACTGGACGAGCATACACTCTCGACGTAAAAGGTAGGCTGAGGGTTCAAGCCCAGGTACTCAGCCATGAGGCCAGCCGGTGTCCTCTGCCTGTCATATTCGGGAGCCGAACAAATGATGGAAGCGTCAATATCCCTTGACGGGATCTGAGCATCTTCCATGGCTTCTTTGAAGGCTTCAAAGGCCAGTTCTCTGATGGAGCCTTGATATCCCCGGATGAAAGGACTTTGTCCAACGCCTATGATGGCTACCTCCTTCATGTTGGTTTTTCACCTCCTTAAAACATTCAGCGTGTTGACCGGTTCTTATCCCCCAGCGAGGGAGCTCTGGCGAAGACGTCATCCACAAAGGCATTGGCTCCCGCCGTCAGCAGTTCGTGGTATTCTCGGAACACCTGGAGGGCTTTGTTACCCAGCCAGCCATCGGGTAACAACTCGGCGGGCAGGTTGGGGTCTACATAGGGGAAAGAGCGATACTCGTGAACCAGCATGAAACGCTGCACGAAACACTCGGCCGGATCAAGGGTCTGCCCCTCTACCGAGCTGGCCTTATGTTGATTGAGGAGAGGCTCGTATTTGGCGATAAAGTCCGCATAGGTCCGGTTCAGTCCCTCCAGGTTCCAGCAACGGGCTACTATTTCCTGGTTGGAGGAAAACCCCAGGTGTTCAGCGCAGAAGATCTCCACATGATCGCGTATTTTCAGCGACCTGAGCAGATCCTCCAGCTCATGCTGCAAAATACGAGGCGAGATCCAGGTGGCATGGTTCAGGGGGGCGTAGCCGAGCCAGGTCAGCTTTTCCCGCAACTTGTTTCTCAGGTGCCGTTTCTTCTCAGGAATGGAGTAGGTCAGCAGGCACCATTTTCCATCCCATGCATCGGTACGAGGCTGGAAAATCCGCTGGGCCCCTTCTTCCAAAAGCTTAACGCTCTTGGGCGTCAATGAGTAGAAGCTCTTGTTGCCGACCCGCCGGCCTTTAAGCCAGCCCTTGCGGGACATCCGGGAGAGGGTGGAACGGACAGCCTGTGCGGACAGGCCAAGAAGCCCCAGCAGTTCAATGAGGCTTCCTGTCCAGGCCTCACCGCCCCGATGACGGATATAGTCACCATAGAGAGTGAAAACCAAATCTTGAGAGCGAAGCATAGTTCTCCCACCAAACGTATGTCACATTGAACATAGAGCGTCAGAAATGCGTCACATTAATTTGATTATAACACAGTTCATGCCGAAATGTCAATAACAGAGCCCTTAATCAGATGAGTGGGTATGTCCCTGATGAAGCGAGAAGGCTGGCCCAACTCGCTTTGGCCGAAGAGAGTGCGCCGGAAAGCATGAACCAGATAGAGGCGTTCTTTGGCCCGGGTAATGCCTACATAACAGAGACGGCGTTCCTCTTCCAATTGATCGGGGTCATCCATGGAGCGGCTATGAGGAAAGATGCCTTCTTCCATGCCCACAATAAAGACCACCGGAAATTCCAGGCCTTTGGCCATGTGCAGGGTCAGTAAGATAGGGGCGTCTACCTGCTCGTCCAGGTTGTCCACATCGGAGACCAGAGCCACCTCTTCCAGGAAAGCGGTCAGGGCCATCTCGGCGGGCAACTCAAGGTATTCTCTGGCTACCGTGCGCAGCTCCATGATGTTGGCCCAACGGTCCCTGCCCTCTTCAGTGCCGTCCTGCACATAGTCGGCGTAGCCGGTCCTGCTCAGGACAAAGTCTAACAACGCCAGCAAGTCCAACTTCTTGCTGGCAGCGATGAGGTCTTCCAGCATGGCTGTGAATCCCAACAGGGTTGACCGGGCCCGCGACGGAAGCGAGCTTTCAGCACTTTTTACCCCCTGCAATGCGTCATAAAGGGTCCCTCCCATTTCTCTGGCCTGGATCTCCAGTTGGGCTATCGTCTTGCTGCCGATGCCGCGCGGGGGTACATTGATGATCCGGGTCAGGCTGACATTGTCGGAGGGGTTATGGATCAGACGCAGGTAGGCCAGGACATCTTTGATCTCGCGGCGTTCGTAGAAGCGGGTGGCTCCCACCAGTTTGTAGGGCATCCCCCGCCAGACGAAGGCGTCCTCAATAGACCGCGACTGGGCATTGGTACGGTACATGACGGCGCAATCGCTGAGACGGCAGAGTCCCTGGGCCACCAGCCGCTGGATCTCGTCCACCACATATTGCCCTTCCTCCTGCTCGTTGTAAGCCTCGAAGACGGTGATAGGCAGCCCCCGCCCTTTGTGGGTGTAAAGTTCCTTGGGGGTACGGTGGACGTTGAGGGCAATGACGCTCTTGGCCGCGTCCAGGATGGTCTGGGTGGAACGGTAGTTCTGTTCCAGCAGGATGACCCTGGCTTCGGGATAATCGTCGCGGAAACGCTGGATGTTGCGAAAGTCGGCCCCGCGAAAGCGATAGATGGATTGATCCTCGTCGCCTACCACGAAAAGGTTGCGGTGCTCTTCGCTCAGGAGCTTCAGCCATTCGTACTGGGCCATGTTGGTGTCCTGGAACTCGTCCACCAGGATGAAGCGATAGCGCCGCTGGTACCTGCTCCGCACCTCCTCGTGTTCCCTGAACAGACGGACGGCCGACATCAGCAGGTCGTCGAAGTCCAGGGCCGAATTGGCAGCCAGGAGTTCTTGATAGCGCTGGTAGACCCGGCTGGCCACCTCCTGCCGGTAGGTCTGGGGGCGGTATTCATCAGGACCTATCAACTCACTTTTGGCTCTGGAGATGGTGGCCAGGATGGCCTGGGGCTGATAGATTTGATCGTCCAGGTTAAGGTCCTTGAAAGCCTGGCGGATAAGGCTTAGCTGGTCGGCCGTATCGTAGATCACAAAGTTGGAGGAGAGGCCAAGGTGGTGAGCTTCGTAGCGCAGGATGCGGGCGCAGATGGCGTGAAAGGTGCCAATGGTCAATTGCTTCAGCCGCTCGCTCAAGAGGTGATGCAGGCGTTCCTTCATCTCGCGGGCCGCTTTGTTGGTGAAGGTGACGGCCATAATGCGGTAGGGCTCACAGCCGCACTCCTGGACCAGGTAGGCCACCCGCTGGGTAAGGACACGGGTCTTACCACTGCCTGGGCCAGCCAGAACCAGCACCGGCCCCTCAGTAAGTTGCACTGCTTCTCTTTGCGCCGGGTTCAGACCTGCCAGGATATCCACGCTGCCCCCTCACGTTTCCGCGTTCTCAAGGATACACCGTGTCCGCTCGATGGAGCGGAACCCATCGCCCAGGCCCATGGCTTCCAGCACATCGTCGGGGCGGCCGGTGGCCTGGCTGTCGGATTGGAGCCGCATCCCCAGGACCCAGGCTGTCCCCTGGCGGCCTGCTATCCACAGGTCGTCAATCAGGGGGCGCAGATCGTATCCGCTGATCTTGCCTTTCCGCTCGCGCCGACAGGGCAGGCTTTGCGCCGAGAGCACCTGTGCCACCCGCTTCGCCATCTCTGCCGGTGTCTCCTCGCTTTCCACCACCACCCGATATTCCGCGTAACGCATCTGCGATGGCAGCGCAGGCAGGCGCAGGTGCACCTCTTCGACGGAGAGGATTTCCAGGCCCGGCGGCAGGTGGGGCTTGAGGCGCCTGGCAAGGTCATAGGGAGAAATGCGGCGTGAAAGCACGAGGTCCATGAGCTCGCCCCGCCCGGTGAAACCCACCGGCAGCGGGGCGGCGATGGTGATTTTGGGCTGCGGGTTAAAGCCCTCTGAATAGGCCAGAGGCACCTGGGCGCGGCGCAACGCTCTCTCCCAGGTACGCACCAGGTCCAGATGAGAGATGTATTTGATGGGCTCATCCTTGGCAAAGGTGAGGCGTAACCGCTGGCGCGTTTCCGGTGGCATTAAAGCATGTCCTCCAGGGAAATCTGGCGGTTTCTGGCCCTTTCTACCCACCACTGCTTGCGGCTCTCAGGGATAGGGGTCCTCTCTGCCAGTGGCTTCCTCTCCAGACGCAGGGCCCCGCTGGGGCAGGTAGACACACACAGGCCACACCCCACACAGCGATTCCGGTCCACCTGGCAGATGCTGTCCACCAGGGAAGGCGCGCCGAACTGGCAGCGCTCCAGGCAGGTCCCACAGCCGGTGCACACTTCACGCTCAACGGTGGCGTAGAAATCGGATTTGGCTACCGCCGTGGGGATGCTCAGTTCGGTGATGCCGCGCAGGACAGCACAGCAGCAGGTGCAACAGTTGCAGATGTAGTAGTGGCCCTGGCGGTAGTTGCCGGAGGAGTGGACCAGGCCCGCTTCTTCAGCTTCCCGCAGGATTCGGAAAGCCTCTTCTTTGGTGATCTCTCTGGTGATAGGGTCGTGGGCAAAGGCCCCCTCCGTGGAGGCAAAAACCAGGCAATTTTCCATAGGGTAGTGACAGCGGTGGCCCAGCAGAGCCCGCTGGGTGCGGCAGATGCAATTTCTGACGCCAAAGGACCTGGCCCGGCTCAGCAATTCCGAGGCCCGTTCGTAGGGGAAAATCTCTATGCCGACGGGAATGCTCTCCTCGACGGGAATGACCCGCAGGAGCGGCGGCTGGTCGAGCAGGGCTTTGCTCAGGGCCTGTTGGTAATAGTCCTCAAACATCCGGGCAAATTCTTGATCTATGCGCCTCAGTTGTTCCTCGTAGATGCCGATGGCAAAGGGCAGCAGTCCGAATTTAAGCTGGCCCTCTTCTCGTTTGGCGTAGATGAGTCCCTTGCGAACCATGGCTTTCAGGATCTCGTAAGCTGCCTGTGTATCCTGGCCAGCCCGGAGGGCAATCTCTTCGGCACTCTCGGCTCTCAAGCGCATCTCGGCCGCCAGAGCTGCTTCTTCGGGGGTGAAGATCCACTCCAAAATCTTCAGTTCAATGCCGCTCTCGGTGGCCGGGAAGCCGTTGGGGATCGCATCGAGTTTCTGCGCCAGTTTCTTGTATACGGTTTGGGTCATTTCCTCTCTCCTTAGCAACTACCTGTCATACCGGCTGAAGGGACGAGGCGCTGCCTCGCCCGTACCCCGCCAAAGGCCTTCGGCCAATGGTCGGCCTTCGCCGACCCTGGTTTCGGCGTCGGCGCAGGGCCACGGCCCGAGGGGGCTTCCTCGCCCCGAGGGCCGACGCCCGGCACGGAAGCGCCCAAGTAGCGGCAGCCGGGTAGGTACTTACCTCTCCTTGGGATGCTCATCCGTCTCCAAAAGACTTCGGAGGTCTTTAAGTTCTTTTTCGGTCACGGGCCGCCACTGGCCGGGTTGCAGGCTGCCCAGGCGCAGAGGGCCCATCCGCACCCGGATCAGGCGTTGGACCGGGTGTCCTACCGTGGCGCACATCCGGCGAATCTGCCGCTTGTGGCCTTCGTGAACCACGATCCGCAGCCAGGTGGTGCCCGGTGGAGCAGGTTGCCAGCCCGTTCGCAGTCGGCTCACCCGGGCTGGCGCGGTCCGGCCTTCTTCCAGATCCACCCCTCGACGCAACTGAGATAGGACGGCGTCTGTTGGACGCCCTTTCACCAACGCCAGGTACTCTTTCTCCTGGGCGTAGCGGGGATGGGTCAGGCGGTGGGTCAGCTCGCCGTCGTTGGTCAGCAGCAACAGCCCTTCGCTTTCGGCGTCAAGGCGTCCCACCGGGTAGAGTCGCCCCTGATGGGGAACCAGGTCCAGCACGGTAGGCCGTCCCCAGGGGTCGTGGGCGGTGGAAACATAACCCGGTGGTTTGTTGAGCATCAGATAGACCTTCGCTTCAGGAGCGGCGATGGGCATGCCATCAACCCTGATCTCATCCAGATCGGGGTTAACCCTGGTGCCCGGTGTGGTGACCACCTGGCCATTGACCTGCACCCGCCCCTGGCGGATCAATTCCTCGCAGGCCCGCCGCGAGGCTACCCCGGCCTGGGCCAGGACTTTCTGCAGACGCTCCACTAGTCCTCCCTGACGTAAAGGGGCAGTTGGGCCTGCGGCCAGGGACCCACGTCGAAAAAGGCCATCCCCACCGGTTCTGAGGCACGCCTCTCATTGACCTGCCGGAAACAGCGCAGGAGAGGCCCTTGCCAGCGGGGCAGGAAAACCTCGGCGTGATCTCGCAGGCCGAAGGTGTGCCAGGCGCCTTCGCTATCCTGGAAACGATTCAGGGGGCCGGAGCCTATCTCCAAAGGGTACCAGGCATAGTTGTCGAAGTAATAATCGAGCAAAGTCGAGGCGTCTCCGTAGCGGTCCTGGCTGCCCAGGATCACGACCAGGGCCTGGTGTCCGTTGCGGGTGGCCGAGGCAACCAGGCACTCCCCCGCCGCGGAGGTTGTGCCTGTCTTGACGCCATCGGCTCCCGGGTAGTTTCCCAGCAGGTCGTTGCGGTTGCTTAAGTGACGACCACGGAAGGTGTATTCCTGAGTGCTGACGATTTCGGCAAAAGTAGGGTTGGCCAGAGCCTGGCGGGCAATCACCATCAGGTCGTAGGCACTGGAGTAATGGTCAGGAGCGTCGAGGCCGTGGGGATTGGCAAAATGGGTATCGGTGAGTCCCAGGGCTTCCACCTCCTGGTTCAGCATCTCCACAAAGCCATCCACCGAGCCGCCGATGTGTTGGGCGATGGCCATAGCCGCGTCGTTGCCTGAGGGCAGCAGCAGGCCGTAGAGGAGTTCTTCCAGAGTGACGACCTGGCCGGGCGAAAGCCCCATCTGTGCCCCTTCAATCAAGGCCGATTCGGGGATAACGACCTGTTCCTCCAGTTGTCCTCGCTGCAAGGCGACCAGAGCTGTGGCGATTTTGGTGGTGCTGGCCGGTGCCAACCGCTGGTGGGCGTTCTTCTCGGCCAGCACCTGGCCCGAGGTCACGTCGCTGACAATAGCCGCCTGGGCTGTGACTTCCGGCATGGCCAGGGCAGCGATGGCCTCGATTTGATGGGGATAGAGACGCAGGTTTGCCAGGTCCGAGTCGGTCAGGACCGGGGGGCCAAAGCCCAGGCTCAGACCACTCAGGACGATGAAGACATAAGGCCCGATGGTTCTAACGATGCGCTGCACGAGACCTCCAGGGGGTATTATAGCAGAAAACCGTTGGATTGTGAAGGCGAAGCTTGTGTAGCAAATTGGTACAGGCCGTCATTCCACTTGCCAGTTTTCAGCTTATCTAGTACAATACAGGTCGGGACATGAACTCAAAGGAGACCCAGGTGACCATCCCTCTGGTAGACCTCAGAGCCCAATACCTTTCCATCAGAGATGAGATTGACGCCGCTATCCAGCGGGTCATAGACAGCACGAGCTTTATCCTGGGGCCTGACGTGCGGGCCTTCGAGGAAGAGTTCGCCCGGTTCTGTGGCGTCCAATACGCCGTGGGGGTGGATTCGGGCACGGCGGCCTTGCATCTGGCCTTCCTGGCCTGTGGCATCGGGCCGGGTGACGAGGTGATCACGACTCCGCATACTTTCATCGCCACGATTGGGATGCTGGGCCGCGTGGGAGCCAGACCGGTCTTTGTGGACATTGACCCCCGGACTTATAACCTGGACCCAGCCAGGGTTGAGGCAGCCATCACGGAACGGACCAGGGCGATCCTGCCCGTCCACCTCTATGGCCAGCCAGCCGAGATGGACCCCATACTGGAGATTGCAGACCGGCATGGTTTGAAGGTCATCGAGGATGCAGCGCAAGCCCATGGGGCCGAGTACAAGAGGAGACGGGTAGGCAGCATGGGCCACGTGGCCATCTTCAGTTTCTATCCAGGCAAGAACCTGGGGGCTTATGGCGACGCCGGGGCTCTGGTCACCAACGACCAGGAAATAGCCGGGAAGGCACGATTGTTGCGCGACCACGGGCGTCGGGATAAATACGAACACTTGTTGCAGGGCTTCAACTACCGCATGGACACCTTGCAGGCCGCCGTCCTGCGGGCCAAGCTGGCCCACCTTGAGGAGTGGAACGAAGCTCGCCGCCGCCACGCCGTCACCTATCGAGAACTTCTGGGCGACCTCGAGCTGGTCCTGCCCTACGAACCGGAGCACGTCAGGGCGGTCTATCATCTCTTTGTCATTCGTCTGCAAAAGCGCGATGCCTTGCGAGAACACCTCAAAGCCAGGGGCATCTCCACAGGCATTCATTATCCCATCCCCCTGCACCTGCAACCGGCTTACCGCCATCTGGGTTACCAGGAAGGCGATTTCCCCATCACTGAGGAGTGCGCCCGCCAGGTGCTCTCTCTGCCCATGTACCCGGAATTGACCCAGGCGCAGATGGAGGAAGTGGCCCAGGCGATCAAAGAATTTCTGGAGGTATAACGTGGAGAAGGTTATCACTTTACCTGAATCACTGCTGCGACAGGCCAGCGAAACCGCCCGTCAGAAGGGTATCGAAGTGGAAGCTCTCGTCATCGAGGCGGTGGAGCGGTATTTGGTGGAGCAGCGGGAGGAATTAGTTTCGGAAGCACGGAAGGAACTGCGGAAGCTCCTACGGCACAAGAAAAAGACGGTAGATTTTATGGAAGAAGTTCACCAGGAGAGAGCTCGGGCACGTGAAATGGAGGAGGCCAATCAGGACTGGATTGATCTTGTGGCTTTCCAGGACACCGAGCATGGACACGTTGCTGCAGAGAACGCGGGATGATGATCTACCTGGATAGTACTGTTCTCATCGCATATCTGTACGAGGAGTATGACGCAGTCGAGCGCTTTACTCAGGTCCGGCGGATGTTTCAAGCAATCCGAGCCGGAGAGATAGAAGCCGCGATTTCTTTCTACGCTTTGCCTGAGCTTTACGGATACGTGGAAAGTCATTTCTCCCAAGATGAGGCGAACACTGCTTTTCGCCTGAGTTTGGTGACACTGTTTGAAATCCCGCTTACTGTGCTTCCCTACCTCAAGCGAACTGAACGGAGCCTTTGGAGACACAGAATTCGGCTCCGTGACTCGTCTGATGAGCCCCACATCACCATCGCCCTGGCTCGCGGTTGCGAGGCCATTATCACCTACGACGAGCATTTCCAAGACGCGGCCGATCTCATCCCGGCCTACACGCCAGAGGAGTTCCTGGCGTTACCACCTCGGACAGAAGATGACAACGCCAGGAGTGAGAAGGGAAAAGGCTGGTGACTTATCTCGCCAACGGCGCCAGTGGGCTGTAGGGAGAAGGAATTGGGAGAGAAATACGTCTTATTGGTGTACGCCGGCCCCAGGATATCGCTGCCCAAAATCCCCATGTCGGTGGTGGTGCTGGCCAGCTATTTGAGAGAACACGGCCTGGAAACCAGGATCCTGGATACCCGGGTGGAGGACTACAGGGAGCTGGATTTGCGAGACGTGCTTTGTGTGGGCATCAGCTCCATGTCTGGCCTGCAACTGAAGCATAGCCTGGAGGTGGCCCGGGCCATCCGACAGGCTGCCCCCTCGCTCCCTCTGATTTGGGGAGGAGTGCATCCGTCCCTTTTCCCTGAGCAGACGGCCAGGAGCCCATATGTTGACATCGTCGTGCGAGGGGAGGGCGAGGAGACTTTGTTGGAAGTGGTGCGGGCTATCGAATCCGGCGGTAGCCTGGAAGGGGTGAGGGGAATCACCTATAGCCTGGACGGCCGTGTCGTCAGTAACCCCGACCGGGAATTCATGGAGCTGGATAGGCTGCCCTTGCCCGCTTATGACCTGCTGGCCCTGGACAGGTACGCAGACCCTGTGGATGCTTTCAGTTATGAGTCCAGCCGGGGGTGTCCTTTCCGCTGCAAGTTCTGCTACAACCAGAATTTCCACAAAAGGAGGTGGCGGGCCAAAAGCACGGAGAAAGTCCTGAAGGAGTTGGAGACCATCGTCAGCCGGTATCATCCTGGCCGGGTACTTTTCATCGAGGACCTTTTTCCTGTAAGCCGCCGGCGGACATTGGAAATATGCCGGGGGCTCATCGAGAGGAAGTGGGGAATCGGGTGGGCTTCTTATTTCCGGGCCGATCAATTGTCCAGATACAGCGACGATGATGTCGCTTTGCTGAAGGAGAGCGGGTGCTATGAACTTCACATCGGCGTGGAGTCCGGTTCCCCGCGCATGCTGAAGCTCATCGGCAAAGACATCACCCCGGATCAGGTCATCGCCAGTGTGCGCAAGTGTCTGAAGTACGACATCATGCCGGTCATGAGCTTTATCATCGGTTTCCCGCTGGAGACGCCAGCGGATATGCGCCAGACTTTGGATTTTTATGATCAGTTGATGGCCATGGGCAGGGTGGAGATCAACGGCCTTTTTGTCTACTCCCCCTATCCGGGGACGCCGATGTATGAGCTGGCTGTGGAGCATGGCTACCGGCCCTTCGATACTTTGGAGGGATGGAGTGAGTGGAACTTTGACGACTCGGCCAACACCCCCTGGTGCAAGGGCAGCTATCGGGAGCAACTGGACGCCATCTCAACCATTGCCCGTTTCAGGTTTTTCAGGCACCGATTGGAGCTGTACCCGCCGCAACTCAAGCGCGGCCGGCTGGCCTCAGGCTTGAACAGGTTCCTGTATGCCCTGGCCAGCCCGGTGTTTGGCTGGCTGGCCGATTTCCGCTGGAAGCATCGCTTCTTCAGTTTTCCCTGGGAATGGAAACTGTGGCGGAAAGCCCTGGAACGGGGGTTCAAAGTCCGTTGAGCAATGGAGATGGAGAATGAAGGAGCGGGTCTCGGTTCTGGTACCGGTCTATAACGAGGAGGGGAATGTGACCCTGGTTATTGACAAGGTGGCCAGGGCCTTTGCGGCCAGGGGCCTGGACGGCGAGGTGGTGCTGGTGGACGACGGCTCCACCGATGGGACTGGCCAGGAGGCGGCAGCCTGCGCCGCCCGTTATCCCTTCGTCAAGGTCGTCAGCCACCGACGCAACCTGGGCCTGACCGAAGCCATCAGAACCGGGTTCCGTCACGTCAGCGGGGACATCATCATCTTCCTGCCCGGCGACCTGGAATCAGATCCAGAAGAGGACATCCCCAAACTGCTGGACAAGCTGGCCGAGGGCTATGACGTGGTGGCCGGCTGGCGACAGGGCCGACGCAATGGCAAAATCATCGCCTCGAAAATCTATAACTTTGTCTCTCGTCTTCTTTTCAACGTCCAGGCCCACGATATGAACTGGATCAAGGCCCTGCGCCGGGAGGTCATTGAGGGGCTCCGCCTGCGCTCCGATTGGCATCGCTTCATGCTGATGATCGCCGCCTCTCAGGGCTACAAAGTTGGCGAGGTTCCCACCAGTTACTATCCCCGTCGCCAGGGCAAATCCAAATTCGGACTGGGGCGCATCCCGGTTTCCTTCCTCGACGTGCTGGTGGTCAAGTTCCTGCTGACCTTCAGCCGCAAGCCCATGATCTTTTTCGGC
>Ga0068707_1003033_pt1 | contig 11780 bp, 5 predicted proteins | sample YNPNPMetaG_FD_66600 | JGI IMG/M metagenome (GOLD analysis project Ga0068707, IMG submission 66600) | Anoxygenic and chlorotrophic microbial mat microbial communities from Yellowstone National Park, USA - YNP NP MetaG | ecosystem: Environmental > Aquatic > Thermal springs > Hot (42-90C) >... | reverse complement strand
CCACGTTCTCCAGCGCGGCGGGCTGGCCGTCCGCAGCCCACTGGACCTCTAAATGAGAAGCCACCCCGTCTCGCCGCCAGGGGTCGGCGAAGGCCGCCCCTCAGGGGCATAGCGGAGTCGAGGCTTTAGCCGGAGAGTTCCGCCTGAAGGCTTGACTCCAACTCCAAAAACGTTTCTGGCAGTCGCAGGTCGGATTGCCAATCCGACCTGCTTCGGCTGCGGCCTGCCGCGCTATGTGTCCCTTCGTGTCCTTTGTGGTAAACTTTAAAGCACCCGTTTCAGAAACTGTCCCGTGAACGATTCCGGCATCCCGGCTACCTGCTCAGGAGTGCCCTCGGCGATGACCCGGCCGCCGGCCTCCCCACCCTCCGGGCCCAGGTCAATGATCCAGTCGGCAGTCTTGATCACGTCCAGGTTGTGCTCGATGACAATCACGGTGTTGCCAGCGTCCACCAGACGATTCAACACATTCAACAGCTTCTCAATGTCGGCAAAGTGCAGGCCGGTGGTCGGTTCATCCAGGATGTAAAGGGTTCGCCCCGTCGCCCGTCGCGAAAGCTCCCTGGAGAGTTTGATCCGTTGCGCTTCCCCGCCAGAGAGGGTGGTCGCCGGCTGGCCCAATCGAATGTAACCCAACCCCACGTCGTACAGAGTCTGGAGTTTGCTCCGAATATTGGGGATGTTTTCAAAGAAAACCATTGCTTCTTCCACGGTCATGTCCAGCACGTCGGCAATGGTTTTGCCCTTGTATTTGATCTCCAGCGCCTCCCGGTTGTAACGCCTGCCGTGACAGACCTCGCAGGTGACGTAAACATCGGGCAGGAATTGCATCTCGATTTTGATGACGCCGTCACCCTGGCAGGCTTCGCAGCGTCCCCCCTTGACGTTAAAGGAGAAGCGGCCTGGCCGGTAGCCCCGCAGCCTGGCCTCCGGCAGGCTGGCAAAAAGTTCGCGGATGCAGGTGAAGACATTGGTGTAGGTGGCCGGGTTGGAGCGCGGCGTGCGTCCAATAGGGCTCTGGTCAATGTCAATGACCTTGTCCAGAAACTCAATGCCCAGGATGTGGTCGTGGCGGCCGGGTTTGTCCCTGGCACGGTGGATAGCCTGGGCCAGCCGTTTGTACAAGACCTCGATGACCAGGCTGGATTTGCCCGAACCGGAGACACCAGTCACACAAATGAATTTGCCCAACGGAAACTGGACATCAATCCCTTTCAGGTTGTTCTCGGCTGCCCCTTTGACGATGATGGCCTTCCCATTGCCATCCCGCCGGTAACGGGGCACAGGCACCTGGCGCTCCTTTCTGAGGAACTGGCCGGTGACCGATTGGGGACAGGCCATGACTTCTTCCAGGGTGCCGGCTACCACCACCTGCCCCCCATGCTCGCCAGCCCCGGGACCCAGGTCTATGATGTAGTCAGCGGAACGGATGGTCTCTTCGTCGTGTTCGACCACCAGGACGGTGTTGCCCAGATCGCGCATATCTTTCAGGGTGCGCAGCAGACGGGCGTTATCGCGCTGATGCAGACCGATGCTGGGCTCGTCCAGGATGTAGAGCACTCCCATCAATTGGGAGCCAATCTGGGTGGCCAGGCGGATGCGTTGGGCCTCACCGCCGGACAGAGTGTTGGCCGTGCGGTCAATGGTCAGGTAGTCCAGGCCAACGTTGACCATGAACGTCAGGCGAGCGTGGATTTCCTTCAAAATCTGACGGGCGATGGTTTGTTGACGCTCCGTCAAAGGGGAACTATGGCCAGGACCACCTTTCATCCCCTGCAGTGTCTCGACCCAGTCCAGGAGTTCGCTCACCGACATGGCACTCACCTGGTCAATGCTCTTCCCCGCCACAGTGACAGCCAGGGCTTCGGGTTTCAGGCGTTTGCCCTGGCAGACGGGACAGGGACGGGTGGCCATGTAACGCTCCAGCTCCTCACGCCAGTAGTCGGAGGTCGTTTCCCTGTAACGCCGCTCCAGGTGGGGGATGACTCCCTCGTAGGTGGTCTCGTAGACCCGCGCGTGGCCATACTGGTTACGATAGCGCAGCAGAATCCTCTCGTCTTTCCGGCCTCCGTAGAGAATAAGCTCTAATTGCTCGGGCGTCAATTCTCGCACCGGCACGTCCAGGGGGATGTCATAATGTTCGCCTACAGCCTGGAGCAACTGAGTGAAGTAGTGCTGGCTGCTCTCCCGCGCCCAGGGGCGGATGGCCCCTTCAGCCAGGGTCAGGTCGCGGTTGGGGATGATCAACTCCGGGTCGAATTCCATCTTCGTCCCCAGGCCCGTGCAGGCTGGACAGGCGCCGTGGGGGCTGTTGAAAGAGAAGGTGCGCGGCTCGATGTCAGGCAGAGATACCCCACAATGGACACAGGCAAAGTGCTCTGAAAAAAGCATGTCTTTTGGCTGTTCTCCCGTGACATCGCTGACCAGAACAATGCCACCACTCAGCTTTAAGGCCGTCTCCACCGAATCGGCCACCCTTGATCGGTCTTCCTCTCCAGGGTCTTTGCCCACGAGCAGCCGATCCACCACCGCTTCGATCGTGTGCATCTTGTAGCGATCCAGCACGATTTCTTCGTCCACATCACGGATCTGGCCGTCTACCCGTACCCGCACATAACCCGCTTTGCGGATGTCTTCGAAGACTTTGCTGTGCTCACCCTTGCGGTCCTTGATGAGGGGAGCCATGATCAGGATGCGGCTGCCCTCAGGCAGTCCCAGGATGGTGTCCACGATCTGCTCCACCGTCTGCTGGCTGATCTCCCGACCGCACTGGGGGCAGTGGGGGATGCCCACACGGGCATAAAGCAGACGCAGGTAATCATAGATTTCGGTCACGGTACCCACCGTGGAGCGGGGGTTGCGGCTGGTTCCCTTCTGGTCAATGCTGATGGCGGGGGAGAGGCCCTCGATATAGTCCACATCAGGCTTGTCCATCTGACCCAGGAACTGGCGAGCGTAGGCCGAAAGAGACTCGACATAACGGCGCTGCCCTTCGGCGTAAATGGTGTCGAAGGCCAGGCTTGACTTGCCCGAGCCAGAGATGCCCGTGATGACCACCAGCCTGTCGCGGGGGATTTCCACGTCTATATTTTTGAGGTTGTGTTCTCGTGCGCCACGGATAATGATTTTGTCCTGGGGCATGTCCGATCACCTCAGAGCTGATTGTATCATGAAACAAAATTTTGTGCAAAGGGTCCAGCGGGCCAGGCGAATTTGCCCCTACAGGCGGGCTATGATAGAATATTCTGGATTGTAGCACAGGATGAATCCTGTGCTCCGAAAGATAGTTGCCGCTCGATGGGAGCGGCAATGGTGTGTTTGAAAGGGTGTAGCGCCGATGCGGGTAAAGCATTTGGAATTGCAGGGCTATAAGACCTTTGCCGCCAGGACGGAATTCATCTTTGGGGAAGGCATCACGGCCATCGTCGGACCCAATGGGAGCGGCAAATCGAACATCGCCGATGCCGTGCGCTGGGTGCTGGGCGAACAAAGTTACAAGGTGCTCCGGGGCAAGACCACCGAGGATATGATCTTCTCAGGCAGTGAAACCCGGCCCCGCCTGGGCATGGCCCAGGTGGCCTTGACCCTGGACAACAGCACCGGATGGCTGCCAGTGGAGTTCAGCGAAGTGACCATCACCCGTCGCGCTTACCGCTCTGGCGAAAACGAATACCTGCTGAACGGCAGCCGGGTACGCCTCAGAGACATCACCGAACTCCTGGCCAAAGGTGGCCTGGGCCAGCGCACCTACACCGTCATCGGGCAGGGCATGGTAGATGCAGCCCTCTCCTTGCGGCCTGAAGAACGACGGACCCTCTTCGAGGAAGCGGCCGGAATTACCGTCCATCAGGCCAAGCGCGATCAGGCTGTGGCCAGGCTGGAAGCTACCCGGCAAAATCTGCTGCGGATCCATGACATCATCGGCGAGATCAGCCCCCGCCTGGAGCGTCTGCAGAGACAGGCAGAACGCGCCCAGGAGTATGCCCGCCTCTCCCAGGAATTGGAGGGGCTCTTGCGACTCTGGTATGGCTATCAATGGCGGCAGGCACAGAAGGCCCTGCACCAGGCCCGGTCCAGGACCGAAGCCCAGCGCACCCGGTTGGAAGAGTGCAGGAAAGAGCTGACCGCGCTGGAGCAACGCCTGGCTCAATGGCGGAGGCAACAGGTGGAGAAGCAGGCCCGGTTGAGCCAGTGGCGCCGGGAGAGCAGCGCCTTGCAGACTGAAGCAGAGAAGCTACAACGGGCATTGGCCGTGCGTCTGGAGAGGAAGCGCCTGCTGAACCAGCAAAGCCAGGAGTTCTCGCGTGAAATAGCTCTGCTGAAAGCCAGCCGGGAGGCCCAATGGGAAGAGATCACCCGGGTCGAAGAGGAATTGCGCCACATCGAGAGCCAGCTCGAGGAAATGGCGGCCCGGGTCCGGGAAGCCCAAAAGCAGCGGCACCATCACCAAAGCCAGCGTCAGGCCCTGATGGAACAACTGACAGCCTGGCGCCAGCGCGCTTTTGAACGATCCGCAGCCCTGGTGGACCGACAAAACCGCCTGATTCAATTGGATGAGCTTTGGAAAGAACGGCACAGGGAAAGGGAGGAGCACCAACAGGCCCTGGCCAGGCGAGAAGCTCAAAAAGCCAGCGCCGCAGAAAGCCTGCGGGTCGTCAGGGCTCAGATGGATGCTTTGCAAACCCAGGCCCAGGCCCTGGCCGCTCAAAGAGAGGGAAAAAGGCGAGAGATCGAAGCCAGCCAGGCGTACCAGGCTCAACTCCAGGCCGGCCTGAGCGAAGTCCGACGGCAAGAAGAGCACCTGCTGGCCCGTCAGGGCTGGCTGGCCAGAATGCGGGAGGAGATGGCCGGCTATCAGGCGGGCGTGAGAAGGGTTATCCAGGCCGCTCATGCAGGCCAGCTCTCAGGGATCATCGGCCCGGTGGCCAGCCTCATTGAGGCCCCAGTCGAACTGGAAGCCGCCATTGAAGCGGCTCTTGGCCCGCACGGACAGGACATCGTGGTCGAGACCTGGGCCGATGCCGAGGCCGCCATCGGCTTCCTGAAACAGACCCGGGGAGGACGGGCCACCTTCCTGCCTTTGGACCGATTCAAGACAACCGAACAGGAGGCCACCTTCCGTCGCTTTGCCGAAAGCGAAGGAAGCATCGGGCACGCCGTTGATCTGGTGCAATGCGACGAACGCCTGGCCGGGGTGCTCTCCCATCTGCTGGGAGACACCCTCATTGTACCCGATTTTGAGATGGCGCAGCGTCTGGAGGCTTCCCTCACAGCTCTCAATCCCCACCTTCCTTTCCGCCTGGTCACTATGGCTGGCGAGGTGATCCATTCCCATGGAGCCGTCACCGGTGGCGTGATCGAGAAGCAGGGGGGGGGCCTTTTGGCCCATCAGCGGGAATGGCGTGAACTGCCCGACCAACTGGCAGCCGTCAGGCAGAAGCGACAGGAGCTCGAAGCCCAGGAGCAGCGCGCCGGAGAAGCACACCGTCAATTATTGGCGGCATGGGCTGATCTGGAGAGCCAGGAGGACGAATTAAAGGCGGCTGGCCAGGACAAAGCGGCCGAGGCGAACTCTCTTGAGCGGCAGATTGAGCACCTGGCTCAGGAGATAGAATGGCGACAGGGGCTGGTGAAGCAGCTCGACGAGGAAATGGCTGCTCTGGAAGCGAAGAAAGTGGACATGGACCGGGAAATGGAGAGATTGCAGGCGGACCAGGGTTCGCTTCAGGCGGAAATCGCCGCCCTGGAGAGCCAGTTGGAAGCCATGACCGGCGATGAGCTGGACGAGCAGTTGACCCACTGGAAGACAGCTTTGGCCGTGACCGAGCAAAGCCGTGAGGACCAGAGGACTCTTCTGCGCAGCTACCAGACCCATCTGGAACATCTGGAAAGCCAGATTGCCGCCAGGCAGAGGCGCATGGATGCCCTGGTTCAGGAAGATAATGCCCTGGCCGGTCAAATAGATGAGTTACAGGCCCGTGAAAAAGAGCTTTCCGGGCAGATACAAACTCTGGCCGGGCTTATCGAACCCACCGAAGCCGGGTTGGCCGGGCTGGAAGGCCAGCAAGCCGCACTGGAAAGCGAGGAGAGCGCTTGCCGTGCGCATCTCCAACGGTACGAGACCATCTACCATCAGGCGGCGTTGGAGATGGAACGCCGCCGGGATGAATTGGTCAACCTGCGCCAGCAGATTCAGAACGACCTGGGCCTGGTCGAGTTGGAAATGACCGAGGTGTCCGGACAGCCTCCTCTGCCCCTCAGGCCTCTGGTTTCGACTCTGCCCTCCGTTGATGAGTTGCCGGAGGGCCTGGAGGATGAGATTCAACGACTGAAGATCCAGTTGAAACGAGCCGGCCCGATCAACCCGGACGCTCTGGCCGAATACGCCGAGGCCCTGGAGAGACACACCTTCCTGACCAGCCAGGTTGAAGATTTGGAACAGGCTTCCAATTCCTTGCGTCAGGTCATCGCTGAGTTGGACCAGTTGATGGAAGCCGATTTCAAGAAAACTTTCGAGGCCATAGCCGCCGAATTCAAGGAGTGCTTTACTGCCCTGTTTGGCGGGGGGACGGCCAGGCTGGTTCTGACCGACCCGGAGAACCTGATGGAGACGGGCATTGACATCGTTGTCCGCCCGCCCGGTAAGAGACAGCAAAGCCTGGCCTTGCTCTCTGGGGGAGAGAGGGCCCTCACCGCCGTCGCGCTCATCTTCGCCATCCTTAAGGCCAGCCCCACCCCATTCTGCATCCTGGATGAGGTAGATGCCATGCTGGACGAGGCCAACATTGGCCGTTTCCGCCAGATGCTGCAAGAGCTGGCAGACCGCACCCAGTTCGTGGTCATCACCCATAACCGCGGCACCATCGAAGCGGCCAACACCATCTACGGCGTGTCTATGGGCGAAGACAGCACATCCAGAGTGATTTCCCTCAAGCTGGAGGGGGAGCTGGCCGCAGCTTAAACCTGGAGGTGATGGTCCTTTTCAGCAGTGACCGTCACACCTTACAGGCAACCCTGGTGATTACCCACATCTTTTTTTCCTGGGTAGCAGGCCAATCACATTGGCCGTCTTCGCCAGGACCGCCCAATACGATTGGGCTTCTACCCGGTTTTTGGGCAAGTAAACCCGTTTTAACTGTCCTAAATGGACTTATGGGTAATCACCAGAGGCAACCCCCTTGACCTTCTCGGACTTTTGTGTTAAAATGCAAAATTGGTCTGACCAGTAGACCGAATAATGTCGTCCTTTGGGGCGGGCCTTTTTAACAGTTGGCCGGGAGAGCGAGGCGTGGCGGACAAAGGGTTGTTCCAGCCCATCCAACCGACGCGTGTATCTGACAACGCCATAGATCAGATCCTGAACCTGATTGCTGAAGGTCGTCTGAAACCTGGCGATCGGTTGCCCAGCGAAAGGGAACTGGTCAGACAGTTGGGAGTCAGCCGCACTTCAGTGCGTGAGGCCCTGCGCGCCCTGGAAGCCAGGGGCATCATCGAGGTTAAACCTGGCTTAGGGTCCTTCATCTGCTCCAGTGATCAGGACGAAGCCAGACCTGATTGGGTTCCCTGGCTCCTGGCTCATCGCCAGGAGATCATGCAACTGATCGAACTACGAGAGGCTCTGGAGACGCGTGTGGCCTGCCTGGCAGCAACACGGGCCTCCCCGGCGCAGATCGAAGCCATGAGGGACGCCGTGGACCGTATGTCGGAAGCTGTGGCAAGCGGCAACCCCGCTCTCATCGTCCAGGCTGACAAGGCGTTCCACGAATTGATGGCCCAGGCCAGTGGAAACGAACTCATGGCCTATTTGTTGAATGCAGCTAACGAGGCACTGGCTGACCCTCGTGGCGCTATCTTGAGCCTGCCCGGCCGGGCGGCCAAATCTCTGGCAGAACATCGCCTGATCTGGCAGGCCATCGCCAACCACGATCCTGAGCAGGCTGAGGCGGCTGTGTTTCATCACATTGCCAGCGTGGCCAAAGACCTGCCCAAGACCGAAGAACCCTGAAATCACCAGGTGGGCATAAAGCAGCCGTCCATCGTTTGGAAGTCTGGAGTTCTCTCGGAAAAGGGTAGCAGCCCAACCGCGTTGGGCGTCATTCGCCCCAAGACGGCCAATCCGATTGGCCTGCTACCTTCAAAAGGCCCTCCTGCTCGACTTTCCGAGAGATCTCCCTGAAGGAAGGAGGTGATGAAAGTTTACACGACTCTGAGTTTACCAGTCTGGTAAGAAGATAGTTCTGACAATTTTGCTAAGGAGGGGAAAAAATGTTCCTCAAGAAATTCAGCATTGCGCTTTCCATGCTCGTGTTGGTGTCCCTGGTCTTAGGGGCCTGTGGACCTACTCCTACACCCACTGAGGCCCCCAAACCGACCGAAGTCCCTACGCCGACAGAAGCCCCCAAACCGACCGAGGCCCCTACGCCAACGGAAGCCCCCAAGGCCATAGGTCCCATCAAAGTGGGGATGATGACAGTGATGACCGGACCGGCAGCTTCGGTGGGTATGGAGCAACGCAACTGGGCCAAGCTGGCCGTGGACCAGTTCAACGAGGCCGGCGGAGTAGGCGGTATCAAAGTGGAGATGGTCGAAGGCGATACCGAGTTCGACCCGGCCAAGAGTGTCCTGGTGGCCGAGCAGATGGCTGCCGATGCCAACGTGTACGGCCTGGTCGGCCCTGAGAGCAGCCAGAACTGCGCCGCCACCGCCGAAATCTTTGAGAAGAACAGTCTGGCCTACATCAGCCCTTCCTGCACCAAGCCTGACCTCTCGGAGCAGGGCTACAAGACCTTCTTCCGCGTGGTGCCCCGCGACGACATCCAGGCCCCGGCCGATGCGGTCTTTATCGCCAAAGACCTGAGCGCCAAATCCGTCTACATCATTGATGACCAGACGGTCTACAGTGTGGGGATCGCTGACGAGGCGGAGAAGAAGCTCAAAGAGTTGGGGGTGACCAGGATCGAGCGCGAGTCCATCACCCAGAAGGACAGTGACTTCTCGGCTCTGCTGACACGGGTCAAGGCGGCTGCGCCGGATGTGATTTTCATGCCCATCCAGTTGGCGGCGCAGGGAGCACAGATCGCCAAGCAGATGCAGGAGTTGGGAGTGAAGGCCAAGATCGTGGGCAGTGATGGCCTGTTCTCGCCCGACGATTTCATCGCCGGGGCGGAAGGGGCCACCGAGGGAGCCTATGTCTCGCAGTTTGCGCCGGATGTGCATTACATCCCTGAAGCCGAGGCGGTCTGGAAAGCTTACGAGGCGCAATATGGTTCCTTTGGAGCCTACGGTCCGCCGGCCTATGAGTCCATGGCTGTGCTGCTGGACGCCATCAAGAGAGCCTATGAGAAGGATGGCAAAGTCACGCGGGAAGGGGTGTTGCGTGAAGTGGCTGCCACCAGGGACCGACCCGGCATCCTGGGCTTCAAGGTCTCCTTCAACGAGAAGGGCGACGCCGTAGGAGCTTCCTTCTACATTTTCCAGGTTGTTGGTGACCACTTTGAGCTGGTCAAGAAAGTGGAGATGGAATAACCGTTTTGCGGGGCGTGGCTTCGCTGCGCCCCGCAAAATTCATCCAGGAGAGATGAATGGAAGCCATTCTCAGACAGTTGCCCCAACAGTTGGTGAACGGCATCACCCTGGGCAGCGTCTACGCCCTTATCGCCCTGGGTTACTCCATGGTCTATGGCATCTTGCAGCTTCTCAATTTTGCTCACGGCGAGGTGTACATGATCGGAGCCTTCATCGGTTGGGGCGTTTTCGCCTTGCTGGCCCCCCAGGAGACTCTACTCCTCCCGGCTGCTGTGCTTATCCTGCTCATGTTAGTCCTGGCCATGCTCGGTTGCGGCTTGCTGGGCATTGTCATCGAGTGGTTTGCTTACCGTCCCCTCCGTGAGGCCCCCCGCATCGCCCCGCTGATCAGCGCCCTGGGCGTTTCGTTTTTCCTGCAAAACGCTGTACTGCTGACGATGACAGCCCGCTACAGGACCTATCGTACCGGTTTGCTGATCCCTCGCACCTGGCAGGTGTCCGCCTTGGGTGCCACCATCTCTATGACCAAAATTCTGGTCATCGTCGTGGCTCTGGTGCTGATGGTGGGTTTGCATTATCTGGTGCAGCGAACCAGGCTGGGTAAGGCCATGCGGGCTACTGCTCAGGACCGGGAGGCGGCAGCCATGATGGGTATTGACGTGGACCAGATCATCGTGGTCACTTTTTTCATCGGTTCGGCCTTGGGCGGCGCAGCGGGCGTCTTGGTCGGTTTGCTGTTCACCCAGGTCTATCACTTCATGGGTTTCACCGCTGGACTGAAGGGCTTCACGGCGGCTGTGTTCGGTGGGATCGGCAACATCCCTGGCGCCATGTTGGGCGGACTGTTATTGGGTGTGATCGAGAGCATCGGCAGTGGTTTTATCTCTCCGACTTACAAAGACCTGATCGCCTTTGTCCTTCTGATCCTGGTCTTAATTTTTCGCCCCAATGGCTTATTGGGAGCCAAAGTCCCACAGAAAGTGTAGGTTTGCAGCTTGAGCACGGACTTTAATCAGTTTGGCGCAGACGAATGGGTAGCGCAGGAGGAAGCCCGACGGAGGGAGGCTGAGGCCGCTGGCCGTCTGAGCTTTCGTTTGCGGCGAGCCTGGGACCGGATAGACCCCCGCCTCAGGTTGCTGGCCGGGATGGCCCTGGCCGCTCTGGTTCCCCTCGTCGTACACAACGACTACCACCTCCGTGTGGCGGGCTTCACCGGGCTGTTCATCAGCCTGTCGTTAGGATTAAACGTGGTAGCTGGCTTTGCCGGCCTGCTCGACCTGGGCTACGTGGCTTTTTACGGTATTGGGGCCTACAGTTACGCCTTGCTGGCTTCACCTCACTTCCACCAGCATTGGCCCTTCTGGCTGGTGTTGCCCCTGGTGGTTTTCCTCAGTGCTTTGTTTGGCCTTCTGCTGGGCTCCCCCTCGCTGCGGCTGCGGGGAGACTACCTGGCCATCGTCACCCTGGGTTTTGGCCAGATTGCCAGTATTCTCTTCCTGAACATGGACAGGGTTAACCTGCCTTTTCTGCACCCGGGCAAACCTCTGAACATTACCGGTGGGCCCAATGGCATCATCAATATTGATGACATCAGAATATTGGGTTATACTTTTGACAGCGTTACCCGCTATTATTATCTGATCCTGGTTTTCACCGCCTTGATCCTGATCGCTATCTACCATCTGGACCGTTCACGTATCGGCCGGGCCTGGCGGGCCATCCGCGAGGATGAACTGGCCGCCCAGATTATGGGCGTAGATGTCCGACGTCTCAAGCTGCTGGCCTTTTCAGTCGGAGCCGGTGTGGCCGGAGCCACAGGGGTGATCTTTGCCGCCTGGCAAGGAGCGGTCTTTCCCCCTAACTTCGATGTGACCATTCTCATTATCCTCTACTCTATGGTCGTTCTGGGCGGGGTAGGCACTATCTGGGGAGCAGTCAGCGGGGGGGTGATCCTCTCGATCCTGCCGGAACTGCTGCGTAACCCTGAAATGGCTCGCTTCATCTTCTACGGAGCTTTGGTCCTGGGGGCCTTGTTCGCTTTCCGGCGTCGGAAGCTGAGCGGCCTGGCTTTGCTGGGTGGGGTCATCCTGTTAGGGCTGGTGGTCAGGGCACTGCTGGCCTGGCTGCGGCCTGAGTGGCTGATCCCACCGGAACTTCCCGCCAGCGTAGCCCATTCGTTCTATGCGCCATTGATACGGGCTCTCAACTGGTGGATGGTTCATCCTCCCAACAGCCGGGACGTGGGGAATGGAGCT
>Ga0068707_1003030_pt1 | contig 11784 bp, 8 predicted proteins | sample YNPNPMetaG_FD_66600 | JGI IMG/M metagenome (GOLD analysis project Ga0068707, IMG submission 66600) | Anoxygenic and chlorotrophic microbial mat microbial communities from Yellowstone National Park, USA - YNP NP MetaG | ecosystem: Environmental > Aquatic > Thermal springs > Hot (42-90C) >... | reverse complement strand
TGGTCCCGTCCTCATTGCTCACGGTAATCAAAGTCAGGCCCTCGTAAGGCGTGAAAAGTTTCGCCACCACCCCGCTCACCTGCACGCGCAGGCCTTCATCCAGGATGGTGAGCTGATTCACGGGCACGCGGACCGCTTCGGGGCGGACGAGCTTAAGATGCTCCGGCACATTGACGGTAAGCGCCACGCTGTCCTCGCGCACGCGCAGCGTCCCCGCCACGCTGACCTGATCGCCGACCGCCGGGATGAGGCCCGCGGCCAAAAGCGCCTGCGTCACATCGCGGTAGCAGGAGATGCGCGCCGTGCCGGTGTCATCCTCCAGCCAGAAGGCCAGGTACTGACTGCCGGGATCATAAGTGATCGCGCCGGTAATCCGCCCCTCCAGGCGGACGTAAGCCATATTAAGCGTTCCCTGAGCGTCCCGCACCTTCAAAGTTGGGACGGGGACCTGACGGGCGTAGAGGTAAAGCCCCAGCAGGCCGCCCAGGGCCAGCAACACGGCCACCAGCTTGATCACGCGCAGGGAAACCCGTCCTTTGAGCTTTGCGCCACAGTAGGGACAGGTCTCATAAGGACCGACAAAACGACCACAACTTGGGCAAAGGGTTTCCGTAGCTGTCATCTGCCAACCTGCTCCTTGGAATCTGGCACCTGCCAGAGCATCTGATACTCACGGTACAGGACCTGATAGCCAGCAGCCTGATACACTTCCAAGAGGGGGTCTTCTTCCGCCACACTGATGACGTAGACGTGAGCCGGCCAATCGCTACGCTGCTCCAGCGCCTGCAAGAGCATCGCCGCTATGCGGTAGGCCTGCGGGTCGCTCATCTGCACCGCCAGATCGTAAACGTCAATCAGACCCATGCCGGCGGTGTAGAGGAGGTACCCCTGCAACGTGCGCTCCGCAAAATAGCCCAGGCCCTGCAGCCCGTAAGCACACAACCTGTGCAACGAAGCCCTATCTCGCACCCAGGCGGTGCGAGGATGGGCGAAGGAGGCATAAAAAGCCAGGGTAAACTCCGCATCCATGGGCAGGAGCGGATTGTCCCCCTCAGCCGGCGCCGCCTGGGAAGTGCGGGCAACGACGGGAAAAGCTTTAGTGAGGGTCACCTGTGCGCCCACCCGAACGAATCCCAGGCGCGTATAGAGCTCCAAAGCCTTGGCATTTCCCTCCAGCACCTCCAGAGAAACCTGCGCCATCCCCAGCCGGCACGCCTGTTGTTGGAGATGGGCGATCATGGCGCCGGCGATTCCCCGCTGCCGGTAGGCCTTAAGCACCCCCACCCCGCTGATCCAGGCCGTATCATCACGGTGCGCGAGCAAAGCCAGGCCGACCGCCACCTCATCCACCACGGCCACAACCGAATGAGCCAGGTCAATATCCCATTTATCCACCATCCGGCCCAAAATTTCGCCGTTCACGAAAACCGGCAGGGGATAATCCGCATAGGCGGCGGTCAACAGATCCGCCAACACCGACTGCGGATAAAGCTGAGCGGATACGAGCTTACAGGGTTGTATGGTCATCTCGGCGCTTCCTCAAATCTTCCCAAGTATACCGCTAAACCCGATTCATGCATAAAAAGGGAGCCCATTCCCCCAAAAACGCATCACCCAGAGCTTAAGGGATATGGGCCCCCATGGGACGAAGCAATCAATCCCCCCAAAGGATTGCGTTGCCACCGTGCCGCTTTCTGGCCTCGAGCGCCCGTAGGGGCGGCATAAACCTGCAGTCGCCAGACGGTGGGGCGCTGAGCCGTTACAAAATTTTTTATCTCTGTGTTCTCTGTGTTCTCTGCAGACCTCCCGTCCATAGGCGCCGGGATAGCAGGCTGGGATCGCGGACGTCGGGATCGCGGACGTCCCGTCCGCAAACCTCCCGTCCGCAAACCGGGATCGCAGGCTGGGATCGCGGACGTCCCGTCCGCAAACCGGGATCGCAGGCTGGGATCGCGGACGTCCCGTCCGCAGGCGCCAGGATCGCAGGCTGGGATCGCGGACGTCCCGTCCGCAAACCTCCCGTCCATAGGCGCCGGGATCGCAGGCCGGGATCGCGGACGTCCCGTCCGCAGGCGCCAGGATCGCAGGCTGGGATCGCGGACGTCGGGATCGCGGACGTCCCGTCCGCATACCTCCCGTCCGCAGGCGCCAGGATCGCAGGCTGGGATCGCGGACGTCCCGTCCGCATACCTCCCGTCCGCAAGTCACTTTTCAAAATTCGGGGAAAAAAGGGATTGACAAGCGCAAAATCCATGCTATACTATAAATAACTTAAACGATTAAACCGCTGCATCACCAGGCGGTTTTTTAAAGAACCTGGAGTTTAAACGATTAAGTATGAGTAAGGTCACGGTGACCATCAAGGATGTAGCCCAACGCGCCGGCGTTTCGGTAGCGACCGTCTCTTACGTCTTCAACAACACCGCCACCATCAGCCCGGCGACACGCGAACGGGTTTTGCAGGCAGCCGCGGAGCTGAACTATCAGCCCAGCGCCCTGGCCCGGCAGTTACGCATCGGGCAGAGCCGTACCATCGGGTATTGCTGGCACACCATGCCCAAAGAGCGCTGGCAACCGATCCTGGATCGCTTTCTGTACGGCATGGCCGAAGCAGCGGAGGCCGCTGGCTATCACATCCTTGCCTTCACGACCCGCCATCCCAGGGATTTAGCAGCCTACGAGCAGCTCCTGCTCAGCGGACGGGTGGACGGGTTTATCCTCTCCGACACCAATTACGACGATCCACGGATTGCCTGCCTGATAGAGCACGAATTCCCTTTCGTCGCCTTCGGGCGCGCCAACCCGGATTGGGACTTTCCTTACGTGGATGTAGATAACGAGGAAGGCGAATATCAGGCGACGCGCCATCTCATCGAGCGTGGTCACCGGCGCATCGCGTTACTGGCCTGGCCGGAGGACTCCCTGAGCGGGAATTATCGCGAACGCGGTTACCGTCGCGCACTGCAAGAAGCGGGCCTGCCCTTCATCCCGGCCTTGATTCAACGCAGCGCCCCTGGCTTGAACGCCGAGCAGAACGTCGCCTTTGGCCGCGCCGCCACCCTGGCCTTGCTCGCCCTCCCCGCAAACGAGCGTCCAACCGCCCTGGTAGCGCTCAACGATATGATCGCCATGGGCGCCTATCACGGCCTGTACGACGCCGGCCTGGAGCCGGGCCGCGATATGGCCGTTGTCGGCTACGATGACATTCCGCTGATCGAGCATCTCCGTCCCCCCCTCTCCAGTGTTCACCAACCCATCAGCGAGGCCGGTCAGAAGGTCGTGAGCATGTTGCTTAAAATCCTGCACAACGAGCCGCTGGAAGAACGTCACGTCTTGCTCAAACCAGAACTGGTCATCCGGGAATCCAGCATGGCTTACTGGAGCTAAGCGCAAGGTCGAAAACTGAAGGCTTAAAGCAAAGCGGAGGCTGTCTCCCCGCCAAGAGATGCCAGCCTCCGCGCACCGGAAGCACTTACCCAACGTGACGGTGCACGCTGGGCTCGTGTCCCTTTGTCATTATACCATACTTGTCAGGAGGGCTGATGATACGCGCATTCATCTTTGATCTGGACGGGGTCCTGACCGATACAGCCCGTTACCACTACCTGGCCTGGAAACGCCTGGCCGACGAAATCGGCGTACCTTTTGACGAGCGGCGCAACGAAGCCTTGCGCGGCGTAGATCGCCGACGGTCTCTGGAGCTGCTCCTGGATAGCCGCCCGGCCACTGAAGAGCAAAAGGAAGCCTGGATGACGCGCAAAAACAGCTACTATCAGGAGCTGATTCAACAGATGAGCCCCGCCGATTTGCTCCCCGGCGCGTTGGACTTTCTCAAAGCCTGCCGCGAGGCCGGGTTGCGGGTAGCCATTGGTTCAGCGAGCAAGAATGCGCAACAGGTGTTGCAGGCTTTGCAGCTCACCGCCTGGGTGGAGGCTGTGGCGGATGGGTACAGTGTGGAGCGCCATAAGCCCGCGCCCGATCTGTTTCTCAAGGCGGCGGAGCTGTTGGGCGTGGAACCGGCGGAGTGTGTTGTGGTAGAAGATGCCGAGGCGGGCATTCTGGCGGCCAAGGCGGGCGGGATGCTGGCCCTGGGCATCGGCCCGGTCAGTCGTGTTGGCGCCGCGGATTACCTCGTCCCCGATCTGGCGCACACAACGCTGAGCGAGGTCCTGGCAGCGCTCGCTGGCCCCCTGCCGGTGACGCGCCCCGCACAATGGCACGTGGTGGAAACGAGCCTGCCGACGGGAAAGATGGTCCGCTCGCGTGAGACCCTGTTCACCATCGGCAATGGCTATCTGGGGACGCGGGGCAGCTTCGAGGAGGGCTATCCGGGGGATCAGCCGGCCACACTGGTGCATGGCTTCTTTGACGATGCGCCCGTCGTGTTTACCGAGCTGGCCAATGTGCCGGACTGGACGCGCATGACCCTGTTCCTGAACGGGGAGCGCTTCAGCCTGGATCAAGGGGAGCTGCTGGCTTACCGCCGTGGGCTGGACCTGCGCGCCGGTGTGCTGCGGCGGACCCTGCGCTGGCGCAGCCCGCAGGGCCACACCCTCGAGCTGGAGATAGAGCGCTTCGCCAGCCTGGCTCAACCTCATGTGCTGGGTGTCCGCTATCGCATCACCGCTTTAGACTTCAGCGGTCAGGTGGAGCTGCGTGCCGGGCTGGACGGGCGGGTTCACAATGAACGCCTGATTCATCTGGAACCGGTAGCTCAGGGGGCGCTGGATCAACAAGGCGTGTACCTGCAGATGCGCACCGTCGCCACCCGGCTGGAGGTGGTGGAGACAGCGACCTTACAGGCTTACGGCGGAAGAGAACGCACGTGCACCCTGCGCGACTGCGAAAGCGTCCCCGCCATCACGGTGCAGGCGACCCTGCTCCCCGGCGAGACCCTGGTAGCCGATAAACTGGTGACGATTTACACCAGCCGCGAAAGCGCGGATCCGCTCGCGGCGGCTAAGGCAGCCCTGCAGGAAGCGGCCGCCCAGGGCTACGCAGCCCTGCGCCTGGATAACGCCCGCGCCTGGGTTCCGGAATGGGAAGCGGCGAATGTGGAAATCGAAGGCGATGATGAAGCGGACCTGGCCGTGCGCTACAGCATCTTCCAACTGCTCATCGCCGGCCCGCGCCAGGATGACCGCGTCAATATCGGTGCGCGCACCCTGAGCGGTTTCGGCTATCGCGGACACGCCTTCTGGGATACGGAAATCTTCATGTTGCCGCTGTTCATTTTCACCCGACCGCAGATCGCGCGCAACCTGCTGCTCTACCGCTATCACACTCTGCCGGGAGCGCGGCGCAAGGCGCAGGCCGCGGGCTATGAGGGCGCCATGTACGCCTGGGAAAGCGCTGCTACGGGGGATGAAACGACGCCGCGCTGGCTGCCCGGCCCTAAAGGCGAAGGGCTGGTGCGCGTCTGGTGCAGCGACCTGGAACAGCACATCAGCGCCGATGTGGCTTATGCCGTGTTGCAGTACTGGCGCGCCACCGGGGATGATGCCTTTATGCGCGACTATGGCGCTGAAATAGTGCTGGATACGGCCAAATTCTGGGCCAGCCGGGCGGAATGGAATCCCGAAAAGCAGCGCTACGACATCAACGACATCATCGGGCCGGATGAGTATCACGAACGGGTGAACAACAACGCCTTCACCAACGCCATGGCGCGCTGGAATATTCAGGAAGCGCTGCGCGTTTTGGACTGGCTCCATCGGCAGGCGCCCGAACAGGCCGAGGCGCTCGTCGCCCGCCTGGACCTCACGCCGGAGCGCCTGCGGCGCTGGGTCGAGGTGATGGAAGGGTTGTACATCCCTTACGATCCCGAAACCGGTCTGATCGAGCAATTCGAGGGCTTCTTCCAGCTGGAAAAAGTGGACCTGAAGGCTTACGAACCGCGCACCCAATCCATGCAGACCCTCTTGGGCATGGAAGAAACGCGAAAAGTGCAGGTCATCAAGCAGCCGGATGTGCTGATGCTGCTCTACCTGCTGGGAGAAACCTATCCGCTGAGCGCGGTGCGCGCTAACTGGGAGTATTACACGCCGCTCACCGACCTGACTTACGGTTCTTCTTTAGGACCGGCCACGCAAGCGTTAATGGCCGCGCGCGCCGGCATGATGAGCGAGGCCCTGGCCGCCTTCCGCCTGGCCTGCGGCACGGACCTGTACGATGTGCGCGGCAATGCCGCCGATGGCGTGCATGGGGCTACCGCCGGCGGCATCTGGCAGGCAGTCGTCTTTGGCTTTGGCGGACTGTATGTGGATGCGGATGGTTACCGCGTTATCCCGCACCTGCCGGAGCATTGGTCACGGTTACGCTTCAACTTCTACTGGCGTGGAGAAAAAGTGACAGTGGAGCTAAGCAATCCTATCCCTGCAGAGAAAGGAGGTGGTGGGCTTTAAGACTGACAGAGAAGACGCGGCAGGTTAACCTTACCGACTAAATCTTTCATTTCAATTTCTATGCTATCAGGAGGAGACCATGAAACGCGCAGGGTTTGTGGTAGTGGCTTTGGCTTTGGTCCTGGCGCTCCTGGCGGGCTGCACGCCAGCGACAGTGACCGTGACCGTTCCGGTCAAGGAGACCGTGACGGTTAAGGAGACTGTGACCGTCGAAGTACCGCGCGAGCAGACGGTCGTGCGCCTTTCCGGTTGGGCGGCCAACCCGCAGGAAACGGCGCTGCTCGAATCGCTGCTGTACAAGTTTAGCGTCGAGCATCCGGAAATCACCGTGAAGTACGAACCCATCACGGGGGACTACTGGCAGGCCATCAAAACTGTCGTGGCGGCGGAAGAAGCGCCCGACATCTACTACATGGACATTTTCCAGTTCCCCTTCTTCGCTCAGCAGGGCGTGCTGGTCCCGCTGGATGACTACATGGCCAAGTCTGGCGTCAAGAAGGAGGACTTCATCCCCTCCCTCATCAACGCCTTCACCTATGAGGGCAAGGTCTACGGTATTCCCAAGGACTTCAACACCCTGGGGCTGTTCTATAATAAGGACATGTTCGCCGCTAAGGGGTTAGCTGAACCGACCGATGATTGGACCTGGGACGACCTGAAGGCCGCCGCCGTGGCGTTGAGCGAACCCGACAAGAACATCTACGGTCTGGGTGTGCCCAACGATCCCGGTCGCTTCCCCATCTTCGTCTTCCAGAACGGTGGGCAGATCATGAAGGCCGACTTCAGCGACACCCTCCTGGATAGTCCTGAAGCGATCGCCGCGGCAGAGTTCTACACCGGTTTCCGCGCCGACAAGAGCGGGGCGCTGCCGGCGGATGTGGGTGAAGGCTGGCAGGGTACGGCCTTTGGTAAGGGTAACTTCGCCATGGTTTACGAGGGTGGCTGGCTCATCCCCTACCTGCGCGAGCAGTTCCCCAACATCAACTACGGAGTCGTCACGCCGCCCGCGGGTCCCAAGGGCGAAGGTAACCTGGTCTTCACCGTGGCTTACGTGATCGCCAAGAACTCCAAGCATCCGGAAGCGGCCTGGGAGGTCATCAACTTCCTGACCAACGAAGCCAGCCAGACCACGGTGCTGGAGAGCGGTTTTGCTCTGCCTTCCCGCGCCGCGCTGGAGAAGTCCCCCTATTTCGAGAGCCATCCGGATTCAGCGGCCATCTTCCGCGGCGCCAAGTTCGCCACGCCCTTCATGTGGGGCCTGTACGGCTCGGACGTGAACGATCAGATGGGCAAGGCGCTGGAGCGCATCTACCTGACGGGCCAGCCGGTAGCTGACGCCATGAAGGAAGCGGCGCAGAATATCCGCAAGCTGATGAAAGATTAGGCAAATCATCAGGGCCAGGTTCGGTTTTGACCGGACCTGGCCCCCACCCCCAGCAAATAGAAATTGGCTTAAAACCGGACGGGAAAGCTCTCCAGGTATCTTTCCCAGCATCCTGGTGGTCCATACCACCTCATCTTAAAACTTAAGGAAAGGAGCAAACTATGAAAAAAGGGCGTGATAAGTTGAACGAAATCTTAACGGCTTATTTTCTGCTCGCGCCCTGGCTCTTCATCTTCTTTATCTTCATCGTCTTCTCCATCGGCTGGGCCTTTTACCTTTCGTTCACCAAATACAACCTCCTCAGCCCGCCGCAGTGGGTAGGTTTTAAGCAGTACCTAACCGTATTGCAAAACGAGGACTTCATCAAGCACGCCTTGCCCAATACGTTAGAATACGTGGCCGTTGTTGTGCCTACCCAGACTGTACTTTCGCTCATCATTGCCTTTGCCATGGACCAGAAAATCAAGGGGCGGCGCCTGTTCCGCACGATCTTCTACCTGCCCTCGGTCACTTCGTCGGTAGTGATTTCGCTCATTTTCCTGTGGTTGTTCAGCCCAACCGGCATCATCAATCAATTGCTGGGGCTTAAGGTGAACTGGCTCCTTTCGCCCAAAACAGCGCTGCCCACCATCATGATGGTGAACATCTGGTCCACCATCGGAACGATGATGCTGATCTTCCTGGCTGCCCTGCAGGACATTCCTTACGCCCTGTACGAAGCAGCGGAAATTGACGGCGCCAGTCGCTTCCAAATCTTCCGCTACGTCACCATTCCCAGTCTGCGGCCCACCATCTTCTTCGTGGTGACCATGGGGGTGATTGGCTGCTTTCAGGTCTTCGATCAAATCTACGTGATGACCAAGGGCGGACCTCTGGGCGCGACGACCACCATCTCCTACCTGATTTACGACTGGGCCTTCGGCGGCACCAACATCCGCATGGGACGCGCGGCGGCGGCTTCCTTCATCCTGGCTCTGATGATCGGGGTCGTCACCTACATCCAGAAGCGCTTCATTGATCAGCCCGAAGAAAAAGGGAGGTAAGGGATGAGCACCATTCGCGAACAAACCTGGTGGGACAAAATCAAAATGCCCTTGTTCTACGGCATCCTGATCCTGTGGGGGGCCATCAGCATCATTCCCTTCTGGCTTTCGATCGTCTACTCCTTTAAGCCGGTCAACGACCTGTACAACCCTCCCTTCTGGCTGCCGATTCCTTTCACGCTCGATAACTACCGCACCATCCTGACGCAGTTCGAGCTGTTTCCGCGCTGGCTGCTGAACAGCATCGTCATTTCCGGCATTCTGTTGGTGATCCGGCCCCTGTTCTGCGCCATGGGCGGCTATGCCTTCGCCCGCCTGGAGTTTCCGGGGCGCAAGTGGCTCTTCAACGCCATGCTGTTTTCGATGATGATTCCAGGGCAGGTGCTGCTGGTCCCCAACTTCCTGCTCATCGGTCCGGGCGTCGTCAAGAATTTCGCCATTGGCGGGGTAAAAATCCCCACCGGGTTCGGCCTGCTGGACAATCTGATAGGGGTCATTCTGCCGGGCATTGTGGATGCCTTCGGCCTGTTCATGATGACGCAGTTCTACCGCTCCATCCCCCGCGAACTCGAAGAGGCCGCCTACATAGATGGCGCCAGCCGCCTGGAGACCTTTTTCCGCATCATCCTTCCCGTCAGCCAGACCACCCTGACCACCCTGGCGCTGTTCACTTTCCAGGGCACCTGGAACGCCTTTATGTGGCCCCTGCTCATCCTGCGTACCCCGGAGAACTTCACCCTGCCCATTGGCTTGCAGTGGTTCCGCGGCGAGTACTATTCCCTCTACTCCATCATCCTGGCCGGGTCCATTTTCAACACCCTGCCCATGTTGGCACTGTTCTTCACCTTCCAAAAGTACTTCATCCGCAGCATCGCCGCGACGGGGAGCAAAGAAGGCTAAGCCCGCCTTCAACCGCAACGCCCCTGGTTGAACCCCAGGGGCGTTGGCTTTTCCAGGAAGCAGATCCGCCTCAAGCAGCGGCGCTCCTCCCACACCACGAGCAGGGACACCGCCCACGTCCAAAGGTAAAGCCTTCGTAACTGCTCAGGCTGGCAGTTGAAACCGTGCCGCTTTCTGGCCTCGAGCGCCCGTAGGGGCGGCATCCCTATGCCGCCCCGCCAGCGCATAGGGATGCGCTGGCTACGGCATAAACCTGCAGCCGCCAGACGTTCGTAACTGCTCAGGCTGGCAGTTGAAGCCGTGCCGCTCTCTGGCTCCGAGCGCCCGTAGGGACGGCATAAACCTGCAATCGCCAGACGTTCGTAACTGCTCAGGCTGGCAGTTGAAACCGTGCCGCTTTCTGGCCTCGAGCGCCCGTAGGGACGGCATCCCTATGCCGCCCCGCCAGCGTATAGGGATGCGCTGGCTACGGCATAAACCTGCAGTCACCAGACGTTCGTAACTGCTCAGACTGGCAGTTGAAACCGTGCCGCTCTCTGGCCCCGAGCGCCCGTAGGGACGGCATAAACCTGCAGTCGCCAGACGGTGGAGCGCCGAGCCGTTACAAACCTTCAACAACAACGCCCCTGGTTGAACCTCAGGGGCGTTGGCTTTTTCAGAAAGCAGATCCGCCTCAGGCGGCGACGCGCTTTGCCAAGCGGCTGCGCTCCTCCCACACCACGAGCAGAGGCACCGCCACACACAGAGAGGTGAAGGTCTCGCTGAGCATCCCCACCAGCATCACCGCGATAAAGGGTTTGATGGTGGCCCCGCCGAAGAGCAGGATGGCGATCATCACGAACATAGCGTTCAACTGCGTCGCCAGGGAACGGTGTACCGTCTCCATCACGCTGCGATTGACGATCATCTCATACGGCTCACCCCGATGCCGGGGAATGTTTTCGCGGATGCGGTCAAAAACCACGATCACATCCTGCACCGAAAAGCCAATCACCGTCAACACCGCGGTCAGGAAGAGCGCATCGGCCTCCCACCCCTGCAGAATGCCCATCAAGGCATAGAAGCCAATCGTCACCAGCACATTGACCGCCATCGCCACCAGAGAAACCGTGCCATAGCGGATGGCATTGGGCACACGCCGGAAGGAGAACCAGATGAAGAGCAGCACCGCCAGCGAAGCAACCACCACCGCGATCCCCGCCGTGCGCGTCACTTCTGCCCCGACCGTCGGCTCAACCGTATCTACATGGGAGTTGGAGCGGTCAATCGGCCCAACCTGCGCCTCCAGCGCGTCCATTATCGTGCCCACCTCATCGGCCGAGGCGAAGCGCGTGCGCACCTGCCACAGATTTTCGCCGCTCAGGCCCAACTGCTGCACAATCGGCGCAGGGTGTCCCTGAGCCACGAACACATCGCGAATCGCTGTTTCCGTCACCGGCTGCTTGAACTGCAGCACAAAGAGGCTGCCGCCCTTGAAGTCAATGCTGACCCGCAGGGCCTGCCCATAAAGCACCGCCGAAACCGCCAGCGCCACCAGGCTCAGCGCCACCAAAATCCCAGCAATGGTGAAGAAAATCCGTCGTTTTTGGACAAAGTTGACCATGCTCTTGCTCCTTATACGCCCAGCAAACCCGGATGGCGGGCGATTTTATCACCAGCCAGCCCTAGCACAAAGCGCACCAGCGTGCGGGTGACGAAAATGGCGGTGAAGATATTGATCATCGTACCCAAAGCCAGGGTGATAGCGAAGCCCTTCACCATGCTCGCCGCAAAGGCATTGCCGAAGAAGTAGAGGATCAGACAGGTGAGCAGCGTCGCCAGATTGGAGTCGCGCACCGAGGTCCAGGCGCGGGAGAAGCCCGCCTCCATGCCCGAAATCACCGGGCGCCCCTGGCGCAACTCTTCCTTCATGCGTTCAAACACCAGGATGTTTGCATCCACCGCCATGCCCGCCGAAAGCAGGAAACCAGCGATACCTGGCAGGGTCAGGGTCACGGGGATGAGTTTGTACACCATCAGGTTGAGCAGGACGTACAGCGCCAGAGCCAGAGCG
>Ga0068707_1003028_pt1 | contig 11789 bp, 22 predicted proteins | sample YNPNPMetaG_FD_66600 | JGI IMG/M metagenome (GOLD analysis project Ga0068707, IMG submission 66600) | Anoxygenic and chlorotrophic microbial mat microbial communities from Yellowstone National Park, USA - YNP NP MetaG | ecosystem: Environmental > Aquatic > Thermal springs > Hot (42-90C) >... | reverse complement strand
AGCCTATGAGGGGAACATGGCCGTACGCAATGCGTTTCATGCGTTGCTTTGAGTCTATGCCTCGTGGCTTTCTCCAGTTTGCCTTAACTCTTTTTTTGAAGCCGTAATTCGGCCTCTTGAACGAAGGATGCGCTATTCTCATTTTCTTAGTCCTCTGAATAATATATTCCGTCTTGGAAGACGCGCACGTCTTTTCCGACTATTTTGGTGGCGCGAACAATGTTTGCAGCGGTTTGGCCGACTGCTTCCTTGTCGTTTCCGGAGACCGTGATTTGCTGGCCAGTGGCCGTAACAACCGTGTCTCCAACGATTGTTGCTTTTCGCGGCGTTTTTTCTCCGAGAAAGTTTTTTATCAAAACGGTTTTTTCCTTGACTTCTATTGAGACCGGAAAGTGAGCGTATACCACTTGAAGTTTTTTCGTGAATGGCGCGCGGCAGCCTTCAAACATGTTTTTCAAGTGCGCTTCCACTGCGTTTGCTATTGCACGAGTTTTTCGCGAGGGTTTTTTCTTTGTGCTTACTGAAACTTCTTTTCCTTCCACTTTTACTAAAACCGTTTTTTCGTCGAAGTGTTTTTCCAGCGTTGCTTTTGGTCCTTTTACGCGTAAAACGTTTTCCTGCACTTCAACTGAAACGTCTTCAGGAATCTTCATTTCGTTGCACCTAGAAAACGAATGCTATTACTCTTCCGCCTACTCCTTCTTGTTTTGCTTGCTTGTGTGACATTACTCCTTTTGGAGTGGAAGCAATTATGGTTCCTATTTCGCGGCCTGGCAGGAATTTTTGCTCCATTTTTTCCCACTCTTTTTTCTTTACTGCGTAATGCGGGTTTATGACGCCGCAGTTGTTTATTTTGCCTAAGAGTTTTATCAGGAACTCGCCGCTTTTTCCGTCGTCGACGAACTCGAATTCTCCAATGTATCCGTCTCGCTGCATTGCAGAGAGTACGTCGCGAACTAGTTTGGATGCCGGACGCACCCTTATTTCTTGTTTGCCTTTTTGTTCTGCTACTTTAACGGCGTTCAAAGCGTTTGCGAGCGTGTCAACCATTTTTTCAACCTTTTAATAGTATTTTTTGAAGCCGATTTGTTCGGCGCGTTCGCGGAAGCACTTGCGGCACGTGTACAAGCCGTACTTGCGTATTAGGCCGCGGGGGTTGCCGCAGAACCTGCACTTGCGTTTTCCGCGTTTCTTGAACTTTGTTTCAAGTTTTTGAACCAATGCACCACCTGTTACTGGGACTCGGAAGAAATTATTTGTGTTCCAAATTCTTTGGCCATGAACTGCTTTGCTTCTTCTGGAGAAACGCGTTGGCTTTTAGGCAGCCTGCGTCGTCTTATCTTGCGTGACGCGATGCGCGCGCCTGGCTTTTGAAGTGTTACGCACACGTCGAATCCCATCATTCCTATTTTTGGGTCGTACTTCATTCCTGGAACCTCGATGTATTCCTTGATTCCGAATGCTACGTTGCCTTGCTTGTCAAAGCTTTCTGGTAGGAGGCGGTTGTCAATTGTTTCCAGGAGTCTTTTCAGCGTTTCTTTTGCTTTTGCTCCGCGGAGAGTTATTTTCGCTCCAATGTTTTCGCCTTTCTTTATTTTGAAGGTCGGGTTGCGAGCGCGTGCCTTAGTGAGCACGGCTTTGCCTCCAGTGAGTTTTTCAAGCAGTATTCGCGCGTTTTCAAGTTTTTCGCCGGCCGCCCCCACTCCTATGTTGAGAGTGATTTTTGCAAGCCTTGGTTGCTGCATTGGATTCAATTTTTTTTCACCGAATCATGCTTTGAAGTTCTTGTCTACTACGAAGAGATAGTCTTTCAGCGTGATTAGCTTGTTTCCTGCCTCGTCTTCCAGCACTGCATCGCTTGGAGTGCCGTACGGGAAAACAATTATTTCTTTGAGGAAGCCTGTTTTTCCACAGTGTTTTCCTTTGTATACGTAGCACTTCGCGCCTTTTTCGAGTTTCATGAATCCAACGAGTTTTTGCGTTGGAATGGCGAGGCGGACTGTGTCGCCTGTCTTGAACTGGTCTTCTTCTTTTTCAATCAAGTAATTTCTGCCGTCATGCAAGTTTAGTTGTACTTTGTTGCCGCGCGTAATCGTTTTTCCAATGACTTTACACAGTTTTTCTTTTGCTTCTTCAGCCGTTATTTCTGACAAGCTTAACAGGCCTTTCTTGAACACCACGCGGTAATACTTGTTCATTTTTGGAATAGAGATTACGTCCATTAATCCGACGGCGCAGCCTTCGTCTGACACATGAGTTTCGTCGACGAGGACGTCGTTGGCGGCAATTACTTTTTTTGCTTCCGACGTGCTTTCAACTATTTTGAGCACGTCGCGCAATAGCACTACTAGCGGAATGGATTGCGCGAGCGCGTGAGCACCTGGCTTGCCTTTCTTTAGCCAAACCATTGTTTTTTTTGGAATGGGGAGAACTTTTGGCGCCGCAATGCGTTTCAAGTGTCTTTTTTTCCCGTGTCCAGCCATTATTCATTACCTCGTTGTTTTGCGGGTTTTTCTTTTGGCTTTCTGTCGGTTTCAATTATGATTGCGTTAGACGGTTCTATCGCGATGAAGGCCTCTTGTTTCCTGGCTTTTTTTTCCTTGCTTTTAACAACGCCTTCAACGAAAATCTTGGCGTTGGCAACGTCGACTTCAACTATTTTTCCGACGTGTTTCTTGTACTTGCCTCTCAAGATTTTGACTTTGTCGCCTTTCTTGGCTCTCGCGCTGCGGCTTCCGAGCTTTTGCCTGAGTTCCTTGCTCAAGTGGCAGCGCACCTTTTTTTCTCGTGCGTGCAGTGGCGCTTCGTATAATGCCTTGCGTTGTTTTCTTGGCTGTTTTGAACCAGTGGCTTTTCTGAAATTCATTAGAATCACACTACTGCGGCAGCGATTGCCACTACTTTTGGAAAGCGTTCCGCGATTTCGCGGGCCACGCATCCCTTGATCTCGGTTCCTTTCGGAAGGCCTTGGTCGTCTATTAGCACGCAGGCATTGTCTTCGAAGCGGACGCGTTGTTTTCCGCGCCTGAATTCCTTGCGTTGGCGAACTATGAGGGCGCGTTCTTTTTTCTTCACCATTTCGGGCTTGCCTTTCTTTACTGATACTATTACTACGTCGCCGACGCCGGCCGAAGGCATTCGGCGCAGGCGGGCTTTGGCTCCGATTACGCTGAACACTTGCACGGTTTTTGCGCCAGAGTTGTCGTCGCACGCTAAAATCGTGCCCGTAGTAATTCCTTTTGCCACTCTTGCGGTTAGTCCAAGCATTTTGCTGACACCACTAAACTTTTCTTATGATGACGTGAGCCTTTGTTTTGCTGAGCTTGCGGCACTCCCCTATTTCCACAGTGTCTCCTTCGCGTACTGAAATGCATTCTGGAACGTGGACGTGGATGCGGCTGCGTCTTTTTTCGTAGCGCTCGTACTTTCTTACCTTGTGCACGCGCGGAATCTCTACTACCGCGCTCTTATGCTCTTTTGCGCTGGCCACGCGTGCTTTGGCGACAGTTCCCCTTATTTTAAGGCCGCCGTGCACGGGGCACCGTGGATCACTGCATTCTTCACCCATTTTTTTTTCGCCTGCGCGCCTTTGGCTTAATGCCGGCGCACGAGTTTTTTAGTGCGGTCCTCTGGCCTGCACACGAGTTTTCTTCCCTCGACCGTGAAGCCGGCGTCTGGAAAGAGGAATTCGCATGCTGCCTTCGGCACGCGTTTTGTTCCCGTGCTTGTTTGCACGAGAAAAGTATTTCGAGTCTCGTCAACGATTTTTCCTTGAATGCCCATCAAGTCTTTGCAGCTTGACGCGGCGACTTTCACGCGCAAGCCGATAAGTTCGCCTGCAAGCGTGTCGCGCGGCTGCTTTTGACTCTCCGCGGCAACGGATTTCATCAACGAGCCATCAACGCATCTTTATTATTTCTTGTGGATATCCGAGTTTGACGAGCGCGGCCACGACTTTCGAGCAGTGGTCGCCTTGTAAGACGATTCTGCCGTCTTTACAGCTTCCCCCGCACGCGAGCTTGTGCTTTAGTTCCTTGGTTACGCGCTCGAGCTCGTTTGCCGAGATTCCTTCAATGACTGTAACGAGTTTGTTGAAACGCGTCTTTTCAGTGTAGACGTGGAGCGGCTGCGCGGTTTCCGTGCCTATTGCTTGGCACGCGCAAATTTCTTTTGGCAGGCCGCACTTTGAACAAATTTCACTCATTCAGTCGTTTGCACCAACGATGGAATCTTTTTCGTTGCCAACGTTTTTAATATGTTTGGTTGAAAGTCATGCTTTGACTCCGCGTTGGCCGAGCAGTGTTTTTATTCTTGCGCGTACTCTGCGCATTTCCTTGTACTTTCCAGGGTTTGAGGGCTTGCTCGTGCTTTCAACCAAGCCTTTTTCTCGCGCGATTTCTGTCTCGAGTTCGGCGAGCTTTGCTTGGAGTGCTTCGTTGCTCATCTGCTTTAATTCGCTTAACCTGATTACCGTCATTTCTGTTCACTCTTTAGTTTCTTCTTTTTGCGCGCGCTTCTTGCGCGCCGTCTTGACTTTCTCTTTTTTTGCTTCTTCGAGCTTTTTTTCTATGAGTTGCTCGGTTTCAGGCGCCGCTTTTTCTTCTGGAGCGGCCGCTTGTTCTGCCGGCTTTTCCTCTGTTATTTCTGGCTTGTTGAATTGGTCGGAGAAAACCGTGCCTGGCGGAACTATTTTGACGCGTACTCCTATTGCTCCTGCTTTGAGGTAGGCAGTGTAGTCGCCAACGCTTACTTTTTTGGCTTGTTCTCCTGCTTTCTTTAAGTAGCCGGCTCGCACGCGTAACGCTTTTGCTTTTCCTCCTTTTCCAACTATTTTTCCGGCCACGCGGATTTCTGCGCCTATTGCGCCGGCATCCATTATTTCTTTTATGGCGAAACGCAGTATCTGCTTTATGTTTCCTCTTAGCTCTATTTGTTTCCCGATTTTTTCGGCCATGAGGGAAGCGTCTATGGCTGGCTTGGCTACTTCTACTACCTCGATTTGCGGGTTTTCTACGCCGTATTGTTTTTGAAGCGTGTCACAGAGTTCGCGGATGGTGCTGCCTTTCTTGCCCACAACCATTCCTGGCTTGCGCACGTAGATGGCGATGCGGGTTGCAATGGGCGTCTTCGTCAAAGAGATTTTTGAGACTCCCGCTCGTTCAAGCTCGTGTTCCAAGAACTCTGTTACAGTGAAGTCGTTCAACGCTTTTTTAATGAATTTTTTTTCGCTTGCCATTCAATCACTGTCGTGCGCTTTTTTCCTTGTTTTTTGCTTCGCGTTCTTCAAGCGTTACTTCGACGCGTGCAGTCACGTAATTGGCCCACGTGGCTTGTCTTCCGTATCCAAGCACTGCGCCGCCGGCCCACACTTTGCGGTAGCGTGGAAAGACGTTTTGTTTGTAAGCAATGGCGCTGCGCACGAAGAGCTTGGCTGCATCCATTCCTTTGAACGCGGCGTTCGCGGCCGCATTTTTGAGTAGGTTCAAAACTATTTTTGCTTCCTTTACTGGGTACCTGCCTTTTCTTCCGCCTAACTCGCTTTTGTGGCCCGCGCCTTTCGAGAATTTTTTGTACGGAATTGCCTTGGTTTTAGAGATTGCTTGTTCCAAGACTTTCGTGGCTTCCGTCAAGGACTTGCCGCGAATGGCTGCGCAAATGTTTGCCAGGTCCTTGTAAGAAGCGTTGTAGTCATATCCTTGCGCGCGTGCGACTTTCTTTTCATCGCTTACTGCGTGGCCGTACTTGTATAACCCCATTTTTCTTCACTTTAGTTCTACTGCTTTTGATCCGCGCGTTGCACCGATTCCAGGGCCGTGGTGCTTGACTTGCTTTATTGGAATAGAGTATTCGCCGAGGCGGTGGCCCAGCATTTCAGGTGAAACGTTTACTGGAATCCATTCCTTTCCGTTGTATACTTGAAACTGCATTCCAACCATTTCAGGAAGAATGGGCATGGTGCGCTCGTGGGTCTTTATTGGCTTGCCTGGCTTTGTCTTCCTGATTTTTTCAATTAATTTTTTTATGCCTGCGCTCATGCGTTTTAGGGTGCGCCGTTGGTGCGATGGCAGTAGCGCAGTGAATTCTTCGACAGTCATCTTCTTTAGTTCTTCCAGGGTTTTTCCGCGGTAAAAAAACTTTTTTGCCATTCAGTCACCGTCATTGTTTTTCTACAGCTATTTTTCCTTTGTGGCGGCCAGTGCGCCTTGCGCCGATTTGTCCGCATTTCTTGCCTGGCGGCGCGTTGTGAGACCTAGTGCTTGCTTTTCCGAACGAGCGGCCGCCGTGCGGGTGGTCGTAAGCACTCATTGCAGTCCTGCGCACGACTGGGTACTCGCGGTTCAACGCAGCCATTGCATAGTATTTGTTGCCTGCTTTCTTGAATGGTTTTTCTAGCCTGCCGCCGCCGCATGCGACGCCGATTGTGGCCCTGCAGTCGCCTGCAAGTTCTTTTACTGTCTTGCTTGAAAGCAGTATGCTGACCTTGCCCGTGTCTTCGTCGTGGCCGACTACTTGTGCTGAAGCGCCTGCTACGCGGGCAAGCCGTCCGCCGTCTTCAGGAATTGCTTCGACGTTGAACACGGGTGTTCCTTCAGGAATACTGTGGAGCGGCATTATGCAGCCCATGCCGGGCCTTGCTTCTCTGCCTATTTCTATTACGTCTCCGACAGCAAGTCCTTCTGCAGCAATGTTGTAGATTCGGCGGCCGTTCTCCAAAAGAATTTCGGCTATCAATGGACTCCTGCCGGGGTCGTCAATGAATTTCGTGACCTGGCCTCGTACTAGGCCTTCTTTTTCTTCTTGTGACGGTTTTTCGTAAGCGATTTTTCCGAAGAAGCGGTGGCCTGGAGAGCGGTAGGCGTGGCTGCCCTTGCCTCTCTTTTGTTGAATCAAGCGAGTGCCCATTGTTTTATCACACTATTTTGAGTTTTGAAGCAATGTCTGCAGCGGCTCCTGCTCTCGCAAACCTTACGAATGCTTTTTTGCGGCCGTCAAGCGAGACTACGGTTGTGACTTTGCGTACTTTTTCCTTGAATTGTTTTTCTACTTCTTCTTTGACTTGCTTTTTTGACGCGTTTGGCGCGACCACGAAAGTGACCTTGTTTTCTTTTTCTATGCCTCCAACGGCTTTTTCTGTAGTCAATGGATAGAGTAATACGCTCATTTTAATCACTGGTACAACTGTTTTTCTGCGAGTTTTTCAAGCGCGGACTTTGTCCACACGACGAGCCTGCCGGCGTTGCCGCCTGGCGCCAAGAGTTCGGCATTGAGTTCTTCTACTTTGGCTATGTCCACGCCTGGAATGTTGCGGCTTGCCCTCCATATTCCCTTGTCTTCTCCCACGACGATTAACACGCTTTTTGGAACGCGGTATCCTCCGCGGCGTAGTCTTGCTCGTCCAGAGCGTTTTTTTCTTCCTTCGCTGGCGCGCTTCAAGTCCGCGCCAACCCCCATTTTTTCAAGGGTTGCCTTGACTTCCCTTACTTTTTTTAGTGACTCCAAAGCGTTGTCTGCTACGAGGGGCAGTGCCGCCGTGAAAGCGTGGCCGCGTTGTTTTACTAAGTCTGCATTGGCACTTGCTGCAATCGCGCTTCGAATTGCGTAGTTTTTTTCTTTGCAGTTTATTTTTTCAACTATTTTTGTCCACGGCTTTGGTGGGTGCGCGCGGTGTCCTTTCACTGCTTGTGGAACGCGGAGGACGCGGCCGCTTCTTCCCTTCGGAATTTTTTCTCGCGGCAAGCGCGAGCGGCCAGTGTTGATTGTCTGGCGCCACGTGTGACGTCTTCCGTAATAGTCTGCCGTGGTGTTGAAGCCTGCAAGAACATAGTTTCCTTTTGGTTGATAGGAAAGCGAGCGGAGTGCGAGGAAAGCGCGGCGAATCAAGTCCGGCCTGTACTCTTCACTGAATTGAGGCGGTAGTTCAACTTCTCCTGCTTGTGTGCCGTCAATCCTTAAAACGCTTGCCTTCATTTGAAGATCACGCGATGAATTCTTTTACTTCCGGCTTTCTGGGATTTGTTTGGCGTAGTGCCTTGCGCAAGCACAGAAAGCGCTTTGCTGGGCCAGGCACGCTTCCCTCGACTACTAAGAAGTCTCCATTTATTTTGCCGTAAGAAGTGAAACCGTTTTTTGGAAGAATTTCTTTGGCGTCAGCTGCCGAGGAGACTAGAACTATTCTTTTGTTCCAGTCAGTGCGCCTGTGAAAACCCATTTGGCCTGCTCTTGGAATAGTGTAGAATACTTTGGCTTGGGTTTCTCCTCCCAGCGCTCCGCCATGCCGTCTTGCGCCAGTTGCCTTGTGAGGGTTAAGCGCGACTCCAAATCTTTTGACGACGCCCTGCCATCCCTTTCCCTTCGTCACTCCTATTACGTCGACGAATTCTCCTTCGCGCAGCACGTCTGCGGCGCGCACTTCTTTTCCGAACAAGGACTTGGCGTTTTCAAACTGGGTTTTAACGTCTCCGCCCAACGCGACTTCGAATGCTTCCGGAGTCTTTTTCAAACTACTCTTGTGTGGCTGGCTGAGCAAAAGCATTCTTACTGCTGCAGTGCGGTCAAGCATTTTTTCTAAGAGGCTTAAGTCTCCTTCTTTCTTGGCGGGAGTGAGGCAACGCCTTGCTTCTTTCGGCGCCGCCTTCGAGCAGGCTTGCGCCATTGCCTTCAAGCCGTGAACTGTTTTTTCGTACAATACCACTGCATACCCGAATGCCGGAGGCACTTCAATGAATGTGACTGGACGCGTTACTTCCTGGCCTTTGAACGGCGATTCGGAGTCGTCTACTAGGACGACGTGAGCCATTCCTGCCTTGTAGCCTCCGAAGCCCTGCAGTCCTGCGCCGTTGTTGGGCCACGAGCGCACGCGGGGAACGATTCGCGAGGCACGCGCTCTGTGCCAAAAAGCCATTGAGCCGCGTCGCGGTGCCTTCTTGCCCATTTTAATTCACTTCATACTGCCTTGACTTTTTTTGAAACCGGCGGCGTTTTCTTGAACAACACTTTGTTGCCGCAGTAAGAGCACCTTACTCCTATTCCTTCCTCTAAGCCTATTTCTTCGTCTTTGACTTCCTTTCCACACTTCCAGCACACGAAGACCATTGCACATCACACGAAGCCCATTAAGGCAGACCCGACCACGAAAACAAACAAGAGGAGTACTGCGATGCTCCAGTAACTCTTCATTCCCAGGAACTACTGGCAAGCAATGACTGCCATTGCGACAAGCGCGAGGCCTGCGACAACGTCTGAAGCCAGCACGAGGGGAAGGTAAGGCAGTGCGAAAACGGCTACGGCTGCAAACAACGCTATTGCCAACAGGTTTTGTGTTCCCTTCATCAGCCAGAGGGCGGCGTACGCCGCTCCTGCGAACACTGCGATCGCGAACAGCAAGTCTACTCCTTCAATCAATCAAACCCCTCTTTAAACCAAAAGTTTCCTTGAACCCCAAAAGAACTCGAGGACTAGAAACCAGTTCTTGCTTCCAAGCGAAGCAACAGCAAAATTTATGCTGCAAACCAATTAAAAAACCTTTCGGCAAAAAAAGCTTTAGCTGGCTTCCGCCACCATTAAAACGAAGAAAACACTTTCTTTCCATAAAAAAAGGATTTTAAAGCGTATTTTAGTGTTTTCAAACGCTTTTACGCCTGTATTCATCCAGTATTTCTTTTAAAATGTTTTGAAGGCGTAAATAAAGCTTTTCGGCTGCTTCTCGCGTTTCCGTGGTTTCTTTTTTTAGTTTTTCAACTTCTTCTGTTTTTGTTCGTGGTTTTTCTTTGCGTAAAACTGCTTTTTCCACTTCTTCGTACAATGCTTCGTCTTGCAGGCGCAGTAAACTCATTTTCAGTGCAAGCGCTTCCAGTTCGAGGGTTAGCTCGAAGACTTTCTTGTTGAGTGCTTCCGAGTAATACCTGTTTTCTTGAATGTAGTGCGTGAACTCGTGCATTGCCCGCAGGAACTCGCTTAATTCTTTTAACACGGTTGGCGAGTAATCAAAGTCTGTCGCCAGTTTTTCGGCGACGCGGTCCTCTATTTTTTCCGAAGTCATTTCAACACCTGCTTTCAAATTTTTAGATGAAGAGCCTCCGGCGAGGATTGAACTCGCGACCCCCTGTTTTCTTGTCGTAGTGGCTTACAAGATTCACCGCGTGCAAAAAGCGCTCAGGTGCTCTGCCACTGAGCTACGGAGGCACTAAAAACTTTTTGGTAGCCGACTTTTATTTTGTTTTGCGTTCCCAGATTTTGACGCGGACGGCGGGAAAGTGGCCGCTTGCCCACGCAAAGTGGTCGCGGGCGAGCGCGTGAACGTCTTCTAGTAACTCGCGTTCTTTAACCGAAAAATAGTCGCCGGTTTTTTCCGCGAACCCCTTGCGTTCCAGCGTTTGCACTAATTCCTTGGTGATTGCTGGAAAGCCGACGGGCTTGCCCGTAAAACCTGTTGCCGGCGTCTCCATCGCCATTACGTGCGTAGGCGAAACGCGGTCTATTAAGGAAGCGAGTTCGCGTTGGCTTAAAATGCTTTGAATTCCTTTTAGCACGAGCACGGTGTTCGTGAAGTTGCCGAGCTTTCTTTTCGCCGCTTCTATCTCTTCTGCGCTTGCTTCCTCGGCTTTCTTTTTCACGTACTCGATTTCGGCGATTGCGTGGAAGGGAGGAAGGGGCGGGCCGTCCGGCGAAATGTCGACGAACTTCGCTTCTGGCGGAACGCAGTCGCCGTCAAAACCCATTGCTGGATAGACGAATACGCCTTTCGTGCGGTCGAAAACTCGCTTGAAAACCTGTCCTTGTACGCGGAGAATCACGTTGTAGGGCTTGCTTGCCACAGTAAACGGCCGGTACTTCGTTCCAGGCGTGACGTCCGGGTCATAGAAGCTGGATGGCTTTGCGTGCTCTACGCCTTTCGCCGCGTGAGAGTTAGTGACGTTAAAGCCGTGCTCTGCCGCGTACTTTACTGCTTCGGCGACTATGGGGGAAATTGGGGGCAGTGGCTTTCGGCGTACGTGGTGCTGCCACGCGTTTTTTAATTCAGTGAAACTAGTCGGCGGAAGTGCTTTCATTATTTTTCTTCCTTTTTCTAGTGCTTGCAGAGTTTTTCGCAGTAGTTCTTCCACTTTTCTCGCCGACTCATACTTTGTTTTGCCAACAATTTTATACTGTTGTGCAGTGCTTTCTAGGAGGTGAAAAAAAGCTCGTGGCATGCTGTTGTTGTGGAAAGCCAGTGAAAAAGAAGGCCAAAAAGAAAAAATAGTTTTTTTTCGCTCTTCTTTTTTCTTGCAGTGATTTTTCTTGTTTGACGCATTCCTTGAACCCAGAAAGCTAAAGCGGGGGCCGCAAGTCGTTACCTTGAAAGACGCGGCAGTAATATCTGCTTTTACTGGCCTTCAGTCAGGCGATTTCGTGGTTGACGCCGGAACTGGAAGCGGGTGGCTCGCGGTTTACTTGGGTTCAATCGTGGCTCCTTCCGGTAAAGTCGTGTCTTACGAGGCCCGCGAAGAATTCGCTTGCCTTGCCGAAAAAAACATTGCGCGAGTAGGATTGGAGAAGGTTGTTGAAGTAAAGCGCGCTGACGTCTTCCAAGGAATTGAAGAAAAAGACGTTGACTTGATTACGTTGGACTTGGCTGACTCGGAGAAAGCCCTTGCGCATGCCTTCAATGCCCTGCGTCAAGGCGGTCATTGCGTGGGATACCTGCCTTGCTTCGAGCAAGTCAAAAAATTTGTCTTGGAGGCGAAGAACGCTGGCTTCGAACACGTTCGCTCGATTGAAGTGGGAGTCCGCGAAATCCTTGTAAGAGAGTA
>Ga0068707_1003027_pt1 | contig 11792 bp, 6 predicted proteins | sample YNPNPMetaG_FD_66600 | JGI IMG/M metagenome (GOLD analysis project Ga0068707, IMG submission 66600) | Anoxygenic and chlorotrophic microbial mat microbial communities from Yellowstone National Park, USA - YNP NP MetaG | ecosystem: Environmental > Aquatic > Thermal springs > Hot (42-90C) >... | reverse complement strand
TCCATGCTCGAGGGGGATCTCAGGGACGGCGGCCAAACGAGGCCTTACAGCGATACTATTGCGTGCCATGAACAGAGACGAAGAACACCACCCCAGCGACCCCTCGCCACCGGCGTCTCCCCATCAGGAGATTTTCCAAAGGATCCGCCTGCTCATCCAGATACGATGGTTCTCAGCTGTCGGCATCCTGGCGATCGTGCTGCAGGAGGCCCTTCTCAAGGCAGCGGTACCTTCTGTCATAGGAAGGGCCTCGGGCATCTTCGCGACCGTGGTAATCCTCAACCTGATCTATGCCGGGCCTGCCGTGCGCTTCCTCCAACGCCGCGAACGCCTCAGTGCCTCTTCCCTGTGGGCCTTTCTCGTCGTCCAACTCGTCATCGACGTGGTGTTGCTGGCCGCGGCGATTCATTTTTCAGGCGGCATCGACAGCGACTACAAGTTCCTCATGATTCTCACACCGCTCGTTGCCGCCCTCGTCATCCCGCCTGCAGGCGTGGCATTGGTCGCCACGTGTTCCATAGCGTCCTATTTTCTCGTTCTCTATCTCGAATACCGTGGCATGCTCGCTCACCACGTCCTCGCCCACCATGGATCTGTCGAGCGATTCAGGAACCTTTCCTACGTCATCGCTGACCTGGGCATACTTTTCGGCCTGCTCGCGGTCTGCTGCGGGATCGTCGTTTACCTGAATCTGCGCCTCCAGAGATCCACCCGGATCCTGCGCCTCTCGCGACGGGAGATCTCGTACCTCAAGGACCGCTACCGCCAGCTCATAGAGCAGGCACAGGACGCAATCTTTCTCGTGGACGGAGATGCCTCCCTGCGACTCAGCAACAGGAGGGGCGAGCAGCTCTTGGAGAACGTCACCGGCACAACCTGGGGGATCGCTCTGGACGAACTCCTCAGGCCCGAAGACCGGCCGCGGTTCCTCGCACACATCGCTGAGGCGCTCGCCGGCCGCACCGGGAGCGAGACGGCGAGGGGCTTCGAGGCGAAAACACAAAGGGCCAAGAACGGCAGCGGCCCTTTCACCCTCTTGTTCTCCTTGGCGCCGGTCTCCTCGGAGCCCGGCACTACCGAGATCCTCTGCATCGCGCGGGACATCACCGAACAGCGGAGGCTCGAATCACAGCAGATCATTTCGGAAAAGATGGCGGCGATGGGCATCCTTGCCGCAGGGCTCTCCCACGAGTTCAGCAACCTCCTCGCCTCGATTCGGGGCTATGCGCAGCTGGCGCAACAGGACATCTCCGACACATCCCTGATTGCCACGGCGCTCCAGGTCATCGAGGAACAGACAACGCGCGGGAAGGACTTCATCGAGCGGCTCAATCGCTTTTCCTTTCCCCAGAGGGGTAGAAGGGAGGTCGTCGATCTCGGCGGCCTGCTCGAAGAGGTCTTCGACCTGATCCGCAACCAGCTCGAGAACGAACACATCGATGTGATCGTGCGCATCACCTCGCCGGTGCTGGTGTTCGGAGACAAGGGGGCGCTCCAGCACGTGTTTCTCAACCTCGCGGTCAACGCCCGGCATGCCATCCTGCCAAAGGGAAAAGGGACGATCTGCGTCGAGGTCAGGAGTACGCCGTCCGAGGCCGTGGTGGAATTCTCCGATACGGGGGTGGGCATGACCCCAGAGGAGGCGCTCCACGCATTCGAGCCTTTTTTCACCACGAAAGGTGCCTCCGCCTCGCAACCCAGGACCGAAAAGGAAGGTGTGCCCACTGGCCTGGGCCTGAGCCTCGCCTACGCAATCCTCGAGGCTCACGGCGGCTCCATACGGCTGGAGAGCCAGCCCGGCGAAGGAACGACCTTTTCCATCCGATTGCCGACGGTCTCCCACGATACGCAAGAGAGGGAGACTGAACCTGCCGCCGCCCCACGAGAGGTCTTGGCCGACAGGCACGTCCTCATCGCAGTGGAAGAGCCTGAGGTGGCCCGGCTCCTCGAGGAACTTGTACGCTCGCGAGGCGGCTCACCGCATGCAGTGGCCAGGGCCGCCGCCATACTCGAGACTCTCGACAGGCGCTCTTACGACCTCCTTTTCCTCCAAGAGTCTCTGCCCGGTGTCGACATCGAAGAGCTGCTCTACGAGATCAGGAGGTCCTGCCCCTACGTGAAGGTCGTTCTGATGTGCGATATCGCCCCCGGAGAAGAAAAGGCATCGAGGCTCGTCCGGGCGGGTGCCGCGGCCGTAGTGATAAAACCACTGCATCTTCCGGAGTTGGAAAAGGCCTTCTCATGTTGATCGCGGCCGGCTCGAGAGGACCGCGCCCGCGCTCTGGCTCCCTGCGCAGCCCCGGCATGGCCTACACCGTATCGCTCTCCTCGGCGGTCTCCATGAGCTTGGACCACTCCTCGATACACCGGTCGAGTCTCTCTTGAAGGCCCTGTCTTTCGAAGTAGAGGGCGCTCAACCGCTCGAAGTCCCTCCCAGTCGATTCGTCCGCCATCTGCCGATCGATATCGGCCACCCTCCTCTCAAGCGTCTCTATCTCCTCCTCGAGGGCGCCCACCCGCCTCATGCGCCTCCTCTCCTCCCTCACCCTGGATTTCTGGTCGAGACGCTCGAGCATGCGCTGACGCCTGGCAGGATCGGCCGCCGAGGCCCTCTCCCTCTCCTCCGCCCGAGCCTCGACGATGTCGTGACCAGACGGCAATCGATCACGGCCGTGATCCGAGTCGCGTAAGGAGTCTTTCAGTGCCTGTTGGTACCTCTCGTAGTCGCCGTCAAAACTCTTTACGGTGCCCGTGCCGACCTCCAGCACACGGGTGGCGAGGCGATTGATGAAATACCTGTCGTGGGAGACGAACACAAGTGTGCACTCGCTCCCCCGCAGCGCCTCGAGAAGCGCCTCCTTGGCCTCGATATCCAGGTGGTTGGTCGGCTCGTCCAAAAGGAGCACGTTATGGGATCGCACAAGAAGCTTGGCAAGGCACAGACGGGCCGTCTCACCCCCACTGAGCACCCCGAGGCCCTTGTAGACCTCTCGGCCGCGAAACAAAAAGGCACCCAGAAGGGTTCGCAACCGTTCGACCGTCATGTGAGGCGCACAGGCAATCATTTCATCGATGACGGTCCGCGAGGGGTCGTCCCACGCGGTTCGATCTTGGCAAAACAGACCTATGGAAACCCCCCGGCCGACCACGCGGAGACCCCTCTGGAAGGGTTCCACCCCTGCCAGGATCCGCAACAGGGTGGACTTCCCTGAGCCGTTGCGGCCCACGACACCTATCCTCTCGCCTCGCTCAACCAGCAGGTCGAGGCCTGAAAAGACCCTCTTGTCGCCATACCACTTTTCCACGCCGCTCAGCTCGATCTGCCTGCGGCTGCACGGGCCGGGCCTTGGCAAGCGGATCGTTACGCGGTCTTCAGCGCGCGGGGCCTCGAGGCGCTCGAGCTTTTCCATCTGTCGGATTCTGCTCTTGACCTGAGCGGCCCGGTCCTTTCTGGACCGGTTGCGCTCCATGAACACCTTGACGTCTCTTATCTGCTCCTGCTGCCGGAGAAACATCCGCATGGCTGCGTCCCGGCGTCTGGCCCTCTCCTCCAGGTACTTCGAATAATTGCCCCTGTAGCATTCCAGGCGTTTCCCGGCGAGCTCATAGACCTCTTCTGCGACCGTGTCCAAGAAGTACCTGTCATGCGATACGACGAGATAAGCGCCGGGGTATCTCTTGAGATACTCGCAGAGCCAATTGCGCGAGTCCAGATCGAGGTGATCTGTCGGCTCATCAAGGAGGAGAAGGTCGTGTCTTTGGAGGAGCAGCCTTGCCAACCCTATGCGCATCTGCCAGCCGCCGGAAAAGGTCTCGGCAGCCCGGTCCCGGTCCTTTTCCTCGAACCCAAGTCCGTACAGGACGCGCCATACCATGGCGTCGGCACAATACCCGCCGATGATCCTGAACCTCGTCTCCAACTCGCCGTACCTGGCCAGGAGTCGGCGGTATTCCGGGTCCTGCTGTGGCAGGCCTCTTATCCTTTCCAGAATGTCCTTTTGCTCTTGCTCCACGCGATATATTTCCGCTGCGCCTTCGACAACCTCTTCCCACAGCGTTCTGCCCCTGTGAAAGAGGCCTGTCTGGGGGAGATACCCTATCTTGAGGTCCTCGTGCCGTATCACGCGGCCGGACAGAGGCTCAAGAAGCCCTGCCATTATCTTGAGGAGCGTACTTTTGCCAGTGCCGTTTTGACCGACCAGCGCAATCCTGGAGCCAGGGACAACCTTCAAGGATATCCCGCAGAGCACGTCGTTCGTATCGAACGAGACATAAATATCTTTTAATTCAAGCATGTTATGTAGCTATATCTAAGAAATAACATCAATTTATCCCGTGCGCTGCAGCCCCGAGCGACCGCCTGTGCAAGCCCCTGGAACAGAAAGAACCCGGATCATCCTCACCCAGGACTCTCGAGGCCTGCCGGAGCGAACGGTGGTGCTCATGCATGCCCGAGCTGGATTCGGTAGGATTCTTGTGTCGGAAGGCAATAATAGACGCATCGAGCGGCGAAGTGAAGGTGGCGGGCGGGAATCAATCAACCCTTGTTGGGTGGGGACTTCGGCTCAGGGGCTGGCTCGGTTTCCTTGTCGTAGAGTTTCATTCTGCAGACGCGTATGCCCCGGTCGGTCCAGCCGACATCGTACCCGACCACGAGACCGCGCTGGATATCGGCCTTTCTCCTCTTTGTTCCATCCAGGCGGACCTGATCCGCGTAGAAAAAGATATGCTTGCCTTCCGGCGTTTCGACAAAGCCATATCCTGTCTTGGGGTTGTACCGTGCGATCCTTCCCCGGTAATACTTGCCTTCGATCCTTCTGGCAGCACCTTCGTCTTTTTCGTGACCATTCATCTCAAGAGACCCTCGACAAGAGGCGCTCGGTCACCTCTCGACGGTTCCTCTCTCCCTCTCCCGGCTCCGGGGGCCATTCAGGCCCACCTGCCCCATCTCTCTTTCCCCTATCTCATTAGATGACGACGAGGGTGCAATCAGTTCCCGCCCAGTCAGCCCGCGGCCCGCTCCCTTTTTGGACCTCTTGGAATTGACAGCGTTTCCCGGGTTTATTATCGTAGGCTGTCCTTCTTCCTCGGGTTCCACCGGCACAAAAACCTTTTCAAGGGAATCCTTCCCAAAACAACTTTGAAAGGGGCCTGCCATGAACCAGCTGTCGAGAACCGTCTCAGGGTGCCTTATCCTCCTCCTCTTCGTACTACCTCGGCTCGCACATGCCACAGAGGAGAGTCCGCCTCGAGGAGTGACCTCGGAGGAGTACCTCTCGAGAAAGGGTTTGGAGGTCCAGGTCCCATCGTTTCTCGATGAAGTCAGGTTATCCGGCAGGGTGCAGGGTCTCTGGAAGATATGGGGCCAGGATGAAGACAGCGCGTACGGCCTCGGCGATATATTCGAAAAGAAGGGCTTTCGCATTCTTCGTTGGAGGCTCGGCGTCGAGGCAAGGCTCTTCGATCACGTCCTCCTCGAGGTGAGCATGGGCGAGTCGGAATTCCTCAGGACGCACGACATAAATCTCACGGATGCCATGCTCACACTCGATTACCTCGATTTTGCCAACCTCTCCATCGGCGCAGGCAAGGTCCCTGCAGGCAGGCAGATCCTGACCTCCTCGCGGGACATGCAATTCATCTTCAGGCCTGTGCTCTCGCAGCAGCATATCGTCCCTGCGACAGAGGGAGACGTGACAAAATACAACGGAATCGGCATCCCCGAACGCGACGTGGGTATCACCGTCTCGGGGAAGATCAGCGATGGTTTGTTCAAATACTACGCCGGGATTTACAACGGCAAGGGCGAGTATTTCAGGGGCAACATCGACGGCAAGTATGCCTATGTCGTCCGTGCGGTGGTAAACCCGCTGGGCGACCTTCCTGACATCGAAGGCGACTTTTTCCGCGACTTCCGGCTGAGCCTCGGCGCCTCTGGTTTTTCCAACCACATCCTCGATGCAAAGTATCTCGGCTGGGGCATCGACGCAGAGATAAAAGGGTATGGTTTGAGCATCAGAGCGGAATTCATGCGCTCGGAGCAGAAACCCGACTTCGAGGGCCAGAGCCAGGCCCCCATCATCAAGGAGAAAACCTACCGCGACGGCTTCTACGTCCAGGCAGGCTATTTTGTGTGGCCGAAGTACCTCGAGCTGGCGTACAGGTACGAACAGTTCGACGACAATAATCACCTTACCGACAATGGGGACATCAAATACCACACGGTCGGGCTGAACTGGTATGTGCAAAGGAACCATTACTACAAGGTCCAACTGAACTACGTCGTTCGGGAAGAGGACGGACCCGCATTGGACAACAACGGCCTCTACGCCCTTCTCCAGGCAGCCTTTTAACGGACACCGAGCGGGTATGATCGGGTCTTCACGCAAGAGGCCAGGCATACCCTCGCAGGGGGCAATGCAGATGAATCCAACTCGAAGGGTAGTTAGTCTTATGTGGTTCCTTCGCGGCTACATTGGGGTCGCTCTGCTCGTCGCGATGACGCAGGGGTGTGGGGACAACGACGCCTACGAAGCCGACGGTCCTGCTCGCGCCTATCGCGCAACGGCCTGGAATCAGCTCATCGGCGGCCCGGACGCCTATGGCATGCCCGGTGACTACGTACTCGAGAACGGCAAGATCAAGATCGTGATCCAGGATGTGGGGGAGAGCTTCGGACCGGGCCTCTACGGGGGAAGCATTCTCGATGCGGACCGCGTGCGCAAAGGGAGGGAGACCTGCTGCGGCCACGGCCTGGATCAATTTGTCGAGGTGTTCCCCACAGTGAACACCATGGTACCCAGGGTCTACGACGGCGGGGAGCCGCCCATAGAGATCTTCGTCAAGAACGACGGATCGGACGGCGGGCCGGCCGTGATTACCGTGCAAGGAGAGTCTGCCCCGCTCCTCACGATATTGGGGCTCGCTGTCCAGGGCCTCGGGGCGCTTCGGCCCAATACTGTTTTTACTTCCTTTACCACAGACTACATCCTCGAGCCGGGCAAGGAGTATGTCGAGATACGAACAGCCGTGGATCTCAAGGATGCAAAAGGCGCCCCAGTCAGTGCTGAGGTCATGGACGAGGTCACGAGCTACAATATGTTCGACGAGCTGATCCATGGGAACCTCGTTTTCGGAAACGCCCTGTTCTTCGGCATCGATGTCAGTGTCTTTGGGCCTCGCTTCGGTTACTATCTCGACGGCTACATCTGGCGGCTCGTAACGGAGCTGAACGAATCCACCATAAGCAACCCGATCTCCAGCGAGTTCGTCGCCGCCGGCGGCGACCGCGTCTCCTACGGCATGACCGCTAGAGAGGGAGCGCTCAAGATACCTCTGTTCAGTGCGTCGCTCTCCATCCTGTTCTCAGCCCGCTACCCCAACCAGTGGTCCAACCAGAGCAGCCGGGTCGATTTCACCAACTATTTCATCGTCGGCGAGGGGGATATCGCGTCAGTGGTCGATGCCGTGCACGACATACGGGGCGATGTCACCGGCACGCTCGAGGGGAATGTCATCGATGCGTACTCGTACATGGGCCTGAGCGGGATAAAGGTGTTCGTGTTCGAGGACCCGCGGTACTACGACGACAACGACCCAGAGAGGCTCTCTTCTGTAACGCTGCCCGACCTTCTGGAACGCGTCACCAACCCGAAAAGAAGGAGCCCCCTGGTCAACGTCATCGAGACGGACAAGGGTGAGGATCTCGTGCCTGACGGAAATTTCCACGCCAAGCTCGAGCCCGGCCACTATCTGCTTCTGGCCCACCATCCCGCCCACCCAGAGGGCGAACTCGTGCCGGTGGAGATCTCTGCAGGCCAGACGACCCGCCAGACCCTCGGCCTCATTCCATCGGGCCGCGTCTACTACGAGGTGCGAAACGAGGCAGGCGATCTCATACCTGCCAAGATCAGCTTCCGCGGCATGCCCATCGACCCCGAGGCGGACACGTGCAAGAAGAACGACATGGATCCTGCATGCAGGCGCTATGGGGATCTCGAGCCTATCCTCGGGGACGGATTCCTCGCAGACCGCCTTGCAAAGGTCGAGCACACCCACAATGGCTATGGCACCGTGCAACTGCGCCCCGGGGTCTACGAGTACTTTGTCTCCAGAGGGCCAGAATACAGCCTGGACCATGGGGTCGTACGCGTAGACCCCCACTACGAGGCACAGATCTACGCCACGGTCCGGAACGTCGTCGACTCCAGAGGGTTCATGAGTCTGGATATCCACCAACACTGCCAGAACAGTCAGGACGCCGCGGTCCCCCCACGGGAGCGCCTCGTCACGGACGTTGCCGAGGACGTAGAGATCCTCAACGGCACCGACCACGATTACATAACGAATTACAGGCCTCTTGTCTGGGATCTCGGTATAAACCGCTATATCCACACCATCCTCTCCGACGAACTCACCACCTTCGAGATCGGCCACTTCATCGGGTTCCCTCTCAAGTTCGAGCCGTTGAAGGACGGAAATGGTGCGCCGGCATGGATCGGGCACACCCCACAGCAGATCTTCGATTCTCTGAGAAACCAGGCAGGCCTCGACCCTCGAGAGACCGTCGTCCACATAGCCCACCCCAGAGACAGCCTTTTCGGGTATTTCTATATGTATGGGCTCGACCCTGCGGGCAAGGCGGACCAAGGTCCAGGGACATTCAAGACGAGTTCTTCGATCCTGAGCATCGGCAACACCGACCTCGTCAACCCGATGAACTTCTCCCAGGACTTCGAGTCCCTCGAGCTGCTCAATGCCAAAAGGCTCGAACTCATCAGGACGCCGACCAACAAGGAATACGAGACCATATGTGAGATGACCGATGGTTCCGAGGAGACCTGTGCCGCGCATGGCAAGACGACGATCTACGACATCATGGAGAGAACCCTCTGGGAGCAGGACAAGGTCCTGCGCGACCCAAGCTATTCTTTGGAAGGAGGATACAAACAGATTCTCGACGACTGGTTCGCTTACCTCTTGCAAGGGGTGAATTTCACGGCAACAGCCGGCTCTGATTCGCACACCAAGGTGAGCAACGAGGCCGGCTGTTGCAGAACCTACGTGAAATTCAGCTCGGACGAGCCGATGGCGGCAACCGACAAAGAGGTCGCAGAGCGCATAAGATCGCACCAGGCAACCGTCTCCTATGGTCCGTTCATCGATATGTCCATAAACGGCAGGGCCCACATCGGCGATACAATCACCAACCAAGACCCGGAGGGCAAGGTCACCCTCCACGTGCGGGTCGAGACAGCAGGCTGGTACGACGTGGACAGGATAGAGATCTACGGGAACGGCCTCCTCATCGGCGAGATCGACTCCTGCGGCCGCACTGGGACGTGCCTGAAGCCCACCGGAGAGCGCCGTTTCACACCGTGGGGGCCTGGTGAGAGGCCGCCGTATCCAGAGGCGCGTTGCTACACGAGGGGCAAGACCATCGGCCACGCCACGATCAAGGCCTTTGACGACGATATCACATGCTTCCTCGACCGCGACGACCGGCAGAGGCCTATCGACACGTGGTTCGTGACGATCGCCATGGGAAAAGACAAGATGTTCCCTGTATTCACCTCCAACGAATACCCCTATATTCAGGTCGGGTCCCTGATATCGATAGCGCTGCAGGGTTTCATCCCGGCAGCAGGCGATCTGCTGGGGAAAAACCCCTCCAGTGTGTTCGCTATTCACCCCTACGCAATGACCAACCCGATATGGGTGGATGCGGACGGAAACGGATCGTACGATACACCGCCGAGGTATAGGAACTGCGGGACCGAGACCCCCTGCAGCCCGCTTCCGTACGAGAAACCCAGGTCGAGACAACAAGAGATCATGGAGGCACTTCAAGAGGTTCACTCGAGCAACAGGGACATCGCCAGAGTGTTTCTCAACCGCTCTTTCCTCCCGAGACCTGGGCCGAGGCCGTCCGGCACCTATACGAGCGAGTAAGGGCAGGCACGTCTCGATAGCCTGAATGAAGGGATAGAGGCAGGGGCGAAGCAGGCTTTGACGTTTCGCCTCTAAGCCTCTCCTGACAGGCGTGGGTCCTCACCTCACCCCGGCCGCGGAGCTCCAGCCATGCACTATAACGCCCTACCTATAGCAGACATACCTCAGTCGACCTGCGCGAGGCTCCGGGGGATCTTTTTCGATATCGACGACACATTCACCTACCGCGGGAGGATACATCCTGAGGCGTTCGATGCCCTCTGGCTGGCCAAGAGACGAGGGCTGATCCTCGTCCCTGTCACGGGCAGACCCGCAGGGTGGGCCGATCACATCGCGCGGATGTGGCCTGTCGACGGCGTCATAGGAGAAAACGGCGCGCTCTATTTCGCCTTCGACGAAAAGCGGGGGAGGCTTGTCAAGCGGTACACTATCGAGGACGCCGGCCAAAGAAAACTCCTCCAGGCGAGGCTTTACGAGATCTTCTATGAGCTCAAGAGCCTCGTCCCAGGGGCCGAGCTGGCAAGCGACCAGGCATACCGAGAGACCGATCTCGCTGTGGACTTCTGCGAGGATGTCCATCCACCCCTTTCGCTCGAGGAGGCACAAAGGATCAAGCACCACTTCGAGTCCCACGGCGCCTCGGCAAAGATAAGCTCCATCCACGTCAACGCGTGGTTCGGGACGTACGACAAGCTTACTATGTGCAAGCGCTTCCTGGAGGAGCAGAAAGGGATGCGCCTCGACGACCATGAGGAGGAGTTCCTGTTCTGCGGGGACTCGCCAAATGACGCCCCCCTTTTTCGATATTTTACTCATGCATGCGGGGTCGCGGGGATAGAACGCTTCAACGATGCCTCGCTCATCGACTCGTACCCGAGGTACGTTGCGACCGGCGAAGGCAGCTATGGGTTTGCCGAGATCCTCCACAGGGTACTCGGGAAAAGGGGGGATGAGGCCAACCCCTGATGGATAATAAAAGGTTTTCCAGATATGGAGATTTTTTTCCTCGAGGGGGAATGTCTATCCCGTGATGGCTCCAAGAGCCGACCACCCTCGGCCCGGCCGGAGAGGCGGTATCAGCTCGTAACTACCCTCAGCTACGTCGATTTCTGAGGACGGACCCACCCACTCCCGCCAGGACGGACACACAGTGGCGAGCCGCTGGCATACCCCTTGCAGATCCTACGAGGAGCGGGCAAGCTTCCTGTCCGCCCCAGAGGCGATGCTTACCGCCACCTTTTCTCTCGGAGGCCCACAATGAAAAGACGCGTTCTGGTTCTGGCTCTGCTTGCTGCGTCCCTAGTCGGATACACTGAGGTTCTCCTTGCCGCTCCCCCACGGTGTTCCACCGACCAGGACTGCAATGACAACAACCCCTGCACGAACGACTCGTGTGTTCGGGGTCGCTGCCGTTACCTCCCCACGACCGGCGATGCGTGCGATGACGGGAATGCCTGCACTACTGGCGATCGTTGCTGGTGGGGAAGGTGCCGCGGCAGGCCGGTGATCTGCGAGCCGCTGGACCAGTGCCACCGCCGAGGAATCTGCGATCCGGCAACCGGAGAGTGCACCAATCCTCCACGGCGCGATGGGGCCCGATGCAACGACGGTGACGTCTGCACCGCTTGGGACCGCTGCACCGACGGCGTGTGCACCGGAACCCCGATCCCGGGATGCGGGCAAGAGTGTACCGGTCCCGAAGACTGTGAAGATAGCAACCCATGCACTGATGACGCCTGCGTGAACGGGGTCTGCCGGCACAGCAACAACACTGCGCCGTGCGATGACGGCAATGCCTGCACGACCAACGATACCTGTTCAGGAGGCAGCTGCCACGGCGG
>Ga0068707_1003025_pt1 | contig 11794 bp, 11 predicted proteins | sample YNPNPMetaG_FD_66600 | JGI IMG/M metagenome (GOLD analysis project Ga0068707, IMG submission 66600) | Anoxygenic and chlorotrophic microbial mat microbial communities from Yellowstone National Park, USA - YNP NP MetaG | ecosystem: Environmental > Aquatic > Thermal springs > Hot (42-90C) >... | reverse complement strand
ATGCACATGTTCCTCCTCCCTTTACGGCGGATGTGATTTACCGGGAAACTGGTACGTGGAACAGCGATATGCTCAGCGGCGGCACGTTGACCTGCCCTTTGTCCAGCGTGAACGTCTGTTCCCGGATGGCGATGTTATCCGGATTTGACGGCGTGTTGACCGCCAGTGGATCATCATGCTGAATGATCCAGCCTCGGTAAGGTCCTTCTGCCGCTGTGCCGTTCCGGATATTCAGGGGCAGAACGGCCGCCTCACGGTCGCAATTGACGATACCAATGGTCAGTGTGTTGCCGTCTTCCGTCAGGGCTGCCGACACGTCCAGTTTCGGATACCCGCAGGATACCAGCACGGGACGGGTGCCAAAGTGTTCCCGGTACAGTTTCAGGGGCAGAGCCGTCGTGTCGAACAGGGCTTTGGTCCGGGTCGTTTTGATCGCCCCGATGACGTTAACTGTCTGCGCGTAGTTCGCCATGATATACATGTCGCTGTTCTGGTGCAGGGTATGAATGGCCCTGGCCACTCCCAGAGCATCCTTGTAGTTGTAGCGGACACCCAGTTCCCCGTAGTAGTGAGGACCGTACCAGAAATTCCATTCGTCCAGCACGATCCGGATGTCTTTTCCTTGCAGTTGGGGCAATTCCATGCGATACTTGCGGTGCTCATTGGCGATCCGGTTGATCTCTTCAACCGCGCGCTGGGTATGCTGCCAGACATCGTCGTTCGGTCCCCAGTACGTGTGTTCACTGATGTGGGTCATATGGTCTGCGCAGTGTTTCAGCATCCCCTCGGACCAGGGCCCCACCGCGCCCACAGCCACCAGAATAGCCTCCGGCTGAACCGCCCGGATGGCTTCGGCAAACGCGTTATGTCGTTTCTGATATTCTTCCAGCGGTACATGCCCCAGTTGCCAGTCGCCGTACATTTCATTTCCAACGCACCACCAGCGTACGGACCACGGCTGCGTCCGGCCGTTCCGGGCTCTTTCAGCGCCTTCCGGTGTGTCGGGCGGGGCCGTTACATACCGCACCAGTGAGGCCCCCGATTCCACGGATCCCAGACCCGTGTTGATGGCCACGTACGGTTCCGCCTGGACCAGTTCGCAGAACCGCAGGAACTCATGGATTCCGACGTCATTGGATTCCACGCCGGTCCACGCCGGATTTTTCCTGGGCGGACGCCGGTCCCGTTCTCCGATACCGTCCCGCCAGTCATATCCGCTCACAAAGTTTCCGCCCGGCCAGCGGTACACCGGCGCGTTCAGGGATTTCAGCAGGGCCAAGGTATCAGCCCGGAATCCCTCCACATTGTCCCCTGGCATCAGCGAAACCGCCCCAATCTGGATTCGGCCTTGGCTGATAACTTCCAGAACCAATGCTCCGTTTCCGCTGGTTTCATCGGCGGTAAATGAGAAAGTAAAGGTAGCAAAATCCGGCGTCAGTGGTTCAATTACCGTCTGCTGCCGGACTGTGGTGTTCATGTTCGCGCGCAGGCTGATCCGCAGGGTTGGCGTCCCTTCCAGTTTTTTAACGACAATTCGTCCGGTGTAGGACCGTCCGGATTCCAACGCCAGGCCGTCCTGATAGATGCCGTTAGGCTGGTCGGTTGCACCGCCGACGATGGCAACGTCGTGCTCCCCGGTCCATACGCCTTCCCGGATCATGGTGACCGATTGCCGATCACCCAGAATTTTCCACGGTGATGCGATCAGGATTTTGAAGGGCAATTCCCCGTTTTCCTCAGGGGGTGGATTACCTTCGGCCGCTTTCCAGGCCGGTTCCGTGCCATCTACAGGGTAGAAAAATTTACGGTCTTCCAGCATTTCCGCCCAGATTCCGCCGTAAATGCATCTTCCGAGGTGCTCGATGAACTGACCGTAAATATAGGGCGATATCGGTGGCGTTTCCGAGGAAACATCCACCACGATTCCCTGTTCTCCAGGCGCGATACCGTCCAGTCCGAAAGTCATACCGGCTACCGCCATGCATCCTGCCAGCGCAATCCATACTCCAGCCGCCGCTTTTCCCATACCTGAACCCTTTCGGTTGAGTGCTCCGCTTTTATAAGTATGGGCCATTTCGACCGATAAAATACAACCCCGCCCTGACGGATACTGCCAGAACGGGGAATAGATGAACCAAGGGTTACAGGTTGATGACGTCCAGGCTGGGGATGCACGAGTTCAGGGGTATGGTTTCGATGTGGGTTGCGCCCAGTTTGGCCAGTTCATACCGTACCCGCGCTACCGGCAGATCACTTCGGGAAAGGTCCACCTGAACGCTGAATTCCATGTAATGCGTACCCTCGTTAATCGTGGGTTCATCTCCGAACAGGCCGTGATCCTGGAGATATTGCTGGGCGGCTGGCGCCTGTTCCCGCTTGATATTGAACAGCAGCAGCGCTTTGTTTTCAGCGAACACCGCTCCGTACAGATTCAGGAGGAACATCCGCGCCAGTTCCAGTTTTTCAGGGTGCCGCCTGAGGGACGCGGAAGCCCATACGCCCGTTTCCGACTGCATGATGGTTTCCGCAATATATAAGCCGTAATTTCGGATCGCGCTGCCGGTCTGGGTGATTTCGAGGCCGAGGTCCACGGCGCCGTTGGCGATTTTCGACTCGGTTTTGCCCCACGATTCGTACACGATCAGTCCCCGCTCAATCCGCGGCGGTGCTCCGTACTTCTGCACGGCGTACGGAATCTCGGAAGGCTTCACCCCCAGGGTCGCGGCTTTTTTCAGAAACCATTCCACAGCCAGATAAGGCATTTCCGAGACCATCCGGATCAGCCGTCCTTGTTCCAGCATATTTTTGAACGACGTATTGAAATCCGTCCCGTCCTCGAGCGGGCGGCATACCACCACGATCCTTACCGCCCCGCGGTTCAGGGAAAGCACCTTGTTCAGAGTAATCTCTTTTCCGTATTCATAGCGGTATTCCAGCAACCGCTCAGTGATCCAGTCGTCCCCGCCGATGGCGAGGTCCAGTTCGTCCAGCGCCAGTTGCGCGCCGAATTCCTGGGGGCGTCCGTCCCACCCGATCAGTTCCGCGTGCAGCGGGAAGGTGGTTGGGCCGCCGTCTTCGTATCCCCGCGTGGGAAATCCCGCCGCTTTCAGCAGGGACACCAGATTACCACCCCGTTTCGGATCGGCCAGCGACCCGGCGGGCATTCCGATGATCAGACCAGTCGTGTTTCCGTTCATAGCATATTCCTGTTTATGGGCTTCAGGTGATTGAAGGGTCTGTTTTCCAGGCTTCCCGGAAATAGGGGAGGGCGAAGGGGATCAGTCCCAGCGACCATCCTTCGCGCGCCCAGGACCAGGGAAGCGTCATTTCAGGACTGTGGATCAGAAAGGTGGCCGCTGCAGCTGCGGTCAGGCCCAACAGAATGCCCGCGCTGGCAGCGGTTTTAATGGTCGTCGGCCAGGGCACTCGTCGCGGATTGGGACGCCGTTCCAGAAAGTACGCCATGAAAAACAGTAACTGCCCGATCCAGAACAGTCCCCGTTCCCCGTGGGTGAACCAGTATGCCAGCGAACTGGACCGGGCCCGGTCCACGCCAAAATACCGGTCAAACAGAATCCACGCCGCCGCCATGCCGCACAGCAGGATCATCGTGCCTTCCGCCTGCAGACGGTACAACCGGTGACCCGGACGGCCAGCGACTTTCCGCGCCGCTCCCGCTGTCATCAGCAGCCATGGCGCGAAACATCCACCTATGCAGACATAATACAATACCAACCCCGTTCTCCTACGGAAACAACCGACGCGCTTCCCACCCCGATTCTGTTCGGGTGTACAGCAGCCGGTCATGCAGCCGGTAGGGCATTTTCAGCCAGAATTCAATCGTGTCCGGTTTCAGGCGGAACCCGGACCAGAACGGCGGTCGGGGGACTACGCCCAATGCAAAGCGCGCACCATACTTGATTATACGTTTTTCCAGTTCATATCGGCCTTCGAGCGGCTGAGATTGTTTTGATGCCCATGCGCCGATTTGACTCTGCCGCGGGCGTGTCGCGAAATAGGCATCTGCTTCCGCTTCGGTCACAGGTTCCACGCCGCCCCGGATGCGCACCTGTTTCTCCAGCGGCATCCAATGGAAGCACAGGCAGGCCCGGGGATTCTCGTTCAACTGACGTGACTTGGGACTTGTCAGATTGGTGTAGAACACGAATCCCCGCTCGTCGTAGCCTTTGAGCAGTACCATGCGCACATCTGGCTGTCCGTCCGCCCCGCATGTGCCCAGCGCCACGGCCGTGTGATCGTCGATGGCTTCACATGCTTCGGCTTCTGCGTACCACGCGGCAAACAACTTCAAAGGATCTGGTTCCAGGGGTATGGTCTGCATGGTGGCGTACCTTCGGAGACTTGCTTAACGCACAAACCGCTTCAGGTATTCCAGACTGCGGGTGGCGATGGCTTCCGGGCCCGCGTCAAAACGGAATACCTCAACAGAAACATAGCCCTGATAGTTGATATCATAAAGCGCGTCGAAAATAGGGCCAAAGTCCACCTCGCCCCACCCAGGCCCGTCCAGGTTCGTGTCGTTGGCGTGATAATGTTTCAGGTATTTGGCGTACTTGCGGATTACTGTGGGTCGGTCTTCCGGCAGGTAAGCCATCGCTTTGGTGTCGAGCAGCAACTGAAAATTCGGGTGATGAATCGCTTCGATCAGTTCCACCGTTTCTTCCGGGGTCTGGCAGAAGTTGGTTTCCAAGTGGGTCAACTGTTCCATGCAAATCGTTACGCCCCGCTGTTCACACACGGGCAGAGCAGCCTCGAAGACTTCCCGGGCCCACCCAAACGCCTGGTTGTACGTGACATCACGCATCACGTTCCGGTACTTGGGCGATCCGAACACCAGAATCCGACCGCCCACGTCGCCGCAAAAATGCACCAGGCTGATCAGATATTGGGCAGTAAACCGCCGGACCTCGGGATCAGGATGGGTGAGGTACACTTCACCAGGTTTCGGCCCTACAAATACCCAGTGAATCCCAAGAATATCCAGTCCAGCGGCTTCGGCTGTCTTCACGATATCCCGGCGGGTCCGGTCGGAAATATCCGTCACGTAGGGTGCCAGCGTAAACGGCGCGATTTCCAGCCCGTCATACCCGATTTCCCGGACATATTGAATGGTCCTGTGTATATCGTTCCATTCCTTGAAAATCTCGTTGCAGATGCCGAATTTCATAAAAGACACTCCCTGTATATTGGCTCGTATCCTACCGGTTGGTATAGACCCGGTTTCCTCCCGCGCGCTTGGCATCATACATGATCTGATCAGCTCTGGCGAAAAGGCATTCCGCCGACATGTCCTCCCGGCAGGAGATTACCCCCACACTTAGCGTGCAGTCGCCGAACTTTCGGTTTTCAAACGCCGCGCGGATACGTTCCGCCACGCTCCGTGCCTGTTCTTCGTCCGTGTCCGGAAGCAGCACCACAAACTCATCTCCGCCGTAACGGAAAGCGGAGTCCACGTATCCCCGGGTATGTTCCCGGATCACCTCGCCAATGGCCTTCAGCACTTTATCCCCTTCGAGGTGGCCGTGTGTGTCGTTGTACTGTTTGAACTGGTCTACGTCCAGCAGTACCATGGACAGGGGACGGCGTTGTCGTCTCGCCCGTTCCAGTTCCTCCCGCAGTTTTTCCTGGAAATACCGCTGATTGTACAGGCCGGTCAGTCCATCCCGGATGGACAGGTCTTTCAGTTCTTCTTCCAGTTGTTTCTGTCGGGTGATGTCCTTGCAGAGTACCACCACAGACCGTGCTTTGCCAGACTGATCCCGGACATACGAGCAGGAGGCGATTACGGGGATCAGCCGTCCGTCCAGGGCCCGCAGCACCGATTCATGGGAATACACAGGACCAATCTGCAGATATTCCTGGAGTTCCCGCACTTCGTTTTCCCCGCCTGCTAGAATCTGGGCTACCGGCATACCCTCCAGCGTTTCCGCGGGATCTCCCAGCATGACCTTGGCGCCCCGGTTGGCGTAGGAAATCCTGAAATCCTGATCGACGGTGAATATGGCGTCCGTCGAACTGTCCAGCAGCCGTTCCAGATACTCGTTGGTGTCGTACAGGGCTTCATTGGCCTTGCGCAGGTCGGCGGTAGCCTCTTCGACCCGGCGCTCCAGGTCCCGCTGATACGCCAGGTTTTCCAGCAGAAGCCGCCTGCGTTCCAGTGCCTTTTGCGCGGTAAAGGCCAGTTGACTCAGGTGAAAGGGTTTCAGCAGGAAATCATACGCCCCCAGCCGCAGGGCCGTCAGGGCTTCCTGAACGTCCATGGACGCGGCCAGCACCACCATGGCCGTTGTAAGGTTTTGCTGCCGGGCCCATTCCAGCAGTTCCAGGGCTGTACCGTCGGGAAGAGCAAGGTCTGCCAGAGCCAGGTCATAGATGGTTTTTCCGGAAAGTGCCTTTCTTGCTTCCTCCAGACTTGACACCCCCGCAACTGTCATGCCCTCATCTTCAAAATAAGCCCTGATGACCGCCTGTGTATTCGGGTCAGCGTCCGCGATCAATATCCGGGGTGCGTGTTTCACAATAAATATCTTCCCCAACCCTGGACAGACGCCTGACCGCCTGTCATTTCATATCGAGCAGCCTCCTGCGAACTCAAATTTCACAGGTACTTTATGGCGGCTATGGCACCGATGACCGACGCCACCGTGATGCCGAGCTCCAGCTTGCCAGGTAATTTGTCTTTATCCAGTTGCTTGGTACCCAGGCCGGACTGTGTCGCCAGTTTCTGGTCGGCAGACTGCGCCGATGCGGTGGGCACCCACGATAACGTCAGCAGCGTCAGCAGCACGCTGACCAATACCATCCGCCACAGGATCCGCGACTTCATCATCAACCCTTTCTGTGTTTCCTTTACCGCCCTATGTATTAATTTTACTCGTTTCCCCCGAAAAGTGCAATAATAATGTGCGAATTTCAGGCCTTCCGCGGGTTGAAGGGCATCGTATGGCATATTATCGTCGCAGAAAATCCTATGGCGGCTCTGTATCTTTGATTATGACCTTTCTGCTGGGGTTCGCCCTCGGCATGAGTGTCATGTATCTGTTCATGGTGCTCATCGCCGGACGGGAAGAGACCGGTGCTTCAGGCAGGACCGCTCAACTGCCGGACAAACCCCTGAACGCAGCCGCTTCTTTGCAGCATATTGCGGAAGGTCAGGGACGGTACATCGTCCCGGCGGTCAGTCCGGACATGCTGATGCGGCTGTGGCGAAATGTGATAACTGAATTACAGCCTGCTGTGGTGGTGTTGCGGATGGGAGAGTCGGAAGACCCGAGAACGGTCCGCGAGGCGCTGGATCTGTTGGACGCACTGTCCCGGCCCCCTGTGGTGCTGATGGAACTCACAAGCCTTGTCCCGCCCTCAGGAGCGGAAGCGAATGATAATCCGGATGCCATACCCGATAGGATTTTGGAAACCCTGCGGCAGTGGGACGGATCGGGCTGGCTGGGGCCGTGTCTCGCGTATGCGGCCGAAGGGGGAGAAGTATCGCTTTTTGGCGCGCGTATGACCCCAGAGGCGGCTGTACGGATTGGACTGGACATTAACCGGGTGCTGCTGGAGCATGGCCTGGCCGCTGTGGCATGGCCTTTTCCGGGGGGCGGGAACGGCCATTCACCTGAAGGGTATCCCTGGATAACCGAAAAAGATTTTGATGTTTTGGCGGGGATGGTGGAGCCTTTTCTTCAGGCCATTCAGGCCGGAACCCCGGCGGTTGTTGCGGCCCAGGTGGTGGTTCCCGCGCTGGATGCCCGCAGACCGCCCAGACCTGCCTGTGCCTCGCCGGTAATCATTCGGGAACTCCTTCGCGAGAAATGGCAGTACGACGGTCTGATCCTGGGGGATGCCACCTTGGCATTTGACATCGTCGAAGACGCAGATCCATCGGCATTGCCCGTTCGCTGCCTTGCGGCGGGCTGTGACGCGGTGCTGGTGGATTTCGATCGTCAGGATACCGCGGTCGGCATGCTCATGTCTTTTGATCTCAAATCGCTGCCCCCTGACCAACTCGCGGCGAGTGCGGAACGGCTCGAGCGTTTCCGCGCCCGCTATGGCGGCCAGAAAAATGTCTTACCTGGATCTTCCCCGTCCGACGGTGGGGAAGAACAGACGCAGCCTCCTGCGGGGGGGGATGTGCCGCCTCCAGAGGATATGCCAGAGGCGGCGTCATCCACGGGGATGATCCCGCCCCAGCCACCCGCCCAGATATCTCCCCCGGAAGAAACCGTCACCACCGCCGCCCAGACCGTATCAGCACCGCCGGAAAACGCAGCGGTCCCGGAACCGGTTTCCGCGGACCATCCACAGCCGGTTAAGGCAGCCCAGAGTCCCCCTGCAGCGTCCACTTCTGATTCCGGACAGCCGGGTGCACCGGTCCCGGATCAACCTGCTCCCCACCCGGAACCCCCTCAGACGCCGGAGGCGGCTCCGGCACCCTCTGCTTCTTCACCTGCGCCCCCTGCCGCACCCCCCGTGCCGGTGGCGCCAGACGGCCCGTACATTGTGCATCGCATAGAACCGGGCGAAGGCCTCGCCTCCATAGCGAAAAAGTATGGGGTCTCCCTCTCGGATCTCAAACAGTGGAACGGCATTACGGACCCAGACCGCATCATTGCCGGATCCAGACTGAAGATTTACGGCGTGCGTGTTCCTGAAGCTCAGCCTGAATCTCAGCCGACGGACACCGCGCAATCCGCTCCGTCTGAACCGGCTTCGGGCGCGACATCGGAAAAGGCATTGGAAACGGGCGCATCTGATGCGCCGACAAGTGCGGATGCTGCCGCGAACAATGAAATAAAATCTCCCGCGAAAACCGTTACTTCGCCAGCGGCTGAGGATTCGGCTTTTCAACTCTACGTTGTACAGCCGGGGGATACCCTTAGCCGGATCGCCGGAAAATACGGCATCAGCCAGGCCAAACTGATGCGAATAAACAATATTCAGGATAAAAACCTGGTTAAGATAGGATCGAAAATAAAAGTACCGGTCACGGCAGGAAGCACCACGGCACCGTCTACCCCCCCGCAGTGAGACGGCTGATGCTTCCGTGAATGACCTGGACAGGAGAACCGACTATGCGTTACCGTCAGTTGGGATCCAGTGATTTACAGGTGCCGGTGATTTCTTTTGGGGCCTGGGCGATCGGCGGTTGGTTGTGGGGCGGTTCTGAAGATGACGCCGCCATCCGCGCCATACACGCCGCCATCGATCAGGGAATGAACCTGATTGACACCGCGCCCATTTACGGCATGGGCCACAGTGAGACCGTCGTGGGTCGGGCCATTGCTGACCGGCGGGACAAGGTGATCATCGCGACCAAATGCGGGCTCCGTTGGGACCTCGCGGAAGGGGAAAAATTTTTTGACACCCGCGACAACAGCGGAACCCCCCGCGCCATTTACAAAAATCTGCGTCCTGAGTCTATTCGCTGGGAATGTGAACAGAGCCTGCGGCGACTCAGGGTGGATCACATCGACCTGTATCAATGCCATTGGCCCGATGCCACCACCCCCCTCGCGGATACCATGGCAGTCCTTATGGACCTGAAGAAAGAGGGTAAGATACGATGGATCGGGGTGAGTAATTTCACCCCTGCCATGATGGCGGAATGCCTGCGGCATGGCGAAATCGTATCCGATCAGCCCGAGTACAGTGCCATCGTCCGGAAAATCGAAAAAGACGTTTTACCATTCTGCCGCGAACATCACATCGGCATTCTGGCCTATAGCCCCATCGCTCAGGGTCTCTTAACCGGCAAGGTCACTCCGGACCGGGAATTCCCTGAAGGCGATCTTCGCCGGACCAAGCCCCTCTTCTCCCGGGAAAACCGCATCAAAGTCTGGAATCTGCTGGAAAAGACCCGGCCGATTGCCGAACGCCATAACGCCACCCTGGGCCAGGTGTTTCTGGCCTGGCTGGTGGCCCAGCCAGGCATGACTACCGCCCTGGCCGGTGCCCGGAACGAGGCTCAGGTCGTTGAAAATGCCGCCGCCGGCAGCCTGATCCTGGATGATGAGGAGGTCCGGCAGATTCGCGAGTGGGTTGAACAGGACTGGCCGCTGGTCTGACTGCCCTTCCGGAGACAACAGGCATGGCGCAGGAACCCAAAAAAATATACCTCAGCGGTCCGATCATGGACGCCTCCCACGAGGAAAGTATCCCGTGGCGGCAGCGGGCCAAGGAACGGCTGGCCGGGCGTTTTATCCTCCTGGACCCCATGCGCCGGAACTTCCGTGACCGGGAACTGGACAGCGCCAATGAAATTGTCGAATTCGATCTGCAGGATGTGCGCGATGCGGATATCCTCCTCGTGAATTACTGCAAACCATCCATCGGCACTTCCATGGAAGTTTTTTATGCCGCTCACGATCTGGGAAAATTCGTGATCGCGTTCAGTCCTTTTACTTTCCAGGACATGTCGCCTTGGATGGTGCGGTACTGCACGAAGATTCTCCCGAACCTGGATGCCGCCCTCGATTACATCGAGCGCCATTTCTGAAAATCATGGCCTGCGGCGGGACGAAAGAGGAGTGACCAATGACCAAATCAACACATCGGGTTGTCATCCTGATGGGCAGTGATTCCGACTGGGAGGTCCTTAGAAAAACCCATCAGATCCTCGATCAGTTCGGTGTTCCCCATGAGAACCGGGTACTCTCAGCCCACCGTACGCCTGATGCCCTGATGGAATACGTGCGCCGCAAAGATACCGAAGGCGTGGAGGTATTTATCGCCGGAGCGGGAATGGCGGCGGCCCTGCCCGGTGCCGTGGCGGCACTGACCGTCAGGCCGGTAATCGGCGTTCCGCTGGCTTCCGGAGCGCTGCAGGGCGTGGACGCCCTGTACGCCATTACCCAGATGCCTCCCGGTGTGCCGGTTGCGGGGGTAGCCATTGGCTCGGCCGGTGCGGCCAATGCCGCCTTGCTGGCGGTCGAAATCCTTGCCCTCAAGGATGCCGCGCTGGCTGAAAAACTCCGCGAGTACCGTCAGGCCCAGGCCGATCGGATTCTGGCCATCGAACTCAAGGACTGACCGGCTATGGCCGATCCTGAGGTGATTGTGGTCGGAGCGGGTCACGCGGGCATTGAAGCCGCCTTGGCCTGCGCCCGGATGGGACACCTCACCATGATGATCGGCCTCAATCTCGATACCATCGGTCAGATGTCGTGCAATCCCGCCATCGGCGGCGTGGCCAAAGGACAACTCGTCCGCGAAATTGACGCTCTGGGCGGTGAGATGGGTCGGGCGATCGACGTCACGGGTATTCAGTTCCGGATGCTCAACCGATCCAAAGGGCCCGCGGTTCATTCGCCCCGTGCCCAGGCGGACCGCGTCCGCTATCAGTACCGCATGAAGGCGGTGTGTGAGACCCAGCAAAACCTCCTCCTCAAACAGGCGGAGGTAACAGAACTGCTCGTGGAGGCTGCTGAAAGTGGAGGCCGTATGCGGATCCGCGGCGTCCGGACTGCCTTCGGTGAGGAAATTCCAGCCCGGGCGGTGATCATCTGCACCGGGACTTTCCTCCGGGGCCGCCTTCATTATGGAATGACCTCCATATCCGGCGGGCGGGGTGGCGCGCCGCCAGCCGATCATCTCAGCCAGGCCTACCGTCAGTTGGGGTTTCCTCTGGGCCGGCTTAAAACGGGAACCTGTCCCCGAATCCATCGCCGGAGCATTGATTTCTCCGTGCTGGAGGAACAGCCCGGTGATCCGGATCCCCGGCCTTTTTCTTTCGCCACAGATCCCGAAACTTTTCAGCCTTTTCAGGTTTCCTGCT
>Ga0068707_1003023_pt1 | contig 11795 bp, 8 predicted proteins | sample YNPNPMetaG_FD_66600 | JGI IMG/M metagenome (GOLD analysis project Ga0068707, IMG submission 66600) | Anoxygenic and chlorotrophic microbial mat microbial communities from Yellowstone National Park, USA - YNP NP MetaG | ecosystem: Environmental > Aquatic > Thermal springs > Hot (42-90C) >... | reverse complement strand
CATTCCAACTGGTTTTCGCTCTTTTGGAAGCCTGTGCGCTTACGGTCTGTGCCCCTTTTATTGCGCGCCTGTATCAAGAACCACGCCTCAGCCCGGTCTTTTACGCACTGGCAGCAACCGTCACCGTGGGAGGGTTTCGAAACATTGGGATTGTGACGTTTCAAAAAGAGCTCAAATTTCAACGGGAATTTTTTCTCAGGGTGCCATCGAAAATTCTCGGTGTGGGCGCATCACTGGCCTCCGCTTTCGCAATGCGAAGCCACTGGGCTTTGATTGTGGGAATTCTTGCGCAGCGTCTGACGGAAGTGGCGGCCAGTTACCTTCTCAGTTCCTTTCGCCCAGGATTCAGCCTCAGAGGAACGAAGGAGCTTTTTCGCTTCTCCAAATGGCTTTACTGGAACACGACCCTCTCTTTTCTGCTCCAAAGATCTCCAGACTTGATTTTGGGAAAAATTGCCGGAAAAAATGCCGTGGGGTTATTTTCGGTAAGCCATTCCTTGGCTACTCTGCCTACCTCCGAACTGGCCGACCCCATTGCTCGCGCCACTTTTCCTTCGTATGTCAAACTGAGAAATGATCGATCTTTACTGGGGGAAGGGTATGTTAAGGTTTTAAGCTTGATGTCTTTTGTCGCGATACCCATGGGTGTGGGGTTGGTTGCTCTGGCGGACATTCTTGTGCCGGTCCTCTTAGGCGCACAATGGGCTTCTGCGGCGCCTTTGCTTAAGATTCTCGGGGTTGCGGGGATTCTCAAAACACTCCAAAGCAATACGGGGTCTATTTTTTTAGCGCAGGGGCGTCCTCAAGCCGTTACCGCCCTGCTGATATTGCGGGTGGTTGTCTTGGTCCCGATGCTTATCGTTCTTTCAAGCCGCGCCCATGCCGTGGGAGCCGCATGGGCGTATTTAGCTGGAGAAGCCATGATCGCGCCCATGGTGTTTGGCTACGTTTTTAACTTATTAGAACTAAAGTGGAGGAACGCCATGAGAATCTTCCTGAGACCGTGTGTCGCATCTCTTGTCATGGTCCTTGCCCTAAATGGCACAATGGCCTCAAGTATGATAAGTGGGCTGGCTGAAAGAAGCTTTGGGGTGCTCACTATCCTGGTTTTTGTTGGGTTTATAACCTATCTGTGCGTCGCCTTCGGTTTGTGGGTTGTTTGCGGCAAAGAAAACTCCACTCCGGAATCATGGATTGTAGGGCTGCTGAGGCGCTTTTCGAACATCCGATTCGGCGTTGGGAGCTAGCGTCATGTGGACAATGGGATCGTTTGAGAAAACCATTGTTTTGGTTATAGGCATGCCGCGCAGCGGCACCACTTGGTTAGGGAAGATTCTGGATTGCAGTCCTCAGAGCCTCTATCTTCACGAACCGGATTCGGGAACACTTTCTCCGCGCCTGCCCATCTTCATTGAAGGGACTGCGGGTAGGGAGTACGAAGAAGTGACCCGGGCGTTTTTTCGTTCCCTTCCGGAACGGGCTCCCATTCGCGCCTACACTAGGCGGCCTTTGTATAAAAAATCTTATCATACCAAAGCGACATGGATGTTTCTCAACGGGATCGCTTTAGCAGAGAAGATTTTTACGCCAATAAGCCGAAAAGTTTTACCAAAACGGTTTAGACTGCCCCTAGGGGTTCCGATCGTTGTCAAGTCAGTCGAATCCTTTGGAAGAGTTCCTTTGTTTTTTCGCTGCATTGATAATATCAAAGTGATCTATATAGTCAGACATCCGTGCGCTGTGCGGTACTCCTTAATACGTGGAGAGCGCATGAGAAAATTTAAAGACAATACCCCGGTATCGGAATCAAAGGCTCGATTAAGACAATTACTGGCCTTGAATGCGGCTCGGGACCGCGGCCTGTCCTTGGAGAGCCTGTTTCGTAAAGATCCCTCAGAACGCTTTGCCTACTGGTGGGTGATCGGCAACGAAAAAGCCGTTACAGAGTGCCGCCAAGTCTCCCACGCGAAGATCATCGTCTATGAAAAGCTATGTCATGAGCCCCTCAAAGTCGCTGCTGATGTCTATGATTTTTTGGGATGGGAATTTTCGCAACAAGTGAGGTATCGTTTTGAGTTAATGATGGGTCGAGATGACGATCGATACTACAGCGTTTTTAAAGATCCCAGGAAAACCGTAGACGCCTGGAGACACGGTCTCGGTTTTGAAGAATCCTCAAGGATTCAAGATGTCCTATCCTCATCATTTCTGGCATCCCTCTGGAATTCGTCTCCCACATAGACACCTGCCATAAAAAATCCCATGACAATACCAAACATCATTATCTTCACAACAGGCGCCAGCGGAAGCTCGGTGCTGGCCGGGCTTCTCGCCAGCCAAGGCTTTTGGCTGGGTCATGAGACTGCGAAATTGCAGTTTGATACGTATGAGAATGCCCAGCTTGTGGATCTTAATATCCAAATCCTCCGCAAAGCAGGGTATTCTCGAAGGGATGCCAATGACCTTCCACCGCCGGATGTGCAGCGCATCGAAGCCTTGATAAAAACCGAGGATCTAGGGCCTTACACGGCATTCGTGAAAGAATGCGAGAATCACCGTCCCTGGCTTTGGAAGGATCCCCGTCTGGCTTATACAATGCATTTTTGGCGTCACATTGTTGATGTGAAGTCCGTCAAATTCGTCGTCATCACCAGAGAGTTTGATCAAGCTTACGCCGGTTTGATCCATTCACGAAGAGTTTATATGTCTCCAAAACAATACAAGCTAATCAATGATAATTATATAAAATCTATAGATCTGTTTTTTAAAAAAGTCGGCACGCGCAGCTCGGTGTCCTTGACCTTTGAGGATCTGATCCTCTCTCCTCAACGGATGATTCAGCAGATGAATGAGGCGCTGGAAACCTCCCTATCGGTCGAGACTCTTGAACGTGTCTATAAAGGAAAATTATATAAGAAGAGATATCATCACTTCGATTACTTTCGAGCCCTGGGAAAGTTCATCATTAAAATGGCGATAGGTGACGTGCAACGTTTTCCGAGAAGAGAAGTTTAAATGTCCAAAATTGTGTGTATCGATAAGCGACGACAAAGTGTGTTTCAATCTGCGGTCTAGAAAGGGAACAGAAAGACCGTATGCCCCTAACGACCATCTTATACCTGTGTCTTTCTGGAGTGGCCTTTGTTTCAAGCCTCTTCGTTCATCCGGAGTGGGGCATTTACGGATATCTTGTGGCCTACAACATTACCCCGCCCCGGCAGTGGTGGGGGATGTTCGTTCCGAGCTTTGCAACACGCTATGCACTCATTTTTGCGCTCGGTGTCGCCGGAGGAATGCTGATTCAGCGGCATAGACTTAAATGCCCTGATGTGTTTTCCGCCCATGAAACCCTCCTATGGCTTTTTGTTGCCCTGTGTTGGGCTACCGTTCTTTTCAGCCCTGTTCCGCGGGTCGATGAAATCCATTTCAAGGTGCTGAAGTTCACCATAGCCCTTTTCATGGCCGCCCGGGTACTCACGACTCGGACCCATATTAAAAGACTCATATGGGTTTTGGTCCTCGTGGGCTGCTACCTCGGGTATGCGGTGCACTCTGGGGCGGGAGGATTTGTGGGCGGTCGGTTCGACCGTGGGTTTGGGGGTTCAGATTTCGCCGAGGGGAATTTTTTGGCGGCCCACTTTGCGTGGCTTCTACCGTTAGCCGGAGTTAAGTTCTTACTAGATGGGAAAATAGCGAAGGTGCTGTGTGTCGTCTCCGCGGCATTCATGCTGAACGCCGTGGTGTTGACTCGGTCCCGCGGAGCCTTTTTAGCGATGTGCTTAGGCGGAGCGGCGGCTTTATGGTTCTTGCCCCGTCTGCGTACCTATCGAAAACAGATTATCGGGGCCATGATCGCTGGGCTTTTAGCAGCTTTCAGCTTAACGGACGTGGGGTTTTGGGAACGCATGAATACGCTGAAAAGTGACCAGGTTATAGAAGATACATCGGCCATGAGCCGTGTGGAGGCGTGGAAGGTGGCTCTGCGGATGTGGGCGGATTACCCTATGGGTGTGGGGGTCGGTCAGTATTTTGATTATGCCGGCTTATACAATCAGGCTCTGGCGGGCCGGGATACCCATAACACGTATTTACGGTGCCTGGCGGAAACAGGCATTCAAGGGTTGATGGTTCTTATCGCGCTTATTTTTTCCTCTTTCCGGCTGCTGCGAAGTGTGGAAAAGCAATCGGCCAATCTGGAGTCCTCCGTCAGGGGATTCTATCAAATCCACGCTTTTGGCCTCCGCATTTCCCTCATTGCGTATCTCACCGCCGCTTTCTTTATTTCCTCCGTCTACATCGAGGAATTCTATTGGCTCCTCATGTTTCCCCTCTTTCTCATGAGAGCCTTAAAAAACGAACCGGGCTACAGCGAATGGCCGGCTCCCTCGACGCCGGAAGGAGCGTGATTGGATGCTGCGCATACCGCAATCGCTCACGCAACCCTCCATTTGTCTGGTGGCCCCTTTTGCCCCGCCCTACGGCGGCATGGCGGTCCAGGCTCAGCAATGGGTTCACCAACTGACAGGGCACGGCGTTCCGGTCATCCCCGTGAGGGCCAACCGAAGACCGAGTGATGTCTCCCTCTGGTTTCAGATCCCTGGGGTCAGAACCGGGGTGAACCTGGCACGGTTCCTGGGGGATTTGCTTTCCGCTCTTCATCGCAGTGATGTGGTGACGGTTTTCAGCGGATTTTTCAATTACTTTTTCTGGGTTACCTTTCCAGTGCTCCTTGCGGCGCGGGCGAAGGGAAAGCCGGTCATCTTGAACGTCCGCGGAGGAGGCGCCGAGGCTTTTTTTCACCGCTACGGGCTGTTCCTGAGACCCATGATGCGCTGGGTGAGCGCCGTGATCGCCCCATCGGGTTTTTTGGCTCAAGCGGTGGAGAGGGCCTTTGGGGTCAAGGCTTTGATTGTGCCGACCATGGTGGACGTGGATCGTTTTCCGTTTCGAATTCGAGATTTTGGTCGTGCCCGTTTGCTTGCGGCCAGGAACCTGGAAAGCCTCTATGGCTTGGACGTCGTGCTCGAAAGTTTTGCCCGCGTCCAAAAAAAGATCCCTCACGCTCGATTGACCCTTGTGGGCGACGGCTCGCTGCGTCGCTCCCTGGAAAGGCTTGCCATGCGGCTTGGTGTGGCCTCGTCGGTCCATTTCTGCGGCGCCGTGGCCCACCGCGAGATGCCGGCCGTCTATGATCGCCATGACATTCTTGTCAACGCTTCGAGAGTGGACAACCTGCCCAATGTGATCTTGGAAGCTTTTGCCTGCGGTTTACCCGTGGTTTCCACTCGGGCGGGGGGCATTCCTTTTTTGGTGGACCATGGGCAAACAGGTCTTCTAGTGGATGTGGACGATTGTGACGGCTTGGCCCGTGGGGTTGTTCATCTTCTTGAAAGCGCCGAGTCGGCGCGGGCCATGGTCCGGAAGGCTCGATCCGAAGCGGAAAAATATGCCCCCAAAAGGGTTATCACTCGGTTTTTAGAAGTGGTAAGCTTGGTTTTGTCTGAAAGGCGCCGGTGACCCTTCTCCATTGTCTAAATCCCAAAAGAAATCAGGGGAAAGGATTCCCATGAAAAAAATCAGGTTCCTTTGGGCGGCCATCTTGGGGGTGTTCCTGGGCTTCGCCGGGCGCGGTGACTGTATGAGCGTTCCCTTAAGGGTGAACAACCCGACCCCGTCGATCATTCGAAGCGCCGAACCCGTCACCAGCGGCGTGCCGCTGCCGGAAAGCGCCCAAATTGTGGATGCTGCTGCCCTCACGGTGCTCGGTCCGGACGGACAAATCAAACCGGCCCAATTTCGAGTCCTTGCCCGGTGGCACGGCCTTCCTACGGACGCGACCAAACCCATCAAGTGGGTTCTGGTGGATTTCCAAGCGGACCTTCATAGCGAAGAGGCGACCTATGTGCTGACCGACCAAAAAGGAAACAAACTTCCTGCCATGCCCGTCCGCGTGAGCTCAAACGATCGCTCGCTCATGGTAGACACGGGGGTGGCCCGGTTTGTGATTGGAAAAACATCGTTTAGCTTTTTCGATCAAGTCTTCGTTCGAAAGGACCGTTCCAGGCAGATGGAGCCTGTCCTTATCCAGGAGGGCCAAGGCGGGTTGATCCTGAAAGACGCCGCGGGGAAAATCTTTGACAGCCTTCAAGATCCGCCGGAAACCGTCGAGGTGGAAGAGCGGGGGCCCATGAAAGCGGTGGTGCGGATTCGGGGGGTTTTCAAAGCGGCCGACGGGGAGTACTTCGCTCCACCCCTGAAAAACTCCCCGAAGTATCCTCGGTTCAGCCAGCCATACACAAACTCTTTTTTTTATTATCAGTGTCGATTGTCCTTCTACGCGGGGAAGTCCTATGTTCGGGTGGTGCTGACCATGGAAAACAACGGGGCCAACGGGCGCACCAATCCGGAACAGAGTTATGCCCCGGTGCAGGCGGTGGTTTTTGACCAATTGGAAGCCGTCCTCCGGGTCAACTCGGCAACCCAGGCTGTAATCAAAACCCAGGATCTGAGTGTCCCTCTTCAGGCGAGCGACCATTTTGCCCTTCTCCAGGACTGGCGCGAAAACCTCACCGACCCCCAAAAGGGTACCCGTGAACCCGTCTTCGAAGAAGGCCCCTATTACGAAGTGCGTGTGAATGGAGAGAGCCGAAAAACAGGGGACCGGCACCCGGGTTGGTTTCGGCTGGAAACATCGGACGGCAGAGCCGTCAGCGTCGCCCTGCTCCATTTCTGGGAGAACTATCCCAAAAAGATCGCGGCTTCACCCGGCGAACTCAGGCTGGGGTTGTGGCCCGAAGAAGGCTATTATCCCCATTGCCGTTCCGCCGATTTCCCGGAAGCCTCTTTTGACCTTTATTGCCGTCAGGCCGGTCGGGATCCCAACCTGTATCTCTTTGACGCCGGAAGGTATAAAACCCACGAGTTCATTCTGGACTTTGGGTTTTCTGGTGAGGGAACCTCCGCTGAGGATCTGGCTTCAAGACTTCGCTATCCTCTTATGGCTATGGCCTCCCCCCAATGGTTTGTGGCATCGCAAGCCTTTGGCATGATCGCCCCGGAAAGCCTGGGCCATGGCGATGCCGAACTCACGGAAGCCATGGACCGCTACAATCGCCTGCAGCTCGCTTTGGTCAACCCGGAAGTCTCGCAAAACGGTTGGACCTTGGCCAAACTGAAAACCCAGAATCCGCCCCATTGGAATTACAACCACCAAGATCGCTTCTTTGGATGGATGCACTTCGGCGATCTGCTCTGGGCGGGACAAGTCCCCAGCGCGCTCCATTATGACTGGTGTCTGGGAATGACGCTGAACTACATTCGCACAGGGTCATACGCTTTTTTTGAAGGGGCCCGAGAGATGTGCCGGCACCGTTACGACATCGATCAATATCACGGCGAACGGGAAGACACTCAAGGCAACCACAAGTGGATCAATCACATGGCGTTTTATGAAACCGATGGCCACGCAGATCCGACCATTAGCTCGTATATGCCGTCAAGGGTTGCCGGTCCAAGTCATACTTGGAACAGCGGCCTGGTTTTGTGGTCGCTTTTGACGGGCGATCCCAACGCCTGGGAGGCCGCCAGGGAAGTGGGCCAGGCAGCCATGAATCGTTTCGGCTCCGGCGGCCTCAAGGATGCCTCCCGTCCGGCCTGCGCCGCCGAGGAGACGCGATCGGAAACGTGGCCCATGCTTAACCTCATTCAGCTTTACCGCGTGACGGGCGATCCGGAACAATTGCGCGTGGCCCGGGACATCGCCAAAAATCGCTTGCTCTATCGAGAACAAAAGGCCGGCGGCCAAGGCTATTTCGGCATGGGCAACAATTGCGACGCTCTGGTGAGCGGACAACAGTACAACACCATGTACTCCTATGCTTTGGAACCCATAGTCCAGGTGCACTCCGAAACCCAAGACCCAGACATCGGAGCCCTGATTGGAAGAATGGCGGACTTTATGAAAGACAAATATCTCTTCGGTGGGGATTTCAACGCGGCCGGCTTATACCGGCCCCTTCAATCGCTGTATGTGTGGGTTGAGTCGGACCCGCAGGGGATCCAGAGCGGGAAAACCGGCGAACCCGTCAAGGACACGTTCAACGGCGATCTGTTCGCCTATGCTTACCTCATCACAAAAAACAAAGAATATCTCCAATGGGCGCGGCACAGTTTTCGAGATGCCATGTTTTACTACACGGTCAAAGGGAGCACTTATGTTGACCCTCAATACCGTGCCAAAGTGAGTTTCATCGATGAAATGTTTGCCGGAACGGAAACAAAAGTTCATGGATGGTTGGGGAGGACCAACCACATCTATTTATACATCGAAGGGCTTCAGTAAATTCTTGAATTGAGGGCTCGCCGGCAAGGAAAGATATCCGCAGTGGTGGGGAACGGTGTTGCGGTTTTTCTGACGGTGGATACGGAAACGAGCATCGGCGGGGCTTTTCGCGATGCCCGGTTGCACCCTGTCGGTTATGAAAAGAGGGTCTATGGTCTTTTCAAAGGGCGGGCTTTCGGTATTCCGCTGATGATGACCATCGCAGAAAAATACGGGATTCGCCTTACGTTTTTTGTCGAAACTTTAGCGAGCCATGTGTTCGGGCTGGAGTCCCTTCAAAAGGTAGTTCAGAGCATCCTTCAAAGGGGCCACGATGTGCAACTCCATTTGCACCCCAACTATCGGACCTTTGGGCGCTTGACTCGGCAGCAGGATCCTGAGTCCGACTTCATGCATGCCTATTCCGCGTCGGAACAAAGGGCGATGCTGGAACATGGCGTAGAGACGCTGCACCGCTGTGGCGTGCCTCGAGTGAGCGCTTTTCGTGCGGGGTGTTACGGGGCCGATGAATCCACCGTGGAAGCCATGCGGACCGTTGGGCTTGTGGTGGACAGTTCCTACAACGCGGCCCACGTGGGGGCCGAATGTGGGTTTCAAAAGCGTTCCATCAACGACGTGTGGCGTTGGAATGGGGAAGTTTTTGAACTGCCTGTCAGCTGTTTTCACGACCGAAGTTTTCTTGGCAAGAAGCTGCGTCCTTTGGACATCAACGGCACCGGCTTTGGCGAGGCAAAGGATTTTCTTCAAAAAGCCCATGCCGCAGGGACGCGCTGCGTGGTTATGGTGCTGCACTCCTTCAGCTTCATCAAACCCTACGACGTTCAATACACCAGGGTGCGGATTCGTTACAATGTCATCAAAAGATTCCGCCGTCTGTGTGCCTATCTTGCGCATAACCGGGATAAGTTTTCCGTGCACACCGTGGGGGAGTGGACCCTCTCGCATTTGAAGCACGCCGCCGAAAAGGCCGTCCATCAGGTGCCCACGGTCTGCCCCGTTTACTCTTGGGGGCGCCTTGTGGAGCAGGCGTGGGACCACTGGGTTTAACCCCATGCAGACCGGCCGTTGACAGACGGAGAAGCCTTCGTGGAACCCGGCTCGCAAAGCCTTCATGTCATGCATATCCTGGGTAATTTCGGCCCGGGAGGGGCGGAAATGGGGGTGGTTCGCCTTATCGGCAGAATGAACGGCTCAGGAATGCGCCATTCGGTGTGTTCTGTCGGAACGGATGTGCGCATGCGAACCCATCTGCCGAAGGGTGTGCCCTGTTATGCGCTTGGGATTGAAGGCCCCGCCTACGGGGCCTTTTTTCACCTGGCCGCTCTTTTTCGTCGCACTCAAGTGCATATCGCCCACGTGAACAACCTCGCTCCATGGCTCGACGTCTTTTTGGCTTCTCGACTGGCTCGATGCCGGTGCGTCGAAACCTTTCACGGCATTGAAGACGAACGCTTGGTGCTTCCGGTCTGGAAGCGCGCCCTTTATCGCATGATCGCCAGACATTCCGATGCCGTGACGGCCGTCTCCCATGCCGCCTGGGAAAAACTCCACCAGTTAACCGCCGTTTCGTCGACGTTCGTGCGAATCATCGCCAACGGGATTGATGAAACGGTTTTTGCTCCTTTTTCCGATCCTGCGGCTTCATCACAGGTGCGGCACAATTTGGGGCTGCCAGAGAATGCGTGCCTTTTTGCTTGTGTGGCAGCCCTGCGGCCTGTGAAAAATCACCACGGCCTTCTGCGGGCTTTTGCCCGGGCCTTTCCCAAGGATTCTTTGAAAGCTGTGGGGCTGGTGCTCATCGGCTCCGGCAGCGAAGGCCGCCGGCTTCAGGAAGAGGCCCGGGCGTTGGGGGTGTCTTCTCGCGTCTATTGGCTGGGTCATCGGGACGATGTGGCCCAAATTCTTCCGGCCATGGATGTCTTCGTGCTCAATTCTTGGACCGAAGGTTTGAGTTACGCGGTGCTGGAAGCCATGGCCTGCGGGCTTCCCGTGTGCGCCACCCACGTGGGATCCAACCCGGACCTTGTGGCCGATGGTCGGGAGGGGTTTCTGTATCCGCCCGGGAGCGACGATCGACTGGCTGAACGGCTACAAACATTTTATCAGATGGGACGCGAAGTCCGGCGAGCCATGGGCGCTTCGGCTCGACAAAAGGTGTTGGAAAACTACAGCCTTTCCTCCATGGTTCAAGGCTATAATGCTCTGTACCGACGCATCATCCGCAGCTGAAGCCTCTTGGCCCTCTTCGCCTGTGCGGCCGGTTATTGTCGGGGGCTGGGGACCTCCTGTCTTGGCCTGTGTGAGGAGCTGGGGGCGGCGAGGGCTGCAACCGGGGGTCGTGGCCGTGCAAAGCAGAAACGAGCCCACCCCGAATTCCGTCTATTTAGCCGATGGGTGCCGCTTGCCTCGAAGATTGGTTGGAACAGAGGCCGGAATCCACATCGTCGCCGATTTTGTTAGGCGTTTTCGAGCAACGGGCATCACCTGTGTCGAAGAATCCCTTGCGGCGTGGATGCAAAAAGAGCGCAAGCGTTTGCCCCACGGCGTGGCTTTGTGGATGCCGCCTCATGAGGCTCTTCAAAACCTTCTGGACAAGCGATTGCAAATAAAGGCGGCGCTGAAGGTCGGTTTGGCGGTTCTTCCCACCGCACTCATTGAACCGCCGGGTCACTCCACACCCCGTCTCTCTTACCCTTTGTGCCTACGGCCGGCGCTGCCGGGGATTGAACCTTCCTTTAAAGTAAAAATCGTCGCATCGGAAGACGACCTCCATCAATGGCTGCGATCTGTAAGGCGCTTTCCGACGCCGCTGATCGCCCAACCTTTCAAGAATCTTCCGAATCTTGTCGTTCATGGTTCAAGGACTCAAGATGGCTTCGTCATGGGCCTTCAAGGCTTTCTTGTTCAGCGCAAATTTCAGGGGGTGACTCTTGCCTTGATGCCGTTGGACGTGCCGCCGAATCTGGAACGAGAATGCTGCACCTTTCTCGAGGAGCTGAATGTGACGGGGCCTTTTCATTTCGAATTCTTGTGGGAGGCCCACACGCGTACGGCCTGGTTTTTGGAAATCAACAACAGGCTGGGAGGCACCACGGCGAAAGTCTTGGCCCTGGGCTATGATGAACCGGGTTATGTACTGCAATCCTTTGGGGTGGCCATTCCCAACCTGGATGGCCCCTCACCGCTCTCACTCGAGAAGGCATCCAGCCGCCAAGCTCTGCTGAAATACCTTGCCTTTGCCCTTCTCGGAAAACTTACCCCCTTGGACTATCCCATCGAACCCCGATTCCGTTCTTTGATCGCCGGCGTGAAGGGTCTTTTCCGTTACCGGGACGATGTGTGGGCCTGGGATGATGTGGTGGGCAGTGTGAACCTTTATTGGGCGAACGTGAAACCGAAACTGATGAAATTATTAGGTCATTAGGTCATTAGGTCATTAGGTCATTGGGTCATT
>Ga0068707_1003022_pt1 | contig 11798 bp, 8 predicted proteins | sample YNPNPMetaG_FD_66600 | JGI IMG/M metagenome (GOLD analysis project Ga0068707, IMG submission 66600) | Anoxygenic and chlorotrophic microbial mat microbial communities from Yellowstone National Park, USA - YNP NP MetaG | ecosystem: Environmental > Aquatic > Thermal springs > Hot (42-90C) >... | reverse complement strand
CAGGGGAGGTGTAATCGGCGCCGCAGAAGCAAAGGTGTAAAATGTCCCGGTCGTCGGCTATCAGTTGGCGGGTGCCGTCGCCGTGGTGGGCGTCGGTGTCCACGATGACAAAGCGCCGCCAGGGGCTGATTTCCCGCACCCGGGTAATGGCGATGACCACATCATTGAAGCAGCAGGCCCCCCAGAACTGGCGGTAACCCGCGTGATGGCCGCCGGCCCCGATGAAACAAAAGGCCCGCTGGAGCTCGCCTTTGGCCAAAGCTTCCATGGCCGCCACCACCCCGCCCACAGACTCGTAGGCGGTGCTGCACAAGCGGTCCCGAGCCACCATGCCGAGCATTTCCGGGGCATGGACTTTGAGAATCAGCTCTTCTGAGACCCGGGGGCACTCAAAGAGGTGGACATGGGGTTTTTTTAGCACTTCATCCAGGGCTTCCGGGAAGTCGCGCAGCCGGTTGCCGATGGTCATGTAACTTTTGCGACTGAAGGAGGGATGGTAATAGATGCCCAGGTTTTTCATGGGAATAATTCATCCAGGGGACTTTTTGCTAAGCCGCACATTGGTTAAGGTGGAATATATCGCTTATATTTTTTGAATATCAGGTTCTAATACATTTTCGGTCAAGGCGGTCTTTTCCTCAGCCGAAGCGTTCTCCGGGCTTGGGCTCTTTGGCCTGGATGAATTCCTGGGCCTTGACTTTGCCCAGTTCTTTGGTGCGGAATCGGGTTATGAGGATGGCACCCTCATGGACAGCCACCTTTATCCCCTTATCCGTCACCTCCAGGATTTCGCCGGGGGGTGCAGAGGGCGTTTCGGCCAGGAAGGCGGCGTTATAGAGTTTCACCTTTTCCCCCCGGAAGGTGGCGGTGGCGCCGGGCTGAGGGTCGCAGCCGCGGATGAAGTTAAAGACTTGACGGCCGGGCTTGCTCCAGTCCAGAGCGGCAACTTTCTCATCACATGGAGGGTCGTAGGTAGCCTGGGAATGATCCTGGGGTAGGCGAGGGGCTTTTCCTTGAGCCACCAGATTCACGGCCTCCACCACCGCTTCCACCCCCAAGGGATAGAGTTTGTTGAAATAGACCTCCCCGGTGGTCTCGTGGGGACCGATTTCCACCTCTTTCTGTAGTAAGATGTCGCCGGTATCGATCCCGGCGTCCACCCAGAAGATGGTGAGGCCGGTCTTGGTTTCGCCGTTGATCACGGCCCAGTTGATGGCGGAGGCTCCGCGGTATTTGGGGAGGAGGGAGGGATGGTAGCAGATAGAGCCGTATTTGGGGGCGTTGAAGACCCTTTCCGGGACGATGTCAGTGACAAAAGCCAGGACTCCCAGATCGGCGTTGAGGGATTTCATCTGCTCGTAGGCCTCGGGATCTTTCATTTTTGCCGGTTGGAACACCGGCAGACCCGCTTCCTGAGCCGCCGCCTTGAGGGGGTCAGGCTTGCCGCCCCGGTCCGGGGGGCAGAAAACCCCGGCAATGTCGTGCCCATGTTTGAGTAGACCCTTTAACACGTCCGCGCCGAAGGCCGCTTGGCCGATCAGGGCAATCCGCATGGCTTCCCTCCTTATAACAGGGTCTTGGATGGTTAGTACCGGGTGCGGTTGATGGTCCAATTTTTACAAAAAGAAGTTGCCGGGGGGCCACAAGTTTCCGGAAATTCCTTCTGTCGGGGCCGGGTAGATTCAGCCCCGATAGAAGATTTTCATGTTGGGCGATTTTCGTGCTCTGATTCACGCGTAGCGGTCACTTCTGTTAGTGGTGGTGGTCTTCTGGGGGTCTCCCCGGTTCGAGCTTGGCGGCCAGGAAACAGATAAGGCAGGCCACCAGGATGGCGCCCACAGACACTGTCAGGCTGGGAAAGGCGAAGGCCACCCCAATACAGACAAACACCAGGAGGCACAACAGGGCCTGTTTTTTCCGGTAAGATGGAGTAGCCGTGGTGGTTTGGGTGGGTGGAGTGGCATGGGCCATAGTGAGAATCCTCCTCGCTTATTTCCGGATATAATGAAGGGCGTTCTCCAGGCGTCGGAGAACTTCCTCTTTTCCCAGAAGGGCGATGATTTCCGTCAGGCTGGGGCTGGCACTCCGGCCGGTGAGGGCCACCCGCACGGGTTGGGCCAGGTTAACCAGTTTCTCCCCGCTCTGGGCCGCCAGGTCCTGGAGCAGGCGGGTAAGGGTGGTTTCGGATAGGTCGGGCACGGAAGCCAAACCTTGGGCCACGGCCTGGAGCAAAGGGGCCGTTTTGGGGGTGAGATACTTTTGGGCGGCCTGGGCATCGTACGGACGGGGGTCCACAAAATAGAATTGGGCGGCCTGGGCCATTTCCTCCAAGGTTTTGGTGCGGGTGCGCAAGGTGGCCACCACTTGCGTGAGATATTCCGGCGCCGTGCCGGTGATACCCCTTTTGGCCAAAAAGGGCTCCAAAGCCTGGGCCAGTTCCGGGCAGGGGGTCTCTTTGATGTAGTGAGAGTTCATCCACAGGAGTTTTTCCTGGTCAAAGATGCCGGGGGATTTCCCCACCTGCTCCAGGGAGAAGTAGCGGATGAGTTCCTCCATGGTGAACAACTCCTGATCGCCATGGGACCAACCCAACCGGGCCAGATAATTGTTAATGGCCTGGGGCAGAAACCCCTGCTCCCGGTAGGCCAGCACCGGCAGCGCCCCATGCCGTTTGGAGAGCTTGGCGCGGTCGGCGCCCAATATCAGGGGCATGTGGGCAAATACCGGGGTTGAGGCGCCGAGGGCCTGATAAATGAGAATCTGCCTGGGGGTGTTGGGGATGTGGTCTTCCCCCCTGATGATATGCGTAATCCCCATGGTGATGTCATCGACCACCACCGCAAAGTTATAAGTGGGTAAACCATCGGCCCTCAGCAGCACCAGATCATCCAGTTCGCTGTTGTCAAAGGCTATGGTGCCTTTGATGGCGTCCTGCCAGACGGTGGTGCCGGTAAGGGGTGTCTTAAAGCGCACTGCCCGACGGGGTCCCGGGCCCAGTTGGCGCTCCCGGCAGCGCCCTTCATAGCGGGGTTTTTCTCCCCTGGCCAAGGCGGCCTGACGGCGGGCCTCCAAATCCCCCGGTTCGCACTCACAATAATAAGCCGCCCCCACCTCCAGCAACCGGGCGGCAAAATCCCGGTAGATGGACAAGCGTTCAGACTGCCGGAACGGCCCTTCGTCCCAAAACAGGCCCAGCCATCTCAGGGATTCCTGGATTTCCGCGACATATTTTTCCTGCGAACGTTCCTGGTCCGTGTCTTCAATGCGCAGGATAAAGACCCCGTTATGATGTCGGGAAAACAGCCAGTTGAACAAGGCCGTGTGGGCTCCTCCTAAATGAAGGGCCCCGGTGGGGCTGGGAGAAAACCGTGTGCGCACCTTAATCATCAGCACTCCTGGACAAGCCTTCTTATAACATAATCATTGGCTTAAATCCAGGAATTTTCCCCTCTTAATACCCTGAATCGGCGCAGCGGGGAGGTGATGTAGCTCGGGGCTTAAACTGCATATTCATGGCGGTAAGAAAAGTATAACTTTATTTAAAGAAGTTAAAATTTTTTTGATTTTCTCAATAATTTCTTTTAAACTGCGTTCGGTTTAGAGATTTTTGGGGGAAGGTCTCGTGATTAAAAGTCCGCTCAAGGAGGTGAGAAGTTCAGTAAGTCCCGGCTAAGAACCGGGGTGGAAAGTGAGCAGAAGTTTGTGAGGTAACTGTAGCGGGCCAATGTCGGGGGTTGGTTTTATTTGGCTGACCTTTTGAATCCTTGGGGGGGACGATGAAAAGGAGAAAATCCAGATTCGGTTTTTGTCTCATTTTTGCCAAGTTATTCAAAAGCCAAAGGGTTATCGCCATGACCCTGCTGGTGGCAGGGGGGGCATTAGCTTTGCTGCTGGGCTTGCAGATGCCGGCCTGGAGCGCCGGCTTTTCCCTGTTTCAGCAAGGCACCGCGGCCATGGCCCAGGGTAATGCCTTTGTGGCCGACGCCAGCGACCCCTCGGCCATTTTCTATAATCCCGCCGGCCTGACCCAGCTTAAGCGTCCGGAAATATATCTGGGGATGACCTTTTTAGCTCCGGATCGCGAATATACCAACGATTCTCTGGGGTATTTTTCTCAGACCAAGCATCAGCTTTATCATCCGGCCTTCTTTTACCTGGCAGTGCCGGTGCATGACCGGGTTACCCTGGGGTTGGGGCTGTTTTCGCCTTTTGGCCTGGCCACTGTCTGGCCAGCGGATTGGCCCGGCAAGTATCTCACCACGGAATCCAAGCTTCAGACTTATAATCTTAATCCCACGGTGGCCTTCAAGTTGTTGGACAACCTCTCCGTGGGTGCAGGGGTAAACATCTGTTGGTCCACTTTTCGACTGAAAAGAAAAATACCCATCCGCAATCCTTTTACCGGCGTTATACAGGATGGGGAAGCCGATTTGGGCGGCGACGGCACCGGATGGGGTATTAACGTGGGTGCGCTATATGAACCCTTAAAGGGTATAAAATTGGGGGTTCATTACCGGAGTCACATTTATATCAGGCATTACGGCGAATTAAACACCGGTCTGCCGGACCGGCTTAGTACGTTCCCTTTTTTGCCCATCCCCAATCCTACGCCCTCCGTCTCGGGTTATGGGGATCTCACTTTGCCCCCCAATGTCACTTTTGGGGTGAATATCAGCCGCTTTAAGCCCTTTAGTTTCGAGTTCGACGCCACTTGGACGGGCTGGTCCACCTATGACAGATTCGAATTACATCTCAACCAACCCATCCTGGTGAACAATGTAGCGACGACCACCATGATCAATCCCAAAAACTGGCGCGATGTTTGGGCCTTCCGCTTCGGGGCCAATTACGAAATCAAGGAAGGTCTGAAGCTTCGTTGTGGTTATATTTATGATATGACCCCGGTTCCCAAGGACACCTTTGACACTCAGATGCCGGACGCCAACCGCCATATTTTCAGTGTCGGGGGGGATTGGAAGATCAACCGCTTCACTTTGGGGTTGGCTTACTCCTATTTTGTCATCGAACCTCGTCACAAAGACAATCTTCTCACCACCAATGGGGCACCGGCGGTGCCGCTGAATATTCCCTGGAGCTATCAGGCTAACGGTCTTTACAAAAGCAACGTTCACTCTTTGGCGGTAAGCCTGTCCTGCCAGTTTTGATTAAGGTGCCGGGATTGCCAAAGGCGGCGGGGGGCGGCATCGCCGTAGAGAGTTGCCCCCCCAGCCGATACCCGCCGTATTGGATATCACTGATTCCCCTTGAATTCCTATCTGGAATAATATAAATTTTCTCAGGATTTTTTGAGTTTTTGCTTTTAGTTACCATATCGTCAACTCTGAGGGGTATATGAAACTGTATGATGATCCTAGCTGGTCTGACAGCATGGCGGTCAGCCTGGATTACAACTATGCCATGGCTGATTTTGTGGGGGAGCATGGCCTGCGGGAAGAAGAACTGGCGGCCTTAGGGCCGCGGTTGGCCCAGGTGCATGAAGAATTGACCGCCGGCCGCCAAAGCGGCCGGTTGGCCTTTTTTGAGCTGCCCTACCAGAAGGAGATCATCAAGATAATCAGAGAAGTTGCCAAGCCTTTTTTGGAGTGGTGCTGGGAATTTGTGGTGCTGGGAATCGGCGGCTCGGCCTTGGGGGCCCGGGCTCTGCATCAGGCTCTTTGCCACCCCCAACATAACCGCTTGCCCCTGGCCAGGAAACGCCATCGCCCCAGTCTTTGGGTGCTGGATAATATTGAGCCGGATTTCTTTTACGGGCTGTTGGACGGCATGGATTGGCGCCGGATGGCGGTCAATGTCATCAGCAAGTCCGGCAGCACTGCCGAAACCCTGGCCCAATTTCTGTTTGTCTATCAGACCTTGAAAGCCAGGGTGGGGGAGGACAAGGCGCGTGAGCGTCTGATTATCACTACCGATCCGGAAAAAGGTCCTCTGCGGGAATTAGCGAAACGGGAGGGTTTTGTGGCGCTGGAGGTGCCGCCCAAGGTGGGCGGCCGTTTTTCCGTCCTTACCGCGGTGGGGCTGCTGCCGGTGTACATGGCCGGCGTCGATTTGGAGGAGCTTCTGGCCGGAGCCCGGTTTATGGATCGGCGCCTCCAAACCGCCTCTCCCGATGACAATCTGGCCTATCGTCTGGCCGCCCTTTATTATCTCTTTGCCACCGCCAAGAATCGTCCCATGGTGGTCCTTATGCCGTATGCCTCCTCTCTGACCGGGTTAGCCGAGTGGTGCTGTCAGCTCTGGGCCGAAAGCTTGGGTAAGAGGCTGGATTTACAGGGGCGGGTAGTGGAAACCGGGAGCACCATGATCAGAGCCTTGGGAGCCACGGATCAGCACTCCCAGTTACAGCTTTACATTGAAGGCCCCCATGACAAATTAATCACCTTTCTGGAGGTCCAGAAGTTTCAGCACCACCTGCCGCTGCCGCCTCTGTTTGATTATCTGGAGGAGCTCAGGTATCTGGGTGGCCACTCCCTCAACGAACTGTTCAGGATTGAGCAGGAAGCCACGACCTTCAATCTCCGCCGAGCCGGAAGACCCAATCTTACCATCCGTCTCCCGGAAGTGAACGCCTTTACCCTCGGGCAGCTCATTTATCTGTTCGAAGTAGTCACTGTGGCCGCTGCCGGCCTTTTTAGGGTGAATCCCTTGGACCAGCCAGGGGTGGAAGGGGGGAAACAAACCACCTACGGTCTTATGGGGCGCGCCGGCTATGAGCATTTCCGCCAGGAATTTAACACCGCCGCGCCCAAATTGACCAAATATATCATCAAATAGTATCATTTAATAAATGAGCCGAGGGCAGGATGCAGGAAAGGTTAAAAAAGGCGATAGGCCATAGGAAAGGGAGACGGAGGGAACACGCCCGTCGCTCATAACATCTGTCCAGAGAAGTTTGTTTCCGTGTGCCGGGAAAACAAATTAACTTAATATTATTAGGACCATAGCGTTTGTGCGGGATTCAGTGGCCAGTTACCAGTTACCAGTAATCAGTGATCAGTGGTAAGTGGTCAGCTGATGGCTTATGGCCTATAGCCCATAGCCTAATACTTTTAATGCCTTACGGGTGGGCCGTTTGGCCCATGAGGAACTATTCCGAAAGTTTGAGACTTTAGCTGTTAGTCTCATGTCCACATGAAGCACCGCAAGCTCACCGCCCCCTGGTGGCCGCCTCAGGATCTGCAAACCTTCAGGTTGGTGAAATTTTTTTCCCTCACCAGTTTCATAGTGATTCTGGTGTCCACGGTGATTCTCACCGTGCTTTTGACCAACCGGGCGGAACGCATGGCCCTGAAAAAAAGCCAGGATTATCTGAAGCTCCTGGCGGCCAATCTCAATCATCAGGTCTTTCAACAGTTTCTGGTGCCGGTGGCCATTGAGAAGGAGGGGCGGTTCAACATCGGCGATCCCGAAATCAACAAGCGGCTGGATGCCGTGGTGCGGAACACCATTCACGGTTTCCATGTGGAGCAGTTGGTGATTTACGACCAGTTGGGTTTTTTGGCCTACAGCACCACGGAAACCAATCTGGGCCGGGATTCCTTTGATCTTCCGGGGGTCAGACAAGCTCTGTTTGGTGAGGAATATATTGAGTTACCCAGCCAAAATCCCCTGTGGGGCCTGTTCGGCAAATGGTGGGCCGGTGAGCCTCGGCTCAAGGCCTTTTTTCCCTTTCGCCTGGAACCCAAAGAAGGTCCTCAACTGGGGCCGGTGGTGGGGGTCTTTGAAATTACCCAGAACATTTCTGGCGATTTGGCCGAAATCGGCAAATTCCAGCTGCTGATTCTGGTAACTTCTTTTATCATAATGGGGCTGCTCTTTGTCATCCTCCGACAGATCGTCAAACGGGCCGAAGTCATCCTGGAGAAGAGACAGGAGGAACAGCGGAACCTGGAAAATCAACTGCATCAGGCAGAAAAGCTGGCCACCCTGGGGGAAATGACCGCCAGCGTGGCCCATGAAATCCGCAATCCTTTGGGCATTATCAGCTCCACCGCGGAATTATTGCGGGAACGGCTGCAGCGGTACGAACCCCAAAACCGCTTGGCCCAGATCATCGTCGAGGAGGCCAACCGACTTAATGACAAGGTGACAGAGTTTCTGGACTTTGCCCGGCCCCGGGTCCCCAACCTGCAAAGCTGCAACCTGGCCAAAGTTCTGGATCGCAGTCTGGAATTCTTGCAGCCCGAGATTTCTCGACGCCAGATCACGGTAACCAGGCTTTATCAGGACAACGGGCAGTTGCAATTGGCTGATCCGGATCTTATGCATCAGGCCTTTCTCAATATTCTTTTGAACGCCATTCAGGCTATGCCCCACGGCGGCAACCTGACGGTGGCCGCCAGCCAGGGGCCAGAGGGACAGATCAGCCAGATAAGGTTTGTTGACACAGGGGAGGGCATTGACCCGGAGATCCTGAGTAAGGTCTTCAATCCCTTTTTTACCACGAAAGAGAAGGGGAGTGGTCTGGGGCTGCCCATCGTTAAAAGCATCATTGAAAGCCATCAGGGCACCATCGCCATCGACAGCAACTATGGTCAAGGCACCACCGTCACCATTAACCTGAGGCCACTGTGATGGGGTTTACCAAAGCGACGGTCACCACTTGCCAACCGGTGAAAAAAGTTTAACAATTATGGTGTCGCGGCCGAAGAATGTGCTTATAAGACAGGTGTTGCACCTTATCACGGGTTGACTGAGGCTTATGGATACCATTTTAGTTGTGGACGACGAAGCCAATTATCTGACGGTCATGGAGGCCCTGTTGACGGAGGCCGGTTATGAGGTACTCACGGCTCCGGGGGGCTATGAGGCCCTGAAAATCGCCACCCATACTGATCTGGACCTGGTCTTAACCGACATGAAAATGCCGCGTATGAACGGCATTGACCTGTTGGAGGAACTCCGGCGTCTTTATCCGGAACTGCCGGTCATCATCATGACGGCTTATGGCACGGTGGAAAAGGCGGTGACCGCCATGAAAATCGGGGCCTTTGATTATATCCTGAAGCCCTTTAAGAATGAGGAGTTGCTGCTGACCATCGCCAAAGCCCTGGAACACCGCCATCTGCTGGTAAAGAACCGGCTGCTTAGTGAAGACCTGGAAAGGAAGTATGGGCTTCCCAATATTGTGGGTGAAAGCCGGGCCATGCGGGAAATTTTTGCCCTCATCAAGAGGGTGGCCCAATCCCGGGCCACCGTGTTGGTCACCGGAGAGAGCGGCACCGGCAAGGAACTCATTGCCCGGGCCCTGCATCTGCACAGCCCCAGGGCCAATAAGCCCTTTATTTCCGTCAGTTGTGCCGCTTTGTCTGAAAGCCTCCTGGAAAGTGAACTCTTCGGTCACGAACGGGGGGCCTTCACCCACGCCATCGCCATGCGCAAGGGCCGCTTTGAGCTGGCCGACGGGGGGACACTGTTTTTGGACGAGGTCTCGGAGATGACCCCGGCCTTGCAGGTCAAGCTACTGCGGGTCCTGCAGGAGATGGAGTTTGAGAGGGTGGGTGGCACCCGCACCATCAAGGTGGATGTCCGTCTGGTCGCGGCCACCAACCGGGACCTGAAGGAGGAAGTGGAGGCCGGTCGCTTTAGGGAAGACCTTTTCTACCGCCTCAACGTGGTCCATATGCACCTGCCCCCCTTGCGCCAACGTCAGGAGGATATCCCCCTTCTGGCCACGCATTTTCTGAAAAAATACAGCGAGCAGAACCTCCAGGGACAGGTGCGCATCAGTCCGGAAGCCATGAAGCTGTTATGTCAATACTCCTGGCCGGGCAATGTCCGGGAATTGGAAAATATCATCGAGCGGGCGGTGATTCTCTGCAGCAACAATATTGTCAGGCCCCAGGATTTGCCGGCGGAGCTGACAACCCCTCCCAGTGAGCAACCCATCGACATCAACAGTTTCATCCCGCTGCATACCCCCTTGCAGGAGGCCTTGGAGCGCGTGGAAGAGCTGATGATCCAGCGGGCCATGGAACAGAGCGGCTATGTTCAGGCCCGGGCCGCCGAATTCCTGGGCATCACCAAGAGTCTGTTGCAATATAAACTGAAAAAATACCAAGGGTTACTCTCAGGTGATCAATAGTCGCTCATAAAAGCAAAATGATTGACTACGAACAGCGGATTTTTGCAAGGGGCGGCTGTTGGCTGGCCAAAAGGCGACACGGTATGGCAAGGGTAAGAGGGGAAGATAGAACACTGATAACAGGTTCCCAGGAGCTCAGGTGAAATTAGCAGATTTTCCGGAAGATATCCGACCGCATCTCCTGCCGGAGGCCACCGGGGAGATGGTGTATCGCTGTTTGGAATGCCAGGCGGAGTATGATTTGTCCGAACTGCTTTATACCTGTCCCCGCTGCCGGGGGCTGTTTCTGTTGGTGGACCGGGCTGAAGACCGGCTGCGGCAGTACCCGGGGGGCTTTTGGCAGCGCCTGTTTGATTATCGCAAGATGCTCAACCTGCCGGCTCTTAAGGGTATTTTCCTTTATTATGAACTGATTGCCCCGGTTATTCCTTTGGAGGACATTGTCTATCTGGGGGAGGGCCATACTCCGCAGGTGAAGGCCAATGAGCAGCTGATGTCAGAGGTGGGGGTGCCTTTTTATTATAAGAACGACGGCCAGAACCCCAGTGCCTCCTTTAAGGATCGGGGCATGGCGGCAGCTTTGAGCTACCTCCACTATCTGGTGCGGCGCCGGGGGGCCGGCAGAATTCTGGCCATCTGTGCCTCCACCGGGGACACCTCGGCGGCCGCCGCCTTATATTCGGCCTATCTGGGTGACAAGATCGCCTCGGCTGTCCTGCTCCCCCATGGCAAAGTCACCCCTCAACAGCTGTCCCAGCCCCTGGGGAGCGGCGCTTGTGTTTTGGAAATCCCCGGGGTTTTTGATGATTGCATGAAAATTGTCGAAATCCTGGCGGATAACTATAAGGTGGCCCTACTCAACTCCAAAAACAGTTGGCGCATACGGGGGCAGGAATCCTATGCCTTTGAAATCGCCCAATGGTTTGATTATGACCTGAAAAACAAAGCCGTGGTGGTGCCCATCGGCAACGCCGGCAACATCACCGCCATCATGCAAGGCTTTTTAAGATTCCATGATCTCGGCATCATTGCTGCTCTCCCCCGCATTATCGGGGTGCAGTCCCGGCACGCCAACCCGGTTTTTCGCTATTACCAGGAAAGGGACCAGCACCGCCGGGTCTTTGTACCCGTGGCGGTTCGGCCCAGCGTGGCCCAGGCGGCCATGATCGGCAACCCGGTGTCCATGCCCCGGGTCATCCGGTTGGTGGAGGAATATACCGCCAAGGCCGGAGAAGGGAGCGTGGCGGTGGTGGAGGTGAGCGAACAAGAGATCATGGATGCCATGCTCCTGGCCAACCGTCATGGTCACATCGCCTGTACCCAGGGGGGGGAGTCCCTGGCGGGGCTTAAGGCAGCGGTGCGGGCCAAGCTGCTGGACCCGGGGGAAACCGCCATTCTGGACGCCACGGCCCACCATCTCAAATTCATCGGCTTTCAGCAGATGTATTTCGAGGACAGCTTTCCGCCGGAATTTGAAGTGACCCCGCGTCCCCAATATCAAAACCACCCCCGGCTGTTGACCACTGACAAAGAGGACCCCCAGGAGCGCCTTGCTGACCTGGCCGCCCGGATCGCCCAGTTGCTGAACCTGACGCCCAAATAGGCGAAGGGCAATGGGCCAGGGCCTGCAAAGTGAGCGATGAGCAGCCATTTTGTTTTGAAAAGTTTGTCGTGGGGGAGGGGGCAGGGGCCGCAG
>Ga0068707_1003021_pt1 | contig 11803 bp, 9 predicted proteins | sample YNPNPMetaG_FD_66600 | JGI IMG/M metagenome (GOLD analysis project Ga0068707, IMG submission 66600) | Anoxygenic and chlorotrophic microbial mat microbial communities from Yellowstone National Park, USA - YNP NP MetaG | ecosystem: Environmental > Aquatic > Thermal springs > Hot (42-90C) >... | reverse complement strand
GGTGGGCCATATGGTGCTCCTGGCCGATGGCCCCCTGTGCGGTTGTGGCCAGCGCGGCCACGCCGAGGCCCTGGCCAGCCGTACAGCCATGGAACGGGAGATCCGCGCCGCCTTGGAGGCCGGCCGGCCCAGCATCCTGCCGCACCTTCTGGCCCAGGCCGGGCGCGATCCGGCCGACCCCGGCCCCATCGGTTCCGGCCTCATCGGCGATGCCTACGAGGCCGGCGACCCGGTCGTCGTGGAGGCGGTGGAGCGCGCCCAGTACTATCTGGGCCTGCTGGTCGCCTCGTGCGTCAACCTGCTGGATCCCGAGATGGTGGTGCTGGGCGGCGGCGTGCTGGAGCGCATGGGCGAGCCCTATCTGGAGCCGGTGCGCCGGGTGGCCCAGCAGCATTACGTGCAAAAGGCCGACGCCGAGCGCGTGCGCGTGGTGCGCGCAGAGCTAGGGGATTACGCTGGAGCGCTGGGGGCGGCGGTGCTGGCGAAGAGAAGGCTGGGATGAGCGAGTTGTGTCTCTTCTGCCACATCGCCCAAGGCGAGATGGCGAGCGCCATCGTCTATGAGGATGACCTTTCCCTGGCCTTCCTCGATCATCGCCCCGTCTTTTACGGGCATACTCTGCTCATCCCTAAAGCGCACTATGCCACGCTGCCCGACCTGCCTGCGGCACTGCTGGGGCCGCTGTGGGCCAACGCCCAGCTCCTTTGCCGCGCCGTGGAGCTGGGCTTGGGGGCGGAGGGGAGCTTGGTGCTCATCAATAATAAGGTGAGCCAGAGCGTGGCCCACGTGCACATCCACATCATCCCCCGCCGCCGGGGCGACGGGCTGCGGGGCTTTCTCTGGCCGCGGCTCAGCTACCGCGATGAGGCCCACCTGGTCGAGGTGAGGGATGCCCTGCGACAGGCCGTCGCCGCGCTGAAGGGATAGGTATAATCCAGGGCCTTGTGTCCGTCAGATGCCGCCGCATAATACGCCCACGAGGGGCTAGGCTACTTTTCTAATTTCTTTTGCGCTTGGCTTGGCGTCAAGCCATAGGTGTTCACCAGGTCGGCCAGGCGCTCCTCGTCCGTCTCCCAAGCATAGACCACCCGAGTGGTATCGGGATGTTCGTGGCCCAGCAGGGCCGCCACCCATTCCAGGGGCATCCCCTCGTCCAACAAATCCTGGGCCCGGCGGTGGCGCAGGGAGTGGGGCGAGGTGTTGCCGTAGAGGCCCTCGGCCCGGGCCGCTTGCTTCACCAGTAGCCAGGCATGGGCCGGGGTGATGGCCGCGCCCTGGCCCCGGCCGTGGGAGACGAAAAGGGGGGCATAGGGGGAATCCTGGCGCTCGGCGATGTATTCCTGCAGCAGGCGGCGGGTATCCTCGGAGAGAAAGACGGTGCGGGGCTTGCCGTTCTTGGTACGGGTCAGGCGCACTTTATGGGCGCGGCCGTCCAGGACGTCCTCCCGGCGCAAGGCCAGCGCCTCGCTGATGCGCATCCCTGTATCATAGAGCAGGGCCATGAGGGCGCGGTTGCGCAGGAGGGCCAGCCGCCGCGGGCCCGGCTCGGGGAGGGGCTGCCGCAGGTAGTGGGTGAGCACGCGGATCACCTCCGGGTCCACCTTGCGTTGCAGATACCCTTGGCGGCGGTGCCCCTGACCTTGGTCAATGCGCCGCACCATCCGCTCATAGGAGACGCCGGGCGGCAACAAACCACGGAGGTCCAGCCAGTTCATCAGCCGTTTGGCGGCCACCAGATACGTGCGGCCGGTCCGGGTGAGGGTGGGGGAGGGTTCCCCGGCCCCGGCGCGAGGATCGGGATAGGCCTCCCGCAGCCAGCGGCTGAAGGCGGCCAGGGTCTCCTCGTCAATCCAGGCCAAGGGACAAGGCGCCAGGGCGTCAGCGGCGGCATCGTCACCATGGGAGGCGTGGAGAAAGCGCACCAGGGCGTTCAGCCCAAAGCGATAGGTCTCCTTGCTCAGCGGGCTGAGCTGGAGATCGTCCAGCATCGTCGCTGCGGCCTCGTTGATGGTGGTAAGAGACGGTGGGATGGGGGTAGCCTCGGCGGTGGGGTGGGCCTTGGAGGACACGGGATAGTTTTCCTTTCTAGAATATATGATTTAATGTTGCATAAATCATATACCATAGAAACGCCATTCTGTCAAGCCCGAGTGCCCCCATAGCTCCTGCCCAAGGTCATCGGGACGCCCCGCCGTTTGCAAGTCCTAATGATGTCTCGTCGAGAGCCTGGTTCATTGTGCGCCTCCATAAAAACCCCTCGTATCGCCGGTGCGCCGTGGACCTATGCCGGGCTTCGCATAGGCTATATCTCCCTTAGGGCTAAAATCCCACGGACATTCGGCGTGTAACTGCTTCATGCGCTATACGAAAATACTCTAGTTAGAACTAATGTTCTATTCCCCACGCACCTTGGCCAGATACGCGCGCAAATCTTGCGGCAATTTCGCCGTAAACCGTAGCGGGATCCCTGTCATGGGGTGCGCCAAGACCAGCCGCCACGCGTGCAGAAACTGCCGCGGCGCCTCGGGCAGCGACGCGCGACGCCCCCCATAAACCCGATCCCCCACCACAGGATGGCCGATGGCGCTGAAATGCACCCGCAGTTGATGGGTGCGCCCGGTCAACAGCTTGGCCTCCACCAGGGTGCAGCCGGGCAAATACAGGCGCACGCGATACTCGGTGCGCGCGTACCGCCCACCCTGGGGCACCACGGCCATGCGCTGCCGGTGGCACGGGTCGCGGCCGATGGGCGCCTCGATGGCCCCGCGCTCCGGCACGAGATGCCCCTGCACCAAGGCCAGATACGTCTTGGCCACCTTGCGCGTAGCAAAGGCCTTCTGCATGGCCTCCTGGGCCTCACGGGTGGCCGCCACCAGGAGCAAGCCGGAGGTATCCCGATCCAACCGATGGACGATGCCGGGGCGCTGGGGATCCAGATCCGCCCGCAAAATATCCGGCCGATGGGCCAAGAGCGCGTTGACCAGCGTCCCCTGGGGATGCCCCGGAGCGGGATGCACCACCATCCCGGCAGGCTTATCCACCACCAGCAGATGCTCGTCCTCATAGAGGATGCGCAAGGGCAACTCCTCCGGCAGTGGCAACGTGGCCGGCGCCTGTTCCGGGAGGCGCACCAGGAGCACATCGCCGGCCCTGGGATGATAGCTGCCCTTGGCCGGCGCGCCGTTCACCAGCACCGCCCCCTCGCGGATCAACTTTTGCACCAAAGAACGGGAAAGATCGGGAAAACGCTGCGCCAGGTAACGATCCAAGCGCTCGCTGGTGGATTCGTCGAGCCGCAGGACGCGCTCTGCCATGGTGGAGAAGGTTGGGGGCTCAGCCGGCGTCGGGGGCGCCGGTTTGGGCCTCGCCGGCGGGCTGGCTTTCCTCCCGCCGGCCCCGTTCGAGGAACAAGGCATAATAAGCCAAGAGAATCGTGCCCACGACGATCCCGCTATCGGCCACATTAAACACCGGCCAGACGCGAAAATCGATGAAATCCGTCACATAGCCCCGGCTCACCCGGTCGATGAGGTTGCCCACGGCGCCCCCCAACTGCAGGCCGAAGGCCAACCGCAGGACCCAGGAGCCCAAAGCTAACCGGCGATAGTAGACGATGATGACCACCACCACGGCCAAAGCAATCAAGACGAACACGCCGCCGAACTGGGGAAAAAGACCAAAGGCCGCGCCCGTGTTGGTGGTATGGGTCAACGTCACGATGGGCTCAAGCCAGGTGATGGGATTCCAGGAAGCGTGTAACGGCAAGTGCCGCCGCACCAGGGCCTTGGTATATTGGTCCAAGGCGATGACGCCCAAGGCGATAAGGAACAAAGTGAACGCCGACCAACGGTTTCTTGTGGTCAATCCGGAACCTCGAGCGGGCAGGATCTTTTCAGGCCAGGGTCTCTTCCGCGCGTTCCTGGCAAGAGAGACAGAGGGCCGCCGTGGGCATGGCCCTCAGCCGTGCTGCATCAATGGCCGCGCCACACCGACGACAGATGCCGTAAGACCCCTCATCCATGCGCCGCAGAGCGTCCTCCACCTCGGCCAGCTTGAGCTCTTGGCTGCGCTTCATGCCGGCGCTCTTGGCCTGCTCAAACACCTCCGAGGCGCCCTCGGCCATGTGGTTGCTGTAACCGGCGGTCTCGTCATCGAGGGTCAGATCCGCCCTCGCCATCTCGCGGAGCAACCGCGCCCTCTCCGCTTCCAGAAACGCCCTCAGATCGTCCTTGCGGGCAGACTTGGCTTTGATCTCCATCGACCGGCTCCTTCAACGGTACCACGCTGCAACACATGCGCATTGTACATGAATCCGTTGAAAAGGCAACCCGGCCAACGGGTCACTGCGGGGCCTCCACCGCCTGGCCACATTTGGTGCAGAACTTGGCCTGGGGGCGGAGTTCGGCGCCACAATGGGCGCAGACGTTGGTGGCCAACTGAGGCACGGCCGCGCCACAATAGGGGCAAAAGGTGGCGCCATCGGGCAAAGTCTTGCCGCAAGAAGGGCAGAACTTGGCCCCGGCCGTCGCAGCTTGGGCGGTCTGGGCCTCCAACTTGGCCAACTCCGCCTCTTGCTGGGCCAGAGCCGCCTTCAGCTCCACAATGTGTTGACAGAGCGGCTGCAACTCGGGCGAGCTGAGCCGTCCGGCCTGATGCAGGCCCACCGCCTGAATCCCCACGGCGGTGATCATCTCGTTGATCTGGCGCTCCAAACGCTTGAGCTCGTCCTTGACCTTGGTGATGGCGCGCCGGCGATCCGCCTCGGCCATCTGGCGGCGCAGCCCCTCGATGGTCGCTTTGATGCCGCCCTTTTGATTGATGACGGTGATCAGATCCTCGGCCTTGCGCTTGAAAGTATCCAAAAGATCGGCCATAATCCCCTCCACGGCCATATCTGCTGTTCTATACGCGGCCGCCAAGCCCCTGTTGCGCGGGAACTTTTGGCGCTCTGAGAGCGTCCATCGAAAAGACGGCCGGCGCATGCGCCCGGCGCAAGCTCCCTTTTCGGGCAGGAGGTTGCCGTGGAACTGTTCTCCGAAGAAGACAGGAGCCAACACAGCGAGAAACGGCTCGCCTTGATCACCGCTTTGGCGGCCCTCATCACCGTGGCGGTGATCTTTTTAGGCGGGGCCTGGTTCCTCACCCGCAGCGGTCTGCTGGATGCGCTCTTGGGCGCCGCCACGCCTCCCCCGGATACCGGTGGCACCCCCACATTGCTTTCCCTGGTGCAAACGCGCCAACCCACGGCGCCGCCGATCGTGACGGCCACCCCCCGCCAGACAATGACCACCTCTCAACCCACGCTAACGCCCACGCCCCTGGCGCCGGCCGCCACGCCCAGTTCGACGCCTTCGCCCACCGCCACGCCCACGGACCCGTTGGCGGGCAAGTTCGTGGTGGAATACAAGGGCTGCACGCCCCACGGTTCCAACCAGGGCACGGTCAAAGGGCAGATCTTTGACCGCAACGGCGACATCATCGTCGGCGCCGAGGTGCGCATCACCCTCAACGGCTGGGCCTATGACCAGCCCGCCCGCTCCAACGGCGCCGGCTGGTACGAGTTCTACCTGCAGAACGATCTCAAGGTCAAGATCGTCTCCCTGCGCATCAACGGCCAGGAGATGCCTCTAGCGGGCAACGACCTGGAGTTCAAGGCCCAGGGCGGCTGCTTTGAATATGTAAACCTCCGCCAGCACTAACTCTGGGGGAAATCCATCCTCTCCAGCTGGCCGAGCAAGGCCTCCGGATCCAGGTCCTTGGGTAAAGAAGCCACCCGGCCCAGGGCCATGGCGCCCGGCGGCACGATCTCTCCCACCCGCTGGTAAAAAAGGTTGCGCTCTCGGCGCGTGGGCAGGTGGCGCCGCGCCCAAACGCTCTGATAGCCCAGCCCCAAGGCCCGTTGCATGAGGGTGTGACCGTAGAGAAAATCCGCGCCACGGACAAAATCCGCCACCAAGGGGCGCAGCGGCTCGGCCTCGAAATCATCTATGATGCGCTGACCCGGCTTGTTCATCTCGGTGCCCACGATGATGGGCAGGTCCAGGGCGCGGGCCAGCTCCACCACCTCGTACAGTTTGCGCACCTTCAACTCCCGTTCGGCCGGATCGGGCAGGTTCCAGTTGCGGTCGGGGATGATGTTCAACCCTGCCACGCCTTTGCTGATGGCCAATTCCAGCAGCTCGCCGATGCGCTGTTCGCCGCTGCTGGTGCCATCCAACCAGCCGAACAAGGGGATGGCGCCGCAGGCGATGATGGTCTGGGTGACCTCGTCGAAGGAGGGAAAGGATTCGGGGCCCGGTTGCACATAGCCCACACCGCCGCGTTTCATCAACTTGGAGCGGATGGCATCATGGGGAAAGGGCCGCTCACCCAAGAAAGCGTCCACCTTCTCTGGGGCCAGGCCCAGTTTACCCGCCCAGAACTCCACCAGCGCCCCGCGCTGCGGATACAGCCGGCGCGCCGCCGCGTCGTAGGCGATGAGGATATGGCGCTCCGTGGCATTGCCGGAAGGCGTCAACGGCAAGACGTCGCGAGCATAATCGATGGTCACCGGCGCGAGATACGCATTAATGCGCGCCACCATATCGCGGTTGCGTTCCGCCGCGCGCCGCCGCATCCCCTCCAACGACGCAGCAGCCGCCGGCGGGGCATCCTTGCTGACGAACCCCACCCCGATATGATACAACACCCCCGGCTCGCCGGGCGAGCTCATCTCATGCTGGGCGAATTCGGGCAGGTACGCCCGGGTCTCGATCCCCGTCCCGCCCCGCACCGCCGCTTGGTCACAGGCAGCCAAGGTCTCTTCCACGCCATCCAACACATCGAAATCCACCGTGGCCAGCGCCCGCCAGCCGCTCTCCTTGGCCAACCAAACCAGAGAGGTGGGCGAATGGCCATACCCGTTATACGAGAAAAAGGTATGGCAATGGAGATTCACCCAGTTTTTGGGCGGTTGACAGATGATCTCCCCCGCCCGCCAAGCGGCCAATAACTCTTGCAACGCCTGTTGGCGCACTTCAGGGTTCAGATCCTTCAAGCGCTCCCGCGCATCATCCCAATCTCGTTCCACGTGGGCCTCCATCTTGTTGAGATAAACAAAACAGACTATACACAGAGCGCCCAAGCTTGACAAATGAAAAGGGCCTTTGGGATTGTTCCCAAAGGCCCGTGAGCTCCGTCCTGGGGGTTACTTCTCGGCAAAGGGGAGATAGGCATAGGCCGTGCCCCGCACCGTCACCGGCGTGGCGGGCCAAGCCGTCAAGAGGGATTGCCCCAGATAGGTGACATCGGTGCGCGTCGGCTCCCACACACCGAAACGGAGGTAGCCCAGGGCCGAGGGCTGCATCGCCTTGAAGCGCAGCGTGGCCACCACAACATCCCCCGTCCGCGAGCCGCCGGGGACGGTGGCCGCGTAGCGGATGAGGCCGGTGCTGTTATCCACGCTGTTGGTCAGCTCCAGGGTAAACGCCGTGCCCCCCTGCACCCGGTCGGTGGGATTGCCCGCCGCATCCACCACGCGCAGGATCCCCGCCGGGAAGGCGATGTACGCCTGCACCGCGTCCACCGGCTGGGTGCCCGCATGGATGACCACGTTCACGGTAAAGATCTGTCCCTTGTCCACGGTGATGGGACTTGGGCTAAAGCCGATGCTCACCGCGGCGCCCTCCGCCGCGGCCGCCTGAGCCAGGCGCACCGGCGCGCCTGCCCAAGGCTGACCGGCCGCAGCCCCGATGGGGATATCGCCCCGCCGGCCAAAGTTGGCCGCCAGGAGGGCCATGTCGGTGGCGTTGACCACGTTATCCTCGTTGAAATCGGCCCGGGGGTCCCAGCGGGCATTACCGGGCGCGGTGCCAAAGGCCAGGTTCACCAGCGAGGCATCGGTGGCATCCACATCGTTATCGTTATCGGCGTCGCCCTCCAAGAGCGTGCCCAGGTCAATGGTGTTCTCCCCCGGAGCCAAGACCACGCGCGCACGCACATTGGCCAGGGTATGCATCCCTTTGATCCGAATGTCGTAGGTGCCCGGCGCTAACCCCGGCATGGTGAACCGGCCCCGCGTGTCGGTGGTGGGCGAGAAAAGGGCCAATACCTCACCGCTGACGGCATCGCGCAGCTCCCCCGTCAGCGGGATCGCCCACTGCTGATTGGGCGCAGGGGGCCGTCCTTGCAGGGTCACCTGGCCATGCAGCGTGGCCGGCGTGCTTGCCAGCACGGTCAGCTCGCCGATGCGTCCCAGCACCGAGTTCGCCCCGGCCAAGATGTCCGTCATGCGCTCGCCGCTCCAGGCAAACTCCACTCGGCTGCCCGCCGCCGGCGTCTCGGCCAAGGCCTGAAGGTAGAACCGGCCCACATGGATGCGCCCCGTCACCGCCGTGCCGCCCAAGGGGACACGGGCGACGAAATCAATGTGGCCCGCCATATTATCCACCGCATTCTGCAACACCAGGGGCAGAGCGCCGGTGATGATCCCGGTGACGGGGTTGCCCTCGCCATCCACACAGCGCAGCAACGCGGGATCGAAATCCAGATGCACCTCCACGGCGTCAAAGGCGGTGGTGCGACTCTCGGCCACGATATCCACGGGGAACACCTCCCCCACCCTCACCTCTGCTGCAGCGGGGATCAAGGACAGCGACACGCGATCCTCGGCACGGGCTACGACAACCATGTACTCCACCCGAGTCTCGATGGGACCGCCCTGATGCTCTTCCGCTTGGAATTGGGCCAGCTCAGGCGGCGTGTTGGCGCCCATGAACGGCTCCAGTGGCGGATACCACTCCTGGGTGGTGGGATCGCGCCGCACATAGTTCATCAAGCCCCAGAGCATCCGGCCGCCCTCCGAACGCTGCCAGAGGCCATACACGTCGTGGGAGATAAAGGCTGCATCGTTATGTAAAGTATAGGTATGCGGGTAACTGTGGCCCACCGTGGGCAAATACCGGCCGGGATATCCGGCCTCCGCCGCATCCAAGAAAGGATCGCTGATGGCGATGGAGACCCCCTTCAGACACTCCATGCCGGCCGCCGTGACCCAGTGCCCGCCCAGGCGCCGCCAGCCATCGGGCTGGTGCTCCCAAAAGCCCAGCAAGAGAAGCACATCTTCGCTGCGTCGCACCCGATCGTATACGCTGGCATGCGACGGCCAAGCCTCCAGCGTCACGCTATACTCCCCCAAAAGGCCCTTGCTGCGCAGATAGGCCCGCAGGGCCTCGGCGAGGTCTTCGGGGCGGGTACCCAGCCAGTCACCGGCATGCTCCATGATCCCATCGGTGTGGGCGCGGGCGGCCAGATCCAACACTAAAGGCGCCACATTGCGCGGATCGTGGTCATCCCACTGGCCATAGGCCTCCACCAATGGATAATGATCAGAGATGGTCGGTGGCGGCGTGGCGCCCGTCTCGAATTTGCTATCGAACCACCACAGCGAGTTGGCCGCCGCTACCGGCCCATCCGGGAAGAGGGTTTGCCGGTCCACCGCATAGCCGCGCTGATCGAAATCGGGCACGCCGTTGGGGGCGTAATCGGGGTAGCTCGCCTTCCAGCACATCCCCGGCGTCCAGCCATCCGTGGGCACGGGAGGCCCGCAATGCACCAGGCAGAGGCGCACATCGTCAATGCGCGCCCAGAGCGTCCCCACCCCGCTCCCGTCGTTGAGCGTACGGAATTGAATGGAGACATTCTCCCCGATGAAGGCGCTGAGATCCAGGCCCATGTGGATCCAACCGCCGCTATTCACACCCAGATTGATGCTGCCACTCAAACTCTCACCATGGATGATCAGGTACAAAGCGTTAAAATCCGGGCGTGGATCTTTGTTATCCACGTTGAACCAAAAGTCCAGGATGGCGTGGTGTGCATCGGGCGGGATGTGTACCGTTTGGAAGGCCGCATCCACCCGAGCGGCATCCGGCTCGGAGGGCAGAATGCCCAATAGGAGCGCCGTCGCGCCACTGTGGGAGCCGCCATCCAGGCGGGCCTGAGGCGTATGGATCCAGCCCGTCCAGCCATCCTCAAAACCGCCGTTGACCACGAGATCGCCCTCGCAAGGCCCCGGCTCGCCCAAGATGGTCACCGCCGCCGTGGCGCTATCTTCGGTGCCGGGATCGCCGTTCACAAAGAAGCGCACCTCGTCGGTGGTGGAGGGCGTCTGCGCCTTGGCCCGGAACACAAGCAGATTTACCATCCCCGCGCCGGGTGGTATCGGGGAAAGGAGAATAGCATTGTAGTTCAACTGGCCGTCATCGGGACCAAAGATGGCCGTGAGGTTGAGGCTTGCCAGATACGTGGTGTCATAGAGGTCGGTCAGGTTGAACGTGGAGATGGGCACCGAGCCGATATTTTCGAAACCGACGCCGAAACGCACAATATCTCCCACGCAGACCACCGGATCCAACGGCACCTTGAACACATTGATCTCTGGCGGCTCGGGGATGACCTGGATGATAGCACAGCCCCACCAACTGTTCCATTGGTTGCCCTGCGCATCAACCGCCAGTTCGACGCGAGCGCAGTTGCGGGCAAACTCTTCGGGGGTCTCCGCCCGAAAGCGGACGATCACCTCCACAGAGCCGCCAGGGGGAATATCTCCCAGGCTAGTGGTGAGGTCATGCCAGATGAGGTAAGGTGGGTTAATCTCGTCAGGTGGCGGCGTCGCGTCCACGAAACTCACCACGGTCGAGGGATACCAATCCACAAACCGCACCTGGGTAAGGGTGATCGAACCCTCGTTCACAACGCGGATACGGAAGGTGATGATATCGCCCACCTGGACGGGGTTGGCGGGCGGATCGATCATCTCTTTCTCGATGTGAATCCGCTCGTACGGTGTGGGGGTCGGGGTCACCGTGGGCGTAGGGCTGATGGTGGGCGTGGGGGTGATGGTGGGCCGAGTATAGTTCACCACCAGCTTGGGAGGCTGGCTCGATTCGGCCGAACCAAAACTCCGAAAATAAGAGTCCCCCGATTCCGGCCCGATGAGGGCCATGCCAAAGTTGGGCGAGGTGCCCAGGTTCCTGCCCAGCCAAAAGTTCTGCACCAGGCTGGTGACGGTCCAGACCTTCTCACCCAGAGTATTGTTCACATTGGCCGAGGTCGCGCCGGTCACATCGGGTTGGGTACCCCAATAGAGGGGACAGTTCCAAGCCGTGGTCACCCGCATGAGGTTGATATTTACCGATGTCAGTCCGGAGGCGCGGATCAGATAAGCATAGAAATATGCCGAGGTCACCACGGCATCGCTGGGGATACTGGAGAGATCAAAGCCCAAATAGGCCCGGCACGTAATCTTGTATGGGTCATAGATAACCCGCAATTGGTCATCGCTGCAGAAACTGGAGGAAGGGGCGGCTAGAGAGACGTAGGTATCGCGCACCGGGGGCTGATTGTACACGTCGGTGAGACCAGCAGAGGCGGGGATCACGGCGACGAACTGGTTCTCACCCACCTGATAGTGCCGCGCTCCATCCCCTGCCAAGAGCGGCACACCATCGGGGAGAGCCGCGAGGGTTTTGGCCGGGGGCGCCCCTACGGAGCCGAGGGCGAACAAAAGTAAAGCGCCCACCAAGGCTACATACAACAGAGCACTCTTGCGTGCCATTTCCGCTTGCCTTCCTTTCCAGGTAGCTTCCCGTCACATAGGGGAAGCAAAAGAAAGCGACCAACACACACGACACCCCGCGGCCTATGGCTAACGACGCTGTAAAAGAGCAGAACAATGAAGTTATCAATTTTACTTAATCACAAATCCGCGCGTTTGTCAAGCTTCACAAACCCCAAAAATCAAGAGACAAACAGGGCATTTTGC
>Ga0068707_1003019_pt1 | contig 11805 bp, 9 predicted proteins | sample YNPNPMetaG_FD_66600 | JGI IMG/M metagenome (GOLD analysis project Ga0068707, IMG submission 66600) | Anoxygenic and chlorotrophic microbial mat microbial communities from Yellowstone National Park, USA - YNP NP MetaG | ecosystem: Environmental > Aquatic > Thermal springs > Hot (42-90C) >... | reverse complement strand
ATCCAAGGCGAGCGACTTGTGGGCCACCGGCCCGTAGCGCCATTCCATGCGGTAGGGGATGCACGTCCAAAGAAATACCGCAGCCGCCGTGCCTACGAACTGCTGGTCCAGGCAGGCGCGGACGAGTTTGCGCTCGGCCTGGTCTTCTGCGAACTCGAACAGCAGTTGATGCTCCAGCGGCAGATAGCGGTAGAACGCCGGGGCCAGTCCGGCTACGCGCAGGGCGGCCACGTACGTTTCAAAAGCGTGGCGGTTCCCTGCGGAAGGCACGGTGCGCAGGACATGGTGCGGACCGGCCCGTTCCCTTACCCCCTGCGTGGCCCACAGCAAAAACGAGAGTTCATCGAACGACAGCGGCTGGCGGGTGTATTCCCGCCGGCTGCGGCGTTGGGCAATCGCCGTTTCCAGGTCGATCTTTCCGATAGTCCATCGGCCGGGCGGAACCAGATCGATCCGCCGCGCATTGGCTGGAAAAGGCTTTTCCAGCGGGGGCGGGGGCACGCCCCGGTGCTGGTCGACCTGCGAGAAATCGGCGGAAAGGCGGACGGTATCTCGAAGGAATTCGCGTCGCTGCTCGATCGTCCAGTCAGCCACCGCAGAGCCTCCCGTAGCTTGGGGAACGAAAAAGCGGCGCTGGTTGGGGGCAATCGCTTATGGCGCCGGCAAGAGGTGCGGCGGGGCCGGACCTGCCCCAGCGCCGACCGGTTGTTCTTTTCTTTGGCCCTCCGGGCCGCCGTCGCCCCCCGCTTGGACGGCGGCCGGCTCGATGATCTCGTATGTGCGGCTGCGGCAAATGCCGCGGCGATAATCGTCGTGGGCTTGTTCTGCCAGTCGCGCCCCGTGAGGCGTCGGATACTGGCCGGTGATGCACGCCTGGCAGAGTTGCCCAGGTTCCAGCCCGATGGCCCGGGCTACCGACTCTACCGGCAAGTACCGCAGCGAGGTAGCCCCTAATTGGGCCGCCATGCGGGCCTCCACCTCCGGCGTCAGCGGACCGCCTTGCAGGAACTTCGGGGCGAACAACTCGCCCACCGTGGACATATCGATGCCATAAAAGCAAGGCGAGATGATGGGCGGACATGCCACGCGCACGTGGACCTCGCGGGGCTTGCCCAACTGGAAAATTCGCTCCAGCAAGGCCTTCATGGTCGTCGAGCGAACGATCGAGTCTTCGACCAGAAGCACCCGCTTGCCCTCCAGCACCTCGCGGAGCGGCGTGTACTTGGTGCGGGCTTTCTTGCTGCGGTTTTCGGCCCCTTCGATAAAGGTCCGGCCGCTGTAACGGTTGCGAATCAGGCCCTCCAGGCACGGCACGTTGAGCTTGTACGCCATGGCCGCCGCCGCGGCCTTGCTGGTGTCCGGTACCGGAACCACGATCGTTTGCTCGTCGATGGGCACGGTTTCCAACCGGGCCAACTCTTCGCCCAGGGCCTTGCGGGCCATATAGACGCTGCGGCCGTCCAGCGTGCTGGCCACATTGGAGAAGTAGATCCACTCGAAAAAGCAGTGCGCGCGCCGCGGACTGGCCGCGAACCGCCGAATTTCCAACCTCCCGCCGCTGATGATGACCGCATGCCCCGGCGGCACGCTGCGCACGTTCTCCGGGGCGAACCCCAGATTCACCAGCGCCACGCTCTCGCTGGCCGCTGCGAATAGCGGCCCTTCGATCGCATAGCTCAACGGCTTGATCCCCAGCGGATCGCGCAGCACCATCATGTCGCCCAAAGCATCGAGGTACACCAGGCTATACGCCCCGTCAAATCGGGCGGCAAGCTGGCGGCACACCGCCTCCAGCGACGGCCGGACCTCACCGGCCAACGCTGTGCTGATGGTGTGCATGATGATTTCGGTATCCGTCTCGCGGGCCAGGTGATTATCGGGGTTCTTCAATAGCTCCGCCCGTAACTCCGGATAGTTGGCCAGTTGCCCGTTGAACGCAAAACTGAACCACTTGTGCTTCTTGATATGATGGCGCTCGAAGGGCTGAGCATAGCTGCGATCGTCGGCCCCGCAGGTGGCATAGCGCACATGCCCAATGCCCGCCACGCCCGCATACTCCCGCATGAGGCTCTCGTACTTGCCCCGATGGTTCAGCCGGAACACCTCGGCTACGGTGCCTACGTCTTTGTAAGTGTCGATAAGCTGGTTGCGGCCGGGCAAATACGTTGTCATGCCCGCCGCAAGCTGCCCCCGATTCTGGATGTCCAAAAGCATCCGAGGCAACAGGCGGGAAACCTGCTCCGGGTCCCCATCCGGGGCAATGGGGCTCACCCCCCGACCGGGCAAGTGATAGATGGCGGCCACCCCGCACTCTTCGTGCAACTGGCTCATCGAAGCGACTGGAACTCCGGCAGGACCCGCCCCGAACGTGCCACCCTGGATATTGTAAGGCCTTGGTTAGCCGGCCGCAACGAGCCCCCCGACAGGATAAGACATCGGTGACCAAAAGTGCGGGTCACGGGGGACAGATGAGAAGGGACGCGGGAGAGGGGACGGTCGCCGAGCGGTTGTTGCGTTGACTCCCCAGACGCGGCGACCCGGCGGCGAGGATCCAATCATTCGCCCTACCCAACCGGCGCGCAAATCGCTATCCTCCAGCATCGTGCGGGCGCTTTGGGCGGCCCATTCCCGCGGCGGGAAATGCGGGGCCATGCCGCCGACGACCGAACTTGGCACTGGCCTGCCGCCGCCTTGCCCTTGCGATGAGCCATCTCTTGCGGGAGCCATCCTCTGCACAGAGGGATCGATGCCCCCGGCGGTTGCAACTCGTTCCACGCCACTGACACCAGGGTCAGCATTTCGGCCAATGGAGGCCGAACGCGGTAACGCCAATCCAGTTGCCTGTGGAAACGAATTAGCGCCAACGACGGTTTAGAACTTATGAGCGATCTTGTGCGGCAGGAAATCGCCGCAACCGCTACCACAGTCGTCGTGAAAGTAGGAACGCGGGTCCTGACCGACGACCGCGGCCAGCTCAATCAACAGCGGATCGCCCAACTGGCCGAGGAAATAAACCTCGTGCTCAACACAGGCCGCAAGGTGGTGTTGGTCAGCTCCGGGGCGGTGGGCGCTGGGATGGGACGGCTGGGCTTGAGCCAGCGCCCTACTGATCTGGCTCGGCTGCAAGCCGTAGCGGCCGTCGGCCAAAGCCTTTTGGTCGAAGCCTACGAACGGTCCCTGCGACAGTACAACCGCCATGCAGCCCAAATCCTTTTGACGGCTGAAGACCTCGATCGCCGAAAGAGCTATCTCAATGCCCGGAACACCATCCTGACCCTCCTGATGGAGTATAACGCCGTCCCCATTATCAACGAGAACGATACGGTCAGCGTCGAAGAGCTTCAGACCACGTTCGGCGACAACGACCGGCTGGCGGCCATCGTCACCAATTTACTGCAGGCCCCCCTGCTGGTTCTGCTTTCGGATGTCGAGGGACTGTACGACGGCGACCCCCAAGCTCCCGGGGCGCGAGTCATTCCGACGGTCGCGCGGCTGGACGCCTCGGTGTTCGATCTGGTCCGCGACCGGAAGACCGGGCTTAGCAAAGGAGGAATGGCCAGCAAGCTGCGGGCGGCCCAGTTGGTTACAGTGGCGGGCGGAAACGTGATTATCGCCAGCGGCAAACGGCCCGGGGCGCTTGCCCGCATCATCGCGGGCGAACCGGTGGGCACCCTGGTCATTGCCCAAGGCGGCTCGGTCCCCGCATGGAAACGATGGATCGGTCTGACCGTGCAACCCCGGGGCCATCTGGTCCTGGATGCCGGGGCTCGGGAAGCGGTGGAGCGGCACGGCAAGAGCCTTTTGCCCGCAGGCATCGTCAAGGTGGTCGGCCGGTTTCGGAAGGGCGACGTGGTGGCCCTGTGCGACACCGCTGGCGTGGAATTCGCGCGGGGCCTGACCAACTACGACTCCGACGACATCCGGCGCATCCGCGGGCTTAAAACCAGCGAGATCGCAGAAGCCCTTGGATATTGCCCTCACGACGAGGTGGTCCATAGGGACAATATGGTGGTGGTCAGCGGTCTAGATGGTCAGTGATCCGCGCCCCCCTCCATCTTGCTCCGCTTTCGCGGTGTGCCTAGGGACCCCACTTTCGGGATATGGTTTTATAAAGCATCAGCGCATTAGACGTTACGATGACCGTTTTTTCCCACAGCGCGGGATGGAGGCGTCGGCCTGGCGGACTGGGTTCTTTTGGGAAAACGGCAAAGTTCGGGCAGTATTACGGGTCGTCGGGCCAGCCCGGCGCGAGTAAAATGCCACTTGGAGGGTCAGAGTGGATCGGGGTGATGGTTGCCACTTTCTGGGGGGCGATACATGGAATCGCTTAAAGGCCAATTTCTAGTGGCGTCGCCGCATCTCTTGGATCCGAACTTTATTCGCACGGTAGTACTGATGATTCACCACACCGAAGATGGGGCGTTCGGCGTGGTGCTGAATCGTCCGGCAGAGAATACCGTGCGCGAGCTGTGGGAAAAAGTGGGGGTGGGCCATTGCGAAAGCGAAGAACGGATACACGTGGGCGGGCCCGTGCCCGGACCGCTGATGGCGGTGCACGCTGACTCCGGCGCCGCCGAGTTGGAAATCGCTCCTGGTCTGTATTTCGCTGCACAGCGCGAAAACCTCGAAAGACTGGTCTCGCAGAACGCCCATCCCTTCCGCCTGTTCGTGGGGCACGCCGGTTGGGCGGCAGGCCAACTGGAGAAAGAGTTGGAGCAGGGGGCGTGGCTCACCACGCCGGCCACGGTGGAACTGGTGTTCGGCGATCCGTTTGCCCTGTGGAAACGCATGGCCCGCCAGATTGCCAGGGCGTTCTGGGAAGATGTGCTCCGGCAGTTCCCCGTGCCTAAGGATCCCGCGTGGAACTGAGGGCGTGGGATTGCGGGTTTGGCGCTGAGGAGAGCGGGCTCTCCAGGACCGAAGCGCGTTCTACCTCACGAGACGTTGCCGAAACGCCGCACCCAGGAAGCGGAAAACCTGCACCCCTGCAAATCACCGCAGCCCGCTGAGCAGGCTTGCCAAGAGGACCGCTAGCACGCCGCCCGAGATCACGGCATATTGCCAGTCTCGTTGATTGATGAAGGCTGCGCAGGCCAGGGCCACCCGCAGCACCGGAGTGGCGATCAGCAGCAGCAGGCCGAACTGGATGCAAGCGCGGCGGCCCAGGCGGGCGGCCTCATTCAAAATGCCGGGCACCCTACGGAGTGGTTCCGGCTCGCCGCGGAATACTCCCAGTTGTACAGGCTCGGCACCGTAGCGGGCTAAATAGAAAAGGCCGGATACCAGCACCACGGCCGCCGCCGTGGTTACTCCGGCGCGAAGCACGCGGGCCACCTGCTTTTCGAGGCGGCCAGTTCGTTCCTGCGACGGAGGCGCGCCGGGCATGAATGGGTTAGCGGGCATCATGGCAGAAAACGGCCGGCCAGGCCGTTGTAAATCATTTCCACTCCGAGTACGAGAATCACCGCCTGGAACAGGAGCCGAAGGACTCGCGTGCGCAGGCGATGGAGCAGGCGGGCTCCTATCAAAGCGCCGGCAAGCACGCCCAGCATGACCGGCATGGTCAGGCCGGGGTCGAGGTATCCGGCGGAGAGGTAATACCCGGCGCTGGCGGCCGCGGTAACCCCGATCATGAAATTGCTGGTGGCCGTGGAGACCTTGAAGGGGATGCGCATGGCCCAGTCCATGGCCAGCACCTTCATGGCCCCGGAGCCGATGCCCAACAGGCCGGAAAGCACGCCGGCCAGCACCATCAAGCCAAAGCCCAGCCCCACCCGCGCTGCCCGGTAGGGCAAGGCGCCTTCGTTTGGAGGAAGCACGCCTTCCAGGCGGAGCCAGGTGGCCAAGGGGTCCGTGGAACGGGGGCTTTGCCGGACTTGGCCGCCGCGCGGCGCAAAGAACACCACCCCCAACAACATGAGCCCGAAAATCGTCGCAATAGCCGCAGGCGGGACCCGGGCAGCCAGATAAGCGCCCCCTAGCGCCCCGGCGGTGGTGGCCAGCTCCAGAAACATGCCCAGGCGAAGGTTGGTGTAGCCTTCCTCGACATAAGCCGCTGCAGCCCCCGACGAGGTGGCGATTACCGACACCAGCGATGCCCCAATGGCATACCGGATGTCCACGCCCAGACCGAGAACCAGGGTGGGCACAATCACCACTCCCCCACCCAGACCGGTCAGGGAGCCAACCAGCCCAGCCAACAGCGAAATACTCCCCACGACAAGCGAGAACGCTAGTACCGTCATCGGCGAGAAAGGATAACGCGCAAACCGCGGGGGGCCCAGAGGGCCTTGGTGCAGGCCGCGGGTTTCCTCCCTGCCGGACGTGCTACCCAAAGTGCCCCACCCATGGCGGCGTGAGGTGCGATGCCAAGAGCGATAGCCCGGCCGCAAGGCCGTGCGATAGTCCTTGGGCAGACGCTGCAAAAGGCGGTGTCGCGGGAATGTTTTTAGAAGCCGCGAGCGGCCTTGATGTCGTCGAAGTCGCGCAGATGGTATTCGATCTTCACGTAGTCCAGCACGCGGCACAGCGCCCGCAGGGCCACGCCCATGCCATCCGGCCCGCTGAAGCCGCCGAACTGGCCACCCCCTTTCAAATGCGGCTCGAGATCCAAGAACACGCCGGGGATACCCCGGCGGTGCAGCCGGGCGCTCAGTTCCGGCAGGGCGCTGCGGAACTCGCGGAACAGGGTCTCGTGGGCTGCGTCGCCCTGGTCGGCCGGCACAAAGTTGTGCAGTACGTCTTCATCCACGTGGCCCCCTTTGGTTACCGGCCGGGGGTTGTGGTAGTCCTTCACGTGCATCCAGCCCAGGCCGGGCAGCATGGCGCGAAACTGATCCAGCACCTCGCTGGCCGAGTAGCCCTGCACGATCAGATTGGCCGCGTCGAACACCAGCACCAAGGCGGGGTGGTTCACTTGGCGATGGATTTCGGCCAGCAGATAACCGTTGCAGCCGACCAGGTTGGCCTCCACCTCCAGCCCGAAGGTAAGGTCGGAGCGGTGGCAGGTTTCGGCGATCTGGCCTAGTTGGTCCACCGCTTGCGCCAGGTGGGCCTGGGGGTCCGAGCCCCGCGGATGGTAAAACGAGAACCCGCGGATGAGCTTGGTTTCCAAAGCGTGGGCCAACTCGCAGGCCTTTTTCACCTCGCTGGCCAAGTAGCGCTTGAAGGGGATGTACGCGTTTTTCGTGCCATCGGCCACGTTGCGGAGCTTGACCTTGCCCAGCGGCGAGCCGATGGAAGCCACGTTCAGGCCGTACTCGTTCTGCAGGTGGCGGACGACCTGGATTTCGCTGCGGGTGAGTTTCAAGACGTTTTTGACCTGGCCATCTCCCCGCACGTCGATAAAGCGGATGGTGTAGTATTGGAGGCCCAAGGCGGCGAAAGCGGCGAATTGCTGCACCGCGGTCTTCTGGTTGGCCGCTTCGTCGGCGAATCCGGAGAGGATGACGCGGGGTCGGTCGGGCATGGGGCGGTTCCGTAAGCTGGGACCACAGGCCAGGACGAACCAATGGCGTTATTCTGGCTTTGGTGCAAGCCCGCCGCAAGGGCGGCCCCCGTGGGCGGCTGGCTGTGTCATGCCGCCCAGGGTGCCAGTTCCCCCGGCTTGCCGAGTGTGCCACGGCTTGCCGCAAGGCAAGCCGTGCCGCTGCGTTCAAGGCACTGCTTCTGCGAAGCAGTGGCACACGCGCAGCGCCGAGACCTGTCACCCCCCACCTGACACCCAGCGCAGTGTGCCACGGCTTGCCACAAGGCAAGCCGTGCCGCTGCGTGGCGTAGCCCTTGCTTCTGGCGAACGAGCGGCACATGGCCTTTAAGGGAGCCCGGCTTGTGAAGCATCCCCGACAAAGCACGTCCCTCCAAGCTGGCCGGCGAACCGGTTAGGACGAATGGTCCGGCGTCTGGGCCGGCTCCACATGGATGACCACCCTGCCCAGGCCGGGAATGCGGGCCCGCAGGAACTCTTCCAGCCGCTGGGTTACCAAGTGGGCGTCGGTGATGGCAGTGGCGGGGTCCAGGGCGCAGTGGAAGGAGACTGCCAGTTCGCCGCCGGTCTGCTGCACGTCCACGTCATGGGGATGGAGGGGGGTGGCCGTAGAACGAACAAACTCTTCGATGGCCGAAAGGACATCGGCCTGGCCCGTCAGGCGGGCCGGGTGAGTGGTCGACTGGCTCCCGATAGGCTCCAAATGAGTGGTGATGCGGGCCAGGCCGGGCAGGTTTTGCCGCAGGTCTTCTTCGAAGCGGGTCGCTTGCTGGTGCGCCTCCTCCAGCGACAGGGCCTCGTTGACCTCCAAGTGGAGTTCCATGGAGCGGCGTGGCGGATCGTCATAGATGCGAATGGCATGGGCTCCGAGGCCGTGCCGGGCCGCCACCACTCGCACCGTGGTCAACACATCCTCGTTGGCCTGGGCGACCGGCTCGATATGGACCACGACGTCGGCCCGTGGGAGGACGGTGCGGACCGCGGCTTCGGCCTGGTCGGCGATGGTATGGGAGCGCTCTAAAGCGGTGCCCCGATCGACCGAGAGGGTGACATCGGCGAAGGTGTCGGCCCCGCTCCGCCGGAGCCGTACGCGGCGGACCTCGGCGACGCCTTGGACACCGGCGGCCGCCTCGGCAACCTGGGCGCGCAGTTCGGCGGGAATGGCGTCCACCAGATCGGCCAGCGATTGCTGGCCCAGGCGGAGGCTGACCAAAGCCACGATCAGGGCAACCCCCAGGGCGGCCACTGCATCGGCCTGCGCCAGCCAGGGCATGCCTACCCGGGGGCCCCATGCCACGCCCAGCAAGCCCAAAAGCACAACGGCCGAAGAGCAGATATCGGTCGAAAAATGGAGGGCGTCGGCCCGCAGGGCTTGGCTTTGGTACTTGCGGGCCGCACGCGCCAACGCCCGGCTCCGCCACGCATCCACCGCCATCGATCCCAAGACCACCCCAAAGGCCCAGGCATTGGCATGGACCACGACCGGGTTTTTGGCCAGCACCAGCCGATACACCGCCTCGTACCCGATCCACCCGCAGGTGGCCAGCAGAAGCAGGGTCTCGGCCAAGGCCGAGAGGTTCTCGAACTTGCCGTGTCCGTACGTATGGTTCGGATCGGCCGGCTGCGAGGCGATATGCACGGCCCAAAGGGTCATGCCGGTTGCCAGCAAGTCCAGGGCGGAGTGCGCCGCCTCGGAAAGGATGCCCAGACTATTGGTGGCCAGCCCTACGACCAGTTTGCACGCCACCATCGCCACAGCGGCCAGCAGGCTGACCGAAGCCACGCGGCGCTTGTCGCGCAGGACCACCTCCGGCGGCTGTTCGACGCAGGCATTCGACATGATGGGCCCCGCTGAAATAGTCGCTCGCCCCTGGACAAACGTACCTGCCCGGTGGGCGGGCCGCCAGGCGGCGGATTGCACTTCTTCCTTCGGTGTGCTACGGCTCCAGCACGATCTTGCCGGCCAAGGCGCCGCTATGGTGCAGGGTGCTTTGTTCCTGAAGGCGGTGGGCCTCGGCCGTGTCGGCCAGCTTCATCACCCGGCTGATGCGGGCCCGCAACTTCCCTTCGGCCAGCCAGCGGTTGATGTCCTCGGCACATTGGCGCTGCTGGTCGGCGGGGGCATTGAACATGGCAAACCCCAGGACCTTGCAGTCGCGGGTGTAGAACGGGCCCACGGGGAACACTGGCCGGGCGTCGCGCCCCGCCATCAGAATCAGTCGGCCTCCCAGCGCCAGGTGCCCAATGGCCCGCTCCAGGTCCGGCTCCCGCAGCGTTTCCCACCACACATCGACCCCTTGCGGGGCAGCGGCCCGCAGCGCCTGGCTCTCGTCTTCCACTGCATACTGAATCACGACATCGGCCCCAAGCTGCCGGCAGAACTCGGCCTTTTCGGCACTGCCGGCCGTGGTGATCACCCGGGCCCCGGCGATCTTAGCCATTTGCACCACGCAGGATCCCACACCGCCGGAACCGCCGTGCACGAACACGGTTTCGCCGGATCGCAGCCGAGCATCGCGAAACAGCCCCAAATGGGCGGTGATCCCCACCAGCGCGGTGGCCGCCGCATCCCGATCGCTCACCCCCGTAGGCGTGGGATAGAGCCATTCTTCGTCTACCGCCACGTATTCGGCGAACGTCCCTTGCCGCCCCAAAAGCCCTTGATTGCTACCCCACACCCGATCGCCGGGTTTGAAGCGGGTCGCCGCCGGCCCCACCGCCTCCACCGTACCCGCCAAATCGCAGCCCACAATGAACGGTTTGGGCAGTGGCCAGGAAATGGCCCCGCTTCGGACATAAGTATCCACCGGATTGACCGCCACGGCTCCCACCCGAACCAGCACTTGGCGGCCCTGAGGCTCGGGGCGGGGCAGGTCGCCATAGATGATCGCTTCCGGCGGCCCTGGCTGATGGATAAACGCTGCTTTCATCGCGGTGATTCCTCCCAATGCATAGTCCCCGAACGGCCCATAAGGCCAGCGCTGGCTGCGGAGTGCTGCCCGAATCGGGCGTGGCTTTCCCACCGAACCGGTTTGCAGTGCAGGTGTAATCCCGCGTCCCGGGGTCGCCTGTATTTCGCCCGAATGCGTGCCGCCCTGACCGGAACGGCCAACTCCCCTCAGGCAACGGCGTCCTCGGCATCCGCCAAGCCGACCGACCGGGCCCTTACAACGTATATGCTCCGGCCGGCTGGGGCAAGGTGCCCAGCACCCTCCGGCCGGAAGGCCCTGAGGCCTCCGCGTGTCCATTAGCCACGTGGGCCGTTACAATGCCCACGCATGGAGACCATCCGGGCCAATCTGTACGACTACCCGAAGTATTACGACGTCTTGTTCGGGTCGGACTGGCGGGCCGAGTACGACTTCCTGCAAGCGTGCTTCAAGCGGTTCGCACGGGGCCGAGTTCGGCGGATCTTCGAGCCGGCCTGCGGGACAGGCCGGTTGCTGGTGCGGTTTGCCCTGGCTGGCTATGAGGTCACAGGGGTGGACATAAACCCCAAGGTGGTAGCATATTGCAACGCCCGCTTTCAACGCCGCGGACTGCAACCGGCGGCAGTGGTGGGCGACATGGCCGACTTCCATCTGCCCCGAAAAGTCGACGCCGCGTTCAACACGATCAACAGCTTCCGGCATCTGCCCACCGAAGAAGCAGCCCGCTCGCATCTGGAGTGCATCGCGCGGGCCCTGCGCCGGGGGGGGTTATATGTGCTTGGACTTCATCTGACCCCGGCGGGCAAGCCCCAATGCCAGCAGGAATCGTGGTCGGCCCGCCGCGGTCACTTGGCCGTCACCTCGCGAATGTGGACTATCGCTTTGGACCGCGGGCGACGCAGGGAGCGCGTGGGTCTTCAGTTTGATATTTGGACCCCCCGACGGCAGGTGCGGCTCTACAACGAAGTCGTGTTCCGCACTTATACCCAACAGCAGATGACCAAGTTATTGCGCGTAGTGGGCAGCTTGGAGGTCGTCCAGACGTACGACTTCAGCTACCAGATCGATTGCCCCATCCAAGTGGACCCGCGAACCGAGGACGTCGTGTATGTGCTTCAGCGGCGGTAGGCCGGGGGAAAGGAGCATGAGGGGATGGGAGCGGTCTGGTCCCTTGGGATGGCTCGCCCGCGCCCCGTGCGGTGCTCCCCGCCGGGCCGAGCGGCCAGCTCCCCTACGGCAGGCCACGGGTTCCTTGGATCAACGGGGGCTGGGCGGGACCCGACCTGACCGCCGGCCGGCAGCCAACAGCCCCGCGGCGAAGACGACTGCTCCGACCCCCGTAATCCCCAGAGTGACGGCCAACCAGCGGGAGTTGCGTTGACAAAGAGT
>Ga0068707_1003018_pt1 | contig 11806 bp, 9 predicted proteins | sample YNPNPMetaG_FD_66600 | JGI IMG/M metagenome (GOLD analysis project Ga0068707, IMG submission 66600) | Anoxygenic and chlorotrophic microbial mat microbial communities from Yellowstone National Park, USA - YNP NP MetaG | ecosystem: Environmental > Aquatic > Thermal springs > Hot (42-90C) >... | reverse complement strand
GCGCGCCTCTTTCTGGCGCTGTGGAGCTTTTTGCCGGTGGTATTGCTGTTCGCGGTGACGCTGCGCATGCCCATCTTTCAGCCGCGCTACCTGATCTTCACCCTGCCCCCATTTTTGATGTTGGCAGCGCGCGGCATCGTGGCGCTGGCGCGCATGACGCGCGCGGTGACGTTGGCCCTGTTGGCGGTGGTGCTCGCCTTCAGCCTATTGGGCATCTGGGTGCAGAGCACTATCCCGCTCAAATCCGACTTTCGCGCGGCGGCGGCCTTCGTGGCGCAGCGCTATCAGGCGGGCGAGCCGATCATGTTCCAGGTGCCCTACGTGCGCTATGTGTTCGACTACTACTTCCCCCTGGCGCATCCCACGTTGGAGGGCCCGTGGACGAATGACGGCAAGAGCGCGGAGAGCGTGGCGCAGCTGCTGCGTGAGACCACGAAGGGATATACCACCCTCTGGCTGGTGGCTTCGGAGAGCTGGCTGTGGGACGAACGTGACCTGACGCGTGCCTGGTTGCGGGAGAATGCCGCGCTGCTGGCCACGGGGAGCTTCGCCCGTGTGGAGGTGTATCACTACCGGCTTGACTGAGCGAAGGCCTGCCGCCCGCCCTTCCGTTTGAAGGGCACCGGCACGCATCGAACACGATACCAGGGCAACACGCTTCTCTGGGAAAGGTACAGTCCGAGATTGTCTGAAAGAGGGGGCTACAATGCCGTAGCTTACGGAAACGTTCTTCTGGCTCTTCGACCACAGTTTGCGGCCGTCCTGGCGCATGGTTGGCGATAATTGTGCCGATGCGGTATAATCGTCGCGATCCTTTCTCAGCCAGCCGCCTGTCCACGTACGCATGTGGAGAGAGGAACCCCTTTCTCTCATGGGCTGGATGGACAATTGTGCAGTGGTGTAGATTTGCTATTATCTCGCACATTGGGTATAATTAAGTGCGAAAGGACGATGGGAGTTCCAGAGTGGCACTTGTGCCGTTCAATGAATTGATGGCAGCTGCCGAGGATGGCCAGTATGCAGTTGGCTACTTTGAGAGCTGGAACCTGGAATCGCTATTGGCGACCGCCGACGCAGCTGAGGCGACTCGGTCGCCGGTTATTTTGGGTTTCAGCGGCATTTATCTGCCCCATCCGCGGCGGCAGGTTCGCGATGCACTCAGCGTCTATGCCGCTATGGGACTCGCCGTGTGTCGGCGGCTCAGTGTGCCCTGTTGTTTGCTCTTCAACGAGTCTTTTGACCTGGATTGGGTGTTAGAATCGATAGATTTGGGTTTCAACCTGGTCATGTTTGCAGACGAAAGACTCGCTGCGGACAAGCTCGTGGAGGCAGTGGCACAGGTAGTTGAAAAAGCCCATGCGCGTGGTGTGGCTGTGGAAGGTGAGATGAATGCCCTGCCGGGCATTGACGGCGATCTCACCGCGATGCCCGATGTGGTGCATATGGATGATCCGTCCGAGGCACGCGCCTTTGTAGAGCGCACCGGCGTGGACGCCTTGGCGGTGAACGTTGGACAGGGACACGTCCATGGGCGTAGCCAGGTGCGGCTCAATCTGGAACGGCTGGCGCAGCTGCGGCGCGCCGTGCCGGTGCCGTTGGTGCTCCACGGTGCCAGCTCGATATATCCACCCGATCTGGTCGAAGCCATTCGGCTGGGTGTCCGCAAGATCAATGTGGGCAGCGTCCTGAAGCGCACTTATCTCGAAACGTTGCGTGAGGCGAGCAATCAACTCGGCGATGCTTATAATCCTTACGATGTGGTGGGTTCCGGTTTTCCGGAGGATGTGCTGACAAAGGCGCGGGTTGCCGTGCAGGAGCGCATCGCAGAGCTGATGCATCTGTTCGGCAGTGCCGGCAAGGCGGTGTGAAGCTCCCTCGTGAGCCTTCCACCACCTGCTGTGCGTGAGGTGTTTGTTCTCAATCGCGATGCAGGTGACGTAACCGCATTTTGAAAGGGGGTGGTCTGCGAAAGGAGCAACGAAGCTGGAGATCTTAGCAGATAATCGGTGGTTACAGAGATGTTGCCCAGCATTTTATTTAGTAGAAACCAAGGAGGGAAAGGAAGATGTCTAAGAAGCTGCATCTTTTGGTCGTATTAGCCCTGTTGGTCGGGTTGGTAGGTGCTTTTGCCCAGCCGGCCACTGCACAGCAACCGGTCAAGGAGTTGACCATCCTCTGGGCCGAGTGGGATCCGGCGGTCTACCTGGCCGAGTTGATGAAAGACTATGAGAAAGAGGCCGGGGTCAAGGTCACGGTGAAGCAGGAGCCGTGGGGTTCGTTCCTGGATGTCGTTTCCAAGGAATGGGCGGCCAAGGGCACTGCTTTTGACCTGGTTGTGGGTGACAGCCAGTGGTTGGGTCAAGCGGCCACGCAGGGCCACTATGTCGAGCTGACTGATTTCCTGAAAGAGACCGGTCTGGCCGACTCGGTGACCGAGGCGACGTTGAAGTACTACGCGGAGTATCCCACCGGCTCGGGCCACTACTGGGCCTTCCCCACCGAGGGTGACGCCAACGGTATGGCCTATCGCAAGGACCTGTTCGAGGATCCCGATGAGATGGCCGCCTTCAAGGAGAAGTATGGCTATGACCTCGGTGTGCCCAAGACGTGGGCCGAGCTGATGGACATCGCCAAGTTCTTCACCCGCCCGGACCAGAACCTGTATGGTGTGGCGATCTACACCCAGAAGGACTATGATGCCATCACCATGGGCTTCCAGAACGTGATGTGGGGCTTCGGTGGCGAGTGGGCCGACGAGAACAATGATCCGCGCGGCGCCATCAACTCGCCCGGTGCCGTGGAGGCGCTTGAGTTCTACCGCGAGCTGTGGACCTGCTGTGCGCCGCCTGGTAGCAGCAACATCTTCTTCCCCGAGGTGAACAACTACTTCATCAGTGGCCAGGTGGCGATGGGTATGAACTACTTCGCCTTCTTCCCCGCGCTGGCCAACCCCGCCACCAACCCGTATGCGGATGTGACGGGTTACTTCGCCATGCCGGCCGGCCCGACCGGCAAGCGCTACGCCGCGTTGGGAGGCCAGGGGATGAGCATCAATGCCTACCTGCCTCCGGAGCGCATCGAGGCGGCCAAGGAGCTCATCAAGTGGTTTGGCCGCGAGGATGTGCAGGCCAAGTGGGCACAGCTAGGTGGCTACACCTGCAATAAGAAGGTGCTCGCCTCACCTGAGTTCCTCGAAGTCGCACCGTTCAACGCCGCCTTCGCCGAGTCCATGCAGATGGTCAAGGACTTCTGGAACGTGCCGGTGTATGCCGACCTGCTCGAGGTGGCCCAGCGCGAGCTGCACGCCTACGTCGTCGGCGGTGAGGGCACCGCAAAGGAGCACCTGGACAAGATCGCCGAGGAGCATTACAAGATCCTGAGCGCCGCCGGCCTGATCAAGGAGGCAGCACCGGCAGCGACGGAGACAGCTCAATAAGGAGGCGGTCTGGTCCATTTAGCTTTACCTGTGCGTTGACCAGGCGTCCATGGGGAGGCAGCAGTATCACTGCCTCCCCACTATCATTCTGTTTGAAGAGGTAGTGTTATGACCGCAACAACTGCGTTGCAGGCGGAAAAGGTGGCTCAGCGGCGTCAGGTGCGCCGCATCAGCGACAAAACCATCCAGATAACATTTATCCTGCCCACGATGGTGTTGCTGATCCTGTGGAACATCTTTCCGCTATTCTATAGCTTGTATCTGAGTTTTACCGAATATTCGGTGATTACGGGGACGCCGCCCAGGTGGTTGGGCTTTGAAAACTATCGCAATATCCTGAGCGATCCCCTGATCTGGAAGTACTTCGCTCTCACCGGTCGCTTTGCGCTGCTCTCGGTGGGTCTGCAGACGATCATCGGCTTTGCGATGGCGATGATTGTGCGCGCCAAGTTCCGCGGCAGTGGATTCATCACCACCCTCATCCTCATCCCGATGATGCTCTCGCCTGTAGTGGTGGGCAAGTTCTGGGCGATGATCTACAACCCCACGTTTGGGCCGTTGAACTATCTGCTGGGGATGCCACCGCCCAAAGGACCCGACTGGCTGGCGAATCCCGAACTTGCGCTTTGGTCGGTGGTATTTGTGGATGTGTGGATGTGGAGCCCCTTTGTGATGTTGTTGTGTCTGTCGGGGCTGAAGGCAATACCGGAGTATCTGTATGAGGCAGCGGCCATTGATCGCGCCAGCGCCTGGTTCCAGTTTTGGCGCATCACCCTGCCCCAGGTGGCACCATTGCTGATGATCGCCATCCTCTTCCGCACCATCGAGGCGTTCAAGCAGTTCGATGTGGTGATGGGTTTGACGGGAGGTGGTCCAGGCGATGCCACCGAGCTGGTGGCGGTCAAGCTGTATCGCATCGCCTTCCTGGGGCGCTTCGATACGGGTATTGCGAGTGCCTTTGCTTACATTGTCCTTATCATCATCATTGCGATCAGCAACCTGTACATCCGGTATCTGAATCGGTTGCGAGGGGAGGCATAGTATATGGCAAAGTTTGAGGAGACCGGCCCGCGTGCACCGATCACCGAGAGCACGCGCGTGGATCTGGTGCATCCGCGCGCGCGTTTGGGTGTGACGATCCGCGCCATTATCGCCATCGTCATCGTGGTGATCATGCTCTTTCCGGTGATCTGGCTGGCGCTCACCATGATAAAAACGCGGCCCGATGCCGTGGCGGTGCCCCCCAAGTTCATCCCCTATTTCCAGGACGGTTTTCTGAGCGATTGGTGCATGGTGCCGCAACTCAACAAGGACGGCACGCCCAAGCTGGACAAGGATGGCCGGCCCGTGCTGAAAGAGAGGCCCGTCTGCTTTGACGTGACGTTGGAGGGCATCGTCGGATTATTCTTCGAGCGTCGTACCCTGACGCCGGCGCAACAGAAGCAATACATGGAGAGCCCGGAATTCGGCTGGGCGGAGCGCATCCTGCTCAAGCGCGGTCTGGTGATCACCGGCCCCAGCGAGTTTGTGGATCGCTTTCGCAACTCGCTGATCATCGCCGGCACCTCGACCGTGTTGGCGGTGGTCTTTGGTCTGCTGGCCGCGTATGCCTTCAGCCGCTTTGACATCCAGGGCAAGCCTGATTTTCTCTTCTTCATCCTGAGCACGCGCATGTTGCCGCCGGTGGTGGTGACCATCCCCATCTTCCTGATGTACCGCCAGCTGGGCATTTATGATACCCATATCGGCATGATACTGCTCTACACCGTGTTCAACCTGTCGCTCTCGGTGTGGTTGCTCAAGGGCTTCCTCGACGAGATCCCTAGGGAGTACGAGGAAGCGGCCCTGGTGGATGGCTACAGCCGGCTGCAGGCGTTCCGCAAGGTGGTGCTGCCGCAAGCGGCCACGGGCATTGCCGCCACCACGGTGTTCTGTCTGATCTTTGCCTGGAACGAGTACGCCTTCTCGTTGATGCTGACCTCGGATGTGGCCCGCACAATGCCCCCTTCGATTGCCAGCACACAGGGCGCGGGCGGCTTGGAGTGGGCGATCATCGCGACCGCCTCGATGCTCTTCCTGATCCCGGTGGTGGTGATCACCTTCGCACTGCGTCAGCATCTGTTGCGCGGCGTCACCTTCGGCGCGATCCGGCAATAATGAGGACGAAAGATGGCTACTATCGAATTGCGTCAAGTTGAAAAGAAATTTGGCCAGCTGCACGCGGTAAAACCGATGGACCTGACCATCCACAGCGGTGAGTTTGTGGTGTTGCTGGGACCATCCGGTTGCGGCAAGACCACCACGCTGCGCATGATTTCGGGGTTGGAAGCGGTCACAGGAGGGCATATCTACCTGGATGGGCGTGATGTGACCTGGTTGCACCCCAGCGAGCGTGACATCGCCTTCGTCTTCCAGTTCTTCGCGCTTTATCCGCATATGACCGTTCTGGATAACATCCGCTTCCCGCTCCAGGCGCAGCGTGTTCCGCGTGCCGAGGCGGAGAAACGGGTGTCCGAGATCGTAAAGATGCTTCAGATCGAACACCTGTTGCATTTGCGCCCGGGATCGCTGAGCGGTGGTGACCGCCAGCGCGTGGCGCTGGCACGCGCACTGGTGCGTCGCCCGGCGGCCTTTCTCATGGACGAGCCGCTGGGTGCGTTGGATGCCGATCTGCGCGAATCCATGCGCGCCGAGATCAAGCGGCTGCACATTGCCAACAATGCCACCACCGTGTATGTGACGCACGACCAGCTCGAAGCGATGGCGTTGGGTGATCGCATTGTGGTGATGTCGGCCGCCGAGATCCAACAGGTGGGCAGCCCGGCGGAGGTGTATTACAAGCCGGCCAACCTGTTTGTGGCACGTTTCATCGGCAGCCCGGGCATGAACCTGATCAGCGGCCGCTATGCCGACGGTGTCGTCTATCTGCCGGGTGACAATCGCTATACGGTGCCGGAGAGCTGGCGCGCACCGCTGGCACAGTCGCTCAAGGACGGCGAGGTGATCATGGGCTTCCGGCCAGAATCGGCACGCATCACCGAAAATGGCGCTCTGGCCGCGCGGGTGTACGCCAGCGACATGCACGGCGCCTTTAATATGATCCACCTGGCGCTGGGGGATGAAACCAACATTGTCAATGTGCGGGTGGATCGGTGGGTCACCTATGCGCTGGACACTCCGGTGCGCTTTGACATCGACCCGGAAGGGGTGCGTTTCTTCGATCCGCGCAGTGAGAAAGCGCTGAGGCGAGGTGGAGCACAATGAGCCACGTAGAGTTGCAGCATATTACCAAGCGTTTTAAGACGGTCACCGCATTGCGTGATGTCTCGTTTGATATTCAGGACGGCGAGTTCTTTGTCCTGCTGGGGCCGACAGGGGCGGGTAAAACCACCACGTTGCGCGTCATTGCCGGCCTGGAAAAGCAGACGCAGGGTCACGTCCTCTTCGACGGCGAGATCGTGGATGACCTGCCGCCTCCTGACCGCGATATCGCCTTCGTGTTCCAGCAGTACTCGCTGTACCCCAACATGTCGGTATACGACAACCTGGCCTTTCCGCTGCGCGCCCCGATGCGGCGCATGTCCGAGGCCGAGATTCGCCAGCGTGTCTATCAAGCGGCCGAAATCTTGCGCATCACCCACCTGTTGGAGCGCAAGACATCCCACCTCTCCGGCGGCGAGATGCAGCGTGTCTCGCTGGGACGCGCCATCGTCCGTCAACCGCGTATCTTCTTAATGGACGAGCCTCTCTCCAACCTGGACGCCAAACTGCGCGAGGCGCTGCGCGTGGAGCTGAAGCATATCCAGAAGACTCAAGGCAGTACCACCCTGTTCGTCACCCACGACCAGATCGAAGCGCTCACCATGGCGGACCGCATCGCGGTGTTGAACAAGGGGCGCATCGTCCAGATCGGCAGCCCGACCGATATTTATGATCGGCCGGCGACGATCTTCGTGGCCCAGCTGGTGGGCGTCCCGCGCATCAACCTGGTGGATGCGCGCTGCGATGACGGGACGATCAGCATTGTCAACAGCCCAGTGCGCCTGCCCAAGCCGGTGACCAGAGAGCTGCCGCGTGCGTTCAAGCTGGGTGTGCGCCCGGAGCACGTGCTGCTGGATCCCCAAGGGGAGTTCGTCGGCCAGTTGCTCCTGATCGAGCCGTTGGGGGTGGAATCGATCTTGCACATCAAGGTGGGGCAGCAAAGCCTGGTATGCACCGTGCCGGGTATGACGCGCCACAAACTGGGCGATGAGCTGCGTTTCAACCTAGTGCGCGAACGGTTGCATTACTTCCGTGAGGATGGTATACGGATACAGGCTTAGACTCTTACTCACTTAAAGCTACAAGGAGGTATTCATCATGGGACGACCAGTCACGCTATTTACCGGTCAATGGGCTGACCTGCCTCTGGAAGTTTTGGCACAGAAAGCCAGCGCTTGGGGATTCGATGGCCTGGAGCTGGCCTGCTGGGGCGATCACTTTGAGGTGGACAAGGCACTCAGCCAGGACGGATATGTCCAGAGCCGTTGGGATATCCTCAACAAGTATAATCTGAAATGTTTTGCCATCAGCAGTCATCTGGTGGGGCAATGCATCTGCGACCCCATCGACAAGCGGCATCAACGCATCCTGCCGGCGCGCCTGTGGGGCGAGGGCAATCCCGACAAGGTGCGCGAGCGCTGCATTCAGGAGATGAAGGACACGGCCAAAGCGGCCAAGCTCTTCGGGGTCAACATTGTCAACGGCTTCACTGGCAGCAGTGTGTGGAGTATGTTCTACTTCTTCCCGCCCACTTCCCAGGCGGACGTTGATGAGGGTTACAAAGAATTCGCCGCACGCTGGTTGCCCATCCTGGATGAGTTCCAGAAGCAGGGTGTGCGCTTTGGGCTGGAGGTGCACCCGACGGAGATCGCCTACGATATCTACACGGCGCGGCGCGCGCTGGAGGCGGTCAACTGGCATCCCGCCTTCTGCTTCAACTTCGACCCCAGCCACTTTGTGCATCAGTTCATCAATCCGGTGTTCTTCCTGGAGGAGTTCCCCGACCGCATCATCCACGTGCATGTGAAAGATTCGCGGGTGCAGCTGAACGGACGCAACAGCATCCTCTCCTCCCATCTGGATTTCGGTGATCCGCGACGTGGATGGGACTTTGTCTCGCCGGGACGTGGCGATGTCAAATGGGATCCGATCATCCGCACGCTCAATCGCATCGGCTACCAGGGTCCGTTGTCCATCGAATGGGAGGACACCGGCATGGATCGTGAGTGGGGTGCCCCGGAGGCGCTGGCGATGATCCGCAGGCAGGATTTCACCGCCTCCGCCGTGGCATTCGATGCCGCCTTCGCGGCCAAGAAGTGAAAAGGAGCACCACGATGGCAAAAGAGGCCTTTACCGCTCAAGCAAGTGTCCAGGCGGCGGGCGAGATCCCGCACATCGGCGTCGGCATGCTGGGCTACGCGTTCATGGGCAAGGCGCACAGCAACGCCTTCAAGAAGATCCCGTACATCATGTACCCACCGCCGGCCATTCCCGATCTGGTGGCGATTTGCGGCCGCAATGAGCAGGCCACCGCGGAGGCAGCGCGCCGCTACGGCTATGCCACCTATTACACCGATTGGCGGGAGATGGTCAAGGACAAACGCATCCAGCTCTTTGACAACGGGACGCCGCCCAATGCCCATGCCGATCCGTGTATCGCCGCGGCTAATGAAGGGATGCACATCCTGTGTGAGAAGCCACTGGCACGCAACGGCGAAGAGGCGCGCCGCATCCGTGATGAGGTGGCGAAGACGGGTGTCAAGCACATGGTGGGCTTCAACTATCGCTTTGTGCCGGCCATCCGACAGATGCGCGATCTCATCCGTAGCGGCGCACTGGGGCGCATCTACCATTATCGCGCCATCTACCTGCAGGAGTGGGTGATGCCCCATTATAACCTGCCCAAGATATGGCGATTGGACAAGGAGATCGCCGGCAACGGTGTGTTGGGCTGCCTGGGCTCGCATATCATTGATCTGGGGCGTTTCCTTATCGGCGAGATCAAGAGCGTCGGAGCGATCACGCGCACGTTTGTCACCGAGCGCCCGCTGCCGGATGGCAGTGGTATGGCCAAGGTGGATGTGGACGACGCCTTTGCCAGCATCGTGGAGTTCGAGAACGGCGTCATCGGCACGATCGAAGCGACCCGCTTCGGCGCCGGCCGCAAGAACCACCAGGTGATCGAGGTCAACGGCGAGAAAGGGAGCGTGCGCTTCGAGCTGGAACGCCTGAACGAGCTGCAGGTCTTCTGGGTGGACGAAGAGCCCAAGGAGACCCAGGGCTTCCACAACGTGCTGGTGACCGAGGCGCATCACCCCTGGATCAGCAATTGGTGGCCGCACGGGCACATCATCGGATGGGAACATACTTTCGTGCACGAGATCACCCATCTGCTGGATTGCATCGTGAACAACAAGGATGTCGCGCCCGATGGTGCCACCCTGGAGGATGGCTATCGCGCTTGTGTGATCTGCGACGCCATGCTCAAATCGGCCGAGACGCGTCGCATGATTGACATTGAGTACTGAGATGGCGACTGAAAGCGGGGGCGATGGGAGAAATCGCCCCCGCCAGAACACCATGAGAGGGGTGTAAGTACCGGTATGGAGCAAAATGCAAACAAGCGAATTGTGATACGACCTTTGATCATCTCCATTGCGTTTGTGGTGTTTTTCCAGATCCTCAACCGGGTGGTGCCGCTGATGGTGAGCCCGACGATCGGGGATATTGTGCGGTTCATCACCAACTTCGCCACGATCCTGCTGGGAGGTGCCTTCTTCCTGGCGTTTGTGGCGGCGAATGTCAACGGCAAGATCCCGCGCAACATTCACAGTAAGGTGGAGCTGGTTATCATCTTCTTTCTTGTAGTGGGCATCATCGCGATGTTTCAGCCCATCTCCGTCGAGATTTACGGCGTCGGGTTCAACGTGTTGATGTTCGCGCTGTTGGCCTTCATCGTATGGAGCCATCTGGTGCCCAAGATGCCCAGTGAGGAAATGGAAGAAGCCGAAGCTGCCGCCGAGGCCAAGCGAGGATCTACAATAGGGGGCTGACGCTTCCTCGGCCGGAAGATCGCCGATCTTCTAGCTGCAATTGACAAAGGGGCACGGGAGAGGATCCTCTCCTGTGCCCCTTCTTCGTCTCGCATTGGTTCAAGCGATAAACGTCGAGAAGGCCCGATTCAGATGCGAGAGCTTGGGCACTTATGCCGTATGGTGGTATACATCCCAACCGAGATAGGTGGTCAGCGCTTCATAGACTGCATCGGCCACCAGCGCCTGGGTAGCAGCGAAGTGGTGCTCGAAGCGATTCTTGCAAATGTAGTGGAGCAAGTCTTGTAAGTCAGGGATGTGCACCACACCATACGTACCATAGGTGTCCAGTGTTTGTCGGGTGAATTCACCCTCGCCTGTGTAAGCCGAGATTGAGCCGTTGATGTCATCTGTGCTGATGCGCAGAAAGGTGAACGGTGCCGCTTTGATCTTGCCATACAGCTGGCCGTAGGCATTCTCTTCGCCCAGGCGCTCGGCCAGACCGGGATGACAGCTCATCCATGGGCGCTGTTCCATAACGCAGGCGGGCAGATTCGAGCAGTGGAAGACCACCGCCTTGTCCGCCTCTTCGGCATAATTGTTGTTCCAGTCCAATAACATCGCCGGTTGGCCGGATGCCAGCTGCAACACGTACATGCTCAGCGCCCCGTTGGCATCGGTTTCGCACGCACTCGGCAGCATCTGATTGCTCAACATGCTCATCAGGGGGCACGGGAAGACACCGAAATACTCTTCGAGCGCCGTCCAGCATTGCACCGCCGTGGCGTTCAGCTTGTTCTCGGCGATCCAGCGGTCCATCACTACGCCGAAGCGTGCCATACGGTTGAGCACGCTTGGGGGCACGTGACTTGTCTCGGCATATTCGACGATCGCCTGGCGCTTGGCAACAACTGCCGGATCATCGTCCGAAAGTCGGTCCGCCTGTCCGAAGGCTTCCGATAGATCTAACGTTTCCACCGACACGCCGACGTGCTCAAGGATCTTCTCGCTGAAACGTACCGTGTTAAATGCCGCCGGCCGCGCGCCCAACACCCCGATGCGCACCTGGCGCATGCCCTTGACGATGCGGCAGACGGCGGCAAAATGGTGCAGGTCCTCACGGAAGCTCTCCGAATCGGGGTTGACCGTGTGCATATGGGTGAGCGTGAAGGGGAGGTTGTACTGCCCCAAATTGTTGCATACCGAGATCTTGCCGCAGAAGCTATCGCGTCGTTCGGTGAAGCTCAGCTTGGACATATCATCCGGGAAAGCGTGCACCAGGATAGGCACCCTGAGG
>Ga0068707_1003017_pt1 | contig 11806 bp, 8 predicted proteins | sample YNPNPMetaG_FD_66600 | JGI IMG/M metagenome (GOLD analysis project Ga0068707, IMG submission 66600) | Anoxygenic and chlorotrophic microbial mat microbial communities from Yellowstone National Park, USA - YNP NP MetaG | ecosystem: Environmental > Aquatic > Thermal springs > Hot (42-90C) >... | reverse complement strand
TGGCAGGTCAACTCCGGCCCAGGGCCACCTGATGACGCGGCCGGCCTTGACCCCGCCGCCGCGGGGCCGTAGGCTGGCGGCCGCCGTGGGGCGAGAGCCGATGGCCGGCGTCCCGCGGCGATCGACGATCGCGACGGCGCACCCGGGGCTCAGACCCCCGGCTGCTTTCGGGTGGGGTTTGGCGAACCACCCGGGGTCCCGCCGACGCCGGCCGCAAGGAAGTGTCCGACGCCATGGCCCATCCACAGGCCGGCCGCCGACCCGAACCGGAGACGCTCGTCACCCGCGAGGAGATGGAACGGGCGTACTTTCATCCGGAAGGCGATCTGCACCCGGTCCGGAACGGCACCTCCGGCCACCGCGGCCTTACCGGCAGTGGTTTCTGCGAACAGCACGTCGCCGCGATGACGCAGGCCCTCTGCGACATCCGGCGGGCGCGCGGCACCTGGGGACCCGCCGACTCCGACGACCCGGCCGCCAACCTCCGCGGCGGCCTGCCCGGACCCGTCTTTCTCGCCAAGGACGTCCGCTTCACCTCGGACTTCGCGCTGCGCACCGCCGCCGAGGTCTTCGCCGGCAACGGGGTCGCCGTCCTCGTGCATCGGGGCGACCGGGCCACCCCCACCCCGGTCGTCTCCCACGCCATCCTCCTCGGCAACGCCTGGGGCGGCAACGTCGAGGGCGTCGTGCTCACCGCCTCCCACAACCCTCCCGAGGAAGCCGGCTACAAGAGCAACGGCATGGACGGCGGCCCGAACACCCGCACCCGCCCGATCGACCTCCGCGCCAACGAACTGCTCCGCGACCCGTCCGGCATCCGCCGGCTCGACTACGACCGCGCCGTCCGCGAGGGCCTGGTGGTCGAGGTCGACCTCGTGGGACCCTATGTGCAGGATCTCGGCTCCGTGATCGATTTCCAAGTCCTGCGCGGCCACCGTTTCGCCGCCACCCCGCTCGGCGGCTCCGCCCATGGCTACTACGAGGCGATCGCGGGGTGTTACGACGTCCGGATCGAGGTCGTCCTCGCCGACCCCGATCCCGCCTCGGCCCATCGCACCCGCGACTGGGACGGGAAGCTCCGCGGCGATCCGTCCTCCCCGTGGGCCATGCGCGCCGTCGCCGGCCTGCGCGAACGCCTCGGCGTCCCCCTGCTCGGCGCCAACGACAACGATGCCGACCGCTTCGGCGCCGAGGACTCCACCGGGGTGCTCCATCCCAACCACGTCCTCTGCGTCCTGTTCGACTACCTCTGCCGGCACCGACCCTTCGACGCCGCCAAGGGGGTCGGGCGGACGATCGGCACGACCCATCTCCTCGACCGCATCGCCGAGAGGCACGGGCGGCCGGTTCACGAGGTCGATGTCGGCTTCAAGTGGTTCGTCGCCGGCCTCCGCGCCGGCCGCTACGTTCTCGCGGGCGAGGAGAGTGCCGGGCTGTCGCTGCCGCGCCGCGACGGTCGGACCTGGGTCACCGAGAAGGACGGCATCGCCGCCGTCCTGCTGATGATGGAAGTCGTCGCCCGCACCGGCAAGGACCTCGGGACCCTCTATCGCGAGCTCGAGGCCGAGTACGGGCCGTACCGCTACGAGCGCGTCGACACCCCGGCGTCGCCGGAACGCAAGGCCCGCCTCGCGCGACTCGCCGCCGACCGCCGCCTCGTCGAGTCCGCCCTTGCCGGGAAGCGTGTCGCCGGCCGCACCGTCGAGCGCCTCGTCGTGGGCGACGGCGTCAAGGTCGTCCTCGACGACGGCACCTGGGTCCTCAAGCGGGCGTCCGGCACCGAGGACATCCTCAAGGACTACCGCGAGCAGCGCGGCGAATCGCTCGACGAGGCGCGCCGCGCCTCCGCGGAGCTCGACCGGCTTCTCGGCCTGTCCTGAACCGCGCGCCCCGCGGCGGCGGGCGAGCCCCCCGACCTCCTACCGCAACAGCAGCCACGCCGCGACTCCCGCCGCGACCACCAGAAGGCCGAGCAGCGCGAACCACGCCGCGCGCCGCCGTGCCACGCGCGGGTGCTCGATCCGCACCGCGCCCGGACTGACCCGCCGCTCTCGCCGCGTCCGTGTCGGCCGGCCCTCCAGTGCCCGGACGAAGTCCTCCACGTCGGCGAACCGGTCGGCCGGGTCGGGCTGCGTCGCCCGCTGCAACGCCGCCACCACGGGCGCCGGAGGCCGCGCCGCCGCGACCCGATCGGCCGGCAGCGGCCGCGCGATCTCCACCGTCACGATCTCCGCCAGTCCCACGTCCTGCCGCATCTTGCGCCCGGTCAGCATCTCCGCCACCAGCAGCGCGAACGCGTACTGGTCCGTCCATGGGCCCAGCGCGTCGTTCCGCGCCTGCTCCGGCGCGAGATACGCCGGCGTTCCCAGCACGATCCCGCTCCTTGTGAGTCGCGGCTCCCGGCTTCGCAGCAGCGACTTGGCCAGTCCGAAGTCCAGGATCTTGTCGGTCGGCGGGCCGCCGGCCCGCTCCACCAGGAAGATGTTCTCCGGCTTCAGATCGCGGTGTACCACCCCCCGCTCGTGCGCGAACAGCAACCCCGCCGCCATCTGTCGCGCATGCCGCAACACCTCCTCCAGCGGCATCCCGTGCGGTCGCTCCCGCATCTCGTCCCGCAGTGTCCGGCCGTGCAGCAGCTCCATCGCGAAGTACGGCGTCCCCCACTCCCCCGTTCCGCTCTCGAAACCCTCCACGATGTTTGGATGACGAAGCTGCGACAGGAGCCGCGCCTCGCGGATGAACCGCGTGACCATCGTCGCGTCCTCGTCGTCCGGGATCATCAGCTTGACCGCCGCCGGCCGACCGTCCACCGCCGCCGCGTACACCGCCCCCATCGCCCCCCGCCCGATCACCCGCTCCAGCTTCCACACCCCGATCGTCCGCCCCACGAACGACTCCGGCGACTCGACCTGGATCGGATTCCCGCAGATCCCGCACCGTTCCTGCGGCGGCAGGATCCGGTGGCAGCGGTGACAGACGTAGACCCTCACCGGCCCTCCCCGCGAGCCTCCCTGCGCCGCCAGGATACCGGAACCCCCGCGCACCGGCCTACGGTGCCGGCGCCCTCGTCGCCGCAAACACCCTCTCGAACTCCGCCCGATAGGCCGCCGCGATCGCCGGATCCTCGATCCAGAGCGAGTTCTCGTTGTTGCTCCAGGCGTTCGCTGACCAGTTCGCCGATCCCGTCACCACCGTGCGCCCGTCGAGCACGAGGGTCTTGCTGTGCATCTCCCCCACGTGCAACGGCACGCCCGCCGCGAGCAGCGCCTGCGCCGGCAGCTCGTCCGCGTATGTCTCCTCCACGATCACGCGCACCGCCACCCCGCGCCGGTGCGCCGCGATCAGCGCGTCCGAAACCTCCGTCCGCGTGAACGCGTGGATCGACGCCTCCGCCGACGTCGTTGCCGCGCCGATCGCCGCGACCAGGTCGTTGAACCACCGTGCCGGCGACGTCGTCGGCGTCTCCGGCGAGAAGGAAACCCGATACGGGCCCCCCCGCACCGGCTCCTCCGGCGGCACCGGCCCGAACGTCCCATCGACGAACATCCGCCGAAACACGTTGCCGTACGCGGCCACGATCTCGGCCTGGTCCACCACGATCGCGTTGTTGTTGTCCCGGCAGAAGGATCGCTGCGTCAGGTTCGCCGAGGCGACCCAGACCCGCGCGTCGTCGAAGATTGCGAACTTGTGGTGCATCAGCCCGCTGCGGTTGTCCGGGACGATCGTCACCCGGTCCGACGCCTCCAGGCGGGCGAGCGAACAGGTCAGCGTCCCGTCGGCGCCCCGCGGGCACCGGTCGTCGTCGATCACGAATTGCACCACCAGGTCGTCGTCGGCCGCGAGCTTCGCCAGGAAAGCATCGACCAGGCACTCCCAGTCCGTCTCGTAGATCGCGAGCCGCACCGAGACGTCCGCGCAGACGAGCAGGCCCAGGAACTGACCGGCCATCGCCCCGCTCGGCGGCGTGAACGTCGGTTCATCCGCCGCCGGCGCCGAGCAGGCCGTCGGAAGCTCCGGGCAAGGACACGCCGGCGGCACGTCCGACTCCGCCTCCCCGCTGTCGTCGGTGCCCTCCGCCTCCCCCTCCGCCGGCGCATCGGCAACGCCCTCCGCCTCGCCAGGCACCTCGGCGTCCGCGTCTACCGCGTCCGCATCCGCGGCGTCCGCATCCGCCGCGTCGGCATCCGCGGCGTCGGCCGGACGCGGAACATCCACCACCGTGTCGTCACCCGTGCCGCAGCCGCCGGCCGCGAGCACCGCGGCGAAGAGTCCGAACCGACGGAACCCGTCACGCATCTTCATGCTCACCACCATAGCACGGGTCCGGCGTCCTGCGCACCGACGCCCAGAGTCGGGTCGTCGCCGGCCACGGCCCCGCGCCGGAATGGCCTTCTGGCAGCCCAACCGGTGGGCTGAGGATAGGCCCCCTCCGCTCCGGCGCGGCCCCCGGGCCTTCGCCGGAAGCGTCACGAACGCGACGACGACTCTCCGGTCGTTTCCTGCCGGACCCACGCCACATACGGCGCGAACGATTCCGCAGTCTCCGGCGACAGCACCACGATCTCGGGACACTCGTACGGGTGCAGCTCCCGCAGCCGCGCCGCGCACCGTGCCAGCGCCGCGGCGGAGGTCTTGACCAGGAGCGTCGTCTCCACCTCGCGCTCCACCTTGCCCCGCCAGCGGTAGGTCGACCGGACGCCGGGAAGAGCGTTGACGCACGCCGCCAGCCGCTCCTCGACCAGCGCCGTTGCGATCGCCTCCGCCCGGTCCGGCGGACAGTTGCTGAGGAGGATTCTCATGCGATGTGGCATAGTGCACCCTGGGGAGGGAGGCAAGAGCATGCGGATCCTCGGGCCCGCGGGTCGGACGACGGTCGGAATCGTGACGGCGTGGATCGCGGCGGCCTGCGCCGCACCACCCGCCGGACCCGCCGACGGAACGGCGGGACGCCTCGCCGTTGCCGCGATCGCCGACGGCCTCGCCCTCGTCGACCTGGACGGCCGCGCCCCCCCGCGCCTCCTGTTGCCGGGCGGCGGCTGGCGCGGTGCCGTCTGGGTCGGATGCACCTCCTTCGTGGCCCTCGACCGCCGGCTCGATCGCGAGCGCTCGCTCTCCGTCCTCGACACCGAACACGGCCGGCTCTACCCGGTCGAGCTCCCGTCCTTGGCGGACCTCGTCGTCGATCCCGACGTCCTCGACGCCCTGGTCGCCGCCTTCGGCGCGGAGGACGCCTTTCCCGAGAACCGCCTGGAGTTCGGCGAACTGCGGTCGGACGCCGGCGGTCGGCCGGCCCTGGAACTGATCGCCCGGGCATCCCTGCCCGGCGAGGAAGAGCGGTCCGACCTGTTCCTGCGACTCGAACCGCTGGCGCTGCCGGCGCCCGTCGAGCGGGCGGTGGCGGAGGCGCCCGCCTGCGCACCCGCCGCCCCGCGCTGGGTCTTCCGCTCGGCCCACGGCGCCGCCGTCCTCGGCGGTGCCCCGGCGGACGACTGGTCGTGCCGGCGCTTCGCGGGGCAGGAAATTCCCGTTCCCGCCGCGGCCACGCCCGCATCGAACGCCGTCGTCGGCCGGACGACCGACGCCGGCGAGGAACCGCTGCGCGTGCCGGTGCCCGGCCTCGGCGACGTGACGCTGCCGGACAGCGCGCCGGTCGACGCCTACGAGCGGTGCGACGCTCCGGACGGCCGCTGGATCGCCGTGCGGGTCGAACAACCGGGACTCAACGGTTTCGACGCGCTGTACGCCGTCCGGACGGCCGACGGACGGGTCGAATGCATCGCGCCGTTCGACGTGACGGAACGGACCGCCTCCGGCATCGCGGTGCTGGGCCCGGACACGCTGCTCTTCGGATCGCCCGACCGCGGCTGGTTTGTCTGGCGCGCCCAGGGCGACCCGCAGCGCCTGGGAGACTTCCCGCCGCCCCTGAGGCCGTGACCTCCGGCGGCCCCGGCCCCGCGCGCCCCGCCCACGAGAGGAAGACAGGACCCCGCCGCCTCAGTCGTAGTACTCGTTGCCCAGATGCGTGATCAGCTCCTCGCCCCGCAGCCAGCGCAGCGTGTTCTTGAGCTTGATGAGCTGGATGAACAGGTCGTGCTCGGGGTACAGATTCGGCGGAACCATCGGGCTCTTGAAATAGAAGGACAGCCACTCCTGAATCCCCCGCAAGCGGCTGCGATGGGCCAGATCGAGGAACAGGGCGAGGTCGAGGACAATCGGGGCGGCAAGGATCGAATCTCGGCAAAGGAAGTTGATCTTGATCTGCATCGGGTATCCAAGCCAGCCGAAGATATCGAGGTTGTCCCAGCTCTCCTTGTTGTCGCCGCGGGGCGGGTAGTAGTTGATCCGCACCTTGTGATGGAAATCGCCGTACAGCTCCCCGTAGAGGTGGGGCTGCAGGATTGAATCGAGCACCGAGAGTTTGCTCTCCTCCTTGGTCTTGAACGACTCGGGATCGTCCAGCACCTCGCCGTCGCGGTTGCCGAGGATGTTGCTGGAGAACCAGCCGTGCAGGCCGAGCATTCGCGCCTTGAGCCCCGGGGCCACGATCGTCTTCATCAGCGTCTGCCCCGTCTTGAAGTCCTTGCCGCAGATCGGCACCTCCCGCTCCCGCGCCAGCTCCCACATCGCGGGGATGTCCACCGTGAGGTTCGGCGCCCCGTTCGCGAACGGCACGCCGCACCGCAGCGCCGCATAGGCGTAGATCATGCTCGGCGCCACCGACGGGTCGTTCGCCGCCATCGCCTTCTCCAGCGCCGCCAGCGACTGGTGCGCCGGACCCGGCCGCAGGAAGATCTCCGTCGAGGCGCACCAGATCATCACCGTCCGGGCGACGCCGGTCTCCCGCTGGAACTTCCGGATGTCTTCCATGAGCTGCTCGGCCAGTTCGAGCTTGTTTTTCCCCTGCTTGACGTGCTTCCCGTCCAGCCGCCGGACGTAGTCGCGCGAGAAGACCGCTGGCCACGGCCGGATCGACGCCAGGTCCTCGCGCGCCAACGCCAGGTCCTCGCGGCTCAACACCCCGGCCTTCGCCGCCGCCGTGTAGCCGTCGTCGGGAAAACAGTCCCAGGCGCCGAACACGAGGTCGTTCGGGTCGGCCAACGGCACGAACTCCTTGATCAGCGGCGACCGGTTGTCGGTCCGCTTGCCTAGCCGGATCGTCGCCATCTGCGTCAACGAACCGAACGGCCGCCGCCCGTGGCGCCGCCCCAGCGCCACCCCGGCCACGAACGTGGTCGAGACGGCCCCGAGACCCACGAGCAGCACGCCGAGTTTCCCCTCGGCCGGTTCGATCTTCGTCGGCTTCTGGCGCATGCCCGCCTCCTTCCTACCTCGTGCTCCATCCGATCCGTTCCCCCGCGGACGACCCGCCGCTTGTAGCACCAATTGGGATCGAACGGCAAGACGACGGAAACCCAGAGATGGCGAACGGACGCACGGTTGGCCCGGCACTTGCATTGGCCCCCGCCGGCCGTCTGGTCGGGGACCCCGAGACCCCGGCCGGAGTCGCGGGACTTGAGGAAGGTCCCGAGTTCGTGGTAGTTGCCCTGTCCTCGCGCAGGCGTCGCCGAGGGGCAGGTGCAGGGTGTGGCGGCAGGACTGTGAATCGGATTCACAGTGGGCCGTGGGAGCGACAGGGAGAAGGCGGAAATCGGTGGCTGCGGCGGGGTGGATGTGCGTGAGGCGGAAATGAGGGTGCAACGAGGCGTCATTCTGGCGGCGGGACGCGGGTCGCGCCTGGTCAACGGTTCGGGGATCCCCAAGCCGCTGGTCGAGGTCGGCGGGCGGACGCTCATCCAGCACGTCCTGGCGGCGTTCCGGGAGGCCGGGCTTTCCGAGGCGGTGGTGGTCGTCGGCTACCAGGGGGAGAAGATTCGCCGGGCCCTCGCCGCCGAGCGCGGGATCGAGATCACGATTGTCGAGAACCCTGACTGGCAGAAATCCAACGGGGTGTCGCTGCTGGCCGCGGCGAAATACGTGGATCGCCCGTGCATCCTGTCGATGGCGGATCACCTCTACGAGGCGCCGCTGGTGCGGGCTTTGTGCCGGCTCCCGGTCCAGGACGGGGTCTGTCATCTGATGGTGGACGAGGATCTCGATGCCTGCTTCGACATCGAGGACGCGACCAAGGTCGGACGCCTCGGCGACCGGATCGTCGCCATCGGCAAGGAGCTGACGGAGTACGACGCGATCGACTGCGGGGTGTTCCGCATCGGCCCGGCGTTGATCGAGGCCGTGGCGGCGGTCTATCGCGACCGCGGCGACTGCTCCCTGTCCGACGGCGTGCGGCTGCTCTGCGGCCGCGGCATGATGCGCGCCCTGCCGACGGCCGGCGAACTGTGGCTCGACGTCGATACCCCCCAGGCGCTGCGCCACGCCCAGGCCCTGCTGCGCATCCGGGAACTCGAACGCGGGGCCGAACGTCCCTACCTCCTGATGAATCCCGGTCCCGTCGCCCTCTCCCCCGGCGTGCGCCAGGCGCTCGTCTCCGCCGACCTGTGCCACCGCGACGAGGACTTCGCGCGGCTCTTCGATTCGGTGCGGCGCAAGCTGCGCCGCGTTTACGGCGCGTCGGTCGAGCACGACGTCCTGCTGCTCTGCGGATCCGGCACGGCGGCCGTCGAGGCGGGGATCACGAACTTCGTGCCCCGCGGCGGCAAGCTGCTCGTCGTCCGCAACGGGGCCTTCGGCGAGCGGCTGGCGGAGGTAGCCCGCGCGTTCCACATCCCGCTGGCCGAGGTCCCCTTCGCCTGGGGCGAGACCGTCGATCTCGCCCGTGTCGCCGGCGCCCTCGACGCCGATCCCGCCGTCACCACCGTGGCGGTCGTGCATCACGAAACCTCCACCGGCCTGCTGAACCCCGTCCGACAGATCGGCGCCCTCTGCCGCGCCCGGAACCTCCTGTTCTTCGTCGATGCCGTCTCGAGCCTCGGCGGGGAAGACCTCCACGTCACCCGCGACAACATCGATGTCTGCGTGTCCAGCGCCAACAAGTGCCTGCACGGCGTCTCCGGCGTGTCGTTCCTGTGCATGAGCGAGCGGGCGTGGGAGCGGATTCGCGACGACGAGCCCCGCGGCTACTACCTCGACATCCGCAAGTACCGCGCCTACGCCCGCCTGGGCCAGACGCCGTTCACCCCCGCCGTCCAGGGCCTCCTGGCCCTCGATCGCGCCCTCGCCGAAACCCTCGAACTCGGCCTCGATCGCCGACGGGTCCGGTACCGGGCCTTGAACGAGGCGATTCGCGCCGGCCTGGCCGAAATGGGCATCGGCACGCTGACCGCCACCGGCTCCGAGTCTCACGGGATTACCCTCGCCCGGGTTCCGGAAGGGATTTCGTTCCACGACCTGTACGACGAGATGAAGCGCCGCGGATACCTGATCTACGAGTGCAAGGCGGCACTGGCCAACCGGTATTTCCAGGTCGCCAACATGGGCGCGATGACGATGGACGACGTCCAGGGCTTCCTGGCCGCCCTGCGCCAGGTGCTCTGCGAACACGGCTGCCGGGTCGAGAACCGCGCCGCCGCTCTCGGCTGAGCGTCGCTGCCGATCCTTCTTCGCCTCGCCGCTGCCTCGGACGGCGCCCTTCCCCAGCCCGGCCCCGTCCCGGGACCTCGGCGGCGACCCCGCCCGCGGGGAAAACGCGCGTCGCCGGTCACTCTGCGTCCCGGATGTTCCCGACGAGCCACTCCGACAGGATCTCGTTGCCGTCGATCACCCGCGACCGGGTGCAGCCCCAGACGTCGCACAGGCCGATCACGTACGCCTCGTCCGGGTTCGCCGTCAGATACAGCTTGCGCAGTGTCCCGTCTGGCTGGCAGGTGCAGCGCGCCAGCCGGGGCAGCTCCGTCCGGCAGATCGGGCACTCCAGCCGCAGCCGGGTCCCCGGGCGGAACTCCGGACCGACCTTGGTCGCGTCCCCGTGCAGCGGGCTCAGTTCCACCAGACCCTGGGTCCGGCCGTCCCCGACCCAGATCGCGATTCCCGGATAGCCCTCGAAGGCGGTCGGACCGGCGCCCACCAGGTTGTGGCCGCGAGGGCAGAACGCCTGGGTCACCACCACGAACGCCTGTTCGATGAGCTGCACCCCCGTCCCGGCGGTCGCCACCGGCTTGCGAATCCGGAGTCGCTCGCGGTCGACATCCTTGCGCGGCATCGCCTCACCTCCGGCGCGAACCTACCACGGGGACTTCCGCCGGGTCACGTTTCCGTCCGTTGGCCCCGGTCACGGCTTGGGGCGGAAGGGCCACGGGCGCGACCGTCGCCGATCCCTCGGCGGCGCCTCCTCCGCCCCCTCCGGTGCTCGTCGCTCCGTCGCCAGCACCAGGGCCGGTAGGACGACGGCCGTGGCGAGCAGGACGGTGGACAGGCCGAGCGCCGCGACCTCGCCCATCGAGGCCAGCCCGCGGTGCTGCGTGAACATCAGGCTGCCGAACCCCGCCATCGTCGTCAGCGTCGAGAGCGCCACGGGCGGGCCCGTCCTCCGCAGTGTCGTCAGGATCGATCCCGGCCCCAGCTCCTGATACCGGAAATACAGGTGGACCGACGCGTCGATCCCCGTCCCGACGACCACGGGCAGCATCACCATCGAGTAGAACGTGAGCTTGAGGTCAATCAGGACCATCAGCCCGAGCAGCCACGCCAGGCCCACCAGCAGCGGCGTGATGGTGATCAGGGCGCAGGCGAGCGAGCGGAACCCGAGGAAGGTCACGACGAACACCGCCAGCACCGCGATCCCCGTGACGAAGCTGCCGTCGCGCCGGATGTGCGTGACGATGTCGGCGAAGACGAAGCCCGAGGCGGCCACCGGCACTCGCTCGCCCGTCGGCAGCCGGATCGTCTGGAAGTCGCTCTGCATCCGGAGCGCCTCCAGCCCGTGGCTCATGTTGACCCGTGGCATCAGGTACAGGACCCGCCCCACCTGCGGTGCGTGCGCCTCGTTCAACGCCTCCAGCGTCCCCCGCTGGTCCGGAGAGGCGTCGGCCGGGATCGGCCGCCGCTGGTCGAGCTCGGTGAACAAGTCCTTCGCCCACTGCGGAAAATCCGGCGCCAGAGGGTCCACCGGCCCCGTCCGCAGGTACCTCCGCCACTCGTCCAGCCGGTCCAGCTCCTCGTCGCTCAAGCGGTCCTCGAAGAAGCCGAACGCGGGATCGTCCATGAGCAGATCGATCTGGCGCAGCACCCGCAGCTTCTCTTGCTGCTGCTCGGGCTGGAACGAATAGATCGAGAACACGTCCCGCAGCGGCGAGTCCGGCCCCTGGTAGCGCCGCTTGAGGTAACGATAGGCCTTCTCCGCGTCCTCCGGCGTGTCCGCCAGGCCGATCGCGGGGGAACCGGTGTAGCCGCGGGTCGCCAGTCCCGTGTTGATCCGGTTCGAGCTCACCCGCTTCGTCCCCAGCTTGCCGTAGTCGTACTCGAACTCGACGAACGTCCCGGCCGCCAGCGCCGCCCCGGTCGTCAGCGCCGCGCCCGCCAGGACCACCCAGCCCACGGTTCGCGAGGTGAACCGCCGGATCGCCGGAGGCACCGACAGGCGGCCCGCCCGCGGACGCATCGGTCGCACGCGATCCGCCAGCGTCACCACCACGGGGAACAGGACGTAGGCGGCGATCATCGAGAGGGGAAGGCCGACCGCGCAGAGCTGGCCGAACTCCGAGAACCCCCGGAACTCGGACGACGTCAGCGTGGCGAAGGCCAGCACCGACGTGATCATCGCCACCGCCATCGCCCGACCCGTCGTCCCGAACGCCCGCGCGATGGCGTCCTCGTTGCCCAGCCCCGCCGCCCGCTCCTCCTCGTAGCGCTT
>Ga0068707_1003013_pt1 | contig 11816 bp, 12 predicted proteins | sample YNPNPMetaG_FD_66600 | JGI IMG/M metagenome (GOLD analysis project Ga0068707, IMG submission 66600) | Anoxygenic and chlorotrophic microbial mat microbial communities from Yellowstone National Park, USA - YNP NP MetaG | ecosystem: Environmental > Aquatic > Thermal springs > Hot (42-90C) >... | reverse complement strand
GCTGGTGGGGCTTATGAACGTGTTGAAGCTTGAGGGGGAGCGGATGGGGGTGAAGCTGAACGCGGTAGCGCCTCTTGCCTGGACGCGGCTTACCGAGGATGTGCTTCCGGCGGAGATGAAAGAACGGCTTTCTGCGGAGAAGGTAGTGCCCCTGGTCGTTTACCTGGCTTCGGAAAAGTGCCAACTCAATGGCGCTATCATAAACGCCGGAGGAGGAGCCTTTTGTCGTACGGCTCTTTTGGCTGGCGAAGGTTTTAGGATGGATAAGCCGCCTTCGGCAGAACAGTTATTGGCCAATTTCGAGAAGCTGGATAGTCTTTCGGGCGCCCGAGAATTTCACGACGCCGTCGAATTTATACAATTCATGCTTTCTCCACCCGCAGAAAAGCCCCGAGCGGCCGCCGCTTCCGGCGCGGGTAGGCTGGCCGAGGTGTTCGAGAAAATGCCCCGGGCCTTTTTGCCGGAAAAGGCTGGCGATGCCAACGTGGTGTTCCAGTTCGAGATAACCGGCCCAGGCGGTGGAAGCTGGAAGGTGGAGATAGCCGGAGGGAAGATCGCCGTCTCCAGCGGACGCCACGACCGGCCGACGACCACCATAAAAATGGAAGGGGGAGATTTTCTCGAGCTCATAGCCGGCCGGCTCGACGCCATGGCGGCTTACACTTCGGGCAAGTTGAAAATCGAAGGCGATCTCATGAAATCGCGGCTGATAACCAAGGTGTTCGATTTCAAGAAGGTTTAGAAGGAGCTGGTCATGGCAAGCGGCATAAGAGACAAGGTAGTCATTTTGGGCATGGGCTGCACCCGCTTCGGCGAACGCTGGGATGCCTCGAGTGAACAGCTCATGGTCGAGGCCTTCGAAGAGGCCCTGGCCGATGCCGGCATAGAACGCGATCGCATTCAGGCCGCCTGGCTTTCCAGTTGCCTGGACGAAGTCAACGTGGGAAAGAGCGCCCTGCCGCTTTCGCGTACACTGCGGCTACCCCTTATCCCGGTCACCCGTACCGAGAATTTTTGCGCGAGCGGCACCGAGGCCTTCCGTGGAGCGGTCTACGCCGTGGCCTCCGGAGCGTACGATATCGCTTTGGCCATGGGAGTGGAAAAACTCAAGGACACCGGCTATGGCGGGCTTCCCAACCTGGTGGCCGCGGCCGGGGTGCTCAACTGGTTGTGGTTTCCCAATCTTTCCGCCCCGGGCGCCTTCGCCCAACTGGCCACCGCCTACGCCGCCCGCTGGGGGATAGACGAAAAGCAGCTGAAAAAGGCCATGGCCCATGTTTCGGTAAAATCGCACGCCAACGGGGTGCTGGCGGAAAAAGCCCATCTTAGAAAGGCGGTGACCGAAGAGCAGGTGCTGGCCGCTCCCATGGTGGCCTATCCCTTGGGGCTTTTCGATTGCTGCGGGGTAAGCGACGGGGCGGCCTGCGCCATTGTGACCACGCCGGAGGTGGCGCGCTCTTTGGGGAAAAAAGACCTGGTTGCGGTAAAGGCACTACAGCTGGCTCTGAGTTCCGGGGAAGAGATGGGTTACGGAAGCTGGCGCGGAGACCATTTCATCACCACGGAAAAGTGCGCCCGGCGGGCCTACGAAGAGGCCGGCATAGAAAATCCGCGCGCCGAGATTAGCATGATGGAACTTCACGACTGCTTTTCCATCACCGAGCTTGTGACCTACGAGGATCTGGGCATTTCCGAACGCGGCCGGGCGGTCAACGACGTTCTCGATGGCTTTTACGATCGCGAAGGAAAGATCCCTTGCCAGGTGGACGGCGGGCTCAAATGCTTCGGCCACCCGGTGGGAGCTTCGGGCCTGAGGATGATCTATGAAATGTACCTTCAGCTTCTCGGCCGGGCGGGAAAGCGTCAGCTCAAAAATCCGCGCTTCGGCCTTACTCACAACCTGGGTGGCTTTCCCTTCATGAATATCTGTTCTATTTGCATACTGGGAAGGTACAAGTGAGTGCTGGTGTGCTGGAAATTTCCCTGAATATCGACTCTCCGCTGCGCGAGGTGCTGGAGTTCAAGACCTGCTGCGGGCTTCGGCTGGCCGAGCAGAATCTGGAAATCATGGTGCGCAACCGGGGCGGGCGGGAAATCACCGTACTTTCACGCCTGGAGCTTTTCGGCCCGGCGCGACGGGTGCTTTTAGAAAACCTCCACCCCCAACCCAGCCAGGTCATTCCTCCCGGAGAAGCCCGGGCTTTTTACTGCTATTTCGAAGGCGAAAACCTTCAGGGATACGAACGCGCCGCCATGTGGGATGAAGAGGGCATGCGGTACGAGATGACCTTGCCGGGCTAAACAGGGCTGCGTCTCCAGCGCACTCTAGCGCAGGACGTCTCGGCTGACCCAGAAGTGTAGTTTCTTGTCAGAAAACTTATGCGGAGAAGTCACATATTGTCTAATGTATATGCATTTGCCCGTTTGATTTGGGCAGCGAAAATGTCAGACCTCCGTGATAAATGCTAAAATGTACTAAGCCCCCCCGGCAAGACCGGGGTGCCGGTCAGGAGGTGTGGACCATGACCAGAGAGTTTTGGGAATTTGTACTGGGCACGCTGAGCGACTTTCTGGATATGTTGCTTCTGGCCGGGCTGGTTGTTTGGATGATGACCGAAAGCGTTAAAAAATGGTCAAGAGGTTCAAGGAGCGACAAGGAAATTACGGTGGTCTACGACCGGAGCCTGTTCAGGAAGCGTAATATTTCGTCCGGGAAAACAGTGCCCACGGTCATACAGACTCAAAAGCGCGTGGCCCGGCCAAAGGTCGCTTCGCGCCTGGCCCGATTGCTGCGTCGCGTTCTTTACGGGAGCCTGCGGCGCAAGCGGGAAGACAACTCGGATAATCTGGTGACGGTAAAGGTAGCCTGCCCGGGAGGAGGGGCGCACTATTGAGCCGGCAGGTGGGAAGTTCAGGCCAGCGCGACAGAGCCTATACCAAAAAAAGCCGGGACGGAGACTTGACACCCACCACCTCCTAAGTTAACGTCCGGTAAAAAGCTTAGCCTGGCAAAGATAGGAGTCCCGGCATGAAGAAAGCGCTTTCGCTTGTTGCCTTGCTGCTTATTCTGGCGGTAGGGCCAGCTCAGGCCAATCGCTACGATCTGCAGCTAGGCAAACTGGTCGACGACGGTTGCAATATCTCCTGCGCCCAGCCGCTATTCAATGGCCTTATGCGGGAGCTGGGTCTGGTGCTGGGGCCGGTATTTCTTTCACCGGCCGAGACCCTCGGCCTCAACGGCTTTGCCTTCGGCTTCGAAGGCAGCGTGGTGCCCATCAACAACAACCGGGACTACTGGAAAGCGGCTGAGGGGAATCCCGGCAGCGTGGTTTTTATACCCCGGATGCACGTAAGAAAGGGCCTGCCCTTTAGCTTCGAGATTGGCACCCAGATGGCCTATCTGCCTGAAAGCGAGCTTTTCAACATGGGCGCCGAAATCAAATGGGCGCTGAACGAAGGCTTTTACTTCATTCCCGATCTGGCGGTGCGCCTGGCCATCAACCATACCTTGGGCTCTAAGGACTTCGAGCTTACCAACGGGGGCTGGGATGTGTCTCTGTCCAAGGCCTTTGGCGTAGGTGGCATGGTTTCGCTTACTCCCTATGTGGGTTACAACATGTTTTTTGTGCACGCCAGTTCGCATGTGGTGCTGGACAACACCTCGGCCCGCAACCAGGTGGTTTTCGCCAGCGTAGACTGGCAGGACAACATGATGCACCGTTTTTTCGCTGGCCTGCGTCTCATCACCAATGTCTTCGAGATTACCGCTGAGGGTCTCTTCAGCGATCAGAAGCTGCACATCTTCAGCTTCCGGTTGGGCTTCGACTACTGATCCTGGGGCATGTTCCCGCTTCCCGGATTTTCTGATTTCGTTTTCATCCTGCTGGTGGTGCTGATCATCTTCGGCGCTGGCAAACTGGCTTATCTGGCCAACCTTATAGGCCGAGCAGCTTTGGGCCTACGTCGCCGGCTGAGCAGTTCGCCTCCCGATGAGGAAGAATAGCCAGTTCAGGACACTGGTTCTTCTGGAGGGGAGGGAAGGTTTCCGAGCAGCAACGCCGCTTGCTCGCGCACTAGCCTATGCAGCATCCCATCGTGGCTGATGCGCTTCAAATCGGGCTTTAGTAGAAACGGCACCAGCTTCAGGGCAATTTCCGTGGGGGTGTAGGGGTTACTGACCAAGGCCAGTTTTACGCGGTAGCGGTTGGCAAAGCGGCTCGATGCAATCTCGCGCAGGATTACATCTCGCGCCGGACGGCGCGCGGCCATGCGCACCACGTCTCGCTCGGTAAGGCGCGGGTTCTGCAAAAGATTTCTTATTACCGCCGGGTCGGCGTCCAAAAGCAGCCGATCCAGGCGGTAGCGGTCGCGGCCCCGGGCCAGGAATTTGCGTTCTCCCAGGGTAAGCTGGCTTAGCTTGCGGTCACCACCCGCTTCCGTTTCGGCTACCGGCCCGCGGGCCGGCGCCGAAATGAGCAGCAAGTTTACCACCTCCTGTTCCTTGTTTTCCCGGGCCAGACGGTAGACCTCGGCCAAAAGCTCGTAAAGCTGCCCGTCTGCCTGAGCGCGCAGGATGGCTTCTCCCACCGCGGCCAAACCTACCCGGGACGCGGCGTCGCGTCGGCGCCCGCGCCGCTGCAGCCAGCACAGAAAGGCAAAGAGGTCGTTAGGGGAGAAGGCACGCCATCGTTCCAGAAGCACGCTGCTGCGCATGCCCACCTCGGGCAAGGAGTAAAGCAGCTTGAGCAACCTCCGAAAATCCTCTTCCCCCTGGGAAGGATTATCCCCAGGCGAACGGACCATGACTATTTGACGGCGGCGCCAGTGGCCGGCGGTGCCAGGCGGATTACATCCCCTTTTATCTTCCTGGTCACGCCGCCCTGAGCCGCAGGGGCGGGCTTTTTAATCGGCTGGAGGACAGGGGCTTCAAGGGAGGGTTTTTCAGTCGCAGGGGGCGCGCCCAGTCCGTACCAGGGATCGCTTGCCGGACGAACCTCGACGTTCACCGAAAATTCATCCAGCGAGGCGGGGTGATCAAATACCAGAAGCATAAAAGGTAGCTCTTTTTCGCCGCTCATTTTCGGCCGGGAAGCCAGCGCCTGGCGGTAGGCCTGATCCACCGCTTCGGCGCTTAGCATTTCGTACACCTCGGCCGGAGTGAATTCCACTGCTGGAGGGAAAGCCTTTTCGAATACTTTCTGGCCATTTCTGTCAACCAATGAAAGCAAAAGCTCCACTGTGCCATTTTGAGGGGCGGCAATCTTTCCCAGGGCCAGCAGGATTTCATGTCCGTCTCGATTGCGAAAGGAAGTAAGCAACTCCAGACCCACCCCGTTTGTGTTTCGGGCGGCTGACTGATGTTTCTCCAGCCCAAAGGCTCGGGCGTAAGTATCCCAGGAGGTAAGATCGGGTTTTCCGCCACTACGCCAAACCACGAACAGAAAAAGCCCCAGCAGCAATGCCAGCAGCCCAAGCGCCGCCTTGTAAAAAATTGAAGCCGCCGACTCCGTTTGGACCGGTACGGCTACCTCGCCGGTGTTTATGGCCACGGTCATGTCCGCCTGGCCGGGTTCTTCGGCAAGCGGCTGACGTTCCAGCTCCGCTTCCTGTAACTGAGGTACGGGTCGGGTGGTCGCTGTTGTGGGGGGTGGAACTTCCGCAGCGGCAGCTTTACGTACCTCCTGGACCATCTTCTGTAACTGGTCCTCTTGGCCGCCTTCCGTGGCAAGCTGCAAGCCGGAAGCCTGAGTGTCGCCGGATTCCAATCCACCGAAGGGGTCGTTGCCGGCCAGGTATTTGGCCATGGACTGACCCTCCGCTTCGGGCGGCGCAGCCTCAGGGGGTGTCTCGATCGGGAAAGGTTCTGGAGGAAGCACCCCCGGAACAGGAGGCGGTATAGACGGAGGTGGCGGTGCCGGCGGGGCTACCCCGGAGAAAGGATCGGCGGAAGTGGCGGGCGGTGGCGGGGGAGCCCAGGGAGGGGCGGAAGGCTTAGGCCCAGGGGCGACGGCAAAGGGGTCTCCAAGTTCGGCGAAGAGGTCATTGTTTTTGGCAGCGACCGGAGCAGGCTCTTTAGCCGATGGCGCCGGGAACGGAGGCGGTTCCGGGGAATCGAGATCTATATCACCGAAAGGATCACCCGGAGCCGCCGGAGGTACTATTCCGGGTATAGACGGCGGCATGGCCGCTGGCGGCGGTGGTAGAACTACCTGCGGCGGCACCGAGGGGGCCGGGGGTTGAGTGGGTTTTTCCGCAGGAGCGGTGGGTGGAGGAAGAATGTCCCCCAAATCGGAGAAAAGATCGGTTTCCTTTACCGCCGTGGACTTTAGCGCTTGCGGTGTCGCTGGCTTGGAAGCCGAAGGTGCTTTTGGCGAAGCTGCCGGCGCAGGTTTTTTAGTTACCTGGGCGATGGGCGGCGCCAGGTTTGGCGGAGGAGGCAGGGGAGGCGCTGGCACTGGAAAGGGCGCCGGCGGAGGCGGCGGGGCCACCCGGGTGGGGGCGTCAAAAACTGAAGGAGCAGCCCCCAGAGCCGGAGGTGGAGGCAGGGTAGGTGGCGGTGGCAGCGGCCCGGGTTTTTCTAGCTCTTTCACGCCAGTTTTCTTCACCATAAACATGTGCTGGCATTTTGAGCAGCGCACCCGCACCCCGGTGGCGGTTACTTTTTCGTCGGCGATCTTGAAGCGGCTGGAACATTTAGAACACTGGACAATCATGAGTTTTCCCTTTATGAATCATCCATCACTTTATCCCGGCGATCAAGATTTAGCTTTGAGTAGCCGGTCGCAACGGAGGACGCATGACGGATAGCCAGCAGAAGGCGGCGGCGAAGGAAAAATTTCCCAGGGTATTCTGGACAGCCAATCTGACCGAGCTTTTCGAGCGTTCGGCCTACTACGCGGTGGCTAGCTTTGTAGTCATCTACCTGGGGCAATTAGGCCTGGGTGATTACTGGCCAAGTATTCTTTCTTCTACGGTGCTATGGGGGCTGGTTTACTTTTTGCCTATACTTTCCGGAGCCATTGCCGATCAGGTGGGATTCAAGAAGTCACTGCTGGTGGCTTTCGTGCTCATGATGCTGGGGTATGCTATGGAGGGAGCGCCGGTTTGGCTCGGTTTGGGAGAGCTTTCGCCGGCAATCAGCGCTGAGATAAACGCGTCAGCCGCTACGGTGGCGCTGGTGGTGGCGGGTATTGTGCTCATCGGTTTCGGAGCCTCGGTGATCAAACCCTGCATCTCGGGCACCGTCCAGAAAACAGCGGGCTCACGGGCCACGCTGGCCTTCGCCATTTTCTACATGGTCATCAACATTGGCTCGCTGGTGGGCCGGGTGATTTCATATTTCTTCCGCACCCGGCTGGATCTAAGCTACATCTGGGCGGTGGCCGCGGCTTTCTGCGCCCTGACCTTTTTCCTGGTGTTATTGTTTTACCGCGAACCCGAGCAACCAGCGGGCCGCCCGCGTAAATCGGTCGCCCAGGTATTGGCGGGAATGGTGCTGGTGCTGCGCGACCGGCGGTTTTCGCTGTTTCTAGTGGTTACTTCCGGATTCTGGTTCCTCTACAATCAGGTCTACAACGTCATTCCCCTATACTGGAAGAAGGTGCTGGAGACCAACCCCGCGGCCGATCTCTACACCGCGGCCAATCCCCTGACCATCGTGCTGTTTCAGCTGCTGGTGACCAGGTTGTTCGGGAAAATGAAGCCGGTGCGTTCCATCATTGTGGGCAATCTGATCATCGGCGTGGCCATGCTGGCGCAGCTGCTGCCCCTGCTGCTTTCGCCCTCCATCAGAGACAAGGTCTGGAACCTGCTGCCGTTGGCCTCGCTCTTTGGCATAATGTCGGTCTCGCTGGTGGCCTTCGGCGAGCTGTTCGCCAGTCCGCGGGCCTACGAGTATATAGGCGCGCTGGCTCCCAAGGGGCAGGAGGGACTTTTTCTGGGGTACGCCAATCTACCGGTAGCGCTGGGAGCGCTGACCGGAGGCCCGGTGGGGGCGGCCATCTTCAACGAGGTAATGTGCCGGGGGGCGAGCTTGAGAGCCGACGGTCTGCTGGAGCTCGATCCTTTTCAAAACGCCCTGGGCTGGATCATCCTGGGCGGGGTGGGTGTGCTCTGCGCGCTGGTGATGTGGCTGTTCGACCGCTGGCTCAGAAAACAGCAGCCTGCGTCCTAGAAATCTGAGCGTCGGTGAAACTATCTGTTAACAGCGGGTATAAAATCTTTCAGGAATGAGCCGGTAATAAAAAGGAGGCAAATATGAAAAAGGTATTCGCGATTCTCATGGTAGTTGCGCTGGCGGCGGCGGGTTGCGGCGGCGGAGGTGGAGCCAGCTGCACCGACCTCTGCGCCAAGGGCAAGGAATGCACCGCCACCATAGATCTTACCCAATGCGGCACCGATTGCCAGGCGGCCAAGGACACTTTCCGCAGCGACTTTTTTGATAAGATGTCCAACTGTGTAAATGCTACCGCTTGTTCCAGCGTCACTAGCGATTACGATGACATTTTCGACTATTGCTCATCCACCGTCATCCCCACCTACACCGGCGGCACCGATATTTCCGGGTTCATCGACACCACCTGCCAGAAGATGAAAGAATGCGACGCGCAGGTGGATATCAATCAATGCAAGACCGAAATGTCCTCGGGAGACATGCTGATGTTGAAGCTGTTCAAGGAAAGCATTGTGAACTGTCTGAAGAACTGCGTGGCCGGCTTCAACTGCACCACCGATTTTGCGACACAGTTCGATGGCTGTGCCGATACCTGCAATGTTGAGATCGATATGAAGTAACCCTTGCTACCGCCGCCCAGACTACACTTGGTGAAAAATACTCTAACGCCTTGAGCCCGGCGCATCTTTGGTCTTGCCTTACGCCCCGTTGCGGGTATAATCAGCCACATGTCAATGAAGCGTTCAAAACAGGCCAATCGCTTTCCACGTTACCGCGAGGTAGAAGGGCCCTCCTGGCTGGCTACCCGCAAAGTGGAGGAGAAGACCTACGACTGGCAGGCCCAGGTGGCCGGCCAGCCGGAAAACGTCTTCCACCCCTATGATCCTCAGAAAGCCTTCCAGGCCGAGGAGCTTATTCTGCATCCCAAGTTTGGTCGGGGCATAGTAACCAAGGTTGATGGAAAGCGCCTGGACGTGCTTTTCCAGGATGGCCCGCGCAAACTGGTGCACGCCGGTCAGCCGGTGGCGCTCAGAAGCTAAAACGCGCCCGCGTCCAAACCAGCGACCCACCGGCGGCCGGGTCGCCGAACTTGGTATAGCGGTTGCCAAGCTGTAGCAGTGCTCCCGCACCCAGTTCCAGCCCGTTTTTGAAGTTGAACTTAAATTCGGGGAAAAGAATCATGGAAAAGCCTTCATCGAAGAGGTTCAGGTACTTTTTCACCCGCTGTCCGGCTTGCTCGTCGTAATAGGTTTCGTAGTAACCGCTTACGTCCCAGATGGCAAACAGCCTAAGAAGCGCCCGGTCGTCGGCAAATTTGAAGTCCACTCCAGCTACCGCGTAATCGCCCAGGCGCGGACGCAGTATTTCGTGGGTGCTTTCCCGTCCACAGGCTACCGCGGCCTTGGCCTGCCAGTCCGGGTCGGTAAGAGAAAAGTGTTCGAGCAGACAACCCATGGGATCATCGCTGACCACCCAGGAATCACGCACCACATAACCCGGGTGTAGAAAATCTCCCGCGCCGAATTCGTCGGCCATGCCGTGCACCCACATCAGGTTGATCATCCAGTGAGGGCCGAAGCTGTAATCGAAGCCCAGCACCCATTTGAGAAAAGGGGTATCGTCGACGATGGTAGGCCGTTTTCCTCCGAGCATATAGTTGTACTCGCCCGCGGGTACTTCCACCGGGCCGATGAGCACCCGGTCCTGGGTCACGGTAAACTCGCGTTTTTCCGGTAAGTACACGCCCAGCTCCAGCCGATAGCCGATGCCCAGGATTTCTTCCGAAATCCAGTCCAGAGGAATTTCGCCGGCGAGATTAAAGCCCAGCACTTGCATGCGGGGATATTCCAGCGCCACCTGGGTGGACATGACGCCTTTTATGCAGCGGTTGGCATCCGCAGGATCGCAGAGCTCTTCGGCAAAAGCCTGCTGGCTGGCATGATTCGCTAGCGGTAGCGGAAAATCGTGCCGGCCGCGGTAGTAACTTACGGCGATGTCCTGGCCCAGCAGGTTGCCCGCCAGGCGAAAGGCAAAAGGCATGTTTTCGAAGTTGCGTTCGGGAAGCCGCGCCTCGACCTGGTCTACCACTACCGGATAGCCGAAGGTGGCCGACACGGCGTTTTCGAAAGCCACGCGCCAGCGGAGCTGTTCCTCGCTAAAGGGCGTGCGTTCTATCAAAGCGGTTCCCAAGGGGGCGGAGCGTGGCAGCTGGGCCTGCTGGAAAACCGGAACCAGTACCCCGGAAACGCTCCATTGCTCGAGAAAATTGTAATCGAGCTTTAGCATAAAATTGGACCGCTGGTCGCCAAAGAGCAGTATGTCTTCCACGTCGTTAGCGTTGAGGTTGTTGGTGGGGTTGAACTGGTCGCCCACTCCCCATAACACCAGCTGATAGCCGGCGCGAAGATCCAGGCCGGGTAGAATCAGATCGCTGGCCTCCAGATAGGCCGAGCGCACTTCCAGATAATAGGGGTCGACGACGTTGCGGTCGGCAAGCTGACCTATTTCGGCTACCTGTTCGGGCATGCCCAGCCAGACAAAACGCAGGTCGGCCACGCCTTTTACCTTGCCCAGGGCGGCCTCCAGCCCCAGTTCCAGCCGGTTTTCGTTTCGGGCCACGCCCGGCTTCCACTCCAGCCGCTTGTAAAAGTCTCCCACGCTTTTGTCATCGGTGCGAAAGCGCAGGTCGCTTTGCACCGCTCCCGAAAACTGAAGCTGAAGCTCGTCGGCCCGGGTTTGCGCCGGCCCCAGAAGAAACACCAGTACCGTAAAAGAGTAAATAGACCGCATGTCGGTTCTCCTATTTGGCGCTGTCTTTCTGAAGAGCGCTTACGGTAAAGAAGGAATCGTCCACCCCGGTGTTTACCTGCCAGTCTTCAAGTTCCAGGGTAGTGTAGATATCTCCCCGCGTATGGTCGGTAAGTTTCATCTTGTAAGGCGTACACAGTTTTTTCTCGGGGTCGCGGCAGTTGTATTCTTCCCGAACATCGGTCTTCAGTTTCTGACCTTTTTCGTTGTAGAAGCGGATTTCGTTCGGACGGTGGATGTCTTTTCGGATGTCCATTTCCATTACTGGATAGTTGAAAACCTGACCGGGCTTTCGCTTGCATTTGAGCTGGTAATGGGTTTCGGTTTCTGCGGCCAGCGTGCAGTCGAAGACATCCGCGTAAGTGACTATGGCCATTTCGTCGTAGGAGTAAGCCGAGCCCATAAATCCTTGGTCGCGCACGTGACTGGCGATGCGGCGTACGCGTTTGTAGGCCGGAAGATAAACCCACATCTGATCTATGGCTCGCACCAGCATGCGCATGCCCTTTATGTCTCCGGGCTCGATGAACTTTACCCGGCGAAACTTGTTTCCCTTGATGGTCACTTCGAAAACCATGGCTACCGGCGCCTTGCCTTCCTGATAGGTGGTCATGCGGAAGCGAAAGCGCTGATCGAAAGCCTGACTCTGCATTTGGTCGAGCTTTTCCAGAAGCTTCTGGCCCTGGTCTTCAGCTCGAACGGGAAGGGCTAAAAGACAGAAGAAAAATACCACGGTCAGCGAGCGTCTCATGTTTCCTCCTTAGGCATGTGCAATTCAGTGGTTTTCTTTGCGAGTAGCTGGTTCAATGGCGGCCGCGTCGTGCTCTGGCATCAT
>Ga0068707_1003011_pt1 | contig 11818 bp, 5 predicted proteins | sample YNPNPMetaG_FD_66600 | JGI IMG/M metagenome (GOLD analysis project Ga0068707, IMG submission 66600) | Anoxygenic and chlorotrophic microbial mat microbial communities from Yellowstone National Park, USA - YNP NP MetaG | ecosystem: Environmental > Aquatic > Thermal springs > Hot (42-90C) >... | reverse complement strand
TCCGGACACGCCGGATGTGGTGGATGTTCCGGACGTGGTGGACGTGACGGACCGTCCGGACACGCCGGATGTGGTGGATGTTCCGGACGTGGTGGACGTGACGGACCGTCCGGATACGCCGGACGATGGCGACGCGGGCTGCACGCCCATTGCCCCCTGGGAGCGCTACTGCGGCAATGGGCGTGACGACGATTGCGATGGCTGGACCGACTGCGACGACGCGGAGGACTGCTCGGGCGCGCCGGAGTGCTGCGTGCCGACCGGTCCCGAGATCTGCACAAACGGTTTGGACGACGACTGCGATCGGGCTTACGACTGCGACGACGACGATTGTTGGGCCCATCCGTGGTGTTGCGTGCCGACGGGTCCGGAGGTCTGCAACGATCGGATCGATAACGACTGCGACGGCACGACCGACTGCTCGGACCGCGACTGCCGCCATAGCCCGATTTGCTGGGGCTGCAGGCCCGAAGTGTGCACGGACGGGATCGACAACGACTGCGACGGCGACACCGACTGTTCCGACGGCGACTGCCGGATGGCGCCGGCGTGCTGCGTGCCGGCGCCCGAGCAGTGCTGGGACGGGTTGGACAACGACTGCGACGGCCTGACCGACTGCAGCGACACCTGGGACTGCGGGGACGACCCGGCGTGCTGCTGGATGAATCCCGAGATCTGCGACGACGGGATCGACAACAACTGCGACGGCGCCACCGACTGCGACGACTGGGCCTGCATGTACGATCCCCTCTGCGGGCCCGACACCTGCGACCGCGCGATCGATGTGGGTTTCGGCGGCACCTTCTACGGCAGCACCGCGGCCCTGCACGACGACTACCAGGGAACGTGCGCCCCGTCCACCAGCCCCGACGCGGTCTATGTCGGCTCGGTGCCGTTCCGGATGCGCGTGCGGATCGATACCGTCGGTTCGAGTTACGACACGGTGCTCTACGTGCGCCAGGGGGCGTGCGACGGGCCGGAGGTCGCCTGCGACGACGACGCCGGCGGAAGTCTTGCTTCGCGGATCGAGCGCGTGTTCGACCCGGGCATCTACTACGTCTTTGTCGACGGCTGGGGCGGCTCCAGTTCCGGCGACTACGTCCTCAACGTCACGCCGCTCTGGTTCTGAGCGCGCCCCTCGTTCGGGGGCCCGCGCCGCGGCACGAGCGGCCGGAGCGTCGACCCCGGGCATCCCGGCGGCTGCATGCTCTACTGGAGCGCATGACGGGCAGAGACATCGAGGGGAATCGGATCGCCCGGTGGTTCATCGGGATGGCGTTCTGTGCCGGGTGCGCCGCCGGTGCGGACGACAACAACGTCGCGGACGTCCGGGAGACGTCGGATGCGGTCGACGGCGATGTCGCGCCCGCGGACCTGGGCGAGACGGAGGAGGGGCCGGGCGCGGACGCGGACGCCGACGGGGCGGACGTCGTGCCGGATGGGCCGCCATGCACCACCACGGCCGAGTGCGACGACTACGACCCGTGCAACGGTCTGGAAACCTGCGTGGCCGGCCACTGCGTCGTCGGCCCGTCGCCGTGCGACGACGGCATCGCCTGCACCACCGACGCCTGCACCGCGACGGCCACCAGCTACACGTGCGAGCATATCCTGGTGCACACGGCGTGTCCCGAGTTCGAGCTGTGCCGACCCGACGTCGGTTGCATCGAGATCCCGTGTGCGACCAGCGAGGATTGCGACAACGGCAACGACTGCGACGGACGCGAGACCTGCCACCCGACGGTCGGACTGTGCATGGCCGGCCTGCCGATGATCTGCGAACTGCCCCACGCCCGCTCGCGGTGCGTGGCGGGCGAGTGTGTGTTCATCGAGTGCCTGCCGGGATGGTGGGATCTGGACGGGGACACGAGCAACGGGTGCGAGGTGGCCTGCGACCACGACCCGCGGGGGATGACCGACGAGCCCGACGACGGTTTCGAAGATCAGAACTGTGACGGCATCGACGGGACCGTGGCGGACGGCGTGTTCGTCGCCGACGACGGTTCGGCCTTCGGCACCGGCACCCGGGACGACCCGTTCAACAGCATCAACGCCGGCATCCGGGCGGCCCGCGCCGCGGGCCTTCGCTTCGTCTATGTCTCCGCCGGGAACTACTTGGAGGCGGTCTCGCTCGCCGACGGGGTCCAGGTCCACGGCGGTTACCTGCGCCGCTCGGGCTGGACCCGCGACGGCACCCTGGCCGTCGTTCGGGGTCCGCGCACGGGCGCGCTGCTTGCCGACAGCCTGACCACCGGCGCGCTCGTCGAGTACCTCCGGATCGAGAGCGCCGACGCACTGGTCCCGGGCCAGAGTTCCCATGCCGTCGTGTTCTCTTCGTCCCGCGGCATCCGCATCCGCCGCAGTGAGATCATCGCCGGCAGCGGCGCCCCCGGCGCCCCGGGCCTCAACGCCGGTGCCGCCGGCGCCAACGGGGGCAACGGTGTCAGCGGACCGGCCGGCTACGAGGACGACAGCTATTTCTATTGCGCCGGGAACACGCCCGACCCCCCCGCCTACCAGGAGGGCGGCACGGCCTGTGCCCCGGGCGTCTCCAACGCCGGCGGCAACGGCGGCCGGGCCTGCAAGACGAACAGCGGCCCGTGCGCCGGGCAGCCCGGTGGCGCCGGCGGACCGGGCGACGTCACCGGCGGGGCCGGCGGCGTTCCCGTTGCCGGGGGCGTCGGCGGCAACGGCGCCCCCGGCGCCCCCGGTGCCGCGGGTGCTCCCGGCGAGCCGGGCAGTAGCGGCAGCGTGGTGGGCCGGGAATGGGTCACCAACGGCGGGGGTCCCGGTGGCCCTGGGCAGAACGGGGGGGGAGGAGGAGGAGGAGCCGGCGGCGGCTCGAACCACTCCACCGGCACCTGCAACGACTGGGGCGGCGGCGGCGGCTCCGGCGGCGGCGGCGGGGGCGACGGCGGGGGCGGCGGCGGCGCCTCGATCGGCGTCCTGCTCATCGCCAGCGAGCTGACCCTCGAGGCGGTCAACATCAGCACCGGGCGGGGCGGCGACGGGGGCGCCGGCCGCGACGGCGGTCGCGGCGGCCTGGGCGGCTCCGGCCGCCCCGGCGGCCCGGGCTACGACGAAGGCCGTTCCGGCGGGTCCGGTGGTGACGGTGGCAACGGCGGTGACGGCGGCGCCGGCGGCGGCGGCGCCGGCGGCGACTGCTGGTGCGTCGTCCGCCACATGGGCTCGACCTACGTTTCGGATGCCGCCACCCGCTGCCGCCCAGGCATCCCGGGCCTCGGCGGTCCCTCTCGTGGCAACCCGGGCGCCAACGGCATCGCCGGCGAAGTTTTCTGAATCGCGGTCCGGACGGTTCGGGCGGGAACGCGATCGCCGCCCGTGGGGCGATCCCCTACTCGTCTCCGAGCGAATTCCGAGGCGCGCCGGCCCGGGCCGCCTTGGAGGAGGCGTCGACCCCGGGTCCCGGCCCGCGGGTGGATGCCGGTGCGCCGTTCCCGAACGGGTTCCGACCCACGGGGGCCGGGGGTGTTCCGGACGGCGCCCCGGGCGCCGGCCGCGTCCCGCCGTCCGTCATCCCGGCAGGCGGCCCCGGGACGGAGGGTGGTGCGCCGGTCCCGCCGCCGGCCTCTGCCAGCAAGCGCCCCACCAACCCGCGCAGCGCCTCGACCTCCTCCGCGACCGCGAACGGCACGCACGGATCCGCCGCGTGTGCCGCCCGGATCTCCGCGGCCCGGTCGACGAGACACCAGCGCGCCAGCGGCCGCAGTGCGACGGCACCCACCTCCCGCCGGCACGCCGCGACGCGCGCCGCCCAGGGTCCCGCCGGCATTTCCCCCGGCTGCAGCAGCTCTGGCGGCGCGTCCGGCAGCGCCGCCAACCACCGCCGGCACAGCTCCTCGTCCGGGCCGCCCGCGAAGCCGTATTGCCGGTGGAACCCGAACACCGCCACGCCGAAGCGCTGGCGCTGCCGCATCCCGAAGTTCCGGAACGCCTCCGCCCCCGCCTCGACCGCCTGCTTCCAGCGCTCGCCGCAGGCCGCCACGGCGGGATCCTGCGCCCCGAGCCGGCCGAGGTCCGTGCCGGTCTCGGCGGCGCGCCGCAGCGCCTGCGTCGCGCACTCCACCGTCTCGGGCGCGACGGACAGCTCGAGCAGGAACTGGGTGCAGTCCTCGGTGATCGACGGGGCCGCGCGGCGGATGGCGTCCCGCTTCGCCAGCGTGGCCAGGTCGGGCGTCTCGCCGTCGACCGGCCGCTCCAGCGCCTCCAGGGCAAGGGCGCAGAGCTGCGTCAGCGCGGCGCCGTCCTTCGCCGGGCCTTGCGGCGGCGACTCGTCGCGGTTCTGCGCCGGCACCGGCTCCGTCGCCGGCGGCGGCCCGGGCGTGACCGGTGCCTCGGCCGACGGCGCGGCCGTCGGCGTCGCGACCGCGAGCGCCGGCAGCGGCACGCAGTTCGGCCCGTCCGGACGATAGCCCTCCTCGCAGGCGCACGCCGGCTCGTGTCGTACCACGACGCACTTGCCGTGCCCCGAGCAGCTCACCCCCTCGCACAACGCCGCATTCTCGGCCGACCGGCAGGCGACGCCGCCCCCACCGAAGACCAGCAGCATGCCGATTCCGATTCCGATTCTCATGTTCGCCTCCGATCCGTTTTCCGGACCCCTTGGTTTCGCCGCCGTCGGGCGCCGGCCAGCGTCATCGCCAGGACCATCGCCAGGGCCGACGCGCCGGCGTCGCCGTCCCCCCTTTCCTTGGCCGGGAGCGCGCACCGGCATCCCCCCGGGGCCGCTCGCGCGCCGCGCCGGGCCGCGCCGTCCTCGCTTGCCTCGGCGGTCGCCCCCGCCCCCGGTGCTGTCGGCGCGGTCGGATCGGTCGTCGCGGCGCCGGCGTCGGTTCCCGGCGGGACGGTGCGGACATCGCTCCGGTCGCCGTCGGCCGGCGGCGCACCGGCCGGCGCCGGTTCTTCCGCCAGGAGCTGCACGCCGGAGCGCGAGGCGGTGTCGCCGGCGACGACGCCGAGCACCGCTGCGGGCAGCGGGACGCCGCGTTCCTCCGCCCAGCGTCGCAACGCCTCGCCGCTCGCCGCCGATTCCTCGGCCCCCGCCGCCAGCGGGTGAAACCGGCGCACCAGACCTCCCGCGTAGAGCGTCAGCGAATGATAGCCGACGGGAAACTGCGACGTCGCCGAGAAGATGTGCTGGACGACCGCGCCGCGCTTGCCGGCCCAGTTGACGTGCAGGTGCCCCGAGAGCACCCCGCGCACCTGCGGGTGACGCTCCAGCAGGGCGTCGAGTGCCGCGGCGTCGCGGATCCGCGCATACGCCGCTGCGTGGCCGAGGAACGCCGACAGCGGATGGGGCAGCCAGGGGTGGTGCAGGGCCAGCAGGGTCGGTCGCGCGGGCTCCGCCGCCAGACGCTCCTCCAGCCACTCCCGCTGCTCGTCGCCCAGCTCCCCCTCGTTCTCGCCGGTGACGGTCGTGGCCAGGAGCAGGATTCGCCACGGGCCGAGTGTCAGTTCGCCGCGCACCCCGTCGTAGCGGCAGGCCGCATCGTTCCGCGCGGCGACCGTCTCGGCGAAGTGCTCCGCCCAGTTCCGGTCCCAGCCGTCGTGATTTCCCGGCACCAGGCACAGGGGCAGGCCCCCCGTGTCCGACTGTCGGAGCTGGCGCCAGGTCTCCGGGACCGGGCGCTGGGCAAGGTCCCCGAGCACCACGATCGCCTGGGGCAGCGCCGCAGGGAGCGCCGCCGCGCGCTCCCGCACTTCGGCCAGCGCCGCGGCGTAGATCCGGTTCGCGGCGGAGAGTCGCCGGACGCCGTCCGGGCACTCCTGGACCTCCGGTGCGCAGAGGTGGAGGTCGGCCAGCACCCACAACACGCCGACCGGATCGCCCGGCGGCGGGTCGAGGGTGGTCAGCGCGCCGTGGGGGCCGTCCTCTCCTTCGCCGAGGCGATACTCGTAGCGGGTCCCCGGGGCGAGGCCGTCGACCTCCAGCACATGATGTCGCGCCGGCGCCGCATCCGTCTCGAAGACCCGCCACTCCGGCTCGCCGTCCGCCGCCCGGATGCGAACCCGCGTCGACTCGGGGGCGGCGCTGTGCCAGGCAAAGGTGGCGTCCGCGGTGCCGATCGAGGCGACTTCGGCCGGTTCGGCGCGGCCGTTCCCTGCGGCCAGCAGGACCGCGGGGACCCACAGCGACGCGCGGGCGATTCGACGCACGCCCGCCACGCTAGCGGAGACCCTGCGGACGATCAACCGCCGGCCGCGCCCTCGCTGCCGTTGGCGTCGCGGAGGACCTTGGCGTATCCTCCGTTCGCCATGCACCGGTTCTCCTCCCGACGAATCGCCTGGCTGCTCGCCTGTTCCGGGGCCTTCGGCTGCGGCGCCAAGACCGAGATCTTCCAACCGGGTGCGGAACCCCCCGACGTGCCGCAACCCGGGCCCGAGCTGTGCAACGGACTCAACGACGATTTCGACGAGGACGACGAGGTCGACGAGGACTTCCGCGACGAACGGGGGCGCTACGTGCACGACGAGCACTGCGGGAGCTGCGGCCGATCCTGCGCGGGCGCGATCGAGCACGCCACGACCGTGGCCTGCCGGCTGGTGGGCGAGGTGCCGATGTGCGGGGCGACGGCCTGCGAGCCGGGCTGGGTGCCGAGCGACACCGGCCGCTGCGTCCCGTGGGACGCCCACCTGTGCCTCCCTTGCCTTGACGACGGCGACTGCGGCGCGTTCGCCGGCGCGCGCTGCGTCGCGCTCGGCGGCGAGGCGCGTTGCACCGTGGCCTGCGAGTCCGGCGGGGCGGAGTGCCCCGACGGCTACGTCTGCCGTGACGGGTTGTGCCGGCCCCCGGGCGGGTCGTGCCGTTGCGAGGCCGGCGAGTTCTTCACCGTCTCGTGCAACCTCGAGCAGCCCGACGGCACCGACTGCCTCGGCACGGCCGTCTGCGACGACGGCGAGCTGTCCGACTGCGCCGGCACGGACGAGATCTGCGACGGCCGCGACAACAACTGCGACGGCCGCACCGACGAGGGGTACCGGGATGAACGCGGGCAGTATTCGCTCGACCCCCACAACTGCGGCGCCTGCGGCGTCGATTGCTCGGCCACCGTCCTCCCCGACGGCGACCTCGTCTGCGGCGGCGACCCCTACGGTCCCCGCTGCGTCCTGCTTTGCGCCGAAACGCTCGACGGAATCCAGGTCGGCGATCACCTCGACGCCGACCTGGTCATCGGCAACGGCTGCGAATGCACCGTCGGCAACCTGGTCGACGAGGCGGGCCCGGTCCACGCTGCCGGCCAGGACCTCGACGTCGATTGCGACGGCGCCGACGGCGACGTGCCGAACTCGCTCTACGTCGCTCCCGACGGCGACGACGCCAACCCGGGTTCCCCGCTCTACCCGCTGCGGACGATCGGCGAAGGGGTGCGGCGCGCGGCCGAGTCGCTGGCGTCGCCCCGGCCGACCCCCGACGTCTTCGTGGCCGCCGGGACGTACGCAGAGGTGGTGCGGGTCCGCGACGGTGTCCGCCTGCACGGCGGCTACCGCAACGACTTCCTCGGGCTGGAGCCGGACGCTTTCATCACCCAGGTCGTGGCGCCCGAGGCGAGCGACGCACCCGGCGGCGCGGCGCTCGTCGTGGAAGACGGCGCCGGCACGACCCCGACCGTGGTCGAAGGACTCCACGTCCGCGGCAGCGACGCTCCCTCGGTGGGCCGGCCGGCTTTCGGTGCGTTCGTCCGGGCGCCCGGCTCCAACCTCGTCCTGCGCAACCTGGAGATCCGTTCCGGGCAGGGCGGTGCCGGGACGCACGGCTCCTTCGGCGCGGCCGGAGCGGCGCCGGCGGTTGCGGCCGAGCCCGGTGCGCCGCCCCGCGGAGCCGTCGAGGACGCCTGGCACGAATGTCGACCCGACGCGGCAAACATCGTGCGGGGCGGGCAGGGCGGCCGCAACGAGTGCGACGGGGCGGACGTTTCCGGGGGCGCCGGCGGCGATGCCCAGTGCCCGGTCTTCGGAAACGTGGCGGCGGGCGGCGCCGCCGGCCGGAACGGCCCCGGCGGCGCCACCGGGGGCATGGGCGGTCCCGGCGGATGGGACTGCCAGGGTCCGGTCCTCGGCTACCCGTGCCCGACCGACATCTGCTGCGGCCTTGCCGACTTCACCGTGCCGCTCGAATATGAACTGGCCGGGGACGGCGGCAACGGCCGCGACGGCAGCCCGGGTTCCCCCGGGACCGGCTGCGCCGACCCGATGGGTGACCTGTCCGGCGAATCGTGGACGCCCGCCGTCGCCACCGCCGGCACCACCGGCCTCCCCGGCGGGGGCGGAGGCGGGGGTGGGGCCGGCGGCGGCGCCCGGATGACCTGGTACGCCGGAACCTGCCCCTTCCCCGACGGCCTCGGCGGCGGCGGGGGCGGCGGCGGGGCCGGCGGTTGCGGCGGCCAGGGCGGCAGCCCCGGGACGTCGGGCGCTCCCTCGATCGGCATCGTGATCGACTACGCCGGCGTCCCGCCCGCCGCCCCGCGCCTCGAAGGGGTCCGGATCCTGACTGGCGACGGCGGCCGCGGCGGCCGCGGCGGGGGCGGGGGCGACGGCGGCCTGGGCGCCGCGGGGGCTCCTGGTGGCGAGGTGCCGCGAAGCGACCGCACCACGCCGACGCTCGCCGGTCCTTCGCAGGGCGGTCGCGGCGGCAAGGGCGGCAACGGCGGCCCGGGCGGCGGGGGCGGCGGCGGCTGCGGCGGCTCGGTGGTCGGCGTCTGGGCTCTGCTGCGCGGCGGCCGCGACCCGGGCCTGGCGGCCGCCGTCGCCTCCGGCGCCGTCGTCCACCTCGGACACGCGGGCCGCGGCGGCCGCGGGGGCCCCGGCGCAGCCCCCGGTGGCGACGGCGCCGATGGAGTGGAACGCGATGTGGTCGTGGAATGAACGCCGGCGACACGCCTCCCGCGCGCTTGCCCTGCTGCTTGCCGCAACGACGTTCGGCCCCGGCTGCGACTGCGATTCGCGGTGCGACGGACCCGAGATCTGCAACTTCCTCGACGACGACTGCGACGGCCTGACCGACGAGGGCTTCGTCGCCGCTGACGGCAGCTACTCGCTGCCCGACAACTGCGGCGTGTGCGGGGTGGTTTGCGCCGACGTGTTCCCGACCGCCGCCGCCACCGCCTGCGTTCCCGCGGGCGACACCTGGCGCTGCGCGATCGTCGAATGCCCCGTCGGCACCCACCCGGCCGGCGACGGCGCCTGCGTCCCGGACATCGTCCCGCTCTGTTTTCCCTGCGTTCGCGATGCCGACTGCACGGCCTACGCCGACGGCGCCCTGTGCCTCGTCACCGCCTCGGGCGAGCGGCGCTGCGCCACTGCCTGCTCCGCACGGCCCGGCGAGGAATGCCCGGACGGCTTCGAGTGCGCCCCGACGGGAGACGGCGGCGGCCAGTGCCGGCCCCGCAGCGGCTACTGCGGCTGCGGGCCCGAGAACGCCGGAATGACGTTCCCGTGCCTGGTCGAGACCGCCGGCGGCCAGGCCTGCGCCGGCGAACAGCTTTGCGATGGCGAGTCGCTCGGCGCGTGCGAGGCGGTCTTCGAGGAGGCCTGCAACGGCCTGGATGACGATTGCGACGAGCGGACCGACGAGGACTTCCGCCTGGAGACCGGCGAGTACGTCCACCCGGACCACTGCGGCGAGTGCAACCGGCCGTGCGTGCCGCCCGGACCCCACATGGTCGCCACCTGCCGGCCCGGCCCGCCGATCCGCTGCGAGGTGGAATGCGCGGAGAACTTTGTCGACCTCGACGGGATCCTGGCCAACGGCTGCGAATGCGAGCGCACCGTCGGGTCCTGGCCCCCGTCGCGGCTCGGTGTCGACGCCGACTGCGACGGCGACATGGACGACACGACCGACTACATCTTCGTCACGCCGTCCGGCAGCGACGGCAACCCCGGCACGCTCGTCTTCCCGATGCGCACGCCCCAGGCGGCCGTGGTCCGCGCCGCTTCCACCGGCAAGTCGGTGCTGCTCTCCTGGGGCCGCTACCCGGGACCGCTCGACCTCGCGGCCGGCGTCTCGGTCTTCGGCGGCTACGCTCCCGACTTCTCCGCCCGCGACCCGTCGCTGTTTCCGGTGGTGATCGAGCCGGTGGGCGGTGTCCCCGGCATGCCCCTCCTCACCTGCCGCGGCATCACGGCGGCGACCGAGGTCGGCGGTCTGGTGATCCAGGGGAGCGATGCGGTGGCCCCGGGACAGGGTTCTACCGCCGTGCTGCTCGACGGGTGCGGTCCCGACGTCCGGCTGCGGGACCTGGTCGTCTATGCCGGGCGCGGCGCCGACGGCGCCGACGGCGCCTCGTCCTCGCAGAACCTCGCCCGCTGGGGTATGACCTCGCTACGCGACCTCGACGGTCGCCCCGGCGGCGACGGGGCCAACGGGCAGATCGCGACCTCCATGGACTGCGTCGGCATTCGCGTTCCCGGGGGCGCCGGCGGGCGGCGCACCTGCCCCGGCAGCGGGCGGAACGTCGACGGCGGCGCCGGCGGCGACGCCGTCTGCCCCGCCTCGGGATGCCGCAACGGTGTTCCGTGCGGCAACGCGGGCTGCACGGACTTCACCGTGGGCGGGGTCTGCGACATGGCCGCCGTGCTGGCCGCGGCGGTGCCCAATCCCGCCGCCGGCGACGGCCAGGGGCCCGGGGGCGGGGCGGCGGGCGAGCGAACCTACGACGCCGTGACCAACCGCGGGAGCTGCTCGTTCTGCGACGACAACCCGACCCTGCCCCGCGAGGGCGGCAACGGTGCCGACGGCGCCGACGGAGAGAGCGGCGTCGGCGGCCGCGGCTGCACCGCGTCCGCCGGCACGTTCGACCCGGACACCGGACTCTGGAGCGCCGCCGCCGGCGGCGCGGGCACCGACGGAACCGACGGAGGGGGAGGCGGGGGAGGCACCTGCGGCTCCGGCTACGACGCGATTCCCGGCGTCGCCGAGACCTGCGCCGACGCCGTGGGCGGCGCGGGCGGCGGCGGCGGCTCCGGCGGATGCGGCGCGCCCGCCGCCGACGGCGGAGGCGGCGGCGGCGCTTCCGTCGGCGTCGCCGTCCGTCTGGCCGAGGGTGCCGCGTGGGGGCCGACCATCGAGGGAGTGCGGATCCTCACCGCCCCGGGCGGCAACGGCGGGATGGGCGGGCAGGGTGCCACGGGCGGAACGGGAGGCGCCGGCGGGATGGGCGGCCGCGGCACCTTCTGGTGCACGCGGCGCGGCGGCCGCGGCGGCGACGGCGGTCGCGGCGGCGCGGGCGGCGGCGGCGGGGGCGGTTGCGGCGGCTCCGTCGCCGGCTTCCTCGTCGTTCCCCGCGGCGCCGACGTCGCCGCCTACGCCGCCGACCTCGCCTCGCGCAACGCCGTCGAGGCTCTCGCCACCCCCGGCGTCGGCGGTGCCGGCGGCTTCTCCCCCGGCGCCTCCGGCGGCGCAGGCCTGGATGGCCTGGCCGAGGCGGTCCACGTATACTGACGACGTGCCGGTCCGCCTCCCGGCCTGTTGCCTCGCCACCCTGCTCGGCGCGGCAGGAACTCTCCCGGCCTGCGACGGAACCACGACGGCGGAACCGGCGACGACGCGGCTCGCCGTCGCGGTCTGGACCGACCTCGAGATCCCCGCGCAGATCGGCCTCGTCGAATACCGGCTCGAACAGGACGGCGAACCGGTCCGCGCTCTCCGGCCGCTCGATCCCCGCGGCCATCCGCAGCCGATCGTCGCCGACCTCGAACTCGGGTTCCTCGACCGCACCCGGCCGCTCGACCTGCACGTCACCGGCAGCCGTCCGGGCTCCGGCGGCGAGGCTTCCCTGGTCGTCGTGGAGCGCCGCCTGCG
>Ga0068707_1003010_pt1 | contig 11820 bp, 6 predicted proteins | sample YNPNPMetaG_FD_66600 | JGI IMG/M metagenome (GOLD analysis project Ga0068707, IMG submission 66600) | Anoxygenic and chlorotrophic microbial mat microbial communities from Yellowstone National Park, USA - YNP NP MetaG | ecosystem: Environmental > Aquatic > Thermal springs > Hot (42-90C) >... | reverse complement strand
CTCTGGCCCTGGAACAGTTTGAAGCATTGGGGAGGGAGGACCTGGGCGCCACGGTCCTTCTCTTCTGCGATCACGCTGCTCCCTCGCCCCGAAAAGAACTCTCCAACGTGCAGAAGCGCTTACGAACCTTTGCGGTGGAAAGGGGCGCCTGTCTTTTCGAACCCGGTTCCGGCATCTGTCATCAGATCGTGGCCGAACAATGGGCCAAACCCGGTCAGATCATCATCGGGGCCGATTCCCACACCTGCACTGCCGGCGCTCTGGGGGCTTTCGCCACTGGCATGGGCTCCACCGATGTGGCAGCCGCTATGGCTTTGGGCCAGACGTGGCTGATGATCCCTCAGACCTTACGCCTTGAAGTGAGAGGGCGGCTCCCCCCTATGGTTTCAGCCAAGGACATTATCCTCGGCCTCATGAGACTCTTGGGGGCTGAGGGAGCTATCTACAAAGCTCTGGAATTCGGCGGGCCAGTGGTAGAAGAGATGAGCCTTGAAGAGCGGATGACCCTCTGCAATATGGCGGTCGAGGCTGGAGCGAAGACAGGGCTTTGTGCCGCCGATGAGGTCACGCGCCGATTCCTCGAAGACCACGGGAGGGGAGGGGACTATCTGCCCCTCTCACCTGACTCTGACGCCTCTTATGAGCGTCTGATAGAGATAGATGTAAGCCATCTATCGCCTCAGGTGGCCTTTCCTCATTTCGTGGATAACGTCCGCTCTGTCGAAGAAGCTGAGGGTCTATCCATTGACCAGGTCTTCATCGGCACCTGCACGAACGGACGGCTTTCCGACCTCAGGGTTGCGGCCAGAATCCTGCAGGGCCGCCAGGTCCATCCTCACGTGCGGCTTTTTGTAGGACCCGCTTCGCGCAGAGTATACCTGGCTGCCCTGAGGGAGGGCCTGTTGGAGATTTTTGTCGAAGCGGGAGCCGTTATCCTCCCTCCTGGTTGTGGGGCTTGTGCTGGCGTCCATCAGGGCGTCCTGGCAGACGGAGAGCGTTGCCTTTCCACCCAGAACCGCAACTTCCAGGGGCGGATGGGCAATACCCAGGGAGAGATCTTTCTCGCCTCGCCAGCTACCGCTGCGGCCACAGCGATCAAAGGCGAAATCACCGACCCACGCAAGACGGATAGGGCGGGATGGCATCCCGTCCTGCGGAGGAGATAACTATGAGCCATTTAGCCTTTCGTCCTTTCTATCGTCGCCATCTACCCCATATTCAACCGCCAGGAACCACCCTGTTCCTCACCTTCCATTTAGCTGGCTCCCTTCTCTGGTTGGACTTTGAACAAATCCGGAGTCGAGCCTTTAGGCGGCCTGCATTTAGTAGCGAGACCGGCTGAAGCCTCTACTCCTTGTGGTATACAAAGCGTTGTTCAAAGTCCAATCTCTGGGCCATTATTGAGGAATTGATGGCTGAACGGCAACAGGTGGAAGAGAGGATGGGGCAGATTACCGATCTAGAGGGAGAATTCAGGCGGATCATCGCTTATGTGCTGAACAATCCGGTGAAGGCCGGCCTGGCCTCTGGCTGGGAAGAATGGCCCTGGAACTATAGCAGGGCGGATTGTCAATCCGCCCTACGGGGGAAAGTGTGGCGTTTCGGAGACGGGATCAGCACCGATCATATAACCCCTGGCCGTTACTATCACCTGCGAGGCGACATAAAAGCTCTGGCCGGGCATGCCCTGGAAGATGCTGATCCCGAGTTCGCGGCCAAAGCCCGGCCGGGGGATTTCGTTGTGGCAGGCAGGAATTTCGGACAGGGGTCATCAAGGGAGCACGCCCCCTTAGTTTTGAAGGAAAGAGGCATCCAGGCGGTGCTGGCTCAATCCTTTGCCCGCATCTTCTTCCGCAACGCTGTGAACGTGGGCCTCGTGCCCATTATCTGCGATACAGAGGGTTTTGAGACGGGGGATGAAATCGAGGTGGATCTGGAAGAAGGAAGGATCAGGAACTTCACCAGGAATTTCGAGCGAACCTTCACTCCCCTTCCTCCCGTGATGAGGGCCATTCTGGCCGACGGGGGGCTTATCGCTCACATCCTCAAATGTAGAGGGCTCTAAATGACCCGGCACAGCGTCGTCCTTATCCCCGGCGATGGTATCGGGCCGGAAGTGGTGGAAATGGCCCAAGAGGTCATCGAGGCCACAGGGGTGGTCATAGAGTGGAAAACGTTCGAGGCGGGGACGAGGGCTCTGGAAAAATACGGCACACCTCTGCCCCATTCGCTTCTGGACGCGATCCGCCAAAGCCGGGTAGCTCTCAAAGGGCCTATTACCACTCCTATCGGCTCCGGGTTTTCCAGCGTAACGGTTGCCTTGCGGAAGGAATTAGGGCTTTATGCCAATCTGCGTCCGGTGAAGAGCATCCCCGGCGTTCCCGCGCGCTATCAGGATGTGGACCTGGTTGTCATCAGGGAGAACACTGAGGATTTATACAGCGGCCTCGAGCGCCAGGTGGACGATGGGACTGCCGAGGCGATAAAGCGTGTGACTCGCCAGGCCAGCCTGCGCATTGCCCGCTTTGCCTTCGATTATGCCCGCCGTCACCAGCGCAAAATGGTCACTGCTGTCCACAAGGCCAACATCCTCAAACTATCCGATGGGCTCTTCCTGGAGTGCGCCAGAGAGGTGGCAACCTGCTATCCGGAGATCACATACCACGAGCGCGTTGTTGATGCCCTATGCATGGACCTGGTCCTCGATCCCGGTCGGCATGACGTCCTTTTGTGCCCTAATCTCTATGGTGACATCGTCTCTGATCTGGCGGCCGGGCTGGTAGGGGGGCTGGGCCTTGTTCCGGCGGCCAATATTGGCGATGGCCTGGCTGTCTTTGAGGCGGTTCATGGTTCCGCCCCCGACATCGCCGGCCAGGGCATCGCCAATCCAACAGCTCTGATCCTTGCCGGGGCGATGATGCTCTTCTTTCTGGGGGAAGAAGAGGCAGCCAGGAAGATCGAGAGAGGGATCCAGGCAGTCTATGCTCTTGGCAGGCATCTCACCCCAGATGTGGGGGGGACAGCGAGCACACGGGAGATGGCGGATGCAGTGCTTTCTTGCCTTTGTTAAGCAGGGAAGAGGAGGAGCATGTTCACCTCGGATGAGTTGATCGTTCTGGAGGACCGTCACAACAGCGGAGTGTACAACAAACAACCTCTGGTCCTGGTGCGTGGGGAAGGTGCACACGTGTGGGATGCCAGCGGCCGGGAATACATTGACTGTGTGGGGGGGCACGGTGTGGCCAACGTGGGCCACGCCAATCCCGCGGTAGTCCAGGCCGTGACGGAACAGGCGCAGCGGCTGATGACCTGTCCCAACGGCTTCTACAATGACCAGCGCGCCCAACTGCTGGCCGAACTGACCCGCATTGCCCCACCGGGGCTGGAACGGGCCTTCTTGTGCAATTCGGGGACCGAGGCTGTGGAGGCAGCACTCAAGTTTGCCCGGTTCAGCACCGGCCGGACCAGGATTGTGGCTGCCATGCGCGGCTTCCACGGGCGCACCTTTGGCGCGCTTTCGGCCACCTGGCGCAGGGAATACCGCCAGCCCTTCGAGCCATTGGTACCCGGCTTCGATTTCGTACCTTACAACCGGCTGGAGCCATTGAAGCAGGCGGTGGACGAGGAGACGGCGGCGGTCATCCTGGAGATAGTGCAGGGTGAGGGTGGGGTCATCCCTGGCGATGGAGAGTACCTGCGCGGCGTGCAGGCGCTGTGTCAGGAGCGCGGCGCGCTGTTCATCGCCGACGAGGTGCAGACCGGCTTCGGACGTACAGGACGGATGTTTGCCTGTCAGCACTACGACCTGCGGCCCGACCTGATGTGCGTGGCCAAGGCCATGGCGGGGGGGCTGCCGATGGGCGCTGTGCTCCTCGGCCCGCGAGTGGGAGACCTGCCCAGGAAGGTTCACGGGAACACCTTTGGCGGCAACCCCCTTTGCTGCGCAGCGGCGCTGGCGACGATCAGGTATATCGAGTCCGAAAACCTGCCTCAGCGCGCGGCGGAACGGGGCGCGCAACTCCTGGCGGGCCTGCAAGCCATCGAATCGCCGCTGATCCGGGAAGTGCGCGGCCTGGGACTGATGGTCGGCGTGGAGCTGAGAGACAAATCCGCCCCCTATCTGGCGGCCCTGGCTGAGCGGGGTGTACTGGCCCTTCCTGCTGGGGCCACGGTGATACGCTTCCTGCCGCCACTGGTCATCAGCGCCGAGGACGTGAACACAGTGGTAGAACGGGTAGCAGAGGTCATGACCCAAGACTCAGTAGACCGCAAGGGATCACCTGGAGTGGAGCCTTCAGGCGGAACTCTCCGGCTAAAGCCTCGACTCCACAACTCAATTGAGGTCTGATGTCATTGCGAGCCCCCAAAGGGGGCGAAGCAATCCCCAAAGGCCATTCTGGAGATTGCTTCGGGCGCTTTGCGCCCTCGCCATGCCCCCTCGGGGCAAACTGTCAGGTGGCTAGATGAGCAATTCAGGCCACCTGCCGGTAAGAGCGCTCAATAGTATCTCGAGAGGCATGTTGGAGACATGATGGGTGAGTTCACTTTCCTGGAAGAGCTGACATCCATCCCCAGTCCCTCCGGCCAGGAAGACGCGGTGGCCGAATACCTGGTCCGCCAGATGAGGGCCCGGGGTTTCCGCGTGCAGCGCGATGAGGTGGGGAACGTCGTGGGAGTCCTTGGGGAGGCGAGGGCCAGGCGAGCCATTATGCTGCTGGGACATATAGACACCGCGCCTGGCCTGATCCCCGTGCGGTGGGAGGGGGGGCGGCTGTACGGACGAGGGGCGGTGGACGCCAAGGGACCTCTGGCAGCCTTTGTGCTGGCAGCGGCGCGGGTGGCCCCCCGGCTGGACGGGATCAGACTGGTAGTGGTTGGGGCCGTAGAGGAAGAAGCCTGCTCGCGAGGTGCGTATCATCTGGCGCGCACCATGCCGCCGCCAGATTGTGTCATCATCGGCGAACCCGGTGGTTGGGAAGGGATCACCCTGGGTTACAAAGGGGTGTTAAGCGTGGACTACCGGCTGGCGCAACCAGCCGGGCACAGCGCCTCCGGACGGCCGACCCCGGCTGAGGAGGCGGTGTCCTTCTGGAACCGGCTGGCGGCCTACGCTGCGGCGCTCAATGGGGGCCAGGCGTGGCGCTTCGATACCCTGGACCCCGTCCTGCGGGCCATACGCACCTTTGGCGATGGGTTGGAGGAAGGAGTGGAGATGAGCATTGTGCTGCGGCTGCCGCCAGGGCTGGACATGGCGGCTTTGCAGCAGGAGATATGGGTCTGGCGCAACGGGGCGCAATTGACCTTTCCCTACAGCGAGCCACCTTTTCAGGCGGAGAAAAACACACCGCTGGTGCGAGCCCTGTTGCGGGCCATTCGCGCCGAGGGCGGGCGGCCACGGTTCAAACTGAAGATGGGCACCTCGGACATGAACATCGTTGGCCCGGCGTGGGGCTGCCCCATCGTGGCCTACGGGCCAGGTGATGCAACCCTGGACCACACCCCCCATGAACACATCGAGAGCGAGGAGTTCCGGCGAGGGGTAGATGTGCTGGCCCAGGCGTTGGAGATACTGATCGGTTAGAACAGACCATGGTGTGAAACCCCCGTCGCAGGCGAGGGTGAGGTCACAGCCATGCCAGGTACCAGGTGCGAGTAGAAGCGTGGGCCGGCTATCACAGACCCCTCGCTTCTTGAAGTCAACCATACGAAAAGAGCCTGAAGCTGACCGTTGCTTCAGGCTCTCCCTTTGGAGTCGGGGCGAGTGGATTTGAACCACCGACCTCAGCATCCCGATTGCTGCGCGCTAACCGGACTGCGCTACGCCCCGACCTGGAATGTGGGGGTAGGATAGCCAACCCGTCCTGCCACCCGGAGATATTATAGTCCATTTTCGCTATTTTTACAAATACCCGATGACTCAGTTGCCATTTCAAAGTCAATGGTTGCGGCAGGAGACATTTGGTGATATAATGGCTATTAATCGGGATCAACAAGTCGGAGGGGGACAGCCATGCCGTTCTACTGGTTTGGTCCTTGGGCAAAGCCATACTTCACTTTACCCATCCGCCCTGAGGGCTATTTCTTCCTGGGCCTGTACCTGCTCATTCTGATCTTGGTTCTTTACCACAGGCGGGCTGATTTCCGCCGTTTGGGATGTCAGGGTATTCTTCTGCTTTTGGGACTGGCTCTGACAGCGGTTCTGCTGAGCAATGCTCTCAAGTTCCATTTCCCCGGCGAGGAAGGGGCTCTGGTACCCGCCAGCCCTGATCTGCCCCTCCTGGCCAGTCTGCCCACCCTGCTGGCAGCCAGTCTGCTGGGAGCAGGGCCGGCTACCTTCGTAGCCTTGCTGGGAGGCACGGTCAGAGGACTGTGGGAGAGCCATCTCCTTCTACGGCCTTTTGAGATCGCCGCTTTTGGTTTTCTGGTGGGTTTTCTGATACAACAGGACTATGCAGGACGCCTTTGTGCTGTCCTGCGACAACCCATCGTGGCCAGTCTTCTGGCGGCGTTATTGGCCTGGACGCTTTTCTTCTGGTCTTTTTACATTTACACTGCAGGGCCGACCCTGTATGTATTCATCCGCTCCTTTGCCATGGCCACAGGCTATCTGCCCTTCATATTGGCGGAGAGCTTCCTCGCCGGCCTCCTTGTGCAGATACGCCTGTTACTCTTTCCCCGGTTAAAGCCAGCCGTCCAGGCTCAGCGGACTCCCCCTTATGGCTACAGCCTCAATCGCCGTTTGCTTTTTTTCGTCGTCCCCCTGATCCTGGCTTTCATCCTGGCTCTTTTCTATGTCGTCAACGTAGAGGCCATCCAGGTGGCTACGGAGCAGACCATTGCCCAGATGGCCAGAGATGCGCAGAACATGGCCAGAGAGCGCATCCCCATCTTCCTCCTCTACGGTCAGGCGACCCTGCAAGGGCTGGCCCGTAATCAGGACCTGCGAAGTGACAACTATCAGGTCCGTCAGGGCAGGTTGGAGCAAGATGGCCGCTCCAGCGCCTTTTTCCGCCAGCTTTTGCTGTTAGATAACAACCTGACTCTACTCAATGTCTACCCCGAATCGCCCCCAGAAGGTCTTACCCTTTCCAGCGAAGAGGTGGCCAGCATCGCCGGCATCCTGGGCGGAGAAGCAGCGACGCAAAGGACTTCAGCCTACCGTCTGCCGACCGGGGAGCTGGTTATCTCTTTCATTGAAGGCCTGGAGGATAAGACCACAGGTGAGCTTCGCGGTGTTCTGATAGGCCGGGCTGAGATGGGAGAAAACAACCCTACGCTGCGCGGGATCCTGGCCGGCTTGCAACCAGCCACAGGAGAAGGCCTTGGTTTTGTGGTGGATGAGCGGGGCTACATTATCGCTCACCCCGACCCGGGACTCCTCCTCTCATCGTGGCGACCAGAAGGCTCCAGATTGCCTTTTTCCGACTCCTTCCCTGGAGAGGCCTATCAGCACACCGATAAGGATGGAAAGACCCGATTGATCTATCATGCCCATGTCCTTGGTCAACCCTGGTCAGTTGTGATTACAGTTCCCTATGAGGTTGTCATGGACCTGGCGGTCAAAATCTCAGTCCCTCTGCTGATTCTCCTGGCCTTGATGACTCTGGCGGTCACAGCTCTGATTCTGGCGGTTATCTCTCACCTGACGCGGCCTTTGCAAGTACTGGCTGAGGCCTCTGGCCAGATTGCCAGAGGCGACCTGGCAGCTCAGGTGCAGGTGAGCGGCGAGGATGAGGTGGGCCGGCTCGGCACGGCTTTTGAACAGATGCGGATCAGGTTGAAGGAAAGTTTTGAGGCGATCGAGCGGGAAAGGGGACGCCTGAAGGCTATTTTGGACAGCACCAGCGATGCCATCCTGGTCACGGACAGTCGGGGCCGCCTGATCCTGGCCAACCCTGCGGCGCAAGAGGCTTTTGGCATCAAGGCTACTGAAGGGATGACGTATCCTCTGGCTCAAGTTATCGCCAATGAGCCTCTGGTTCAGCTCCTCACCCAGCCGGCAGGGGAACGTCAGACTGTCGTGGAGGAGGTCTTTCTGCCTGATGGACGAACCCTCTACGCCAGTGCCGCCACGATCACCGACGGCGATGGGCGGATTATCGGCCGTGTAGCCGTCATGCGTGACATCACCGCTTTAAAAGAACTGGATGCGATGAAGGACGAGTTCGTGGCTACCGTCTCTCATGACCTGCGCTCCCCTCTGACTTTTATGCGCGGCTACGCCACCATGATTCCCACCATAGGCAGTCTCAACGAAAAACAGCGGGAATTCGTTGACAAGATCATAGGGGGCATTGATCAAATGTCGGAGCTCATTGATGACCTTTTAAGCATCGGCCGGATCGAAGCAGGCATTGGGATCGAAATGGTCCCTTGTGAGGTGGGCGCTCTGGTCAGGGCGGTTGTGGCTGAGTTGCGCGGGCAGGCTGAGGCCAAAAACCTGAAACTCCAACTGGAATTGCCCCCAACCCTGCCTCCCATTCTCGGCGATAAAGCCCTCATCAAACGGGCGGTAGCCAACCTGGTAGACAATGCCATCAAGTACACACCAGAGGGTTCGGTCACGGTGAGGGTCAGAGAGAAAGATAGCTACCTGGTGGTGAGCGTCAGCGACACAGGTATTGGCATTGCCCCGGCTGACCAGATGCGCCTCTTTGAGAAATTCTACCGCATCAAGCGCCGCGACACCCTCAGGATCAAGGGGACAGGGCTGGGTCTGGCCATTGTCAAATCCATTGCCGAGAGGCATAACGGCAAGGCCTGGGTAGAGAGCAGACTGGGGGAGGGCAGCACCTTCTACCTGGCTCTGCCCAAAGAACAACCTGAACGGTCGTGACCATGAGTTTGCAAATCGGTATCGTCGGTCTGCCCAATGTGGGTAAATCCACGGTCTTTAACGCCCTCACTAAAGCAGGGGCGGCTGTAGCCAGTTACCCTTTCACCACCATTGACCCTAACGTGGGCGTGGCCGAGGTGGACGACCGGCGGCTCAAGGACATCGCCGCTCTGGTCAGTCCGGAGCGGATCGTGCCGACCACCATTCAATTTGTGGACATCGCTGGCCTGGTGAAAGGTGCCAGCCAGGGCCAGGGCCTGGGCAATCAATTCCTGGGTCATATCCGCAACGTGGATGCCATTGCCATGGTGGTCCGTTGCTTCCGTGATCCCAACGTGGCCCACGTCTCGGCTGAGTTAAATCCCCGGGCCGATATCGAAACCGTTGATCTGGAGTTGATCCTGGCTGATCTGGCCACTGTGGAGCGGCGCATAGAGAAGGTGAAATCCATGGCTAAGGCACGCCCCAAGGAGTATGGAGCTCAGTTGGCGTGGCTTACCGGGCTGCGCCAACATCTGGACGGTGGTGCAAGAGCTGACAGCTACGAGCAGGCAGACCGGGAGACGGCATGGCTGAACGAGCTGAACCTCCTCACGGCCAGGCCAAGGCTCTACGTGGCCAATGTGGGAGAAGAAGACCTGCCCGACGGCGGAGAGCTGGCCGCGCAGGTAGCCGAAACCGCTGCTGCCGAAGGTACAGAGGTAGTCATCCTCTGCGCTCTGCTGGAGACAGAGTTGGCGGAATGGCCACCGGATGAGGCGGCCGCTTATCGTGCCGCCATGGGATTGAGAGAGTCTGGCCTCCAGACGCTGGTCAAGGCAGGCTACCGTCTGCTCCATCTGATCACTTTTTTCACGATCACCGGAGGCAAAGAGGTCCGGGCCTGGACGTTACGGCAGGGGAGTTCGGCCTGGGAAGCAGCCGGCAAAGTACACACCGACATGCAACGAGGGTTCATCCGGGCCGAGGTCGTCTCCTATGAAGACTTGATGAGCGCTGGCTCCATGATGGCTGTCAGGGAAAAAGGGTTGCTGCGTCTGGAGGGACGGGAATACATGGTGCAGGATGGCGACATCATCCACTTTCGGTTCTCTCCGCCATAAGGCAAGGCAATGCCCTGACCCGCACCTGCGGCACAGGCCCCTGGCCTGAAACTGTTGACAATGGCTTGATTCAATGCTACAATAAAATCAACCTCTGGACCCGACTTATCTGAAACGCTCAAGGAGGGAATGACAAATGGAACAACCCACCATTACCCTGACTGTACAGCAGGGCCCCCAGCGTGGCCAGCGTTTCTCCCTGGCCAGGGAGAGCATCACCATCGGCCGCGTGGCAGGCAGCGACGTGGTCATCAGCGACCCCGAAGTCTCTCGCCGCCACGCCAGCATCACCTGGGAAGGCGGCCAGCCGGTCATCAGAGACCTGGGCAGCACCAACGGCACTTTCGTCAACGGCGTGCGCCTCACCGGCCCCCTGGCCCTGCACGACGGCGACACCATCGGCCTGGGCAAGGTCCAGTTGAGTTTCCAGTGCCCGGCCCTGGCAGCGGCTCACCCGACTATGGCCAGGCCAGCCCCACCGCCACCAGCCTATGCCCCACCAGCAGAGGTCAGGCGAGGGCCTGGGGGCCTCTCGTGGCTGGCCCTGGGACTCTTCGGCCTGGCGGTGGTCATCCTGCTGATCGCGGCTGCTGTTGCAGCCTATCTGGCCACCCGGCCAGGAGAGGAAATAGCCGGAGGGGTGCCAACGGTGATCATCAACTCACCTCCCGGCGGCAGCCAGGTGCAGGTCGGACAGGAAGTCATCGTCCAGGCTACGGCCACAGATGCCAGGGGGGTAACCCGGGTCGAGTTGCTGGTCAATGGGGTTCTCTACGGCTCTGACGTCAGCCCCAATCCCCAGGGGCAATCACCCTTCATCTTCCGACAGTCCTGGAGGGCACCGTCCCCTGGCACCTACACCCTGATGGTCCGGGCCTACAACGCGGCAGGCGGGGCCAGCCAGCCAGCAACCATCACCGTCAATGTTGTGGGGGCTGCCACACCCACGCCAGGTGAATGGGTGGCCACCCCCACGCCGCTGCCGGGTACACCCACAGCGACCTGGACGTCTGTCCCGACAGGGACGCCTATGCCCACGCCCACTGTCTGTATTCTGGATGCAGCCTTTGTGGCCGACGTGACCGTGCCCGATGGCACCGTCTTCTCACCGGGGGCACGCATTGACAAGATCTGGCGCATCCGCAACAGCGGCAATTGCCCCTGGGAGAGTGGGTACCAGTGGGTGTTTGTGTCGGGCGAGCAGATGGGGGCAGCGCCAGCGCAGGCGGTGCCGGCTACCGCAGCGGGGGCCAGCGTGGACATTGGGGTGACCCTGTATGCGCCGGCTGCGCCGGGGACCTACACCGGCTATTGGCGGATGAAGAGCCCCGCCGGGCAGGTCTTTGGCCAGACGTGTAGCGTGAAGATTGTGGTGCCCGCGCCAGCGACAGCGACTCCGACCAATACGCCCATTCCGACGGCAACGCCGATTCCAACCGCAACGCCGACCCCACCACCGACACCCACTCCGATTATTGAATTCACAGTGGATGACAATTCCATCACCGCCGGGGAGTGCACCACCCTGAGGGTGCACATCGAGAACGTGGAGGCGGCTCACGTGAGCGGCGCCGAGTACTCCAACTATGGGGTGACCGGTCCCCATTGGTCGGGATCCACCTGCCCCGGTTCCACCACCACCTACACCCTGCACGTCACCAAGCCGGGTGGGGGCGCGGAGGACAGGACGGTTACGGTCAATGTGACCTATGACTTTTTCGCTTACGCTTCTCGGGCGTATTGGTGGACCGGGCCTGCTCCTTTAACTAATCTTACTTATCCCGGTTTGGGTAGCGATGCACAAGGCTTTGTCAGACAGGTGGACGGATACACGTTAGAGGACGGGAGCACAGCTCCCTACAAGTCGTTAGAAACTCACCC
>Ga0068707_1003009_pt1 | contig 11821 bp, 10 predicted proteins | sample YNPNPMetaG_FD_66600 | JGI IMG/M metagenome (GOLD analysis project Ga0068707, IMG submission 66600) | Anoxygenic and chlorotrophic microbial mat microbial communities from Yellowstone National Park, USA - YNP NP MetaG | ecosystem: Environmental > Aquatic > Thermal springs > Hot (42-90C) >... | reverse complement strand
AAGACCAGCAAGATGATCGAGCGGGACTTGATGGCCGCCCGGGACAAGTGGCTCGAAGAAGCGGAAACGGAGGAGGAACGGCAACGGCGGTTGAACTCAGACTTCCTCTGCCACGTGAACCACGACGGGCTTTATGCCGACTTCCACAGCCTGCGGCACTGGTTCATCACGGGCTGGCCCGGGCCGGCGTCTCGCCCAAGATGGCCCAGACCCTGGCCCGCCACAGCGACATCCGGCTAACGTTGGGCGTCTACACCCATGTGGAGCTGGCCGACCGAACGGCGGCCATCCAGGCCCTCCCGGCCCCGCCGGACGGTGACCAACATCCTATTGCCGTCTCCCAAGAAAAGTCGGTCGCGTGAGCGAAGGCGATGGGCATTCTGGAATCTGTCAAGGACGAGGGCCACTTCTGGGAGAACGGGGACATCCAGGCCCTGGTGGAGACGGTGGGGCGGTGGAACCGCGAAATCGCCGCACTGGTCGGGCACTACAAGGACCAGATCGGCGGCGACTTCGCTGCTCCCATCGCCGAGTACCCCAATTTCGAGCACCTGGAAGCGGAGGGCCGGAATAGGGATGTGTGCGACGAGAAACCGCCAGGATGATCGAGGGCGCCAGTTGCTCGGCGAGCTGGAAACGGTGGAGGAGAACAACCGCCAACGCGCTGCCCTCCGACCGCCTCCTCCAGGTTTCTCGGCTGATGGCGCCGGCGATCCGATCCGACTAGTACAGCGTTTCGGAAGTTCGTCGGTTGATCGCGGTAGATTTTGGGCTTTGCGGGACATGGAGAATATGGTGTAATGGGCAGCGCAATTGTCCGTGAATCATGGAAGGTACGATGCCCGCGCAAGGAGTGCGCCCTATGCCCAAAGCCCCGAGCATTTGTCTCTCCTCCGAGCAGGCCCTCAAGCTCAAGCGGATCTGCAACGCACGATCCTCCACACAGGCGGCCGCGTTTCGTGCTCGGATCATCCTCCGGTGTGCTCAGCCGGATGATCCCACGAACTGGCAAGTGGCGGTCGAATTGGGTTGTGATCCCGACACCGTGTGTAAATGGCGGCGGCGTTTTTCGGCACGCCGTCTCGAAGGTCTGGAGGACCTGCCCCGTCCTGGTGCCCCCAGGACTTTTTCCCCCTGAGGACCGTCACCGGGTGTTGATTTTGGCCACGGAGAAGCCCGTGGACAAGGGAATACCCACGGCGCAGTGGTCGCTGTCGGACTTGGCGGCCCAGATTCTCCAGGAGGCGCACGCCGCGGCGATGAGCCGCAGCACGATCTTCCGCATTCTGGACGACGCGGCCTTCAAGCCGCACAAGAGCCGCTACTGGCTCAACAGCCATGACCCGGACTTTGAGGCCAAGGCCCTGGACGTGGTGAAGTTGTACCTGGACGCGCCGCGTTTGTATCAGCATGGTGAGCTGGTCCTGTGCAGCGACGAGAAGACCGGGATTCAGGCCCTGGAACCGAAGTACCCGACGAAACCCGCTCGACCCGGAGAGCCGGCGCGGCGAGAATTCGAGTACATCCGTCACGGCACCCGCTGTCTGATCGCCACGCTGATCGTGCCTACGGGAAAAGTGATCGGCGATGTCCTGGCGCGTCGGACCTCGGCCGATTTCTGCCGGCACGTCCGGCATGTGGCGAAGCAGTTCCCGGAGATCCAGCGTTTCCATTGGGTGATGGACAACCTCAATACGCACTGGAGCCTGGACCTCTGCCGCACCATCGCCCGGTTGTCGCGAGTGCCCTTCGACCCGCGCACCTTGAAGACGGGCCACCAGCGTCGGGCGTTCCTGACCAACCCCGAGCACAAGCACGTGATCCATTACACACCCAAGCATGGCAGTTGGCTCAACCAGATCGAAATCTGGTTTGGCGTTCTTCAGCGGCGTTTGTTACGTCGTGGCGAATTCAAGTCCAAGAAGGACTTGACGGAACAACTGCTGAGATACCTCGACTACTACAATGCCCATTGGGCTCACCCGTACCAATGGACCTACACTGGCAAGCCCTTGGTGGCATAACCGACGAATTTGTGAAACGCTGTACTAGCGTGACTGCACTCCGTGTTTTCCCGCGGAGCCATCCCGTCATCACTCCCCCAGGCGGTGGGGTGGTACAAGGGAGTCATTGGACACGTAGCCAAAGCGGCCGCGCGCGGCACACGCTGCGACGGCTGCTACCAGCGAGTTGACTCGGCGAAAGGAGTCGATACACTATGCGGTATTACACATTAGGGTGTCGTAACACCACTCCTGCCCAGTGGAGGTGCTGCCATGGCCGTTGGCAACCGCGACCGAGGATTCACGATTGTCGAGCTGTTGGTGGTGATTACCATCATCGGCATGTTGATCGCCCTGTTGTTGCCGGCCGTGCAAGCGGCCAGGGAAGCGGCACGGCGGATGCGTTGCACAAACAACCTGAAGCAGATCACGCTGGCGCTGCACAACTTCCACGACAGTCGCAAGGAGTTCCCCATTGGATGCCCCAGCAAGACCTGCCCAGGCTACGAACACATTCCTGCCTGGCAGTATCGTTGGGGGCCACTGGCAATGCTGACTCCCTACATGGAGCAATTCAACCTGTATCAATCGCTGAACTTGGATGTCCCGCTCTATGGACACACCGGTTCCAACTTCGGAGGAGGCTACGGGGTTCATCCCGACAACCAGGTTCCCGTCAGTCAGGAAATCGCTTTCTTCTATTGCCCCAGCGACCGCGCCAAGAAGATCGAGGTGGAGTTCGGTGCAACCAACTACCTGGGCTGCTACGGGCGAGGTGCGCCGACATCGACGGGCACCGCGTTTTCGAAAACCGACGGTTTGTTTCAGTCCGACACTGCCAGGCGCTTTTCGCACGTGACCGACGGCACCAGCAATACCGCCGCGTTTTCTGAAAGCCTTTTGCCGCTGGAGGGCTTTTACAGCGAGACTCCCCTCTTGAGTTTGCCGACTTTCACGCTCACGCAGCAGAACAAGGATGTGGTTATGCTCAATGCGTCGAGCAAGAGCGACCCCTTCCTCACGGAGGCCTTTTGCGCGCAGTTCGGGCAACCGGTGGCTCGCCATACCCTGCGTGGGCGGCGTTGGGTGGACGGCTTCTACTGGTATACGGCGTATTATCATTGGTGGGGGCCGAATTCTCCCATTCCAGATTGCGCTAAGTCGCAGCCCATGAGAAGCCTGTGGCAAACGGCCCGCAGCCACCATCCCGGCGGTGTCAACGTCGCCTTCGCGGACGGCTCGGTCCATTTCGTCCGTGAAACGATCGACCTCGGCACCTGGCGTGCCCTTGGCTCGATGAAGGGCAACGAGGTGCTGCAACAGCAGTTTTAGGAACGCGATTCCATCCGTCAACAGGAGATAATGATGAGCGTATCAAGATACGGCCTGCCAGCGTTCGGTGTTTCTCTCTTCTTGCTGTGTTCTCTGGTGTGCGCGCAAGCGGAAGACGCGGGCAAACTGTACGTGGTGGGAATGGGACCCGCAGGTCCTGACCTCACAGCTCCGAGGGTCCTCTCCATTGTGAAAAAGGCGGATTTCCTCCTTTGCTCTCCCAGGATGCCCGAGAGGTTTTCCAGATTCGGCGCTCATATTGATCCCACAAAAGTCGCTTTCGATCCCTGGAAAGGGATCTTTGATGACGCATCTCACAACAAAGATCCTCAGTCCCGCGCCGCGGCCGAAGAAAAACAGCGGAAGAAAGTGCAAGACTTCGTTTTGGAGAAGATCAAGGCTGGCAAGACCGTGGTCATGATGGACGCAGGCGATCCTTGCATTTACGGGCCGCTGCTGAGCCACCTGCTTGTTGGGCTGGATGACCGGCATTACGAAGTCATTCCCGGGATGAGCGCATTCAATGCCGCCGGCGCAGCCTTGAAACGGTCGTTGACGTGCGGTGACACAAGATTTGTCATGCTGACGTCCCCCCAATCGCTCTTCGGCGACGGAGGCGAGCCCAAAGACGACATCCTCAAGGATATTTCCAAGTACAAGACGACCATGGTGTTTTACATGTCTGTGCGCAACATGAAGGAGTTGGCCGCCAGATTCCGACCGTACTATCCACCGGACCTACCGATAGCCGTGGTCTACTATGCGGGCTATGCGGACAAACAGCGCGTGCTGAGAAGCACGCTGGCAACGATCGAAAAGGATATCAGCGCGATGGATGAGAAATGGCTGGCGCTGGTAGTCATTGGGGAGTGTGTTCGATAGAGGGTGCAACGATGAAAGGCAAGATGCGTTTGGCACTGTTGCTGTTGTTGCTGTGCAGCGATCCGTCGCAGGCGCGCGATCTCTGGGTGGCAGCCGCGGACGGCGGATACTACGCCGTCATGCGAGGGCATTTGCCCGCCAGACCGGAGCCGTACAATCCTCCGTGTATCCAGAACTGTCCGCTTTCGACGAAAAAGGGTTGCCGTTGGCGTTGAATGGGGTGGATCGAGAGCGGCGGGTCCTCTTCCAAACACCGTCCGATCCGGCCTTGGTAGCCGTCGCTGCAAAATGGGGGTTCCGCGTGATCGACGAAAGCGGTAAGAAGCAGTTCATGTCCAGGGCCCAAGCCGTTGAAGCGGGAATCGTGGTCAGGGAGGCGTTTTTCTCAACCCAATACTCCAAGACCTTGTTCAGATTCCATGAGAGATTCACCAAGCCACTCGGCATGAAACTGGAAGTCGTCCCGCAAGAGAATCCTTTGGTCTTGCGAAAAGGCGATACGCTGACCACTCAGGTGTTGTTTGACGGAGTTCCCCTATCCAAGGCCAAGGTTCAAGCAGGCAGGAATACGGCCCCCGTCGAAACCAACGGGAATGGGATGGCACACGTTCGCATTGCCGGGACCGGGTGGCAGAAGGTGGCGGTGATTCGCGATGCGCCCCCTCCCGAGAACTCGGGACTTGATTATCTGCAGTTCTTCGCTTTTCTAGTCTTCCCGTTGAAATGACGGCCGAGGCTCCCGAAGGAAAGGGAAATGTCGCCGTGCGAGAATGGCATCGGGCACGGGGCTGCCGCCGATCATCCGCCAGCACCAGTCGCTCGTGCCGTAATGGAGCGATGCACGACAGCGACTCCTGCCGGCCAGCCCCCGGCAATTGCGGCGCCGGCTTGGCCGTCTCCGCGAAAGACATCCCTTGTCACGCAGCGCGATGCCGGTATCGTGTCGCGCGCCACCGCTGCCCTGACGCTGGCCTCCCTCATCTCTACTGCAGAGTTCCACCCCTAGGAGTGGATGTTGCTCGGCGATCCTCCCATTGTGCTTACACTTCTTGCATTCCGGGCCAATAATACAGACTTTGCGGTCGTTACTTGCTGCCACCGTTGCCATGTGCGAAGGCGTGTTTGGATGACTAGCCAAAGAGACCCCGCGCGGTACGAGTCGCGTGCCGCCATCGTCAAAGCGCTGGCTTGCCCGGCGCGTCTGATGATCGTTGACGAGTTGGCCGAGTGTGGCGAACGCTCGGTGCAAGAGTTGACCGCCATGATCGGCACAGACGGATCGACGGTCTCGCGGCACCTCTCGACGCTCAAGAACGCAGGCGTCGTGGCCAGCCGGAAGTCTGGAACCACGGTCTACTACCGCCTGCGAATGAAGTGCATCCCTGCGTTTCTCAAGTGTGTGGAATCAATGCTCCGGGAAGACGCTGAAATGAAGGCGCACGTTTGAAAAACCCAAGACTCTCTGGGAACGAGGTTGATGGCGGCCAGCAGCCGCAGTTCACGATCCGAGGAGGAGGATAATGATTAGAGCAAGGAACCCAGGTGTGGCGGTCGCCGTGGCGGCGATTCTGGCGGTGGTTCTTGTCGGAGCTTCGACGGTGCAGAGCGCCAGCGAACCGGCGGCAGAGGGACCGGGCAAAGCGCAGGCCAAGTCTCCGCCGGCCGGAGTTTGCCCGCCGTTTCACCTGCGAGATGAAGACGGCAAGATTATCAACCCGGTTGGAGGCGAGAATGCCGGCAAGCCCTATTCGCCCAAGATGACCTGCGGGGCGTGCCACGACTACGAGAAGATTATCAAGGGCTTTCATTTCACTCAGGGCATGGGCGAGAAGCCTACTGCGGAGCAGGCGGCTCGCTGTCTGTGGGCCTCGACGCCGGGCAATTTCGGCGGAAACTGGTGTTCGCCCGCCCCGCTGTACCGCTACTTGTCGCCGAAGAAAAACGAGTCCGCCGCCACGATGGACATGACCGCCTTCACGTTCTTCACGTCGCCCTGTGGGGCGTGCCACCCCGGCGGTGGCTCGGCGGAATACGACCGGGAGGGAAAGCGCTACGACCGCTGGATGAGCGATCCGAAAAGTGGCTTCACCTCCCAAGGGGACAACAACCTCGATGGCGACTACTATCAGGCCCGCCGGTCGGAGACCGGCGTTCTGGAAGCCGATTGCCTCTTGTGCCACATGCCCGAATACGACTTCGACCAGCGTAAGAAGCAACTTGGGGCCTGGAATTTCCGCTGGGCGGCGACTGCCGGTTCCAAGCTCGCCTCGGTCAAAGGCTCGATTCAGAAAGGGGAGCCGGTCGAGGTCGCCTACAACAAGGAACTATTCAATCCTGACGGGACGATCGAGCCGCACATTGTGCGAGAGCCCCGCAATGAGGCGTGTCTGGGTTGCCATGCCCAGCCGAGTTGGAAGAAACGCGGGGCCAATTTCTCGCCGCGCACGGACGTGCATTTGCGGGCCGGGCTGAAGTGCGTGGATTGCCATCCGGCGGGCAGTTCGGCGACCGACCCGCGCATCGCCGGCCACGAGGAGCATCAGTTCGGCAAGGGGGATGACCCCGGCGGGCTAGTGCGCAACGATCTGGACAACACCTGTGTATCATGCACCGATTGCCACAACACCGGTCGAATGGGCGCCCCGGTGGCCAGACACCGCTGGCTGCCCCCCTTGCACCTGGAACACATTGCCTGCCAGACGTGCCACATCCCGGAGCGTGTGGTCATGCCCATCGAAGTGCAGGCCAGCGACGTGTTCAATCCGGCCCCGAAAATCGACCAGCCGGGCAAGCGATTATGGACCTTCTACGGCCCGAACTGGCAGTTCCGCAATCATTACGGCTATCTGAACATGATGCGGTATGACGACAAGCCCACCGAGCGGTTCCGGCCAAAACTGGTTCGCTACAAGGGCAAGATTTATCCGGCCAATCAGATTCACAGCGCGTGGCCGGGAATCGAGATCGAAGGCGAGACGGCCTTGATGCAGCCAAAGATGAGCGACATCGTGAAGATGTGGATGACGCACCGTTCGGCCCCTGGGAAAAAGTAGCCCGAACTGGCGAAGATCGTGGATGACAACGGCGACGGCGTGCCCGAGGTCAATCGGCCCGAGGAGATCGACGCCCTGATCCACTCGGTGACGCAGATGCTCGCTGACATCAAGTATCCGATGGAGAACAAGCGGGTCGTCTGGGTCATGGATGATCGCGTCTATCGCTCGGGGAGCGAGTATCGGGTTCTTGGGAAGCACGAGTGGGAGACCGCGGTCTACGCCAACGTCCACAAGTACAGCCACGACATCTTTCCGGCCAAGGCGGCACTCGGCTCAGGCGGGTGTACCGACTGCCACAGCCAAGGGTCGGAGTTCTTCTTCGCGCCGGCGCTGGTGCATCTGTTCGATGAGCAGGGCAAGCCGGTCGTCGAGCCCCAGTACCGGCGGCTCGGACTGAGCGGGAGCACCGTGGCGCTTACCGTCTGGACCCAAGCCTACGTCAAGCCCGGCCTCTACATCCTGATGCTCTTTTTCCTCTGCGCACTGGTCGCGTTGGTGGGCGGTTTCGCCGCACAGTGGGTCTTCGCGAAGCGTCGCATTCCTCTGGCTGTTCGTCTGATCCCGCTGGTCGCCGCGGCCGCGGCCGTCGTTGGAGTCGTCTACCTCCTTTATCAGCCGGATTTGATGGAGTACATGCTCCCCACGCCCATGTGGCTGGACGCCAACTACTTCCTCGTGGCGGTCGGTGTGATACTGGTCGGCCTGGTCGCTTTGCTGTGGGAGGTCCGGCAGTGGATTTCGGACCACGGCGAGCGGCGATCGGCCTTCGGAATTCTCATCGCCTTGATCGAGGCCCTCAGCCTGCTGCTGGCCGTTGTGGCGGGCATCCTGGTTTTCCTGAAGATCCCCGCGCTCGATGCGGCCACGCGCGCTTCGTACACGGTCTTCGACGTAGCCGTCACGGTCTTGCTCATCGCCGCGGTCCTCAGCGTGCTGCGCGGTGTGGCGCACCAGTTCCGCGGCGGCGCCGGACATGTGCAATCCGACTCGCAGGCCGCCGAGTGAATCTGAAATGAAAACCAACGCACGTTCCTGGAACAGACACCGCCAGAGGAGAAGAGAATGTCCGATGCACTAACCCGACGGACCTTTGTCGGCACCCTTGGCGCGGCCCTTGCCGCGGGAGTCACCGGACACGCAGACGGTGCCGAGCCTGCGCCGGCCGGTCCATCGAAGGCCGTCCGTTTCGAGGCCGGGAAGAACACGCACGAAAACCTGGTTTTCTCCTGTTCGGGCGGACTGTCGAACGTGGGGCTGGCCACAACCCTTGCCGGCATCGAGGTTGTCAAGGAACTGGGGCTCCGCAAGGTCGCGGTCGGGTGTCTTGCCGGCTTGCCGAAGGGCAATGTCCCCGGCATCTTCGCCAAGGGCAAAGCGGCCCGGAAGATCGTCACGGTGGACGGCTGCCCTTTTGCCTGCGCGCGAAAGATCGTCGAAGCAGCCGGACTCCCGATTGCCAGGGCCATCGTCCTGACCGAGGACGTGCCCATGCGGAAGATAACGTTCCACGAGGAGCTTACCGGCACTCCCAAGGCTCTGATGGACTACGTATCGGCCGACGAGGTAAAACGGGCGAAGGAGCTTATTATCCAAGCGATTGACTCAACCTCCTGACGTGCTCTATGTGGATCGTTCGTCTCGCACTTCGCCGGCCGTACACCTTTGTGGTGGCGGCGATGGTTCTGCTGTTGCTTACGCCGCTGGTGCTGCGGCGTATGCCGACGGACATCTTTCCGGCCATCGACATTCCGGTGGTGAGCAGCGTGTGGCTGTACAGCGGTCTGAGCGCCCAGGAGATGGAGCAGCGAATCCTTTATTTGCACGAGCGCCAGATCGCCGCGACCGTCAACGACATCGAACACATCGAGTCCACGGCCTTCAACGGTGCGGGCGTCATCAAGACATACTTTCAGCCAGGCACCTCGGTGGATGCGGCCGTGGCACAAACGTCGTCGGCAGCCCAGGCCATTCTGCGGTTTCTGCCGCGTAACATTACCCCGCCGATTATCATCCGCTACAACGCCTCGACGGTTCCCATTCTCCAATACAGTTTTGCCAGCAAGAAGTTCTCTGAGTCAGAGCTTCAGGACATGACGTTCAACCAGGTGCGCATGGGCCTGGCGAACGTCCCGGGGGCTTCCGTGCCGAATCCCTACGGAGGCAAGGTGCGCGTGGTGGCCGTGGACCTCGACCTGACGGCGCTGAAGGCCAAGAACCTCGCGCCGATGGATGTGGTTAACGCGCTGAACGCGCAAAACCTCATTCTGCCCAGCGGCACTGCGAAAATCGGCCCCACCGAGTACGATGTCGCCTTGAACAGCAGCCCGACCATCCTGGAGGAACTCAATGACATTCCCATCAAGAGCCTCGACGGCGCGGTCATTCGCGTGCGCGACGTGGCGCTGGTCCACGACGGTTATCAGCCGCAAATGAACGTCGTCCGCCTGGACGGCGTGCGCGGCGTACTGCTGACGATTCTCAAGAGTGGGAACGCCTCGACGCTGGACATAGTGCGGGGGGTCAAGGCCACCATGCCGCGGATTCTGAGTGGCTTGCCGCCGGAGTTGGAGGCCAAGGAGTTCTCCGATCAATCGCTCTTCGTGCGCGCGGCGGTCAACGGCGTGACCCACGAAGGCTTGATCGCCGCGGCCCTGACGGCGCTGATGATCCTGCTGTTTCTCGGGGCCTGGCGGAGCACGCTCATCATTGCGATCTCGATACCGCTTTCGGTGCTGGTGTCGATCATCTCCCTCTGGGCTCTGGGCGAGACGATCAATCTGATGACGCTCGGCGGGATGGCGCTGGCCGTCGGCATCCTCGTGGACGATGCGACGGTCGCCATCGAGAATATCCACGGCCACATGGCCAGAGGCAAGCCGACGATCCAGGCGATTCTCGACGGAGCGGAGGAGATCGCTTTGCCGACGTTCGTGGGCACTCTTTGCATTTGCATCGTGTTCGTGCCGATGTTTTTCCTCGCCGGTACGGCGCGGTATCTGTTCGTGCCCCTGGCCGAGGCCGTGGTGTTCGCCATGCTTGCGAGCTACGCCCTGTCGCGGACCCTCGTGCCCACGCTGGTGATGTGGTTCTACCGCCACGTCGAGTATCGCGGTCATGGGACGGACCCGCGTCGCGCGGCGTTGTGGCTGCGGCCATTCGCGGCCGTGCATACCGGCTTCGAGCGGGCCTTCGCCCGCTTCCGCGAAGGCTACCGACGATGGTTGGGCGCTGTGCTGCATCACCGCTGGGCATTCGCCTTGCTTTTCGTCGCGTTCTGTGCCGGGACGGCGATGTTGCTGCCGCAACTCGGCCAGGACTTCTTCCCGGCCGTGGATGCGGGCCAGTGCCGCCTGCACTTGCGGGCGCGGAGTGGAACGCGGGTCGAGGAAACCGTCAAGCTGACCGCTCAGGTTGAGGCCGCGATTCGCGACGAGATTCCGCCGGCCGAAATCGCAGGCGTGCTCAACAACATCGGGATTCCTTCCGGCGGTATTCCCCTGACGTACATCGACAACGGCCTGATCGGCACCGGCGACGCCGACATCCTGGTTTCCTTGCAGCCCGGACACCGGCCCACCGACGAGTACGTGCGGCGCTTGCGCCTGCGTCTGAACCGCGAGTTTCCGGGCGTCATGTTCTATTTTCTGCCCGCCGACATCGTGAGCCAGACCATCAACTTCGGTCTGCCCGCCCCGTTCGACATCCAGATCATGGGGCGCGACCAGCAGCGGAACCGCGAGGTCGCCGCGCGATTGGCGGAGAAGCTTCGTCGAGTTCCCGGCGTCGTGGACGTGCGGGTGCAACAGCCGGCGGACTTGCCGCGGCTGCACTTCGCCGTGGACCGGACGAAAGCCTCGGAACTCGGCCTGACGGAGCAGAACGTGGCCACGTCGATGCTTCTGGGCCTCAGCGGCAGCAGCCAGGTCCAGCCCATGTATTGGCTCGATCCGCGCCGGGGCATTCAGTATCTCGTGAACGTTCGTGTGCCCGAGCACGCGATGGACTCATTGGCTGCCCTCCAGGCGATTCCGACGGAAGCCAGCCGGCCTGGCGAAGGCGATGCGCAACTGCTGGACAACCTGGCCACCCTCCAGCGCACGAGCATCCCGCCGGTCGTCAACCACTACAACATCATGCCGGTCATTGACGTATTGGCCGGGGTCAGCGGTCGTGATCTTGGCGGTGCCCTGAGCGACATCAGGCCGCTGATTGCGGAAGCGGAAAAGGAACTGCCTCGGGGCAGCTTCATCTCGCTACGCGGTCAGGCGGAAACGATGAATTCGAGTTTCGTCGGGCTCGGCATCGGTCTGGCGATGGCCGTGGCGCTAGTCTATCTCCTGTTGGTCGTGAATTTCCAGAGCTGGCTGGACCCCTTCATCATCATCATCATCATGGCGCTGCCCGGCGCGCTGGCGGGGGTCGTGTGGGGCCTTTATCTCACGTTCACCACGCTGAACGTGCCCGCGTTGATCGGCGCGATTATGAGCCTTGGGGTTGCCACGGCGAACTCGGTGCTTGTCGTGACTTTCGCCCGCAACAATCTGCGAC
>Ga0068707_1003007_pt1 | contig 11825 bp, 6 predicted proteins | sample YNPNPMetaG_FD_66600 | JGI IMG/M metagenome (GOLD analysis project Ga0068707, IMG submission 66600) | Anoxygenic and chlorotrophic microbial mat microbial communities from Yellowstone National Park, USA - YNP NP MetaG | ecosystem: Environmental > Aquatic > Thermal springs > Hot (42-90C) >... | reverse complement strand
ATGGGGGTGTAGGTGACCTGGCGCGCCTTCTCGAAGGAGGGAATGGTGTTGAGGGTGAGGGTCACGGGGTCGGTCTTGTGGCGCAGGAGGCGGTAGGGGTTGTCGTCGCCGCGCAGCTCCACGCCGTCGATGGCGAGGACGTAGTCCCCCACCCGCGCGTCGACACCAATCTGGGTGAGGGGGGAGCGGTACCGCTCCTCCTCGTTGTCGCCGGGGAAGATCTTGGCAATCCTATAGCGGCCGGCCTTCTCGTCCAGCTCGAAGCGTGCCCCCGGCAACCCCACCTTGGGGCGCGGCGGCAACTCGAAGTCGCCACCTTCGATGTAGGCGTGACCCACGTTGAGCTCGGCCACCATCTCGCCCAGCACGTAATTGAGGTCGGAACGGTGCGCCACGTAGCTGACCAGCGGCCGGTACTGCTCCCCCAGCGCCTTCCAGTCGTAGCCGTGCATGTTCTTCACGTAGAAGAAATCGCGGTAGCGCCGCCACACTTCGTCGAAGATCTCGCGCCACTCTTCGGCAGGCACCCGGTTGACGTAGAGACCCGCGGTCGAGATGCCCTTCTTTTCTGCGCCCTTGGGCTTGACGTCGTACAGGTTGTAGCTCTTCCCCTGCTGCACCAGCACCTTCAGCCCATCGTGGGAGACGGCAAACCCCTCCACCTCGTCGGCAAGGGTCGAGGCTTCCCGCTTGGAAACGTCGAAGATCTTCAGACTGGTGGGGGCGTAGGAGTCGCGGCCGTAGAAGGGGGCGCCAGAGACCGTGTAGAGGAGGTACCCCTTGACGGCGGCCAGCTCCTGGATGTTGTCCGCCTCGATGGGGACCCGGCTGACGCGGCGCTCGAGGCCCTCGAAGTCGATGCGGACCGGGTGCTTCTCCTCGCCTTTGCCCTCCTCCTGCTTGGCGGCCGACTTGCCCTTCCCCTTGGCCTCCTTCCCGTCAGCGCTCGCCGCCGGCGTCTTGTCGCTCTCCACCTCTACCTCGTCGCTGCGCGGTCCAAAGGGGTCCTTCACGTCCCGGTGCAGCGCCAGGGCAAAGATGCCGGTGCTGCGGTTGCCGGCAAAGTTCCACTCCACCGAGGAGATCTGCGGCGCGAACTCGCGGTCCGAGAGGTAGTAGAGGAGCTCGCCCGCCGGATCCCAGCTCGGGGTGTGCTCGTTGAACATCTCGCCGGTGATGCGGCGGGTGACACCCTCCGCCGCGCTCCAAATGTAGAGGGAGCGAAAGCGGTTGGCGTCGGCCATGGAGAAGGCCAGCCACATGCCGTCGGGGGACCAGGCGTAGTCGCCGATGCCCCCGTACTCGTCGTCCGCCACTTCCACCACCTTCTTGTCGGCAAGGGAGAGCACGTAGAGCTTGCCGTCCTTGTCCGAAAAGGCCAGGCGACGGCCGTCGGGCGACCACTCGGGGGCGTAGAGCATGGCGGCAAACTGCGTGGTGAGCTGCTCGGGCTTGGAGCTGCCGTCCTGGGCCACCACGTACACCTGGTCCTCGCCGCTGGCGTCGGAGATGAAGGCAATGCGCGTGCCGTCGGGGGACCAGCTGGCCCACTTGTCGTGGGCGCCGGAGGTGTCGGTGAGGTTGCGGGTGGGGCCGTGCTCCACGGGAACCGTGAAGATATCGCCCCGTGCCACGAACACGACCCGTTCGCCCTTGGGCGAGAGACCGAAGTCTTCAATGTTCTTGGCCGCCGAGTAGCGGGAAGGCCGCGTGTTGAGGCCGTCGTCGGGCACGGTGATGGGGATCTTCCGGTCACTCTCCGTGCCCACCTCGTGCAGCCACAGCTCCCCGCCCAACTCGTAGACGATCTGCGACCGGCTGTCCGAGGAGGCCCAGCGCACATCCCACTGGGTGGAGTGGGTCACCTGCGCCAGCTGCTGGGTGCGAATATCGAAGCGGTAGAGGTTAAGCGTCCCGTCGCGGTCGGAAGCAAAGTAGATGGCGCCGCCGATCCACATGGGGTCGCGCTCCGTCCGCTTCGACGGGGCGATAACCCGCGTCTGGTTGGTGGCCAGGTCGAAGAGGAAGAGGTCCTGCGCCCACCCCCCTTCGTACCGCTTCCAGGTGCGAAAGTCCCGGAACAGGGGCGAGTACACCAGGAGCTTGCCATCCGGCGAGAAATCGCCAGCCCCAGCCGTGGGCATGGGCAGTTGCACCGGCAACCCACCGGTGGCCTTGACGGTGTACAGGGCCCCTTCGCTCCCCCCGCCCGCGTCACGCAGCGAGCGGAACAGCACCCTCGAGCCGTCGGGTGTCCACCCGTACACCTGGTTGTCCCACCCCCAGCGCGGCGCCAGCGGCCCCCGCGCCGGGTAGAAGGTGAGCTGGGTGGGCACGCCGCCGCTGGCGGGCATGATGTACACCTGCTCGTCGCCGTCGTACTGACCGGTGAAGGCGATCCAGGAGCCGTCGGGGGAAAACTTGGGGAAAACCTCGATCCCTGGGTGGGCGGTCAAGCGTACCGCCACCCCCCCACTCGTGGGAGCCTTCCAGATGTCGCCCCCGTAGCAGAACACCACGGTATCCCCGTGGACATCGGGGAAGCGCAGCAGTTTCGTTTGGGCCGATGCCTGGGCAGCCACGGCAGCCACGGCCATCGCGCCGATCGCGTGCATCAGGGTTCGTCGCAAGCTGGACATACCTCCTCCCTCCTTCCCACTACGCACCGCGCGGCCAGAGGTTTTGCTCCCGCCGGCTATCACACGAACCGCACCGTCTCGCGCCAAGGGCGGCGACTCCTCGGGGGTGCCTCTTCGGCCGGGGTGCCGATAGGTACCAGGGCCACGGGCCGTACCCCCTCCTCCAGCCCCAGCACCGAGGCCACCCGGCGCTCGTCAAAGGCCCCCACCCAGCAGCTCCCCAGCCCCAGCTCGGTGGCGGCCAGGAGCAGGTTCTCCACCGCTGCCGCCGTATCCTGCAGGCAGTACAGCGAAGCCCCCCGCTCCCCGTACCCGCGCGCCGACTCCGCAGGCACCGCGCAGACGACCACCAGCACCGGCGCTTCGCCCACGAACCGCTGGCGGGCGGCAGCGCTGGCCAGCGCCGCCCGCACCGCTGCTTCGCGAACCACCACGAACCGCCACGGCTGGAGGTTACCCGCGGAGGGAGCCCACCGTGCCGCCTCCAGGAGGTAGGCGAGGGCCTCGTCGCTGACCGGCTCGTGGCCAAACCGCCGACAGGAAAAGCGCCGGAAGAACAGCGAAGCAGCAAACTTCTCGTTCAGAGGGGAATCTCGCATGGTGCCTCACCCTTTCGATCCGCTCACCCCCTCCTCTCGCCCACCCAGCCTCGCCCGCGCTCCCACCCGCCGCCAGCCATGGTACGCCCGCCCTCCCGCAGCGGCACGAGGCACCTGGAGCGCGTGGAGGAGCTGCGGTGGCAAGGGGTATTGTGGCGGTGTGTGGACAACTCTCGGCCACAGCCGTGTCAGGGAAGCGTGGTATGCTCCAGTCGAGGGCGCGGATGACGGGCCAGCGCACCGCTTCGTGGCTTTTGGCTGCAGCGCTTGCAGCAGCGGTTGTGCTGCTCCTGCTGCTCGGCTACGCCGAAGGCTCGCGCAGCGCGGGCCTGCGCATTGGCGTGGTTCTCAACGAACTGGAAGGTAGCCTGACCATCACCTTTGTGGTTCCCGGCGGACCAGCCGGGCGGGCTGGCTTCCAGGCCGGGGACGTGGTGCTCGCGGTCAACGGCGAGCCGGTGCACAGCAGCCAGGACTACGACCGGGTGGCGAAGCGTTTCCAGCCCCGGCAACCCATCTCGTACGTGGTGCAGCGGGGGGGGAAGACCTTCCCGGTCACGGTGGTCCCCGGCGTTCCCCTGGAGGTATGGCCGTTCGTGGGGGACGTGCTGGCGTCCCTCGCCTACCTGGCCCTTGCCCTCCTGGTCCTCGCCCAGCCACGGCAGGACCAGAGAACCCGCCTGCTCTTCGCCTTCTCCGCGGCAGTGGCCCTGGAGCTGGCCCTCCCCACCATGCCGGTGGTGGGCCGGCAGGCGATCGTCACCTTTGCTAACGTGGCGTTCTACGTGCTCTCGGCCCTGCAGTTCAGCCTGGAGCTGCACCTGGTGAGCGTCTTGCCAGAACAACCCGAGTGGCTGCAGCGCCGCAGCTACCTCGTGCCCGCCCTGTACACCGTTGGCCTGTCCCTGGCCGTGATCCTCGCCCTCCTGTACACCTGCGACTTCCACAGTTGGCCCTTTGCCACTGGCGACACGAGCCGCCTGCGCGCTGGGATCCTCAACACCCTGATGCCACTGTGGGCCGTGCTGGTGATTGCCGTGCTCACCCGCACCGCCCTCACCCACCCCGAGCCCTCCGGCCGGCACCGCGCTGGCCTCGTTCTTTTGGGCAACACCCCCTGGGCAGTCTTCATCTTCGCCACCACTGCCTTCAACCTCCTGGAGCGTCCCTGGCCCGCCTGGATGGAGGCGGTGCAGCCGTTCGTCCTCCTGGCCTTCCCCATTGCGGTCTTCCTGGCCATCTTCCGGTACCAACTGTTCGATATCGAATTCGTGGTCCGCAAGAGCCTGATCTACGCCACGGTGACCGGCACGTTGCTCCTCGCCTTCTACGCTGCTGTCGGCGTGGGCAGCGTGCTCTTCTCGCAGTTCGTGGGGGGCGGTGCTTCCCTGTGGGTGGTGGCCATCGCTACCCTCATTCTCGGACTGCTCTTCACCCCGGTGCGGCAGAGGGTGCAGGGGATCGTCGACCGCCGCTTCTTCCCGGAACGGCACGCCATGCGGCAGCGGCTCACCTCGCTGGCTGCCGACCTGGCCTCCCTGGGCAAGCTGTCCCTCATGGGCAAGCACCTGGTGGCCGAGCTGCGCGGGATCTTCCAGCTCGACTCGGTGACCCTGCTAGTGGCTGACCCCAAGAGCGGCATCCTCCTCACCCTGGCCACCACCAAGACGGACCTGGACGAGAACTTCGGCCTTTCCTTCCTGCTTTCCCCCGATGACGCGGGTGTGCAGATGCTCCGGCGCACCAACCGGGCCATTGCCGCCGCGACCCTCATCGAGCAGAGCGCGTCGCTGGCGCAGCGGCTGTCGGGGTTCGAGGTGGAGGTGATGGTGCCAGTCACCAGCCGCGGCACCGTCATTGGCCTGCTCCTGCTCGGCCCCAAGGTCTCGGGTGCCCGCTACTCGGCCGAGGAGATGGAGCTCCTCAACCTGTTTGCCCACCACGTGGCGAGCGTCCTGGAGAACGCGCGGCTCTTCGCCTCCGCCACCTTCGACAGCCTCACGGGTCTCCTCCGGCGCGAGGCGGTCCTGGACCTGTTGGAGCGCGAGCTGCAGCGGGCGATCCGCTACGACCGCCCCCTCACCATTGGCATGGCCGATCTGGACTACTTCAAGGAGGTAAACGACCGCTTCGGCCACCTGGTGGGCGACACGCTCCTCAACCGCGTGGCCCAATCGCTGCAGAGCGGTCTGCGCTCCACCGACGCGGTGGGACGGTACGGGGGCGAGGAGTTCCTCCTGGTCCTCCCCGAAACTGACCTGACCGGGGCCCGGGCCGTGGCGGAAAAGGTGCGCAGCACCGTGGAGCGCATCTCCATCCCGGTGGGCAAGAACGGGGTAATCCAGGTGACCGTCTCCATCGGGCTCGCCACCTTGCGGCCCGAGCAGCGCAAGGCGGCGGTGAGCGTCACCGAGCTCATTGCCGAGGCCGACCGGGAGCTCTTCCGCGCCAAGGCCAACGGTCGCAACCGCATCGAACCGGCCAGCTAACCCAGGGTCGTGAGGCGATCGCCGGGCCACAGCTACAATGCCCGGGGGGACAGGGTGGCGGACCTGCTGGAGTGCCTCATCCAGATCCGGGCGTTGGAGGAAACCTCACGGCGGCTCGCTCGACTCGTGGCCGCGTATCCCCCCGCCTCGTGGCAGCAGGCACCAGAGGGCCACCCCGAGGCCGCGCCGGTTGCGGTGCTGGGGGAGATGCTTGCAGCAGAACAGCGCTTTGGCGAGGCGCTCCGCACCGCCCTGGGCAGGGGCGGGGAGGGGTCGAGGGACGCTTCGCCGCCACCCTCCTCCCGCGGCACCGAGGTGCCCCAGCTGCTGGCCAGCTTCCACGAGCTCCGGCGGGAGAACCTGGCCTTGCTGGCCGGGTGCTCGGCGGCAGATCTGGCGCGCCTGCACCCCACCTGGTGGGGGGGGCGGGGCACGGTGGCGGATCTCGTGGCCGAAGCCGTGGCTTCCGACACCGAACGGGTGGGTAACCTGCGCCGGTACCTCGAGGCGGCCGCTCACCAGCCACCTCGGGAGGGGGTGTGACGGTGGCACGCATCCACATCTTTCGCGACTTCTCGCGGACCTTCTGGGTCGCCAACCTCATGGAGCTGTTCGAGCGGGCCGCCTACTACGGCTTGAACTCGGTGCTCGCCGTCTACCTCACGGTGAGCGTGGCGGAGGGGGGGCTCGGGGCTTCGGAGCAGGCGGTGGGGTTCCTGCAGGGCATCGTCTACGCCGCCACCTACGTTCTCCCCATCCTGGGCGGTGCCCTCGCCGATCGCTACGGCTACCGGCGCATGCTGATCCTCGCCTTTTCCCTGCTTGCCGCTGGCTACTTTGCCGCCGGGCAGATGTCGAGCTATGCCCTCGTCTTCTTGGCCCTACTGCTCATGGCCACCGGCTCGGGGCTGTTCAAACCCATCATCTCCGGCACCATCGCCCGCACCACCGATGAACGCACCTCCTCGCTGGGGTTTGGGATCTACTACTGGATGATCAACCTGGGGGCGTTCCTCGCCCCGCTCCTGGTGAGCGTGCTCAAGGGGTTCTCCTGGCAGTACGTGTTCACCGCCTCCGCCGCCTACTGTGCGGCCATGCTGGTGCCCGCGGTGTGGCTCTACCGCGAGCCGGAGCGCCCAGGAAGCGCCAAGAGCCTCAAGGAGGTCCTGGCCGGGGCTGCAGAGGTGCTGGGCGATGCCCGCTTCATGCTCCTGGTGGTGGTCTACTCGGGGTTCTGGGTCCTGTACTTCCAGAACTTTGGCTCGGTGCTGTGGTACCTGCGGGACTTCGTGGACCGGGAGCCGGTGAGCCGGGCGGTGACCTCGCTCCTTGCGGCCGTGGGACTGCCCTGGAGCTTCACCTTCGATGCCGAGCACGTGACGGTCATCAACGCGGGGACCATCATCCTCCTGCAGGTGGTGGTGAGCCGGATCGTTGCAACCCGCCCGGCGCTGCCCACGATGGTGACGGGGATGTCCATCGGCTGCCTGGGGTTCCTCCTCCTGGCGTCGTCCTTCGACCCCTGGGTGTTCGTGGCCGGCATTGCCGTCTTTTCGGTGGGCGAGATGACCACCCACCCCAAGTACTACTCCTTCGTGGGACTGGTGGCCCCCCCCGACCGCAAGGCGGTGTACATGGGGTACGCCTTCCTCTACGGCGTGTTCGGCTCGCTGCTGGGCTCTAACCTGGGCGGCTTCCTCTACGAGCGCCTGCTCAAGCCGGTGGTGGGAACGCCCCAGGCTGCGGCGCGCACGACCCAGTTCTGGCTGTTGTTCGCTGCCCTGGACGTGGTGGCGGTGGTGGGTCTGCTGGCGTTTGCGCGCGCCTTCGGCACCGACACCGAGGTGACCCGGCACCGGGCGCGCCAGGTCATGGGCGGCGTTTACGCCCTCCTCCTCCTTTTGGGGGTGGTGTTCCTCGCCGTGGCGTTTGCCCCCTCCCCACCCCAGTACCGCACGGCGGTGCAGGCGGTCATCTTCCTCCTGCTGGGGGGCGGAGGGTTGCTGGTGAGCCGTTCGAACCGGCGGTGAACCTCGCTTTGGCCCTGCTCTGGGACGGGAGCGCGGCGCGGGAGCGAGCCGGAACGGGACGCGCAGCGTGCGAGCGAGGAGCTGCGCGGGTGCGGTGCCGCGCCTCCACGAGCAGCGAGGTGGGCTCCTCCGGCGCCGCAGCAAAGACCAGGAACGCTGCAGCCGCGTACCGATCCGTGGCAGGGAGGGGCTCCTCGGGGTCCTGGGGGATCCCTTCGGGCGCAAGTTCGCCCAGGAGCAGGATCGCGTCTGCCTCGAGCCGCTGCGCCAGCGTTGCCAGCTGCGCCAGGCGCCTTGCATCGTCCGGCTCGAGGGGCGGTAAGAGGGGAGCCACCGCCACGATCCCGTACTCCTCCGCCGGCTCGACGGTGTAGACCTCCACACCCTCCACCACCTGCTCCGGCGCGCCAGACGACTCGGGCCAGAGGCCGAGCGGCAACACCCCACTCAAGAACAACGCCAGCCACACCATCTCGCCCTCCTATCCCTCGGGGAGGAGCCGCTCCAGCCCGCCCAGGTAGGGCCGCAACGCCTCCGGCACGTCCACCGAACCGTCCGCCCGCTGGTAGTTCTCCAGGATGGCCACGAGGGTGCGCCCCACCGCCAGGCCCGAGCCGTTCAAGGTGTGCAGGTAGCGCGGTTTGCCGCCCCCCGCCGGGCGGTAGCGCAAGTCGGCGCGCCGGGCCTGGAACTCCTCGCAGTTGGAGCAGGAGGAGATCTCCCGGTAGCAACCCTGCCCCGGCAACCACACCTCCACGTCGTAGGTCTTGGCAGCGGCAAACCCCATGTCGCCGGCGGCGAGGGTGACCACCCGGTACGGCAGGGAAAGCCCTTGGAGCACCGACTCGGCCTGGGCTACGAGCACCTCCAGCTCGGCGTAACTGGTTTCCGGGGTGGCCAGGTGAACGAGCTCCACCTTGTCGAACTGGTGCTGGCGGATGAGGCCGCGCACGTCCCGACCGTAGGAGCCGGCCTCGGCGCGAAAACACGGCGTGTAGGCGCAGTACCGCCGCGGCAGCGTCGCCTCCTCCAGCACCTCGCCGCGGTGCAAGTTGGTCACCGGCACCTCGGCGGTGGGTACCAGGTACAGCTCGGTCCCCTCCACCTTGAAGAGGTCCTCGCCGAACTTGGGGAGTTGGCCGGTGCCCACCAGACACGCCCCCTTCACCAGGAACGGCACGTACACCTCCCGGTAGCCGGCGCGGCGGTGCAGGTCCAGCATGTAGGCGACGAGGGCCCGTTCCAGAGCAGCCCCGCTGCCCCACAGCACGGCGAACCGGGCCCCCGCCAGGGTTGAGGCCCGCTCGAAATCCACGATCCCCAGCTCAGGTCCTATGTCCCAGTGGGGTCTGGCCTCGAAGGGGAAGGTGGGTGGCTCGCCCCACCTGCGCTCCAGGCGGCTGCTGCGCTCGTCCACGCCATCGGGCACGCTCTCGTGGGGGAGGTTGGGGATGGCAAGCTCCAGCTCCGCTACCCGGGCGGAGAGCGCGCTTGCCTCCCCCTCCAAGCCCTTGATCCGCTCACCCAGCGCCGCCATCTGCGCCCGCAGCGCCTCCCCCTCCTCGCGCCGTCCCGCCCCCAGGAGTTTGCCCACCTCTTTGGAGCCGCGGTTGCGCTCCGCCTTCGCCTCCTCGAGCTCCGCCTGCACGCGGCGCCAGCGCGTATCCGTCTCGATCAGCTCCTCCAGCGGGGCATCGCTTGCCCGCCGTGCCAGCGCCTGCCGCACCCGCGCTGCATCCCCTCGCCACAGCTCCCGTGCCAGCATCCCCACCTCCCGTTGCGCCATTGTTGGCGTTTCCGCTGCAAGCGTCAACGTGACGTGCCCGGCCGTATACTCCCAGCGTGACCGGGGCGCGCTCCCTCTCGCTTCTCGCCCCTGCAGCCTTCCTCCTGCTCGCTGCCACCCTCTGCGGGCTCGGCACCATGGCAGGGGATGAAGCCCTCTGCTCTATGGCGTGCGTGGCCCTGGCCTTCGGGCCCACCGGCCTCGTGGCCCCCGGTGGCTGGCGGCGTCGCCTCGCCGAGGCAACGCTCCTCCCCCTCGCCCTGGTACTGGTGCTCACCGACCAGGCGGCCCTTCGCCGCCCGGCGGTGGCAGCTCTCCTCGTTCTCGTGGCCCTGGCAGCGGTGGCGGCCGCTCGGCCGCGCCCTTCCGGCCGCGCTCTGGTGCTGGTGGGAGCTGCCTTCTCCCTCGCCGTGCGCTCGGCCACCGGCGCCGCGCTGGCGGGGCTGGCCCCTGCCCACCTGCTCCTTGCCCTGGCGGCCACCGGTTTTCTTGCCGCCGTCCTGGCCCGAACCCTCCCGCCACCTGCTGGCCTGCTTGCGGCAGCCCTCCTGGGGGTGCTACCCCTCCACCGGCTCGACGCACCGCTCCTCCTGCTCCTGGTGGGGATGGGGCTCGTGGCGTGGCGGCTGCTGCGCCCGCTCCCGCTCACGGTGGGCGCGGAGGGGTGGTACGCCGTGGGGGTACCCGTGGTGTTGCTGCTCGCCACGGTCTCACCCTGGGCCGCTGGCGGAGCTGCCCACCTGGCCATCCCCCCCTTGCTGGCGGGGGCAGCGCTGGTGCTCCTCGTGGCTGCCCACTGGCTCCCCCCGGGCGCGGTGGGCGCCGGCGTGGTGGCCGCCCTGCTCCTCCTCCCCCCCCAAGCGCCGGTGTGGCGCAACGCCTCGCTCCGCCTGGACACCACCCTCCCCACCGCCCCCCTCCCGCCCGGAACCGGGGACCGCTACACCCTCACCGTTGCCCTGGTGCACGCCGCTGCCCTCGTCCAGGGCACGCCGGTGGCCGAGGTGGCGGTGGGGACGCGGCGCGTGCCGCTCCGGGCGGGGATCGAAGCGGCTGAGTGGGCCCACGAGCGCGCCGACGTGCGCCAGGCGGTGGCGCACTCCCTGCCCCGCCGGGTCCTGTGGCGACCGGGCGAGGAAGGGCTTGGTGGCGCCTGGGGGGTGGCGGGGCAGGTGGTGCTGGAGGTCCCGGCCGGTGAGACTCCCGTCGTGCAGCGGTCGCCCCTGCTCCCCCCGGCGACGGGGGTGGTGATCCAAGCGGCGCCCGCGGGGGCGCGGGTGGGGCGGGCAGCCATCCCCCTCCTGGTGTGGTTTGTGGGCACGGCGGCAGCGGTGGGGCTCCTCCAGCTCCTGGGCCGAAGCTACCGGGGGGCGGCCGCCTGGCTCCCCTGGGCGATCTTGGGCGGCGGTTGGCTCGGTGCGGCCACGCCCGTGGAAGGGGTGGCGCGGTTCTGGCAAGGGGTGGTAGCGGAGCTGGCCCTGGCCGCCCTCGTGGCCGCGTGGCTCCCCAACGGGGTGCGCTGGCTGGGCCGAGGGCGGTCCTTCCTAGCCGCCGCCACCCTCCTCCTCCCCCTGGCGGTGGCCACCCCCCACCTCGTCGGCCCCCTCGGTGACGACACGTACCACTTCCTGCTCTTGGAATCGCTGACTCGCGACGGCGATCTCGACGTCACCAACAACATCGACACCAGCCGCAACCCCAACGAAGCTATCTACGCCCCCTTCGGCAGGACCCTGCTCCACTCACCGGTCCTTGCCGTGTTCCTGGCCCCGGGGTACTGGGTGGCGGGACGCTCGGGCGCAGCGGCACAGCTTGCCCTCCTGGGTGCTGCCCTCTTCGCCCTGGCCATGCGGCGAGCAGCACAACTGGGGGTAGCCCCCTCTCGCCGCGCCCTGGCCGGTGGGTTGTTGCTCTTCTCCTACCCCCTGGCCACGTTCTCCTCGCAGCTGTGGACCGAGGTGCCCGGGGCGCTGGTGGCCCTGGCGGCGGCGGTACCCCTCCTCGCCCCTCCGGCCCACCGCTGGCTTGCCCTAGGCTGCACCGTAAGCGCCACCCTCCTCAAGACCCGCCTCGCCCTCGTGGCCTTCCCCCCCACGGTGGCGGCGTGGCTGGGGGAGCGCCAGCAGCCCAAGCGGTGGCTGGCCGGAGCCGCAGCGGTGCTGGCCACGGCCGGCCTGGGATGGTTCCTGGCGGCCCAGCTCGTGGGCCACCCCCTCGATCCCCTGGGCCGGCGACGACTGGCCGATCTCCTGCCCGCTTCGCTGGAAGGCGCGCTGCTGGCG
>Ga0068707_1003006_pt1 | contig 11828 bp, 9 predicted proteins | sample YNPNPMetaG_FD_66600 | JGI IMG/M metagenome (GOLD analysis project Ga0068707, IMG submission 66600) | Anoxygenic and chlorotrophic microbial mat microbial communities from Yellowstone National Park, USA - YNP NP MetaG | ecosystem: Environmental > Aquatic > Thermal springs > Hot (42-90C) >... | reverse complement strand
ATTGGCAGTGCTGAGAGTGGCAAAGCCAGCCCAGAGATTCTCGTATGCGAAATTATAGTATAGGCGATTATTGTCTGCGTTGTAAATCACAAAGCCGTTTAGAGTGTTGTTGTATGCGATATTATTCGTGAGGTTGTTCCCGTATGCGGACTTCTGCTCTATGCGGAAGCCGCTGTCGGAGTTGTTAAAGGCGGCATTGCTGTCCAGGATGTTATAGGTGGTGGTAGCCGCTCCGGTCAAACCAGTGAGTATAAAACCATATTCTCCGTTTGCCCAGGCGGAGTTGTTCGTGAGGTTGTTGAAATTTGCATATTCCAAGGAGAAGCCGGACCAGAAGTTGTTGTTTGCGGTGTTGTTGTTGAGGACGGAGCGGTTAGAATTATCTAAACTTATGCCGTGCCTCGTATTGTTTGCAGCCAGGTTGTTTGTGAGGGTGTTGTTTTCGGAATACTCAACATAAATACCATCGTAAAGGTTGCCTACGCCGTTCTCTGTTGCATTGTTGTCAATAAGTAAATTAAAATGGGATGCATATAAGTAGAAACCCCTCATCTTATTCAGGTAAGCAGTATTGTTTATATACTGGGCTTGGCTTGATGACTGTGAATAAAATCCATGCCAGAAATTATCGTAAGCATAACTTAGATTGTAAATGGTATATCCTATGCTGTCTTCATAGAAGCCTGATAGGTGATTTTCATGGGAAGTAACATTGGCAAAGGTATTATGGTCGGAATTTTGGAAGAGGTAAGCACCATTGAGGCTGTTGTTGTACGAATCGCAATCCTGGAATATATTGTAGGTGGAAGAAGCCAGATAAATGCCATGGCCGGAGGTGTTGTAGACTGCGACTAAAGTAAAATTATTATAATCAGAATCCTGAACAGTAAGGCCGCCAGAAGTGCCCCCACTATAGATTTGATGGATTGTAACGTTATAGACGGAGCTGCTTTCTGTTACGGAAAATCTAATTCCCTCCCCGTATCCATTTATATCTGGGCAATCGTATATAGAAACGTTGCTTACTCCATCCACCATTATGCCCTTAGTGGCATTGGAAGAAAGAGTTCCGCTTATCTTATGCCCCTTGCAATTTAGTTCAACATTAGATGCATTGATATATATACACGCCCCTCCGCCCCATGTCCCGTTCCCGCTTACATCCCCATTTAGTGAATAGTAGCCTGAAGAGGATATGTTCGTACAAGTGGTAAACTGGGAAAAAGCAAAACCCACCAATAACAGAAGCAACAATAATTTCCTGAACATGCGCCAAAATCGGAGATAACATTTAAAAAGCTTACCAAAAAGCGAAGCCCGCGTAAAGAGATAGGTTTTTAAACATTAAACACCTCATATAACAACATGTCAGCTGATAAACCCGGCAATGAAAGGGAAAGGAGGATTTCGGAAGTTCCAGGGAAGGATGCCCGAACAGAAAGAAAAGAGCCAAACTGGTTCAACAGGATGGCGCAAAAGATTGGGCCACTGGTTGCAGGCGCATTTTTGGCTGTTTCACCGCTTCCTTTCGGATGCGGCAGCGCAAACTCAGATGACAATGTTGAGGATGCGGATGTTTCTGCTGAAGAAGTGGAAGATGCACTGCATGACGAGGGCGCTGTGCCTGATGTGGTGGAAGACAGGGGGGAGGATGCGGCTGTTCCCGAGGATGTGCAGGTGGATGAGGAGCAGGAGGAAGCTGATGCAGGGGAAGAGGATGTTTCTGAAACTCCTGATGTGCCTGAAGCAGAGGATGAGGGCCCTGATGTTGAGGAGGCCGAAGACAGCCCTGCTGGGGAAGACGCCCCTCCTGTGTGCGAGCCTGTAACAACCCTGGAAACAGAAGGGCCCGAGCCGGCAGGAACAATCTGCGAAAGTTTTGTGGAGAGGACTGACACAATAGCAGTAACAGTGTATGGGGAAGGATGCCCTACTCCGGGGACAGTGAGGTCCCTTGAAAGCATTGAATACATGATTACTCCTCCACTGGATAATTCTGGGGAAAGGGACCCTCTTGGAGGGCTTATATGTGCAAGGGGAGATGAGATTGGATTGCTTAATCCGGGACCATTCAGGATAATTGAATTATGGCCAGATAGGATCCAGGCAGGTTATGTGCTGGCTTATGCGCTGGATATGGAGGGTGTTTCGCCTCCATTGAATGGGGGGACTTGGCAGCTGCGAATATCAGGTTTAAATGGAAACAGGGAAGTACTCAACCATCTTTATGATGCAATGGGAACATACATAGATGATGTGCTTGTGCCCGGCCAGGGAAGGGGAGGATTCTTAGCAATAGACCTCCTTAATGGGGCATTTGCATGGGACCTTGGCAGAATCATGAGAGTCACGGCAAGCCAGGCGATAATACGGTTGGAAGGGGGGCAACCTCTGGACTTGAGGGAATCGTTTGGCTATGAGTATACTGTTCCGGGCGATGAGGGCACATTCATATTTGAGATTGAGCTGGATGGCTCAGGGAATATGGCAGCTTACAGGTTCACGAGGGACCATTATTAGGGATTGGCATGAATACAAATGATATCAGGGTTTTGAACAGGGAAAGGATACTTAGGGATAAGGATACTCCTGCAGGATGTGAGAACAGACGCGGAAGGAGGGAGCTTAAGAGGCTTTTGGAAAGTCAGAAGAAGATGCTGGAAGTGGGGGCGAAATATGCTCCCGGAGTGAAAAGAGAACCGGAAAGAGAGAATGGCTGCCTGGCTGGAGAAATTGGTGGTGCCCGCAGCTTTGTTGCTGCTGGCAGGGCAGGGTTGCTCACATCTGTTATGCTTGCGGCAGGGATTCTTGCTGCAGGATGCGGCAGCGTAATCCCAATGGATGACGCAGACACCTCAGAAGAGAGTGATGTGCCTGAAGAAGTGCAACCAGATGAAGGCTTTTCCCCAGACACGCAGGAGGATGCGGCTGTTCCCGAGGATGATGGCGGCGTGGAGGCGGATGAGGGGAGCCCTGATGTGGGGGATGAGGGAAGCATTGATGAGGATGCAGGGGATAGCCATGGGGCCGAGGGCGATGGGGATTTGCACGATGGGGTGGATGACGCAGGCCATGATGAAACCGATGTGCCTGCCTGTGAGCCGGTTGTTTATACTGAAACGCACCCACCTGAGCCGGCAGGGACGATATGCGGCATAAGCAGGCAGAAGATTGTAACTTTGCGGATAACCGAATATGGGGCAGGGTGCCCAAGGCCAGAGAGGGAGACCTCACTTGAGAGCGTAGTTTACAGGATTACGAGGCCGCTTGATTTGGCGAATCTCATATGTGCAAGAGGGAATGAGACCGAGTTGCTTAATCCTGGAACTTACTTGATAGTGGACCTTATAGCCGACCCGTCAGGAAGCTCGGTTGCGGAGATAAGGGTAGGGCAGAAGGTTGCATCAATGCTCAACATGAGGGTTGATGACATCCTGAATGGGGGGGTTTACAGGCTTCAGGTTCGTGATATAGGCGGGACAACGACCGCACTTAACCGCCTGCTGGATTCTACCGGGGCCTACATCAGGGACATCATAATTCCCGCCCAGAACAGCTCCCCTATGAGGCTTGCGGCAATTGACCCAAATTACGGCGGATTTGCGTGGGACCAAAGTATATTAAGGACAAGCCAGGGAATCATCCGCCTAAATGGGGGCCTTCCGATAGTGCTGGTGCACCTTGGCACGCACGATTACGAAGTGCCGGGGGACGAGGGAAGATTCATCGTGAGGATAAATATAGATGGCGCAGGCTCGGATGATTCCTATGGGTTCTTCAGGGACAGGAGTAAGTGATGGTGCAAAAAGCCAACCATTATTAACTTTCTTTTCCTAGGTTTTACTGGGATAGCCATGGCTATGAGGCAGATGGGGGCGGGAAGCCCATTTGGCGCCAAAGTTTCCGCAGTTTTCGCGGGCGCAGCCCTGATGCTGGCCCCTGTGATGCTCACTTGTTCTTCGACGAGGGATTCGCCGAGGAGGATAGAGGGGCAAACGCGGTCTGTTTATACGAATGGAAACACTACTATTACCTTGAACGGGGACAGGGTGAGGGTGGAAAGCTCGGAGAGGGGTTCCTACTGGTCCATGGAGGCAACGGTCAGGAGCGTACGGGAGATTGGGAGGATAAGGATTCTAACCGTGGACCTGGGAAACGCCGCGATGGATGGGATAAGCAATCCTATGAGGGGCGCGATGCCCGCGGATGCGCTCACTGCGAACAATATGCTGGACGCGGGCGCCCCTGAGGACAAGGCCTCATTCATAATAGTGCCCGAGATGGGGAACGGGGCAAATGCAAAAGTACGGGATGCACACGAGCTCACGCACGCGCTTCTTTTTGAGTATTATGATGCGAACGGGGGGAGGCCTTCCAAAACCGCGGAGGAAGCCATTGCGTATGCCGCGCAGATAGCCTACGGGGATGCAAGGGAGGGGTTGGCGGATTTGCTCGGGAAAGCTTATGCACGGGATGGGGACGCCGAGGCCATAAGGATATCAAGGAGGCTCATTGGAGAGCTGGCGGAGGCTATGGGCGGAAAGGACCCGAGACTCGCCAGCGACAAGGAACTGAGGGATGCGGCGAACGCCTTCCTGGACAGGATATGCATATATGAGTTCGGAAAAAGATTTTCGGAAGTTTTGGACACTTCTGCTTATTCTAAGCTCTAGGGGCTGGATAACACCATTTAAAAACATATATTAAAACTATATCTACCATGAGAACCATCCATAATGTTCCTAAGAATGATGCGGAGGGGAAAGCGAACGCGGTTGCCCGGAGGCAGAAGGGCAGGATAAGGCAATTCTGCGAGAGAAATGCCGCAAAGATATCCCTGCTGCTTGCCGGCGCGGTTGGCATTGCCGGATGCGCAAAAGCCGAAGACTATCTGCCGGCGGCGTGCATCGTGCAGGCTCCGGAGGCCGCGAGGGCGCTTTCAGCCGCTTCCGCAGGGATGGAGATTCCGCTCAAGGGCGGAAAAGTATTGAATATCCTTTCTGTGGATGATGTGAAGGGAACTGTCACTGTTTCCATATCCATGGGGCCTGTTGCTTCCGAGCCGAAGGAGATTAATTCCGGCTCTGTTGCCGAGGTTGCCGGAGTTTTGGTTAGCGTTTGCGGAGTCTCGGAAGGGGCGGCGACAATAAGCACCAACCCCGGCCCGAACCCCGAGAGGCGCGTGATAAGGAACAAGCGCGTGGAGAGGATGGACCTTCCCCTATGCAGGGAGGACGGGGAGAACCGGCAGAGATTGACTGTTGTGCGCGCGGAGGTGCTCATTGACGGGGAATGGGTGGAGAAAGTGATTGCGATGAAGGTGGAGCTGGATTCTCCGCTTTATGCCGCAAAATATATCTCTAAAGTTTGCAGCATAATGCTCGGGGGGCACAATTACAGGATTATGGAGGTGCACCGGAACGGGAACATGGAGCTTCTGGAAGAAGTGAAGGCGGATGGGGATTTTCCGAAGAACTCGCTACTGATGGTGATGACGGAATACGGGCCACTATACATCAAGATAACGGGGAGCACGGACCCCGGGCAGAGGAGCGATTCCCTGATTACGATTACTGATGAGCATAATGCGGAGCTTTATGAAGGCTTTGCGCCTTTCAAGAGGAGGCACATCACCTTCACGAGCCCGGAGGGAGGGGGCGCCCTTGCGGTGGGGATGGTCGCATCCAGAGGCGACGAGGCATCCAGGATGGTGACCGTGCTTGCTGGGACTCCCGCTCCGCTATTCATCGCATCAATCCCGTATTACAGGACCGCGGAGGGCGTTTACTGGATAACCGGCATGGAGCTTGATGAGCACGGCCTGAAGAGCATAGAAATGGTGCTGGAGAGGGTGCCTTTTCCGGAAGGGTTCGGCGGGCACTGAACATGTGTGAGAGGACGGATTTCTCTGCCGGATGTGCATACATTTATAAACATTAACTACCCCATATAATAACATGACAATACATATAATACGCGACGGCCAGATGCTGGAAATAGGCGGAAAAACCGATTCACAGAGAAGGCTTGTTCTTGAGCAGCCGGGGAGATGCGGAAGGATTTCCGGGAGAATTTTTGAAAGGGGCCTTCTTGCAAAGGTTCCGGAAACAACCGGGAACCAGGACGAATTGAAAAGGATAGTGCGGGAAACGGAAGCGTTCAGGGTGGTGAGGGCGAGGAACGGCCTGTTTTTATCTGCGGCTATTGCTGCCGCGCTTGCGATTTCCGGATGCGACAACTCTGTGGCTGATGATACTGATTCGGATTCCGGAACCGATGTGCAGGAGGAGACCGATACTGACGCGCTGGAGGATGACGCGGGCGTTCCTGATGTGGAAACGGATGAGGCGGATGTTCCGGCGGAGGCTGTCGAGGACGGCGCGGTTGACGAGGGAATGGAGGAGGATGCAGACACTGCGGAGGATTCTGATGTTGGGGAGGAATCCGGGGATGCGGAGGCAGAGGTTCCCGGATGCACGGAAACCGTGAGGGACGAGGCGGCTGCGCCCCTTGAAGGCCCGGAAGACATGTGCGGGCTCCCCCAGCTCACCACCGTTACCGACAGGATTATTGAGAATGCCGGCCCGGATTGTGAAACCCCGGGGGAGGTTGGCAGGTTCATGCAGTCATGGGCGGTGGAGGTGGGTCCGGGCGCATCCCTGGACCCGGCCGGGCTTGTGTGCGCAAGGGGCGTGGACACAAGGACTCCGGACGGGATAAGGACGATAGTGATGCTTGGGACGGACAGGCTGAGCACCGCGCTGAGCATTGCAAAGAGCGGCACGCTCTACACAGGGGATGTTTTCAGCGCAGGGGCAGGCGAGCCTTACATATTCATTGATGAGATCGGGCCCGCTTATGCGACCGTGAATGAGTATTCTGCCGGTTCGCCTGCATCCTTCAGGGTTTATTACGGGCTTGACTCCGCGGACCCGGAGCATAGCGAAGTGCCGCGCTTCATCAACCGCGCTCTTGTTGCAATCCGCGAATCAAGTTTCGCGATAAGGCTTGTGCTGATAGATACAAGCACGCTCATGTCCGAACCTGCCGGAGAGGCGAGGCCGCTTCTGGGCCGGGAATATTCCTGGAACCCAAGGCTGGACGGCACCGGGAGGGTGTTCGGGTGGGCGTGGGTTGACGCCGCACCGTAGTGGAATTCGCTTATTCAAATAAAGTGCATCCACTCGTTCAACATGAAGATGAACAGGAGGAAGAGCAGTACGCCGGAAACGAGATGGATATGCCTGATGTACTTGTCCTTCGCGTCCCCTATCTGCTCCACGGTCGCATATCCAAAATAGACCGCAAGCGTAATCGCAATCATCGGGAGGATGAACACGAAATTATAGGCCAGAAGGTAGGCGAGGGTCTGCAGGGTTACCGACTTTGAGATCATTGCAAGAACCATCAGGTAGGGGCCCGAGGAGCAGGGAAGCAGAAAAACGGAGCAGAACATCGCGGCTATTGCGACCCCTGGGAGGGAGGTGGCGCGGTCAATCACCTGATGTGCATACGGGCGCAGGAAAACCGGCATCTCCACCGCGAGGAAGCCGGGCTTGTAGTTGAAATAGGCGTTTAACTCCATTATTGCGAGCGCAAGGGCGCCGATTGTGACTATTTTGAAGAAGATGTCCGTGATTTCGGGGGAGGCGATTGCCTGCAGGATTCCGAATCCGAAAAGGAGGTACATGAAGAACACGATTGTTATGAATACTATTCCAGAAAGGAGCATCCTGTTCCTTCCATCCGAGATTAATACCATCCCCAAAAGCATTGTCATTATCGCAAGGGTGCAGGGGTTTATGGAATCCACCAAAGCTGCGCCCAGAAGAACGCCCCAGGTGAGCTGGGTGGTGGTGTCCTGCTCATAAAGCGGGCTCAGGGAGTCTATTGTTGTGGAAGTGTAGACCCCGGGCGGGCATGTGCTGTTTTGGCAGAGGGAGAAAAGGTTTTCCCACTGGTATTTCTGCATCTCGCCTATGATAAGGGTTTTGTTTTCCACAAGGATGGTGGGGACGCCTCCCTGGGAAGGGTTCTGGCCGAAGCTTTCGTAAATTGCGAACATCTCCGCACGGTTGGCAGAGTCCTGGTAGATTTCCTTCCTGGTTAAGTTGAGGTGGTATTGCGCGCCTATTTCTCCGAAAAGCGTTTCCGTCCTTGCGCAGTGGGGGCAGCCCACGCCGTAATACAATGTAACGTCTATGGAGAACGCAAGGGATAAGAGTGCAAGCGCAAGGAAGATTCTCTTAAACATGGGGAAAGGTTGGGGAAAAAAGGTTTATAAAAGAGGGAGATTTAGCGAGGGTTAAGCCTCTGCAAAGAACCTTGCAACATTTTCCGCAAGCTCAGGATTTGACACGAGTATTTCTTTGACTACGCTTGAATCGTATTCCCTCACCCCGCTCAGCATTTCCGCCAAAGTTTTGGAATCCTCGGACAATCCCACGGTTGCAAGGAACTGTTCGGGGATTGCCTCTGCGATTGAGGAGTATTTTTCCTCTTCTTTCTTTTCATTTTCCTCTTCTATAACTTTATCTAAATCTTCTCTCAGCTTCTTGGAGAACTCCAGCTCCTCTGCGATTGCGCGCACCTCTTCAATCATGCGGGCGATTACCTCCTGGGTCAGCCTCTCCACTTCGGTTCCTGTGCTTGTATCCGAGGCGATGTAATCCATAACCTGAACAATTTTATTCAGGGTATAAGCATCCAAATGCTTGGAAGCCTCTTCCAAGAACTCTCTCATTGTATCACAACTGAATATCGGCACTATTTCTTCCCATGGTTTTCCGCGCGCGACCATCTCCTGAGTAAACAACACATTCCCTGTAAGCAAGCTGAACCTATTGCTCAGTTCTGGAGTCATGATGTGCTGGTATTGCAGTTCTATATTCCGCAACTCTCTTGGCAACTCCCAGAGATTACATTCTGCAAATGCGCTTTCCAGGCTTCTCCTGACCGGCTCAGGCGCATTACTTATTAGATGTCTATAATTAACATCCAAAGAAATAATCGCCCCATTTAATCGCATTAGGGCGCTTTCTAAGTAATTGCCGGAATCGGCAAATAAATTCTGCATACCTATGGGCTTGCTGGCAAGCGACATGTCGATTTGGCTATCTTTGATATTCCATGCAGTCAGAACAACCCATGCATTTGTTATATCATTTATGCTAGCAAGCCTCACGAATTCTCCAGAAAAGCCATCCGCATGCGAGGAAAATACCGAAGGACCTGCAGCTCCTAACACACGTGCAAGCTCTTCTCTGGCATTTGGGTTTTCCTGTGAAACATCAGCCCCAATCACAGTACGCACTAATTCGGTTGCAGTATTAGCTTCTGCAGTTTTCTGGAGTCGCACCATAAACGCACCTATTGTATTTTGTAAAGACCGGCACCCAGAATGGCTTTTGAACCGTCTCCTACAAGGTCTAACGTAATCGCAGCAACTTCAGAACCGAGAAGTGGTTTTCCGCGCGCATCGAACTTTTGTGGGTCTACAACTGCTATCCCTATATACGGTGCTCCGCTCTGAGTGTTTATTTCAAGACCTGTTTTGGGGTTAGGACCAAAATGATTAGGACCATAGCCCACACCTGCTATGGTATAGCGATTCTGTAGTTTATTAAAATAGAATAATTGAACACCTCCTTGAACAAGAATGGCAACAACTTCATTATGTATAATTGCATTGTCCCCTACCCGAAAACGGAAAACACGGAAATTTTCATCCTGTCTCGAAGGCAAGGGAATAAGTGGCTCGCGGGCATCCCCGCCATCCAAGCTGTTTTTGCCATAAATTGCGATGCTTAGTATTGGAGCCCTATCTGCCAATCCAGTGCTGCGCTTGATTATGAATTCATCCGTAACATACCTCCCTAAGCTATCCGGCTGCACTTCAAACTGATTAGTTAAATTAAACATATATGCAATCTGCTCCTGGAATTCTTCCTGGGTCATCGGAGAAGCTTCTTGACTTACTAAAACTGCACCTCCGCCTTCAAACAGCCTGCTAACAGGAAGGGCGCCCATACTCCCAACTGCGATCTCGGTGTATCCTCTTGTTTCAGTTGGAGTCGTTGCCTGCGCAACCCTCAGTGGTTGCTGGGCTGGTCCGGTTGTAGGTGCAGTTGATGCCCCACCGGACAAGACCGCCATATGGGGGTCCTGCACCGCCTCAACGCGCGGCCTTTCCGGGGATGCAGCCCTTGCAGATGGAGCACACGCTGCGGCCTTTAGCGCGGCTGCGGTACCTAATGCGGTAAGCACCGGATGCCTTCTGAAAAAGGATGGTCCCCATTCGGGCTTTGCTTTTCTTCCTGTTTTTGAAGCCCCAGGAGAATACCCTTCCGGAACCCTTCCATTTCTTTCCGATTTTTTTGCCATATGCTCACCTATAGTATGCATGAAGGGAAATTAATAAGGCTTTTCTTTCAGGTCTGGAAACACGCTAGCCGCATGTGGCTGCGAGAGCAGGGATGGGGCCGTATGAAGAAACATCCGCACTTGCGTAGCCGCTGAACAGGCTGCATAAATCTGCGGCTGAATCAGAAGAAGCGGTTATTGTTTTCCCATCGGAAATTATTGCTATATTCCCGTTGAGGTCGGTGCGGAAGAGGGTCCCTTCCCCTGCGCCGCGTGCGTAAATGTTGGAGAGGGGAATCTGCCTTGGGTGGAAGTAGCCATCTATCACGCTCCTGTTCTTATCGGTGGAGATTGCGTAATATTCTGCATCAACTGCGGAAAGGAATTCAGGGGAAGAAGAGGTGGCGCTCCCGTGGTGGCCCACCTTGAGGAAGGTTGCGCGTATGTTTTCCCTTTTCTGGAGAAGCTCCCTCTCGCAATTTTCCTCGCAATCCCCTGTGAATAGGAAGGAGGTGTTTCCATAAACGATGTGGAGAAGGATGGAATTCTCGTTCTCATTGGAAGAGACGCGGTTGGAATTGAAGCATCTGCCTGGAGGGGCATAGGGGGCGATGAGCCTTGATTCCGAGAAGCAGGAATCCACGGGGAAATCCGTATCCTGGGAGATGTGGATGAACTCATGCCTAGAGGCATATAGCTGGAAATCCCTCTGCGCAGCGCTGGAGTAGTTGCCGCAGTTTCCGTTGTCGTAGACCTTCCCTACCTCAAAATTGCTGAATACCAGGGGCATGCCGCCTATATGGTCCTCATGGTAATGGGTTGCGATTACGTAATCTATGCGGGAAATGTTCATGCGCTGGAGGAATGCAACCGCGTTTGTGGAGGAATTGGGCTTGATTCCCGAGCCCGCGTCTATAAGGATGGTTTTGCCCTGCGGGGTTATGATGAAGATGGAATCCGCCTGGCTTACATTGATTATGTAAATCCTGAGAAGGCCGCAGCCTTCTGGAATTTCTGCCGAATTTTCTGCGGGGCGGGTTGCAACAAAGATTGCAATGGAAATGAGCAGGATGAGAAGATATAGCGCCATCCTTTTCCGCGAAGCCATGCGAATGAATCAAATAATTATGTATATAATATTTGCGTAAGGAGTGCGGGCAAAGAGTGATGGAGAGAAGTGGGGAGGGGAGAATAGTTCCCGGTTCACCGTTCTCAGTTCCCGGAAACTGGAAACCGGAAACTGAAGACTGATTTCCCGCCGGCCGGATTTGAACCAGCAACCTATCGGTTTCTACTTTCGTAGAGAAACAAGCTACAGCCGATCGCTCTACCGTTGAGCTACGGCGGGTTTTGGCATGAAAGCCGATGTGGCCCCCATGGCAAAGGGTAAATAGACGGTAAAGTGTTTTTAACCTTTTGCGAAGCGCGCTAAAAGAACGCGGGAAGCACGCGTGCTGCAATCCCCC
>Ga0068707_1003003_pt1 | contig 11833 bp, 8 predicted proteins | sample YNPNPMetaG_FD_66600 | JGI IMG/M metagenome (GOLD analysis project Ga0068707, IMG submission 66600) | Anoxygenic and chlorotrophic microbial mat microbial communities from Yellowstone National Park, USA - YNP NP MetaG | ecosystem: Environmental > Aquatic > Thermal springs > Hot (42-90C) >... | reverse complement strand
CTGAAACGCCGGCGTAACTTGAGCCCCCTGTTCGACGGTTGTCTGAATATGGAGATCAAACCAGGCAGTGCTTCGGATCGGAGAGATATAGCATCGCGTCGATGTTCCCCGATTCTCGAGAGACCAAGGGACAGGGCAAGACGATCTTCAAAAGGCGATCGAATTTCTCCTGGTTGCGGACGATGAATTGACCAAGCACCAGGGCATACATGTGAATCATGGCGGCGGGGTTGACGCTGGTGGCGCCGAGTAGTCCGTCCCGCACGCCCAACAGTCCCGGGCGCTGACCATCCACTCCGGTAACGACCATCCCTTCATGGCGGGTCCCCTTGAGCCGAGGCACACAGGCCAGGGCCATATCGTCATTATGGAAAAAGGCCCCCGCAATGCGATCGGTTGTCTGTTCAAGGAGGACATCAAAAGTATCGCGAGCCTTCTCGGTCTTCCAATCACACCAGCGGACGCCACCACCCACGACTTCGATGTCGGGATACTTGCTGATAACGTTTTGAAAACCCTTAGCCCGATCCTGTGCCCCGCTGTGCTCGCTTTGACCACCGATATGAATGACTTTGCCCTTGCCGCCGATCTTGTCCACCATGTATTGCGTGCTCTGTTCGGCCATGCGAACGTGGTCAGGCGTCACATAAACGAGCACGCCATGTTCGAAAAGTTGGTCTTCCGGAACGATCAAGGTATCCATCCCGATGATGGGAATACCCCTGGCCTTCAGTCGCTTGCACGGCTCGGCGAGAATGTCGATTTGATGGGCCTGGAAGGCGCAAAAATCCCAGTCTTCGACGGCGGCCAGTTCGATCTTTTCCCGTTGGCGCTGGCCATTGAATTCGCCGTCAAACCAAACGACCTCGACGTTGAGCAGCTCTCCCCACAATTTGGCTGCATCGTAGCCCAGTTTGTTCCAGGTCCCCGCCAGACCGGCGTTCGAAAAGGCAGCTCGCAATCGCCTCTGTTTTCCCGTCCCCTCTGGGGTTGCTGCGGGTTGACAACCCAAAAGCGCAGCCAGCCCAATGCCGGTGCCCGCAGATAGCATCGTCAGCCAATCGCGCCGCGACTGCGAAACATGTTCCGTACCATTGCCAAGCGATAGAAGATGACGCAGATCGGACATGATAACCTCCCAGGGGTTGACATGATTTCGGTAAAACGCTGCTCCATAATGTGTCTATCAATGTAATGAATCAGGCCGAAAAATCAACGAAGGAGGCGACCTTTGAAGACGGTTACAATGTTCTGATCCGAGATGGTTTATCGCCTCCCGCATGGCACAAGAAAAGCATTTCCGCCGCAAGAATAGATCACGGATGGAAGGTTTGTTGCACTTGCCCACAATTCTTCGTGATTTGTGACCCATCCCGTGGTCGTGCTTTTGAAAGAACTTAAGGAGCGTCGAAAAGCCACGTTATTATTCTCTTTGCGAACACACGTGATACGTTCCTCTCCGTAAAAAGATTCATTTATGTTCGCGGAGAGTCAATTTGCCAGGCCAGGCCGGGATGGGCAGAAATTCATCTTACGCCGCCTGACGCTGGGCCGGTCTGATCTTTCTCGGGAACACCCCCTGGGGTTTGGTGAGGATGTCTTATTTCCTCTTTGCCGCTGTGAGCTTTCCGTCTTACGGCATCGGAGACCGGCTCGGCTGCCTGAGCCGTTTGTTCTTCGTCATACTCGTCATACACCGGAGGGACATAGCCAGGCAACTTGGACCGCGCCTTCTCCTCCTCGTAAGCGGCAATGACTCGGGATTGAATCATTTCGCGGGCCTGAGAATTGATCGGATGAGCGATGTCGGCATAAAGTTTTGCCCGCCCTTCCTCATCCCGCGCAATGGGTGGCTCTTTCAGGCGGATACCACACTGATTACAGTACTGTGCCCGCAGGTGATTCTTTGTCCGGCAATTGGGACAACGAGCCGTGAGCTTTCGGCTAGGCATGGCCACAAAAGGACCATTCGTCCCTTCGATGATCTTCAAATCGCGAACCACGAAGCAGTCATCGAATGTAATAGAGCAAAAGGCCTTCAGCCGTTCTCCTGGTTCGTCCATGAGCTTGATGCGAACTTCAGTAATTTGCACGGCCGACCTCCTTTCCCATGGGGCATACTAGGCCACCGTGTGGACGACGAAGACGGCTCCCAGTTTTTCCGCCCTCAGTTTTCGTGCCACCGCAATGGCTTGTTTTCTATGTCGGTACAGCGCGAAGTAGCAAGATCCGCTCCCTGTCATTGACGCTGCCAAGCAATTGGTTTGTCGCAAACGGTCGCCGAGCTCGCGGACAGTCGGCACAAGCCTTTCCGCAGCTTCTTCCAAACGATTGAACATCCCTTCGCCTAGTTTCGTCATGTCACCTTTTGTCCACGCATTCAGCGCCGGCTGGATGCTCCGCGGCGCCTGTGGAACACGGCAGGCCGCGTAAACGCTCGCAGTGGAAAGGCTGACCGGCGGTTTGACCACGACGACGTCTAGCCGGGCAAATTCGGCGATGCGCTCAATAATTTCACCTCGTCCCCGACAGACACACGCTCCACTCTCCAAAAACAGGGGGACGTCACTCCCCAATCTGGCGGCCCAGGAGGCCATTTTTTCCATGCCTGGGTTCAGTCCCCAGAGACGACACAGACCTTTCAAAGCGGCTGCCGCGTCTGAAGAACCTCCTCCGAGGCCTGCTCCCGTTGGAATCCGTTTCAGCAGTCGCACCTTTGCCCCCTGACACGTCCCCGTTTCTTCCTGAATCAGTCGGGCTGCCCGGTAAATCAGGTTCGTCGGGCCGTCGGGAACAGTATCGAATCCACAATCTCGGAGCGATGCGCCTTCCGTAATGAATTCTACGGTGAGAACCAAGTCACCGTCCGCAGATTCTTCAAAAAGCAATGTATCAAACAGACTGATTGGACAAACGAGCGTTTCGACAAGATGATAACCGTCTTCGCGGCGGCCATGCACCTCGAAGAAAAGGTTCAATTTTGCAGGGGCATGAACGACCCAAGTTGTGCCGCAACGTTGGACATCCATTCCGTGTCGGCCCCAGCTAGCGATTCCACTTGCCAGTTTTATCCCCCCAGCATTCGGGATTTTAATAGTTTTGCGGTGGCTGTCAATATGGCTTTGCGAAAAAGCGAGTATAGAAAAATCCTCGCCGCGGCATTCGGTTGCCATGCCCCGCCTTGAGCAGGAGGCCAGAGCAAAGCCCGCGGGGAATTGCGAATGTCAAGAAAAAAGCCGTCTTTCCACGGTCAGGCTCGATCAAGCTTGGCCAGGTGCCCTTGGGCCGTTCGAGCAGCCTTTGTCCCGGGATAGGTTTGGACTACTGCCCGGAGGAGTTCAATTCCATCCTCGCGTCGGCCAGTATTGTAGGTGCGCACCGCATCGCGAAGGAGACGCTGGGCCTCCTGCTCGCGCGTTTGGTCCAGAAGCGGCGGGGGAGTGGCTTCCCTTTCCGCGGACGCTTCCAATCCAGTGAAAACGGCCCCATTCAACGGGGTAAAAGTAGGCTGAGCGGGTGTCTCCACAATCGACGGCGGAGAGGGTGACGCAGCCCCCGATCCAAGTGGGAAAGCTTCCCCACTTGGAGTGGGTACCGCTGGCGTAACCTCTTTCGATGATATTTGCTGGGGAACCGGCTGTGAGCCCAGCGTTGTGCTGCGGACAATCACCACTGAGAGAGCAGAGATGAACGCGCCCAGATTTGCTCCGCATAACATCAGGGCGAGAACAGCACGGAGGCTCTGTCGCAATTCTTTTGATGAAATCGCCTCACGCTCTTGCACATGGGGAAACTGTGGTTCGACGAAAGGAGCCGGTGACGGCTCGAACTGCGGTTCGGGTATCGCCAGAAAGACGAGATAAGCAATCGTCAGCAAGGCGAACGCTCCGGTCCCAACCGCTATGAAAATGTAATCTTCACTTTTTACCCCCAAGGAGATGATTTTGGATGTTAGCCAAGCAGCAATTACGGCGTTGATTGCCCCACCAGGCAAGAGAAACGTACCAGCGATTATCTTTTCCAGCGGTGCCATATCTTCCCCGATTAATGTGATAAAGATTGGAGGCACGAAAAAGGCAAAGGCTGCCGTGCCCAGTACCACCCAGGGTGTTGAAGGTTGAGTTGATCGTAAACCGGTAATAAGCCTCGATACGCCACCCTGCAGGCCCGCAAATCGCTCAATCTTCGGACTCATTAGACTATCCCCCTTTGTGAACTGTTTGAAAGCTGGCGTACTTGCATGAAGCAACATCCGGCGAGAACTCCCAATTGACGGCTCCCAACATCACCGGTTACACTTTAAGATGGTTGGCTTGATGAGGCAAGCCTGCCCAGTTGATGTTTTGGGTGTTTCGGAGAGGTGTCATTGCGGTTCGGGGCGTAGCTCAGCCTGGCTTAGAGCGCTTGGTTCGGGACCAAGAGGTCGCTGGTTCAAATCCAGTCGCCCCGACTGACAGGAATTAGACAATCTTGATCGATTCTGTGCCTACGTTGTTTTTGGACGTAGGCCTTTTTTTTCTCCGTGCGATGAAGTAGGGGTGAATCGCGGTTGGCCCCTACGAGAAGGACAATCGATCTTGATTCTGCGGGCACGACAAGCGTGCCCCTCCGATTGTTGAAGAGACATGCTCGTCAGGTTCGCTATCGGAGGGACCCGCCTGTCGGGTCCGCTTCTCGGAGGGGCGCGCCTGTCGCGTCGGCAGAACACTGTTTGACCATGCATCCCGCTTCAACAGGCACGACTAGCCCGCCCCTCCGACTCTCGGAGCAACCTGCTTGTCAGGTCCGTTGCGCGACGTTTGACAATCCAGCCAGATTCATCGGGCATGACAAGCGTGCACCTCCGAAGGGCACGACCGACGTTCGTGGCCAATCTCGCTCCGGAATGGCTCAGTTGCTGGGGGACAGATAATCAGCCAGGATCTTGATTTCCTCCGGGGTCAAAAGATTCTTTTCCGGATGATCGGGAAACGCGTGATAGGAGGGCATCCCGTCGTTGGTTTGCCGATAAAACCGTCTCGCCTTCGGATCGGCGATAAACTCCTCCAACCACTTTTTGGAACCGTAAGCTGTCAGATCGGGCGCCTGTCCCAGACTTCCTGACGAATAGAACCGGTGGCAATCCGTGCATGTGAAATCTTCGAAAAGAACAACAATATCCTCCTCAGGCTCTTTCGGTTGTTCCCCCTCTTTCCAGTCCTTTTTTGCCTCAGCTGCCAGCGCGTCGATCAGCTTCTGAAATTCATCCTTTCCTATATCGTCAATCAATTCTCTCAGATTTCCTTTCACGAATTTCACCATACTTCCCTTGGCAAAGGCACTGTTGCCGAAATACTTGGGAGAGTCAACTTGTTTGGGATCAAGCAAGCCTGCCAACCAGTCACGCGACGCAAATCCACCCAAATCAGGGGCACAAGAGCTAACGGCAGGGATGTTATCCGGTCCTTCACCTGTATGGGCATGGCAGAGGCTGCACAGTTCCTTCTTCCAAAGCCAGCGTGCCTCAGCCTTGCGATCGCCAGTGGGACGCGTCTCGAGGGCCGTTCTTGTGGCATCCCAGTGCCCCAACGCATAGGTTACGGACACCGGCTGTGGATCGTCCGCGTTGGGAGCGGTGTCCTGTCTCGGCCAGTCGCCCCGGAACAAATCCACGACCACACTCAATTGGACCTCTGTAAGGCGATTTTTTTCCGGGCGAAGGCTGTCTTCGACATACTGCGGCATCCGATCATTACGCAGGCCGTAGAAAGCGCTATGTTCTGGCGATGCCACGATTCCGATCAACCACTTACGAGAACCGTAACCGGTCAGATCCGGCGCCTGGCCGATCGGCCCCGAACCATGGAAATGATGACACCGCGCACATTCGCGAAGGATCAAATCCCTTCCCTGGGCAATGATGGCAGCATCGTCCTCATCGGCTTTTCGTTGTCCCGGCAATTGGGCCTCTGCCGAGAGGGCGGCGATGATGGCGGCTTGCTCTGTTTCGGGGAGCTTTGCGAAGCGTTCCTCGACGTAGCGGACCATCGCCCCAGCGGCAAACCGTGTGTTTCCGTAATACTTTTCCCCAGCAATCTGCTTTGGATCGAAAAACCCCTTCAACCATTCCCGCGAGGCGAAAGCGTAGAGATCAGGCGCAGAAGGGGCATCACTTAAAAACCGCATTTCCTCCGGTCCCGAGAAGTTGTGACAACTGAGGCATTGCTGCTCGAAGACGCGAGGTCCCTCGGTCTTTGGGTCTTGTCTCAACAAGGCCAATGCTCCCGCCGGCGGGATGCCACCGCGGATCGAGATTAACTCCAAGGTGCGCTGAGCCTCTTTTTCCGCAGCTTCCTTAGCGACCTGGTAACCCTCGTCATGCTGGTCGTGAGCGTAGGAAGTGTACGTGAAATATCCCAGCCCTGCGATCAAAACGATCGTCAAAAGAAGATTCCAGTAATGACCAAGCTTCCATCTTCCCAGAATCGGCATTGCCAGGACCAAAACTGCCAGGATGCCGGGGATGACGAAAATCGGCAGGATCTTCAGCTCACCAGGAAACACATTGGAGAAGCCATAAAGGCCGCGGAACGACCATTCGGGCCGGGCTGCACCGTAAAAATGAGCCGGGTCGAGATCGGCAGGTGAACCGAGCGCCGCTCCGAAGTTCATAGTGGGCGATTGCCATGCGGTCGGTTCTCCGATCCGTGGAAGTCCGTGACGGAAGACAAATAACAGCGCGACCGCAGCCACGACCAAACAGGCAAATCCTTGAAGAATGACAGGGAAACGTGGATCTGGCCGGGCTTGTCCGTAACGTTCCGGTGTCGTTTCCACAGCCCGACTGGCCCGCCGCGCCAGGGCAGCGTGTATTAAGGCAATCAACCAAAGCCCAAAGCCCAACACGCCGATATGGAGGGCGAAAAACCGCGTCAATGTATGGTGTCCGAATTCCGGTCCACCGGCTGCCAGGCGATAAAGACTGGCTCCCACCTTAGGCAACAACATGAGAAAACTGACCCGCGTTTGCGTGGCCGCATATCCCTCCTGATCCCAGCGGAGGAGATCACCCGTCAGGCAGGACCCCAGTGCAAACGCGAAGAGCACGAGGCCTGTCCAAAAAACCCACTCCCGGGGAGCACGGTAAAACCCTGAGAAAATGCGGATGGCCAAAGAGATTGCGAGAAAGCCCACGAGGACCTGGGCACTCCAAAAATGGAGGCCCCGCACGAGCCAGCCCAGCCAGACCTGGTGCTGGATAAAGTACACGCTTTCCCACGCCGTTTGGCTGGAAGGGCTGTAATAGATCCACAAGAAGAATCCGGTTATCGACTGCTGCACAAGAAGGAAGAAGATGATCGAAAGGCTCACAGGCCACCAGCATCGTCCCCTGGCGTCGCAGCCCCCGCCACAACTTGCCCGCCAAATCCCGCGCCAGCCAATCCGATCATCCAACCAGTCGGCAAACGTCATATCGGTACCCTAATTACGATCAAAAGATGATGAAATCGACGACTGTGCCATGGGCCTTTGCGGCACCCTGTTAAGCTCTCCCGAACAACGTTCTAGACTCTTCCCCAAAAAACCTGCCCAAAGCAAAAATCACGCAACGGGGATCTTGACCGCTGTCCCCAATTGGAAGTTCTGAAACTCGACCCAAACCTCCGTATCGCGGAGTTCGACCCGCAACGTGTCCATATCTCGCGGACTCGGTGATACAGCATCCAACCGCTTGCCCGATAGATCAAAATGCGCCAGATGGCAGGGACAAACGAACTGGCCTTCCTTGCCGCTCGCATCGCCCGCGCGATATTCGATAGCGCATCCTGCATGAGGGCAAACAACGTGTAACGCCTGGATATCTCCGTTGGGAAGCAATCGCAGATAGACCGCGCCTACCGGCTCCCGCGAGAATGTCCAACCATTCCGCTTCTCCGCAATAACGGGGAATTTTCGCGGTGTTCCATCTTTCGGCAAGTTATCCAGTGTGGTCAACCGCAGGAGAAGCCCTTTCTGGGCCTTGCCCGCAAGTGGTGACAAAAAGGCGGCGATCCCGGCAACAAACGACGGTCCCAGAGCACAAAGTCCCAGGACCCACGCCAGAAAACTCCCCAAAACCCCGCGGCGAGGTGTGTTTGGCAATGGATCATGGCCTTGGGGTGAACCAGGGAGCCCCTGTGATCCGCAACACGCCGGTCCGCCGGTAGCTACCGGGCGATCTGAGTGAGCCATTCTTGACCTCCGCTCGATATATTCAAAGGAGCTTACCGACAAATATTGTTAGTACGCCTCAGCCTGGTCGGCGGTTTCCCGCAAAGCCGCACACTTTATCAAGAGCGAATGACCGCGCAAACACGGCGTCGCGACAGGCTGGCCTGAATCCCAGCAAATGGCCATTCTATTGTTGCATCGCCCGATATACGGCGTCAAGCACACAGGCCTTGACGACCTCGAGCGTACCGGCAAGGCTGGCGCCGGCGGCCGATTTATGCCCGCCGCCACCGAATTCCGCCGCCAGACGGCAGCAATCGAGATGACATCGGCTACGAAAACTGACTTTGAACTGGCCCGGAGTATGCTCAATGAACATGATGGCCACCTGGGTCCCAGCAACACTTAGCGTCGTGTTGATGATATCTTCCGTATCCGACGTGAGTGCACCGGTCTCAGCAAAATCGGAAGACAGCATGTAGGAATAGATGACTTTTCCATCCAATATGGTTTCTGCCCGGGACATAGCCCGCCCCATCAGACGAAAACGCCCTAACCGCTCGTTTTCGTAAAGCTGACGATAGAGCTGATCCGGCTGAATGCCCGCACTGGCCAGATCCGCCGCCAGGCGAAATGTATCTGCACGAACCGAATTGAAGCGAAACCATCCGGTATCCGTGGCCAGCGCGGCAAACAAAAGAAGGGCCAGACGCGGGGTCAACTGAATCCCCCAGTGACTCGCAAGTTCGGCAATAATCCTTCCTGTGGCCTCGGCCTGGGTATCCTTAAATAACTCTGCTCCCAGGTCATCGCCGCTCACATGATGGTCGATCACGATTTTCTTCCGCGAGAACTGGCGGATGACGGGCCCCATGTCTCCCAATTGTGCCCAGGCCGTTGTATCTAAGACGATCAGAATCTCTGCTTCTTCCAAATGCTTATCGACCTCTGGTTGACCCAACGCCATCAGGTGTCCTTCAACATCCAGAAACCGCAGCGGCGGCGGAACGGTGAAGGCATTGATGCACGCAACCTGGCATCCCCGCGTGCGGAGGATTTCTGCCAGTGCGAGTTGGCTTCCAATCGCGTCGCAGTCTGGGCGAATATGCGTGGTCAGGACAAACGACCTGTGACTTTCCAAACATGCGATGAGCCGATGCCAATCGACCAAGAGTGGCCCGGCGGGAATTTTCGAAAACTCGTCACAATTCACGCGATGAATCTCCTATGGATAACCACAACGGTTCAGTTCACACTCCGCGATCTTTGGCTCCTTTGACTCAAACTTGCCCGCCACCACCATCCGCCTGCCTCCCCATCAAAGAGTGTGATCTGACCGTGTGAACTCAGAGCGATTGACAATTTTCCGTGTTTGTTCCACATCGCGCGCCATCTGAGTGATCAATTCCTCGGCGGAGGCGAAACGCTTGATGTCCCGAAGATATTCCAGAAAATCAACCTGAAGTTCCTGGCCGTAAAGATTTCCGGCAAAATCAATAATATAGACTTCGAGCTTCAGTTCTGCTTCATCGAACGTTGGATTTCCCCCCAGGCTAATCGCAGCCGGATACACCTGACGACCTAGGGGTACTGCTCCCGCGTAAATGCCGGGCTTCGGCAAGAGGGTTCGGACCCTTGCTAAGTTGGCCGTGGGAAACCCGAGCGATCTCCCCCGCCCGGCGCCCCGCACAACCTCCCCACAGGTACGAAAAGGTCGCGACATCAACTCCCAGGCCTGAGCCACGTCACCGAGCGCTAAACATTCACGAATGCGCGAGCTTGAAACCGGTTGGCCTGCCCAAACGACGGGCGGAACAATCGTGCAGATAATGCCTTCCTTTTCGCAAAGCGTCTGAAGGAGCGCTGTGTCACCGGCCCGATTGTGACCAAAACGGAAATCCGCCCCTTCCACAATCGCCTTTGTCCCCAGCCGTCCGACGAGAACTTCATAGAAAAACGCCTCCGGCGACAGTTCCAGCAGGGCGCGATCTGTGGGATAGGCGAGAACGGCATCAACGCCATTCTGCGAAAGAATACCCAGTTTGCGCTCTAACCAGTTGATCGGGGCAGGTTGAACCCCCCGAAGAACAACTGCCGGATGTGGGTCGAAGGTCATGACCACAGCCGGCAAACCCAGTCGATCTGCTGTATCTCGTAAGACCTCAAGCAACCGGAGGTGCCCCCGGTGGACGCCATCGAAGTTCCCAACGGTGACCGCGCACGCCTCTAGATCGCGAATCTCGTTCAGATTTCTGAATATCTTCACAACACGTGACCGTTACCAGCCTTGTTAGAACACACTCGGACGCTTCTGGGTCAGCAAGCCAAAACACACTATTATAGATTCGACATGAACAAGGGCGGGAGGGTGCCCGGGTCCTGGAGAGCAAGAGAGCGATTCGCAATACCAAGAAATTGCAAAGACACCGCAGCACGCTCCCATTGAAGGCTGAAAGACAAGGGGAAAATTTAAACAACCCTGAGGACCAGCAAAATCATTTGGACAGCGGTGATTCTTCGTAGCTGTCGCAGCTTCTACGCAACATTTCTTTCAGGGAGGTTTCCTGGCCTCAGGGCGATGGAATTCTAAGCCGCATTTGTCCGGAGATAATCGAGTAACGTCATTGCCGAGTTTCCCCACTGGAACAACACGATGCTTGCGGCAACGGAGCGGCGTTTGTTCCCCACCTCTTCGCGCCATTGCGGCAGCCATTGCCATTATGAGCGTGCTCGCCCAATTCGGTTGTAATCCACGATGAACGGATTTGGTCGATGAGCATTCCCTTCTCTAGTTGGCCGACGTTTCACCCTGGTTTGTCCAGGATACCAACCATCCATGTCCCACTCCCTCAATTTAGGGGTCATCGCCCAGGCCACGCCACCATGGCCAACGAATTCCTCTGGGGCTCTGCGTCTCACGTGCATTAGATCGCTCTCGCGCAATTTTCATTTGAGCGTGTTCCGACCTCCGTTTCGGTGAAGACGGCGATTCATCAAAGCACACGCGACGTCCTCAAAAATGACGGCACATACCTTTTGGTCTTGCGATTTGGATTCGGTTACGATTGACAATTGTCAATCGAGGTGCTTCCGATCCGGGTATTCCTCTTATGGGGGAGGTGTGACATGTCAAAGTTACCATGGCTTTTGCTATGTGTGGGTGTTGCGTCCGGGTTGATAACAATTGGCACAACGCCAGGCGTTGCCGCCGAGACGGGTTCTCGGCCGAACATTGTGTTGATTTTGGCAGACGATTTTGGCCTCGACGGTGTCAGTTGCTATGGTTCCGATCGCTTCAAGACACCCCATATTGACCAGCTTGCCAAAGAAGGCATCCGCTTTGAAAACGCCTATTGTACGCCCCTTTGTGGACCTACCCGGTGTTTGCTGATCACTGGCCGGTATGGTTTCCGGACTGGTGGGCTGACCAATCCGACGGCAGGAAATCCCCGCCCAGAGGATGAGCCTTCCATCGCGCGTGTGGTAAAATCTGCCGGGTACGTCACTGGGATGTGCGGAAAATGGCGGCAAATGGGGGCCACACCGGGCGACTGGGGTTTCGATGAGTACCTCACCGACCCCACAGCAGGGGGGTATTTCTGGCAAAAAAGCTATATCAAGAATGGGCAGCAGGTGGAACTCG
>Ga0068707_1003002_pt1 | contig 11835 bp, 8 predicted proteins | sample YNPNPMetaG_FD_66600 | JGI IMG/M metagenome (GOLD analysis project Ga0068707, IMG submission 66600) | Anoxygenic and chlorotrophic microbial mat microbial communities from Yellowstone National Park, USA - YNP NP MetaG | ecosystem: Environmental > Aquatic > Thermal springs > Hot (42-90C) >... | reverse complement strand
TGGCCTACTACTGTAATGAGGAGTACGACAATCTGATCAACGAGGCCCTCCGCCTGACTGTGACGGACCCGAAGAAGGCGCAAGCGATGTACACCCAGGCCATGAACATCCTGGTGGAGGATTCCCCAGCGCTGTTCTTGTATGACACAAATGTATTCCGCCCTGTCCCTACCTACCTCAAGGGTTACGAGTACAACGCCAACTACCCTTTCAGCACGTTCTTCTACCCAATCCGCAAGACCCAGTAGGCACTCACAATGTATGACAACTTTCTTCCCCCCCTCTAAATGAGGGGGAGAAGAAGACCCCTGTATTTTGCATCAGAGGCGCAGAGAATGTATAATTTCTAAGTACAGCTTTCCGTCAATTCGTTCCGGGTTTTGCGCCGACTGTAGAGGCGAGGCATGCCTCGCCCCTACGGGCCTTTGGCCAGTGGTCGGCCTTCGCCGACCTCTGAAAAAGGCGTCGGCGCAGGCCGACGCCCGGCGCAAAAGCGCCCAAGAAGGCCGATTTCTAATCGGCGCAGGGACGGCGGGACAGGCCAAACTGGGAACGAATGTTCTCTGCGCCTCTAAACCCCCGCCTGCGACGGGGGTTTCACACCATAGCCCGGGCGGTTACATGTAGGGTCACGATCTGGGAGCAATGGTGACATGCTCGCGAAGCTCGATTACATCCTGAGACGGCTGGTGATGTCTGTTCTGGTGCTGTTGGGGCTCTCGGTGATCACGTTCACCCTGGCGCGTGTCGTGCCGTCCGACCCGGCGGCTCTTTACATAGGGCCCCGCGCTCACCCGGAACAAATAGAGGCCATCACGATCAAGTTGGGCCTGGACAAGCCCTTATACATCCAGTATCTCTACTACCTCCGGGATGTACTGCGTGGTGACTTGCAAACCTCCATTGCCACCAAGCGACCGGTGGTTCAGGAGATCACCGAACGCCTGCCCGGTTCTCTGGAGCTGCTCGCGGTTGGCATGTCTATAGCCACGTTAGCAGGTATCATCCTGGGAGTCCTCTCAGCTCGCTTCCAGGGCAGTCCCTTCGATGTCTTGGTGCGGATTTTATCCCTGGTGGGGGTTTCTCTACCCGCCTTCTGGTTAGCCCTACTTCTGCAGATTATCTTCTATCGCCGCCTGGGATGGTTCCCTATCACCGGTCGCCTGGACACTGCCTTGCGTTTCACCCATCCCATCAAGCCCATCACCGGATTGTACCTGTTCGATTCGCTGGTCACGGCGAACTGGGTCGCTTTCAAGGACGTGGCCTGGCACATCGTTCTGCCTGCCACGACATTGGCTGCCTATCCAACGGGACTCGTGGCCCGCATGACGCGGGCCACGATGCTGGAGGTGCTGAGCCAGGACTATATCCGCACCGCCCACGCCTATGGGGTGCAAGATCTATTTGTCACCGGCGTCTATGCTCTGAAGAATGCCCTGGGGCCAACCTTGACGGTCGTTGGCCTCAGCCTGGCCTATGCCCTTACCGGTACCTTCTTTGTGGAACTGGTCTTCAATTGGCCGGGCCTGGGGACTTTTACGGTCCACTCGCTGCTCAAGGTGGACTATCCAGCTATCATGGGCGTGACCCTCTTTGCTGCGGTGGGATATGTCATCATCAACCTGATTGTAGATTTGTTGCAGGCATGGATAGACCCTCGCATCAGTTTGGAATAGCTGCACAACAGCTCACCCAGGGGAGTTAACCAGGTGCAAATTAGTGACGTCGTTGCCAACAGGAGCCAGGAACGTCAGCCCGAACGGTTGACCCATCGGCGTCTCCACTACACGGTTCACGTGATCCTGCGAGACCCGTTGGCCTTCTTCAGCGTGTCAGTCATCATGGTGCTGATTGTCCTGGCTCTGTTTGGGCCTTGGATCGCTCCTTATCCAGAACAGGGAATGGGGCGCACCAATGTCCCGGATCGCTTCGCTCCGCCTTCGGCCCAATACCGGTTGGGCGCCGACCAATTGGGGCGGGATGTCTTGAGCCGCATCATCATAGGCAGTAGCATCGCTCTCCAGGTACCCACCATTGTAGTGATTCTGGCTGTAGCCGTGGGAGCACCTCTGGGAGCCCTGGCCGGGTACGTGGGGGGATGGCTGGACGACCTCATTATGCGGTTGACAGACCTGTTTCTGGCTTTCCCTTCTCTGCTCCTGGCCGTGGCTATCGTCGCCGCGTTGGGGCCCGGCCTGACCAACGCCATGCTGGCCATCGCCATTTCCTGGTGGCCGTGGTACACCCGATTGGTGCGGGGTGTCACCCTCTCTCTGCGCGAACGGTACTTTGTGGAAGCAGCCCGCTCCATCGGTGTGCCTGACAGGACCATTATCCTGCGCCATATCCTGCCCAATTGCGTAACGCCCATCCTGGTGCAGGCCACCGTTGACTTTGGCACAGTCATCCTGGCTGAGGGTTCCCTGGCCTTCATCGGGTTGGGCACGCAACCCCCAGCCCCCGACTGGGGCCTCATGGTCAGCCAGGGACGCAGCTACATCCTGGACCAGTGGTGGATTTCCACCTTCCCCGGGCTGGCTATCTTTATCAGTGTATTGGCCTTCAATCTGCTCGGCGATACGTTGCGCGACATCCTGGACCCACGACAGTACCGCTAGGGGAGTACGTCGGTGACCGAGCCACTTCTGCAGATCGAAGACCTACACGTGAGTTTCTTCACCCCGACCGGCGAAGTGCGTGCCATCAACGGTGTGAGTCTGGAAGTCTATGCTGGCGAGTTCTTTGGCCTGGTAGGGGAAACAGGTTGCGGCAAGACGGTCACTGGCCTGGCCGTGCTGGGGCTGGTGCCTAAACCCGGGCGGATCACGCGGGGGCGTATCCTGTGGAAGGGGCGTGACCTGCTTCGCCTGTCGTCGCGCGAAATGCGGCGCATCCGTGGTGGTGACATCGCTATGATCTTCCAGAATCCTGTAACCTCCCTGAACCCGGTCTTCACCATCGGCAGCCAACTGGTGCGTGTCATCCGTCTGCATCAGGGAGGTAGCAAGCGTCAGGCTGAGAAACGCGCCTGCGAGTTGCTGGAGGCCGTTGGCCTGCCCGAACCAGAACGGCTCTTGCAATCTTATCCCCATGAGCTCTCCGGTGGGATGCTACAACGGGTGATGATCGCCATGGCTCTCTCTTCCCGGCCATCCCTTCTCATTGCCGACGAGCCGACGACAGCCCTGGATGTGACCATTCAGGCACAGATCCTGGCCCTGCTGCGGGATTTGCAGTCCCGTTTTGGTGTCACCACCCTGCTCATTACCCACGATTTGGGCGTTATAGCAGAAACGTGCAACCGGATAGCCGTCCTCTATGCCGGCCAGATGGTGGAAGTCGGGCCGACGACGGAGATCTTTCACCGTCCCTGCCATCCCTACACCCAGGGCCTTATCCAGGCCGTGCCCCGTCCCGACCAAGACGTGGAACACCTGGCGGCCATCCCGGGAACCGTGCCCTCTAACCCTGGCTTCCTGAGCCATTGCCTTTTCGCCCCCCGTTGTTCGTACGCCTGGGATCGTTGCTGGGAAACACAACCTGTGCAGTTCCCGGCAGGAGAGGCGCATCGAGTTGCCTGCTTCCGGCACGCCTCGCCAGAGGTGCACCCATGAGTGAGCAGCTACTGCTGGAAGTGCGAGGGCTGAAACACTACTTTGAACAGAAGCGTGGCTGGTTGGCCCGCCACAAGCGCGTGGTTCGAGCAGTGGACGGAGTGGACCTGACCATGCAAACGGGGGAAGTGCTGGGGTTGGTGGGAGAATCCGGCTGTGGTAAGACGACCCTGGGCCGCTGCGTGCTGCGTCTGGTGGAGCCCACCGCCGGGGAGGTGATCTTTAACGGCCAGAACCTGCTGACTTTGGACGCGACAGCTATGCGTCGCGTGCGCCGCGAAATGCAGGTTGTCTTCCAGGATCCTCTCTCCTCCATAGATCCACGGTTTTCCGTGGAGGAAGCGGTGGCGGAACCCCTGCGCACCCACACCAGCCTGAGCCGTCCTGAGCGACGGGAACGGGTATTGACTCTTTTGGAAGACGTCGGGCTGGGGGTACAGCACCTGGATCGCTACCCCCACGAACTCAGCGGTGGCCAATGCCAGCGGGTGGCCCTGGCTCGGGCGCTGGCCTTGCATCCCCGCCTGCTGGTCCTGGACGAGCCCACCTCGGCCCTGGACGTCTCCGTGCAGGCTCAGATTATCAACCTGCTGACCGGGCTCAAGGAGAGATACAGACTGACCTATCTGTTTATCTCCCATGACTTGGGCGTGGTGCGATACATCAGCGACCGCATTGCCGTGATGTACCTGGGCAAGATCGTGGAAGCAGGACCAGCCAGGGCGGTTTTTGAGTCACCACTCCACCCCTATACCCAGGCGCTTCTGGCCTCGGTACCTGTCCCCGAGCCCAAAGCCCGCGAATGGCGCTTTATTTTGGAGGGAGCGGTGCCGAGTCCGGCCAATCCACCACCGGGCTGTCGCTTCCACACACGCTGTCCGTCGGCACAAACCACCTGCCGGGAGCGAGAACCCGCATTGCACCCGGTTTCCCCTGACCGCCAGGTGGCATGTCATTTATTGGAGAAGGAATAGCAGTAGATGGCGAACTTGCTTGGCATCGCGGCCGTACAAATGCAGGTAGTACCGTGGGATTCGGACAAGACCACAGAGCGCATGGAGCAACGACTTCAGTACATCCGGCAGGTTTTCCCCTGGGTGAACCTGGTTTGTTTCCCTGAGCTGTGCCCAACCGGTACAGCTCCCCTTGAACCCAAACCCCCTGGATGTACCTGGGATGCCACAGCGGAGGTGATCCCAGGCCCGTTGACGGAAAGGCTGGCGGAAATGGCCCGCCGCCATCAGATATGGCTCCAACCTGGCTCTATCTACGAACGCGATGGGGATGCCCTCTACAACACCGCGCTGGTCTTTTCCCCGCAGGGAGAGTTGGTAGCCCGCTATCGCAAAATTTTCCCCTGGCGACCCTGGGAGGAGTTGGCAGGAGGCCGGGAGTTCTGCACCTTTGACATCCCCAATGTGGGGTGCTTTGGCCTGTGCATCTGCTACGATGGGTGGTTCCCTGAAGTCGTCCGCACTCTCGTTTGGACGGGTGCGGAGGTCATCCTCCACCCCACCTTAACCAGCACGGTGGATCGTTCAGCGGAATTGATTATCGAACAGGCTCACGCCATCTTCAACCAGTGCTACATGGTTAATGTCAACGCTGCGCCGACGGCTGGCTGTGGGCGCTCTATCGTGGTTGATCCCCACGGTCGGATTCTGCAACAGGCCAGTACCCATGAAGAAATCTTGACGGAGATGATTGACTTGGACCTGGTGCGGCAAGTGCGGGAGCTAGGTTCCATCGGTCTCAACCAGCACCTGAAACAATTGCGAGACTTTGATGGCGAGTTTCCAATCTACACCCAGGGTATCCGCCAGGGTGCGCTGTTTCGGAACCTGGGGCCTCTGCGCCTGCCACATAACCTGAACGATGAATCACAGCGAGGAGCCCCATGATTGATTTAGAAGCTTCCATTCCATACGTCTCGCCAGTCTGGCCCCATTTACTGGAAGAGGCGGTCATCGTTCGAGGCGAGGGTGCCTATCTTTGGGATCAGACGGGTCGTCGCTACCTGGACTTTACCAGCGGCATCGGAGTCACCAACACCGGCCATTGCCACCCTCGCGTGGTGGCAGCCATTCGCGAGCAGGCCGGCCACATTCTGCACCTTCAAGCCAACATTGCCCAACACGAGCCTATGCTACGCCTCATCGCTGCCTTGCGTGAGGTGATACCCCCCGAACTGAACGCCTTCTTCTTCACCAATAGCGGGGCTGAGGCCATAGAGGCCGCAGTGAAACTGGCTCGCCACGCCACAGGACGGCCCAACATCATTGCTTTTCAGAGGGGCTTTCACGGTCGCACCGTGGGGACCATGTCTCTGACGAGTTCCAGGACGGTCTACCGGGTCAGGTATCAACCGTTGATGCCGGGGGTCTTTTTCGCCCCCTATGCTTATTGCTATCGTTGCCCCAAGGCAGAGGCCAATCCGGATCAGTATGGCTTCGACCGCTGCTGTGGCTGGGCGCTGGAGCAAGTGCGTTTCCTGCTCAAGAGCCAGACGGCACCAGAAGAAACGGCGGCTATCCTGGTAGAACCGGTGCTGGGCGAGGGTGGCTATGTGGTGCCTCCGACCAGTTTTCTGCGAGGTCTGAGGGAAATCTGCGATGAGCATAACATCTTGCTCATTTTGGATGAGGTACAAAGCGGCTTTGGGCGCACCGGGCGTTTCTTCGCCCTGGAACACTTTGGCGTGGTGCCAGATGTCCTGGTGATGGCTAAGGGCATGGCTTCTGGACTGCCCTTGAGCAGCATCGCTGCCCGGCGCGAGCTCATGGATCGCTGGCAACCGGGCAGCCACGGCGGCACCTATGGAGGCAATGCCGTGGCCTGTGCCGCCGCCGAAGCCACTGTCCGGGTGATCCAGGAAGAGGGGCTGACGGAGAACGCAGCCCGCCTGGGAGAGAAACTGCTGACCCGGTTACGGGCTCTCCAGAATCACCACCCGGGCCTGGGCGATGTGCGAGGGCTGGGGCTGATGATCGGCGTCGAGTTGGTCGTGCCTGGTGGGCGCACCCCAGACAAGAACCGTACCAAAGCGATACAACGTGCCTGTCTGGAGGCCGGACTGCTCCTGCTGACCTGTGGCACCGATGAGAATGTCATCCGCTGGATCCCGCCTCTCATCATCACTGAGCAAGAGTTGGAAGAGGCACTGAACATCTTTGAGGGTGCCCTTGATGGTGTGGTGAACACCTGATCGCAGGGCTGTGACAAGAGAGGGTTCAACGACCCCCTGATCAATCCGGACAACCCCTGGACTTTTGTGGACGCGGCCTTTGACAACTGGCTGATCCAGTAGTCACAGGTAATGTTCAGCGCCCAGGGTCAGTCTTCGCCATTTCCAAAAAGTACAGGGCAGGAAGCTGCCTGGCAAAGTCCAAATTGCTGGGCGGCTGGAGGTGACGGTCACTTCTGAAAGTGACCGTCACCTTATGGGCCAGCGCGTTGTTGCACTCCAGGCCGACGATTTTGACAGGGCTCTGGCTCCCTGGAGCCGGGCCTTCTGAACCAGGAGGGCCAACGGGACGAAGGCCCCGCCCCAGCGGGTGGGGCCCAAAAGCCACCTGCTGGGCTCAACGGGTTGGGAGTCTTGAGCCGCTTTCCGTAAAAAAACCCCGGCGCTAAGGTGCGCCGGGGTTTCAGATGCTTCCCGTGCTCTATCAGCGTTGCCACGCGCCCTGTTTCCCCTCCCCCAGTTGTTCGATGAAAGCCTCAATATTGGTTCTGGTCTGCTCCTCTGAGTAACAGCGCAAATCGTTCAGGTCGCCGTTGATGACCAGGCACGGGATGCCCAGCCTTTCCTGTAGCCGCTGAGGCATGCCATATCTGCTGTTGGTATTGTTGGGACAGGTCCTGGCGTCGTGGAAAATGATCCCATCCACTTTGAACTCGTCCGCCATTTTCTCAATGTACTTTTCCTTGACGTCCTCGGACCGGTTGATAAAAATCTCGGTATAGGCCTGGGCCATACTCTCGAAGGGTCTGTTTTCATCAAAGGCGCTGAAGATCCAACTGTTGCAGTAGGTGGACACCACAACGCAGGTCTGTAACCCGGCGAATTGCTCGGACAGGGCCCGCAGTTTGCCCCAGATGGGCATTCCCTCCCAGTAGAGCCGGAAGCGTTCACCGTCCACCGCTGCGACCCCATTTTCAATGCGTTCCTCCAGCTCGGCTTTGAGGATCTGGTAATAGTCGTTGGCCTCCTGGCTTCCCCGCAGGCAGACCGCCGGTCCCATGTGAATGGTGCCATCGAAGAAGGTCCAGGGAGAAGGCACATGCCTGGCCAGCCCCAAGACCTCACCCCAGAGCTCGCTGCACTGTCGGGACAGGCGAACACGCTCCCGGAACTTGTCTATGTCAAACTTTTTGCCCGATACTTCCTCCAGAACAGGGATCATGGCCTTTAACTGGGCCACCACATTGGCAATGTGGGCCTCGTTCACCTCTGACAGGGAGCGAGGGGGTGTGATGCCGATCACCGGCACTCTGAACTCCCGCCCGTAGAACCGAAACCATTCCTGCACATCGCGGCATTGGTTGGTGTTGTAGGCCAGCACATCGGGCTTGGGGACGCTTTGGATGCCCGGATAAGCCCTGGATAGCGGCGTCTCCCCCTTCAGATAAGCTCCTATATCGCTGGTCAGGTAGGAGCAGATCTCAGGCGAGTAGCCGAGGGCATTGGCCACCGGAATGTAATCCATGGCCAGTCTGGTGGAACCCAACAGGGCACCATGGTTTTCAGGGTAATGCACCTCAAAGTCGAAGGCTTTGAGCAACTCGGCCGGCCCCACGCTGGTGCACCAGGCTATCTTACCTTGCTCTTTTCCTGTGGAAATACGATCCATCCGGTAGAAATAGTCGGCCATCACCTGCTTGAGATTGTCCGCCGCCTTGATTTTCTTACGCTTGAGTTCTTGCTCCGACATAGTCCTCCCTTCAAAGCCGAGGTGCGACGCACTTCTCAAGTGCGTCGCACCGGCGTGTTAGACCGCCGCAGCCAGGACCTCGGTAATGTCCATCACCTGGATGCGCTGTCTTCGCTCTTTCCCCACCCTGGCTGCGCCCAGCCGCAAGTTGCTCTTACAGGAGGGGCAGGCCGAGACGATGACTTCGGCGCCCAGGTCCATAGCCTGGGCCACACGTTTTTCGGCCAGCTTCAAGCTCAGGTCGTTGTCGTAGGCTTTCATGCCCCCGCCTCCGCCACAACACTTGGCCAGCAGGCGATTCTGCGGGAACTCCATCAGTTCCAGGCCGGGGATGCTCTTAAGGACGTTGCGCGGCGGCTCGTAGATGCCCAGGTGCCGCCCGATGTCGCACGGATCGTGATAGATCACCTTCCTGGCGAATTCTCCTGTAAACTGGACCTTGCCCTCAGAGATCAACTGCTCCATAAACTGCACGGCGTGGAGCACCGGCACGTTGAAGCCAGAGTGCCTGGGATAGAGCTCGACAAAGGTCTTGTAGCACCCGGCACAGGTGGTGACAATCTGTTTGACGCCCATGTCAGAGAACATGGCATGGTTCTTCTCCAGGCACTCCTCGAAGGCGTCATCGGCGCCGATCAGGTAGGCCACGTAGCCACAGCAATGCTCTTTGTCTCCCAGGATGGCATAGTTCACCCCGGCCCTGTCCATCAACCCCATCATGCTGGGCACGATGTACAAATCCTGGTAGGAGCCCACGCAGCCCAGATAGAGCAAAACGTCTGCCCCCTCGACGGTGGTCCTTTCAACGAAACCGGTCGGATAGACCTCCGTCCGTTTGGCTGGAGGCTCTCCCAGGGGGTTGCCCTGCGCTTTCAGGCTCTCCAACATGGGAGTGAAAACATCTGGCAGATAGCCTTCTGCGACCAACCGCCGGCGCGCCCCCTCAACGATGTCGGAGACGATGACCCCGGCCGGACAGACGGCCTTGCAATTCAGGCAGGTGGTGCACTGATAGAAGCTGGCCGCCACTTCCTCAGAAGGTTCGATCGCTCCGGTCATCAGGTTATAGGCCAGGATGACGTGTCCTCGGGCGTTGCGAGACTCCAGAGCAGTCTCGGCAAAGATGGGACACCCCAGACGGCAGAAGCCGCACTGGATGCAGGCCATCACCTCATTGTCAATAGGCGTGCCGTAACTCTTGACCTCATCTGGCCTCTCAATAAAGTCAGTAAAGGCAAAGTAGTCGTAGATGTCTTTGACTGTATCGTCCAGGCCCATCTTGCCGGGATTGAGGATGTTGTTGGGGTCCAGGGCCTTCTTGATGGCGCGCATGACCTCGATGCCCACCTCGCCCATTTCCCGGCCGATAAAGGGCGACTTGGCCATGCCGGTGCCGTGCTCGGCGGTAAGCGTACCCCCCAGTCTGAGGGTGAGGTCTATGAGGTTATCGCCAATCTGGCGGGCTTTCTCCCAGTGCTCCTTCTTGCGGGGGTCCATGACGAGCACCGGATGGACGTTCCCATCGCCTACATGGCCGAAGGAGGCGATGGGGAAATGGTGCTCCTGCCCGATTTTCTGGACCTCTTTGATCATGGCCGGTATCTTGGTAATGGGCACGCCGCTGTCTTCAACGATGGGGATCAACCGTTCGCCCCTGACTACTTTGGAGAGGGAAGCCACCAGACCGCTGCGAGCTTCCCAGATCTTCGTCATTTCCTTAAGGTCATCGGTCCATTGCAGGCCAAGGGTGTGATGTTTTTCAACTATCTTGTCAATCTGCCTCATCTGGTCCTGGACGACGGCCTTGTGGCCATCCACCTGGATGAAGAGCATACAGCCGACTTCCTCAGGGATGTCCAGGCCCATGACCCCTTTGACCACACCCAGGGAAATCGAGTCCAGGACCTCGCATTTGGAAAGGAGGATGTTATTGGTCAGGATCTCGGTTACGGCGTTGCCGGCATCTTCCAGGTTCTTGAATCTGATCTGGGCGAAGGCGATATATTCGGGCATCGGCAGGATTTTGACCGTCACTTCGGTGACGACCCCCAGCGTCCCTTCCGAGCCGATAAAGAGGTGGGTCAGGTCAAAGCCGGTGGAGCTCTTGGGGACTACCGTTCCGGTCCGCAGTACCCGTCCGTCGGCCAGCACCACCTCCAGAGCTCTGACCCAGTCTTTGGTGCCGCCGTATTTGACGGCACGCTCGCCGCTGGCGTTGGTATTCACCGTGCCCCCGATGGAAGCCAGAGGCCCACTGCTGGGATCGGGAGGGTAGAAGTGAGTAGGGGCCAGGGCGGCGTTCAGGTTGTTCAGGATCACTCCCGGCTCCAGCACGGCGTATCCTTCTTCCCGATTGATCTCCTTAATGCGGTTCATCCGGGACACATCCAGGACAATGCCGCCTTTAGGCGCCAGGACGGCTCCCGTCACGCTGCTGCCCGAACCCCTGGGGATGACCGGTATCCTCCGCTCGTTGGCCAGGGCCAGGACCCTGGATACCTGTTCTGTGGAATGGGCGAACACAATCACATCAGGCACACCCACGTGGACCGACATGTCTCGTGAATAAGCCTGGCGCTCAACCAGGTCGTCCCTGACATTCTCCGCGCCGACAATCTCCTTAAGCTTTTGGATGTAGTCCATTTTGCACCCCTTTCTGTAATCACTCCAGCTCCGGCAAAGTGCCAGGATATCCCAGAGGCCCGGCCTTCAGGCCAGGCCCTCCCGTTGCCATCAGAAATGGTCACAAGAAGTAACCCTACCCGGCCGCCCGCCGCCGTGCGCTGATTGGAAATCAGCCCTTAGGGGCGAGGCAGCGCCTCGCCCCTAAATACACGAAGAGCCCCCTTTGCCTTCGTGGCCTTTGGTAGCCTTCGTTAGAACTCGGTCACTCCCGTGAACTCGAACTCCCTCAGCTTCAGGGCAGGCACATGGTTGCCGTTCAGCTCGAAATCGCTGCGGACCAGTTTGGTGGTGCGCCCTACCATCTCCACGCTGGACAGAGCGTCCAGATAGCTTTGGGTAAACCGCAGGTTCTTGACAGGATAGACTATCTCCCCCTTCTCGATGAGGAAAGTGCCGTCACGAGTCATGCCGGTGATAATGGTCAGCCTGGGATGGACAGGACGGGTGTACCAGAAGCGGGTCACCAGGATACCTCGCTCTGTGGAAGCGATCATCTCTTCCAGGGTAGCCTGGCCGGGGGCCATGAACATGTTAATGGGCAGGGGGCCGAAAGTGTTGGGCGCGGGCAGGCTGTGTCCTGTGGAAGCTTTCCCCTCTCT